>Ga0190265_10000959_pt1 | contig 18761 bp, 15 predicted proteins | sample Popmic124T_FD_133135 | JGI IMG/M metagenome (GOLD analysis project Ga0190265, IMG submission 133135) | Populus adjacent soil microbial communities from riparian zone of Indian Creek, Utah, USA - 124 T | ecosystem: Environmental > Terrestrial > Soil > Riparian zone | place: USA: Utah | collected...
ACCGAGTGCAGGCAGGGCACGAACTCGCCGTCGGTGCCGAGCACGTCGAGGGCGCCCTTGCCCATCCGGGTCATGATCCGCATGCTGGCGGCGACGTAGGCGGAGTCCGTGAGTTGAACGCCGACGTGGGCGATCGGCGAGCCGAGCGGGCCCATCGAGAACGGCACCACGTACATCGTCCGGCCCTGCATCGAGCCCTCGAAAAGGCCGCGCAGCATCGCCCGCATTTCTTTCGGGTCGCGCCAGTTGTTGGTCGGGCCGGCATCCTCCTCGCGCTCGGAGCAGATGAAGGTGCGGTCCTCGACCCGGGCGACGTCCCCGGGGTCGGAGAGGGCGAGATAGGAGTTGGGGCGCTTGGCCTCGGAGAGGCGCTCGAAGGTGCCCGCCTCGATCAGCGTCTGGGCGAGCGAGTCGTACTCCTCGGCGGACCCGTCGCACCAGTGGACGGCTTCGGGCTGGGTCAAATCGGCGATCTCCCCAACCCAATCGAGGAGCTTTGCGTGCGTGGTCGGCGCTTCGGCCGCGATGGTTTGGCTCATCCAGCGCACTTTACTTGGCGGGTTGGAGGTCGGCTAATTCGACGTCGGCGTCCTCGTTAAGGATCTTCATCGCCGCCGTTTCCTCCTTGCCGTCGGCCAGCGAGACGGAGCAATCGAAGGTCGCTCCCGTCTCGACCTCGACCCCCGAGGGGCACTCGACCGCGGCGACTTTGCTGCCAACGGAGGCTTCGACGTTCTGCTCGATCGCCGCCTCGGTCTTGGCGTCGTCGATCACGGTCTCTCCGCAGCCGGCCGTGACGAACGCGGTGAGGATGATGGCGGCGAAGGCGCCGCAGCAGGTCGAGAAGCTCATTTGTCTCCCTTTGAACAATCCCGGGCAGTATCCCAGGGAGGCGAGCGCTCACCGCTCGAAGATCGGTGAACGGGGATTCAGCGACCTCGCCTTGCGGTAGGCGGTCACAGCGGCGTCGGCGCGGCCGAGCCGGGCCTCGATCCGTGAGCGGACCAGCCAGTTGCGCCAGCTCGTCTCTTCGCGCTCGGTGGCGGCCCGAGCAGCGGTGGCGGCAGGGCCCAGCTCCCCAAGCTGCTCCAGCACCAGGGCCTGCTGCAGACGCGGGGCGGCGGAGCCCGGCTGCACGTTCTGGGCACTGCGCGCCGCCTCGAGCGCGCCGCGAAGGTCTCCGTCGCGCGCCTCCGTTTCGCTCTCCCGCAGCAAGCCGGTCGCGGTCAGCGGGATCGCGATCGCGACGATGGCGGCGATCGCGGCGGCCGCGAACCCGGCGCGCAGCGGGAGGGAGAGCACGCCGCGCGATCCCCTTCCGGCGCCGACCAGCAGCGAGGCGAGCAGCAGCATCGAGACTGGCAGGACCGGCAGCTGCCACATCCAGTCGACGACGGCGGTCAGGCAGAAGGCGGCGCAGCCGGCCAGCGCGGCGGCCAACACCGAGCGCTCCCGGGCGTCGGCGCTCGAGGCGGCGCGGCCGCCGGCGCCGAAGACGACCAGCAGGAAGGCGGCAAGAAGGAAGAGGCCGACGATGCCGAGCTCGCCGAGCGTCTGCAGGTAGAGGGAGTGGGTGTCGCGCACCGACTCGCCGGTCGTGCCGTTGCGCGCCCACCACAGTTCGAAGGTCCCCGAGCCGGTGCCGGAAAGTGGCCGAGTTGCGTTCTCGTCGATCGCGGCGCTCCAGAACTGGTACCGGCTCTGGCCGGCAACGCTGCCGAGGCGATCAGTCCCCGAGCCGGGGCCGCCCCCGCGCTTGAATTCGTCCCAGCCGTTGGATGCACGGCCGGGAAGGTCGACGGCGGCGGCGGCGACCAGGAGCGCCAGCGCCGTGGCGACCGAGGCGAGCCTTGCCTGGTGCCCGCTGACGCGTGTCCAGGAAGGCCTGACGCCGGGACGCAGGGCAAGCGAAACCGCCGCCTGGATCGCCGCGACGAGCAGGCAGACCACGACGACGATCCCCAGCATCTCGTCTCCCTGACTGCGGGCCACGCCGTCGAGGAGCCCATGCTGGAGCGCGTCCCGCTGAGAGGCGGCGACGAGCAGGATTCCTCCACCGGCCCCGGCGATCAGCAGGGTCAAGAGCTTCGGCAATCGGTCCGAGGCGATCACGAGGTAGACGGCGATGGCGATGGCGGCGGCGGCGATGCCGCCACGCGAGAGGGTGAAGAAGATCGTCAATGCCATCGCCGGAAGCGCCGCGGCGGCGAGCGCCCGAATGAGTATCGAGCGGGCGCAGGTCGCCACGTGCAGAACGAGCGGAATCCCGATCGCGATCAGCGCCGCCAGGCCGTTCCAGTAGTTGAGCGGGTAGGAGAGGCGTTCGCGGCTGTCGTCGATGAAGAGCGCCGTCTGGTCGGCCTCGGGGAACCAACCCGGGTGCAGCCGCGAGAGCAGGGCGGCGGCGCTGACGACGACGATCCCGGCGGCGACGGCCGAGACGAGGCGGTCGGATTCGCGCCCAACGCGGGTGAGCACGGCCAGGGCGAAGATCCCCAGGTAGCCGGCGACACGGGCCAGATCCGCAGAGGTCCGGGCGACGCTCTCGGTCCAGCCAAGGCTCAGTGCAGTCCAGGCGACGAACGCCGCCAACAGGCCGAGGGCGGCCCAGGCAAGGGCTCCCGGCCGGCGGCGGGGCAGGGCGCCGACCGCGACCCCGGCAAGGGCAATCCACCAGACCGCGATCCCAACCCAATCATGTACGAGTGGGTCGTAGCCGCCCCCCTCGAGGCCGAGGTAGACGACCAGCCCGAAAACGAGCAGCCAGGTCGCGACCGCGGCCGGGTCGATTCTGCGGGCCTGCTGCAGGAGCGCGGCGGGCTGCCGCATCGAGGTCGCCTCCATCGGGTTCTATGCTACGAGCGCCGGCCGGACGGGCAACCCCGCGGTCGCCGGCACCTCCGCCCGGAACCAGAGTCGACGAGGATGAGATGAAGAGATTCGCAACGGGGCTCTGCCTGACGGCGATGGCGATCGCGACTCTCGCGCTGCCGGCGATGGCGGGCGCCGAATACCTCGTTCCGCCCGGAAACTCCGCGGCCACCCAGTACACGGAGACTGTGCCTACTGCGGGGGGAAACCGGGACGCCGAGAAGGACCGCAGGCGCGGCAACCGCTCACCGACCACCGTCCTCGGCGCCGACAACGCGCGCCGACTCGACAAGCAGGGCAGCGCGGGACACGAGGTCGCCGAATTCGCCGCAGAGACCGCCCCCGAAGAAACGGTTGGGGAAGCGCTGGCGCCGAGCGGAGAATCGAGCGACCAGAGGGGCGACGGCAATCCCGGGCCCGAGCAGGAGCGGAAGCCGGCAGACGGCGATGACGCTCGCGCTACGGATGCGAACGGCAGCGCCGGTACCGGGTCGGGCGGCTCATCGCCCCCGAGCGGCTCGTCCGGTCTGCTCGAGGTGATCGACCAGGCGACCGGCGCCTCATCGGTGGGACAGATCGGCGTCCTGCTGCCGCTGGCGATCCTCGCAACGCTTGCATGGGCACTTGCGTTCCTGCTCCGGCAGCGAAATCGGCCGACGACCTGAGCAGCGCTTTCCGCCGCCCGTGCACCGACCAGGTCAGACAACGATCCGCAATGCCCGCCCGCTTGCGACGCTGCTCGCAGCTATCGCGCTGCTGGCGGTCGCACAGCCGGCGCAGGCAGCCCCGCGACCGCTCTTCACTGGGGTCACCAACATCGGCAGCCGGGCCCCCCTGGCCTTCGAACGCACCAGGGCGACCGGGGCGCAGTTCATCCGCATCCCGCTCTACTGGGGCGGCACCGCGCCGGAGACCCTGCCCGCGAGCTGGAACCCTGAGGACCCGGCCGATCCCAACTACGAGTGGGGCGAGAGCGACGACGACGTGACACGGGCGGCCCTCGCCGGGCTGACGCCAGTCCTACAGGTGGACGGAGCGCCGACCTGGGCCCAGCGGTGCAAGACGCCACCGGTGGTCGTGCCGGCGATCTGCGACCCTGATCCCGCCGCGCTGAGGGCCTTTGCGGTCGCCGCGGCTCGCCGCTACAGCGGGCAGACGCCCGGCCTGCCGCGGGTGACCTATTGGCAGGCGCTCAACGAGCCCAACCTGAGCCTCTTCTTCTTCCCCCAGTTCAGCGCCGCCGGCCAGCCGCTCTCGCCGGAGCTGTACCGGGAGCTCGTAAACGGCTTCTACGCCGGGATCAAGGCCGTTGACGCCTCGAACCTCGTCCTCGCCGCTGGCCTCGGCCCGATCGCCGTGCCGCTCTGGACGATCGGCCCGATGCAGTTCGCCAGGCAACTGCTCTGCATGCGAGGGCTCGAGCGACCGCATCCCACCCCCGGCGACTGCGGCGGCGGCGTGCAGTTCGACATCTTCGCGATCCAGCCCTACACGACCGGCGCCCCGACCCGCGAAGGCAAGGCCAACGACGTCCAGCTCGGCGACCTCAGCAAGCTGCAGACGCTGTTGCGTGCCGCCGACCGCGCCGGCCGAATTGCCAACACCTCCGCCCGGACGCCGCTCTGGATCACCGAGTTTTCCTGGGACTCGAATCCGCCCGACCCCGGCGGCCTGCCGATGCGGATCACCAAGCGCTGGGCGGCGGAGGCGCTCCACCGCGCCTGGAGCGCGGGCGTCGACCACTTCTTCTGGTACAGCCTGCGCGACGACCTCCCCGACCCGACCAAGCCCTTCAGCCAGTCGCTCGAGTCGGGCCTCTACTTCCGCGGCGCCAGCATCGAGCAGGATCAACCGAAGCCAGTGCTCGCCGCCTTCCGCTTTCCCTTCGTCGCCTACCCCGGCAGGAGAGGGCTCTCGTTCTGGGGACGGACCCCGAACAGCAAGCGCGGCAAGGTGACGATCCAGGTCCTCGAAAGCAAGCGCTGGCGCAGGGCGCTCGTCGTGCGCGCCGACGGCGCCGGCATCTTCCAGGGCACGGCGCCGAGCGGTTACGGGAGTAAGTGGAAGGGCAGTGCCCGCGCCCACTATGCCGGCTCGCCCTCGGTGCCGTTCTCAATGAAGCCGGTCTCCGACTTTCGCCATCCCCCCTTCGGATGAGCGGCGCGCGGAGGAACCGCGCCGGACGACTGTCGCTGTCGCTGGCGATCCTCGTCGCCGCCGTCGCCCTGGCCTGTGCAGCGATCGCGCCGGCTGCCGGCGCCCGGCCGCTGCTCACCGGTGTGACCAACATCGGCGGCGTCGATCCGCTCGCCTTCGAGCGGACCCGCGGCAGCGGGGCGCGCTACGTGCGGATCCCAGTCTTCTGGGGAGCGGTGGCTCCGGCGGAAAGACCCGCCGGCTGGAGTCCCGAAGACCCGTCCAGCCCCAGCTACGACTGGGCCGTAACCGACGCGGCGGTCACCGGCGCCCTGCGGGCGGGACTGACACCGGTCCTCCAAGTCGACGGAGCGCCTCTGTGGGCGCAGCGCTGTACCAGCCCGCCGTCTCTGCCCACCGCGATCTGCGACCCTGACCCGAGGGCGCTGCAGGCCTTCGCCACCGCGGCCGCCCGCCGCTTTGACGGCAGCTTCGGAGGCCTGCCGCGGGTGCGCCACTGGCAGGCGCTGAACGAGCCCAACCTCAGCACCTACTTCTTCCCCCAATTCGAGACCAGCGGCAAGGCCCTCTCGGCCGGCCTCTACCGGGACCTCGTCAACGCCTTCTACGCCGGCGTGAAGGCGGTCGCCGGCTCGAACCTGGTGCTCGCGGCGGGCCTCGGGCCGATCGCCAATCCCCCCTGGACGATTGGGCCAATGCGCTTCGCCCGCGAACTGCTCTGCATGCGGGGTCGCAAGCGGCCGCGCCCGACGCCGGGCAACTGCGAGGGCGGCGTCCACTTCGACATCTTCGCGATCCAGCCCTACACGACCGGCGGGCCCACCCACGAGGGCCATGCCAACGACGTCCAGATCGGCAGCCTGGCCAAGCTTCAGAAGCTGATCCGGGCCGCCTACGAGGCCGGCAGGATCAAGGGCGGCTCCCGCCGCACCCCCCTTTGGATCACCGAGTTCTCCTGGGATTCGAAGCCGCCCGACCCGGGCGGTCTGCCGATGCGGACGCTCACCCGCTGGACCGCCGAGGCGCTCCACGAGGCCTGGCTGGCCGGCATCGACCACTTCTTCTGGTACAGCCTGCGCGACGACGCCCGCGATCTGGAGCGGCCCTACAGCCAGACGCTCGAGTCGGGCCTCTACTTCCGCGGCGCGACCCTGGCGCAGGACCGGCCCAAGCGCGTCCTCGCCGCCTTTCGCTTCCCTTTCGTCGCCTACCCCGGCAGGAGAGGGCTCTCGTTCTGGGGACGGACCCCGAACAGCAAGAGCGGCAGGGTGGCGATCCAGGTACTCGAAGGCAAGCGCTGGCGTAAGGCGCTCGTCACCCGAGCCAACCAAGCCGGCATCTTTCACGGGACTGTCCGCAGCAACTACGGCCGCGATCGGCACGGCAGCGCCCGCGCCCGCTTCGCAAAGGCCTCCTCGGTACCGTTCTCGATGCGGCCCGTCGCGGACTTCCGCCACCCGCCCTTCGGCTGATCCCCTGCGCCGAGCCATTCGGCCGGTGTGGCCCCCCGCCTACCTATCTACACTTCCGGCGATGAAGATCGGGATCGTCGGGCTCGGCTATGTCGGGCTCCCCCTCGCCGTCGCCTTTGCCGAGGCCGGGCACGAGGTCGTCGGCCTCGATGCCGACCCGCGCAAGATCGCGGCGCTGAACGAGGGACGCAGCTACGTCGAGGACATCGCCGACTCCGCCCTGGCGCCGTTCGGCGATCGCCTGCTGGCAACGGGCGACCACGCCGACCTCGCGCCCTGCGACGCGATCGCGATCTGCGTCCCGACCCCGTTGACCAGCGCCCGCGAACCCGACCTCACCTACCTGACCGACGCGGCGACCGCGCTCGCCAAGGTGCTGCGACCGGGACAACTCGTAGTGCTCGAGTCGACCACTTACCCCGGCACGACGCGCGAGCGGCTGCTGCCGATCCTCGAGGAGTCGGGATTGGCGGCGGGCCGCGACTTCCACCTCGCCTTCTCACCGGAGCGGATCGATCCCGGCCGCACCGACTACACCGTGCGGACCACGCCGAAGCTGGTCGGCGGCCTGACCGAGGCCTGCGCCGAGCGGGCCCGCGAACTCTACGCGGAGATATGCGACGACGTCGTCGTGCTCAGCACGCCGGAGACCGCGGAGCTGGCGAAGCTGCTGGAGAACATCTTCCGCTCGGTCAACATCGCCCTGGTCAACGAACTGGCCCAACTCTGCGACCGGCTCGGGATCGACGTCTGGGAGGTGGTCGACGCGGCGGCGACCAAGCCGTTCGGGTTCATGCGTTTCGACCCCGGGCCCGGGATGGGCGGCCACTGCCTCCCGGTTGACCCCTTCTACCTCGCCTTCAAGGCGCGCGAGCGCGATTTCTACCCCGAGTTCATCGAGCTCGCCGGCAAGGTCAACCAGGCGCAGCCGGCCTTCTGCGCCGAACGCGTCCAGCACGCCCTCAACGACGCCGGCAAGGCGGTGCGCGGCTCACGCATCCTCCTACTCGGCGTCAGCTACAAGGCCGGCATCGGAGACACGCGCGAGTCGCCGGCGTTGAAACTGATCGACCTGCTGCGCGAGCTCGGGGGCGAGATCTCCTACCACGATCCGCACGTGCCGAAGATGGCAGAGCACGGTCTCCGTTCGACCGATCTCGACGAAGCGCTGCGCTCCGCCGATGTCGTGGCGATCGTCACCGCCCACCCGGAGATCGACTACACCCGGATCGTCGAGGCGGCGCCACTCGTCGTCGACTTCCGCGGCGTGACCCGCAACATCGACGCCGCCAACCTGGTCCACCTCTGACGCACCGAGGCCGCATCGCGGCAGCGGTCGGATAGGGTTCCGCGCCGCGCATGCGCTTCTACGAGTACGAGGCACGCAGGATTGTCGAGCTGGCGGGAATCCCCGTCACCAAGTACGGCTTCTGCACGACGGCCAAGGAGGCCCGCAAGGCTGCCGAGGAGATCGGCGGTCCGGTCGTGGTCAAGTCGCAGGTGCTGAGCGGCGGCCGGATGAAGGCCGGCGGCGTCAAGTTCGCCGACACGCCCGAGGAGGCGGCCGAGCACGCCGAGGCGATCCTGAAGCTGGAGATCGGCGGCCAGATGCCGCGCGGCGTCCTCGTCGATCCCAAGGCCGAGGTCAAGCAGGAGTACTACGCCGGCGTCGTCTGGGACGGCACTGCGAAGCGGCCGCTGATGCTGTTCAGCGACATGGGCGGCATCGACATCGAGGAGGTCGCCGAGACCGACCCCGACCACGTCGGCCGCGGCCACGTCTCCAACCTGCTGCCGATCGCCGACTTCGAGGCCAAGCAGGTGGTCGCCGCGACCGGCGTGACCGGCAAGCAGCTGCAGCGGGCGACCCCGATCCTCGCCCGCCTCGCCCGCCTCTTCCGTGACAACGACATGACCCTGGCCGAGATCAACCCGCTGGCCGAGCTGAGCGATGGCAGCTTCGTCGCCCTCGACGCCCACATGGAGATGGAGAACGAGGCGGTCGGGCGACAAAAAAATCTGCTGCGGGTGCGGCTGGAGATCGCCGAGGACGACACCCGCGAGGCCTACGAGCCCTCCGACTTCGAGCGCAACGTGGCGGCGATCGACGCCGCCGACCATCGCGGCGTGATCCAGGGCAAGGATCATGGCTTCGATGGCAATCTGGGCCTGGTGATCGGCGCCGGCGGCGGCTCTCTGACCCTGACCGACGCGGTCCGCAGCCAGGGCGGCAAGCCCGCCAACTACTCGGAGATCGGCGGCAACCCGTCGGTCGCCAAGGCCTGCGGCCTGGCCAAGCAGGTGCTCGAAAAGGACGGCGTCGAGAAGATCGCGGTGATGATGTCGATCGTCTCCAACACGCGAGTGGACATCGTCGCCCGTGGCGTCATCAAGGCCTGTCTGGAGCTGGGCAAGGACCCCGCCGAGACGATCGCGATCTTTCGCATCCCCGGCGCCTGGGAGGAGGAGGGCTTCGAGATCCTCGACGGCTACGGGGTCGAGTACTGCGACCGCTCCGTCTCGATGTGGGAGGCGGCAGGGCGCGCCGTCGCCAAGATTCAGGGAGCGCCGGCATGAACCGCTCGCGCGCAACCGCATCCGACTTTTACCCCACTCCAGTGTGGTCGATGTCGGAAGGAAGTGAGCGATGAGCATCCTGCTCTCCAAGGAGACGAGCTTCATCGTCCAGGGGATCACCGGGCGCGAGGCGGTCAACCTGACCAGGGAGTGCCTCGACTACGGCTCCAAGGTGGTCGGCGGCGTCACCCCCGGCCGCAAGGGCCGCGAGGTGCACGGCGTGCCGGTCTTTGACACGGTCGCCCAGGCGGTCGAGCACCACGGCGGCCCGATCGACGGCTCAGTCGTCACCGTCCCCCCCGCCTTCACCAAGGACGCGGTGCTGGAGGCGATCGAGAACGAGATCAAGCTGATCGTGATCGTCACCGAGCGCATCCCGCGCCGCGACGTCGCCCAGATGGTCGAGCTGGCGGAGGCGCGCGGGGCGCGGATCATCGGCCCCAACTGCCTCGGCCTGATCGTGCCCGAGGTCTGCAAGATGGGCGGCATCGGCGGCCCCGCCAAAGACGCCGCCAAGGCCTACGCCCCCGGCTCGGTCGGCGTGATGAGCCGCTCCGGCGGGATGACGACCGAGATCTCCTCCTCGCTGACCCAGGTCGGGCTGGGCGTCTCGACCGCGGTCTCGATCGGCGGCGACGCGATCATCGGCTCCACCTACGCCGAGCTGATGCCATACTTCGAGGCCGACGAGCAGACCCAGGCGATCGTCATCTACACCGAGCCGGGCGGCCGCATGGAGGCGCAGCTCTCCGAGTGGGTTAAGGAGAACGACAGCCGCCTGCCGATCGTCGCCTTCATGGCCGGCAAGTTCATGGACGACGAGGAGATGAAGGGCATGAGCTTCGGCCATGCCGGCACGATCGTCGAGGGCGTGGAGGACACCGCCACCGAGAAGATCGCCCGCCTAGAAGCGGCGGGGATCCGGGTCGTCGAGCGAATCGACGAGATCCCCGATGCGGTCAAGGAGAAGCTGGGGGTCGCCGCGTGAGTGAGACGCTGAACAAGGTCTTCATCGAGGTCGAGGTCGACGAGTCGGTCGCCGGCGACGCCGCACTGGCGGCGAAGCTGGAGGAAGTCTGCCCAGTGGACATCTACCGCGACGCGAGCGGCAGGGTCGAGATCGTCGAGGAGAACCTTGACGAGTGCGTCCTCTGCCGGCTCTGCATCGAGGCCGCGCCGCCGGGGACGGTTCACGTCAAGAAGCTCTACGACGGCACCGAGCTCGCTTAAGGGCCTATCCCGGCAGCGGCAGCAGGCTCGCCAACCTCGACCAGCACTTCCCGCCGCAGACGATCCGGCAGGACTACCATCGCCTGAAGTTCGGCCAAACCGCCGCGATCGCCGTCGATCTCCAAGTCAGCCTCGTCGACCACGCCTGCGATCAGCGCCGCAAGGACGGCTCGTGGCGCTCCCGATAGGACGAGGTCGGGATCGTCGGCCTCGCCGCGCTCGGCGGCGATCGCGCCGTCCGCGATGCGGAGGTGGAAGGCATGACCCTCGCTGCGCAGCTGCAGGGTCAGCTCCGCGTCGGCGGGCGGGCGCAGGATCACCCGCAGCGAGTTCGGCAGCCAGGAGGACTCGATTCCGGGCACGTCCTCGATCTGGAAGAAGTTGAGGCCCCAGCGACCGAGTTCGAGCAGTGGGCCCTCGAGTCCACGGCCCAGCTCGGTCAACTCATAGGCCGTCGCCGATGCCGGCGGGTCGAGCTCGCGGCGGCGCACTATCCCGTCGGCCTCGAGGTCGCGCAGGCGTCGCGTCAGGACGTCGGTCGGGGCACCACCGACCCCGCGCGCCAGACCCGAGAAGCGGAGCGGCCCGAGCAGCAGCTCGCGCACGATCAGCAACGACCAGCGCTCGCCGATCCGGTCGAGGGCGCCGGCAATGCTGCAGGCCTGTCCGTAGTGGCGACGGGTCACCGGCTCATTCTAGCGTCTGTGATTTGTATCTCAAAGCGATGACTTTGAATTCTGGTACAGTCGCCGCCGTGCCTCACGTTTCCCGCCGCCGACGCGTTGAAGCCACCAAGTGAACCGCATCGCCGACCTCACCTGGAAGCATCCGAAGCTCGTCCTCGCCGCCGTCGCTGCCTTCGTGCTGGTCGCCGGAGTGGCGGGCAAAGACGTCGAGAGCCAGCTGAAGGCTGCCGGCTTCACGGATTCGGCCTCCGAGAGTGAGCGCGCCAACAAGCTGCTGCGCGACTCGCTCGGCTACAACCCAAACCCGGCTCTGGTCCTCGTCGTCCGCGCCCCGGGAGGCGGCCCGCTCGACACCTCGAGCCCGGCGGTGCGCCGCGAGGTCGACCGGCTCAGCCGTGGCGCAGCCGAGGTCCAGCACGTCGGCCGCGTCGTCAACCCGCTTCGCGACCGCCGCGCCGGCGCGACCCTGATCGCCAGCGACGGAGAGTCGCTGGCGATTGCCGTCTACCTCTCGACCGTCGACGTCCAGGACGCTGGCGGCGTCGCCGCCGAAGAGGTCGAGCCGTTGCTCGCGTCGAGCTCGCTCGACGTCGCCATGGGCGGCTTCGCGGCGGGCTTCAACGAGACCAACGACCAGACCCGCGAGGACCTGACCAAGTCGGAGCTGATCGCCTTCCCGATCCTGGCCCTGCTGTTGCTGTTCGTCTTCCGCGGCGTCGTCGCCGCCGCGATCCCGCTCCTGCTCGGCGTCCTCTCGATCGTCGGAACCTTGCTGGTGCTGCGGGTGATGGCCGGCTTCGCCGACACCTCGCTGTTCGCGCTCAACATCGCCACCGGGCTCAGCCTCGGCCTGGCGGTCGACTACGCCCTGCTGCTGGTCTCGCGCTACCGCGAGGAGATCGGGCGCGGCGGTGCGTCGCGGGAGGCGCACCGGCGCACCGTCGTCACCGCCGGCCGCACGGCGGTCTTCTCCGGCCTCACCGTCGCCGCGGCGATGGCGGCGCTGATCGTGATGCCGCAGCGCTTCCTCTACTCGATGGCCGTCGCCGGCGCCTCGGTGGCGCTGCTCTCGGCGCTGATGGCAATCCTCGTCGTCCCTTCCCTGCTGGCCTTGCTCGGCACCCGCATAGATGCGCTCTCGATTCGCCGCGGCCCCGCCGTCTCCGACACCTCCGACGGCTGGTACCGCCTCGCCCGCGGCGTGATGCGACGGCCGGTCGCCGTCGCCCTGGCCAGCTCCGCCCTGCTGCTGGTGGCCTCGGCGCCGCTGCTGTGGACGACGCTGACGGGACCGAGCGCAGAGGCGGTACCGCCGGGGCAGCCGTCCTACGACGCCTACCGGTACCTCGAGGCTCACTACCCACGCGACGTCACCGAGGCGGTCACGGTCGCCGTCGACGGCGACGCCGCTCCAGCCCAGCTGGTCTCCTTCCGGCAGCGCGTCGAGGCGGTCGATGGCGTCGTTCGCGGGACTCCCTTCCTGCCCACTCCCGGCGAGGCCGCCTACGCCAACTTCGCCCTCTCCGGTCCAGCCCTCGGCGGCGAGTCGCAGGACTCGCTGAACGCGATCAGAGGGCTGAGCCCGCCAGCCGGGACGGAGGCGCTCGTCTCCGGCAACACCGCCGGTTTCATCGACCAGAAGGAGAGCCTGATCGAGCACGCGCCGCTGGTCGTGGCAATCGTCGCCATCACCACGCTGATCCTGCTCTTCCTCCTCACCGGCTCGGTTCTGTTGCCGATCAAGACGCTGCTGATGAACACGCTGACGCTCGGCGCGACGCTCGGCATCCTCGTCCTCGCCTTCCAGGAGGGGTGGCTGAAGTCGCCGCTCGACTGCACCGGGCCGGCGGCGGTCGAGGTGACCAGCCTCGTCTTCCTCTTCGCCGTGCTCTTCGGCCTGGCCACCGACTACGCGGTGCTGGTGATGGCACGGATCAAAGAACGCTACGACCTCGGCGACGGCAACGTGGAGGCGGTCGCGATCGGGATCGGCCGCACCGGCCGCGTGATCACCGCCGCGGCGCTGGCGATCGCCGTCGTCTTCCTCGCCTTCGGCGTCAGCTCGGTCTTCTTCGTCAAGCAGATCGCGATCGGGATGGCGGTCGGGGTATTGATCGACGCGACGATCGTCCGTGCCCTGCTCGTCCCCTCGCTGATGCGCCTCTTCGGCGAGTGGAACTGGTGGGCGCCGGCCCCCTTGCGGCGGATCCAGCGCCGGCTCGGGTTCTCCGAGGCCGAGCCATCGGATGCGGCGCCGGCGCAGCCGGCCACCGAGCCAGCTGGCTGACTCGGTTCCGTGTGCGATCGCTCACGCTGAGGTTTAATCCGACACGTATCTGTGTAGCGTTACATCGATGCATGCAGTAAACGAGAAGCCGCGCCGGGTCGCCGTGGTCGACGGCAAGGCACGTTGCCTAGCCACGATCGAGTGTCGCCTGCCCGATGCCTTCAGGGTCGACGTCAGCTTCCGCAAGCCGATCTTCCTGCCCGGTCACATCGAGTTCACGTGCGACACCGAGGACGAGGGGATCGCCTTTGCGGTCCGGGATGCGAAGCGAGAGAACCCACACCTCGACGGTCTGGCAGGGCCGATCGAGTCGAAACCCAGAAGCGAGAGGAAGCACGCAAAGTGAACGGCAACGACAAAGGGGGAGTGGCCGAGCGCAGCATGGGTTTCGGGCTGCGGGCACTGAACTGGCTCGCCGGCTCGGACCTGCTCGACCGGATCCGCGTCCGCAAACAGGTCGAGCGAGCGCTCTTCCAGACGACCAAGGGCGGCTTCCGCTCCGCGACCGCTGCCGGCCGCACCTTCGAGGCGGCGCAGAAGCTCGGCAAACCGGCGCGGCAGCGGCCCGGCAAGCCGCGCGCCCTGTTCGACATCACGCCCGACGACGAGCAGCAGATGTTCCAGGAAGGCGTGCGCGATTACGCCGCCGAGAAGGTTCGTCCCGCCGCCCAGAAGGCGGACGCCGACCTCTCGACCCCTCCGGAGCTGCTGACGGCGACCAACGAGCTCGGCATCACCACGCTCGGCATCCCCGAGGAGCTGGGCGGCGTGGTGAGTGAGCAGGCCGCCGTCGGCACCGTGCTGATCGGCGAGGCGCTCGCCCACGGCGACATGGGGATCGCCTATGCGGCGCTCTCCCCCGGCGCCGTTGCGACCGCGATCGGCCACTGGGGCAGCGCCGAGCAGGAGGCGACCTACCTGCCGGCCTTCGCCGGCGAGGACGTGCCGGCGGCGGCGCTGGCGATCCTCGAGCCGAAGCCTCTCTTCGACCCGTTGAAGCTGGAGACCATGGCGCGCCGCGACGGCGAGGACTGGGTCCTCGACGGCGCCAAGTCGCTGGTCGCCCGTGCCGCCGAGTGCGAGCTGTTCGTGGTCGCGACCGAGGCCGAGGACCTCGGGCCCGCCCTCTTCGTGATCGAGTCCGGCGTCAAGGGCCTCTCGGTGGAAGCCGAGCCGGCGATGGGCCTGCGACCGGCCGCCACCGGCAGGCTGCTGCTGGAGGGCGTGCGCCTGCCGGCCGGCGCCCTGATGGCCGAAGGCGAGCGCGACGCTTACGTCGAGTGCGTCCACCGCGCCCGTATCGCCTGGTGTGCACTTGCCGTCGGCACCGCCCAGGCGGTCCTCGACTACGTCATCCCCTACGTCAACGACCGCACCGCCTTCGGCGAGCCGATCTCCAACCGGCAGGGCGTCGCCTTCGCCGTCTCCGACATCGGCATCGAGACCGAAGGGATGCGCCTCGCCACCTATCGCGCGGCGAGCCGCGCCGACCAGGGCGAGGACTTCGCCCACGAGGCGGCCCTGGCGCGGCGGCTCTGCGCTGCCAAGGGAATGCAGATCGGTTCCGACGGCGTGCAGCTGCTCGGCGGTCACGGCTTCGTCAAGGAGCACCCGGTCGAGCGCTGGTACCGCGACCTCCGTGCAGCGGGCGTCATGGAGGGCGCCCTGCTCGTCTAGAGCGAAGACACGAGCGAAAGCACATCACATGATCAATCTCGAGATACCGAAGAAGTTCAGGCCGCTGGTCAGCCAGGCCAACCAGGTTGCGAACGAGGTCTTCCGGCCAATCTCCCGCAAGTACGACGAAGCCGAGCACGAGTACCCGAAGGAGCTCGACATGCTCGCCTCGCTGATCGACGGCATGAACGAGGGCAGCGAGATCGGCGGCGCCGGCGCCGCCGGGGTGCGTCGCGACGCAAACGGGAACGGCGACGGCAAGAACCGCAACGGCTCCAACCTCTCCACCGTGCTTGGTGTCGTCGAGCTCTGCTGGGGCGACGTCGGCCTGCTCCTCTCGATGCCCCGCCAGGGGCTCGGCAATTCGGCGATCGCCTCGGTGGCCACGGAGGAGCAGTTGGAGCGCTACGGCGGCAAGTGGGCGGCAATGGCGATCACCGAGCCGGAGGCCGGCTCGGACTCGGCCGCGATCCGCACCACCGCCGAGCTGGATGGCGACGAGTACGTGCTCAACGGCGAGAAGATCTTCGTCACCTCGGGCGATCGGGCCGACCTGATCGTCGTCTGGGCCTCGCTCGACCGTGACAAGGGGCGGGCGGCGATCAAGTCGTTCATCGTCGAGCGCGACAACCCGGGCCTGAAGCTCGACCGGCTCGAGCACAAGCTCGGAATCCGCGCCTCGGACACCGCAAACTTCACCCTGCAGGACTGCCGGGTGCCGAAGGAGGCCTTGCTCGGCAGCCCCGAGGTCGACACCAAGCAGGGCTTCGGCGGAGCGATGCAGACGTTCGACAACACGCGGCCGCTGGTCGCCGCGATGGCGGTCGGCGTCACCCGCGCCGCGCTGGAGGAGACGCACCGCTGCCTGGAGGAGGCCGGGGTCGAGGTTGACGACGCCGTGCCGGCGCTCTGCCAGCACGCGGCGGCCGCGCGCCTGCTCGAGATGGAAGCCGACTACGAGGCGGCGCGCCTGCTGACGATGAAGGCCGCCTGGATGGCCGACAACGCGAAGCCGAACTCGCTGCAGGCGTCGATGGCAAAGGCCAAGGCCGGTCGCACCTGCGTCGACGTGACGCTCGGCTGCGTCGAGCTGTGCGGCAGCGTCGGCTACGGCGAGAGCGGCCTGCTGGAGAAGTGGGCGCGCGACGCGAAGATCCTCGACATCTTCGAGGGGACCCAGCAGATCCAGCTCCTGATCGTGGCGCGGCAGCTGCTCGGCAAGAGCTCCTCGGAACTGCGTTGAGTGGCGTCAGGGTTCGATGCCGGCTCTGGCCGTCAGCCATTCGGCAAGGAACGGCTCGACGATGCGGTAGGCGCCCCGTTCGCCGACGACGACTTCGCGCTCCCCCAGGGCCCGTAGCGCCTTTTGGACGCTTGCCGCGCTGGGCAGGCCATGGCGGTCGCGGTAGGTCTTGGTCTGAGGGTGCCCGGGTTCCCGCGCCAGCGCCTGGAGGACGAGCCGTTGCACCTTCGCCAGCCCTTCCCAGAGCAAGGTGAAGTGGGAATGCTCCACGCGCAAGACGGCATCGAGAGCGGCCGTCACCTGCTCCTCCGAGGCGGTGGCGCCTTCGGGGGTCTGCTCCCAGAGGAAGTAGGCGAGCTCCTGCGTCGCATGCGGGTGCCCTCCCGTGAGCACCAAGAGCCGGGCGATCGCCCCTGGGTCCGATCCTCTTCCCGTGGCCTCGAGCCGCTCGACGAGGAAGCGAGAGAACTCTTCGGCCGGAATTAGGTTCAGCTCCATCGGCTTGACGCTGCGCCAGAAGGGCTCGTTTTGGTTGTTGAAGATCCGTTTCATCACGTGTCGCTTGCTGCCGAGATACACGTGGGCCACCTGCGGCTGGCGTTGGAAAATCGCCCGCAGAAGGCACGGCAGCCGAGGGTCGATCTCGACGATCTCCTGAAACTCGTCGAAAACCAGTGCCACTCGGCGGCCACGGTCTGCGCCGAGCTCCGCCGGAAGCTCGAGCAGCTGCTCGATCGTCGCGTCTATGTCGGCCGGCTCGCGAGCCGCTGCGAAGGAGAAGCCGACGGCGCCGGTCTGTGGGTCGAGGCTCATCGCCGGCTGCAGGCGCAGGCGGCGGAACGGCGCGGTCGCCTTCTCCCGAACCCGCTCCAGCGGTGAGGCGATGTGCTCGTATATCGCGCTGGCCAGCGCAGCTGCCAGCCGTTCCTTCGTGGGAGTGGTCATCAGATCCACCTGGGCGACCAGCAGGCCCTCCTTCGCGAGCGTTCGCGTCGCTGCCCAGATCAGCGATGACTTGCCATAGCGCCGGGGAGCGAATACGACGACATCCTGGCCATTGCGCATGTCGCTTACGAGTTCGTCGATCTCCCGCTCGCGATCCGCGAAGGCGTCGTCCAGAGCCAGGGCTCCGAAGAGAAAGGGGTTGTCCTCTTTGTTCATGCTTGTCAGCATAATGCCATTAAGTATAGAGGAAGGCATGCTTCTAAGAATCATTCCTTTTGGCATACAGAAGTGCGGCGAGGTCCGGCCCTGGCAGCGCCTGGCAGACTGCCGGCGGTGAACTTCATCGAGGACGTCGTCGAAGGATTCCCCGCCGCCCGGCCGGCTCTGATCGAGGTCGACGCCACCGGCGAGCGCCGCGTGCATCACTTCGGTGAGCTGTTTGCCCGCTCGGCGGGCCTCTCGGGGGCCTTCGCAGCGCGCGGCGTACGACGCGGCGACGTGGTGATGACCCTGATCGGGAGCAGGGTCGAGTGGGTGCTCTCGCTCCTCGCCTGCTGGCGGATGGGGGCGATCGTCCTGCCCTGCAACCCGCAGCTGCGGCGCAAGGACCTGGAGCTGCGGGTGCGAGCGGCGGATCCCAAGCTGGCCGTCGGCGAGGCCCGCCACCTCGGGGAGCTGCCCGACGGGATCGCGTACATCGACATGGACGAGCTCGCCCGCGTCTTCGACGAGGACCGCCCGCAGGAGGTGCCGGCCGCGCTCGAGCGCCTCGATCCGGCCGACCCGGCGGCGATCGTCTTCACCTCGGGGACGACCGGCGAGCCCCGCGGGGTCGTCTACCCGCAGCGCTACCTGGCCGGCCAGCGCCTGCAGGCCGAGCACTGGTTCGGCGCCCGCGCCGGCGAGGTGGCCTGGTGCACGGCGGCCCCCGGTTGGTCGAAGTCGACCCGCAACGCCTTCATCGCGCCGTGGCTGGGCGGCGCCGTCGCGGTCCTCCACGACGGGTGGTTCGACGCCGACGAGCGGCTGCGGCTCTGCGATGAGCTTGGCGTCAACGTGCTCTGCCAGGCGCCGACCGAGTATCGGATGCTGGCGATGCGATCCGAGCTGGAACCCGTCCCTTCGCTGCGCCGCCTCGTCTCGGCGGGAGAGCCGATCGAGCCGGAGACGATCCGCCTCTTCGCGGAGCGACTCGGGCTGACGATCGGCGACGGCTACGGCCAGACCGAGACCGGGCCGGTGACGGGGATGCGGCCCGGCGAGGACGATCCTGCCCGCCACGGCTCGATGGGCAGGCCGCTGCCGGGGATCGAGACGCGCGTCGTGAATGGTGAGCTGCAGCTGCGGGCGAGCTCCTCCCCCACCTTCTTCGCGCGCTACCTCGACGGCGAGCGCTTCGAGGGGGAGTGGTGGCCGACCGGTGACCGGGTCCGCGAGGACGAGGACGGCTACCTCTGGTTCGAGGGCCGCGGCGATGACCTGATCCTCTCCTCCGGCTACCGGATCGGCCCCTTCGAGGTCGAGTCGGCGCTCGTCTCACACCCGGCCGTGACCGAGGCGGCCGCCGTCGCCGCCCCGGATCCCGAGCGCGGTGCCGTAGTCCGCGCGATCGTCGT
>Ga0190265_10000960_pt1 | contig 18742 bp, 18 predicted proteins | sample Popmic124T_FD_133135 | JGI IMG/M metagenome (GOLD analysis project Ga0190265, IMG submission 133135) | Populus adjacent soil microbial communities from riparian zone of Indian Creek, Utah, USA - 124 T | ecosystem: Environmental > Terrestrial > Soil > Riparian zone | place: USA: Utah | collected...
CTGACTCTTAATCAGCGGGTCCCAGGTTCGAGCCTTGGTGCGTCCACCACAGCCTCTCCCAAGCCGCTGCCTCAGGCGAAGATCGAGGCGAGATCGTCGGGGGTGGCGCCTTCCTTGACCGTGCGCAGCTCGATGTAGAGCGAGGCGACCATCGCCGCGCCGACCATCGCGATCATTGTCGAGCCCAGCGCCGAGGCGAGCGCCGACATCAACGGGTCGGAATCGTCCCAGCCGAAGTTGCGGACGCCGAACAGCAGGCCGAACACCGTCGACACCGCCGCCGCGAAGATCGCGTAGATCACCAGGAGGACGAAGATCGGCAAATAGCAGCCGCGGGTCAGGCGATAGCTGCGCGCCATGCTGCCGAAGACGCCGCGCCGCTCCTCGACCAGAGCCGGGATCGCTGCGATCATCATGATGTAGAGGATCACGCCCGGCACGATCATCAGCGCCGCGCCGGCGACGGCGCCGATCGCGACGAGGATCGAGATCGCCAGGATCGGCAGGAACAGCTTGAGGCCGGCCACGATGCTGGCGCCGCGCTGCGCCGGCCGGCCGGCGAGATAGAGGGCGGTCTCGCGCACCAATATGCCCTGCAGCAGCGCGGCGAGCACCCAGCTCGCCAGCGTCGCCGCAAGCCACCAATAAGGCGCCAGCTCGGGATCGCCGCCGGGCAGCGCCTGGCCGAGCACCCAATAATGGACGGCGAAGGCGGGCAGCCCGGCCAGCGCCACGGTGATGGCGAGGAAGGCCGGGAAATTGCGGCCGAGCGCCTCGAAGCCCCGGCTCATGATCCGTCCGCTGTCGATGCTCCCCGGCTCTGCCGCCATTCGGCCCCCCTTTCCGCCCTGCTTTCTGTTCCGCGAACCGGCCTTTCCTGTCCAGCCGGAAACGGCTTGCCTTACCGCATGTTGCGGGTAGCGAGTACGGACCCTAGGATGAGGCGGTGCGAGGGGGAGGGCGCGAATGATAGCCAAGCCGCCGGCCGGGCCGGCCGCGCCCGACGCCGCCGCCTTCGCCGACGCGCATCGCGAGCTGCTCGGCGACCGCTCGATCCAGTTCGATCTGCCGCCCGTCGAAGTGGCGGAGCCGCCTTTATGGCTGAAGCGGCTGCTCGAGCGGTTCGCCCGGCTCGACCTCGAGCCGCCCGGCATCCCGGATTGGATGCGCTCGATCGCCAATTTCTTCGATAATGTCGCGCCCGGCCTGGGCACGGTCTTCTGGATCGTCATCGCGATCGTGGTGCTGGCGGCGCTCTACGCGATGCTGCGCTTCGCCGTGCCACGGCTACGGCGGCGGCGGGCGGGCGACGCTCGGGACGAGAGCTGGCGCCCCGCCGCCGAGCCCGCCCGGCTGCTGCTCGGCGAGGCCGACTCGCTCGCCGGCCGCGGCCTTTACGGCGATGCCGCGCGCCTCCTCCTCCACCGGAGCATCGCCGACATCGAAGCGCGCCGCCCCGATCTGGTCCGGCCGGCCTTCACCAGCCGCGACATCGCCGCCTTGGGCGAGATCCCAGCGCCGCCGCGCTCCGCCTTCGGCCGGATCGCGATGCTGGTCGAGCGCAGCCTGTTCGCGCGCCGGCCGCTCGGCGAGGGCGACTGGCGCGACTGCCGGGCCGCTTATGAAAGCTTCGCCTTCGCCGACGGGTGGCGCGGTTGAGCGCCGGCGCGCCGTTCAGCGGCCGGCTCGTGATCGGGCTGATCGCCGCCGGCCTGGCCGCCTTCGCGGCCTTGCTGCTGCTGCTCGCCTTCGGCGGCCAGCTCGGCGCCGGCCGCGACGGGCGCGGCCATGCGCTGTCGGCCGGGGCGACCGGCTTCAAGGGGCTGGTGACGCTGGTCGGGCGGTTCCGCGAGACGGCGATGATCGGCGACGCCGCCGATCTCGCCGCCGGCAATCTCGTCGTGGTCGCGCTCGAGCCGCAGACCCGGCCCGACGAGGTGGAGCGCCTGCTCAAGCTCCGCCAGGACCGGCCGACCCTTTTGATCCTGCCCAAATGGGTGACGGTCGCCAATCCGGCGCGGCGCGGCTGGGTCCGCGCCATGGGGCCGGGCGGCGGCGCCGGGGCCGCGGCGCTGCTCGGCGGCAAGATCGGCATCCAGGTCGCGTCGGCGGATCGAAGCGGCGGTGTCGCCCGCGGCGAGGATCTGCTCGACGGGCTCGCCGTGCGCGTCCCGCGCGAGGCGCAGACCGTCTCCGGCCCGGGCGTGACCCCTTTGCTCGGCACCGTCGGCGGCGGCGCATTGGTGGCGCGGCTCGGCGACCAGCCCCATTATGTCGCCGCCGATCCCGATCTGCTCAACAATCACGGCCTTCGCGACCCCGCCGCGGCGCGCGCGGCGCTGGCGCTGATCGACGCCCTCAATCCGGCCGGCGCGGTCGGCTTCGACCTCACCGTCAACGGATTGACGGCGCGGTCCTCGCCCAATTTGCTGCGCTCGGCGCTGGAGCCGCCTTTCCTGCCGATGATCCTCGCTCTGGTCGCCGCCGCCTTGCTCGCCGGGCTGCACGGCGCCGTCCGCTTCGGCCAGCCGCGGCCCGAGCCGCGCGCGCTCGCCTTCGGCAAGGCCGCTCTGGTCGAGAACAGCGCCGGCCTGATCCGGGCGGCGCGGCGCGAAGCGCGGCTCGGCGGCGCCTATGCCGACGTCATCCGCCAGGAGGCGGCGCGGACCACCGGCGCCTCGCACCGGCTGAGCGAGGACCAGGTCGACGATTATCTGAACCGCCTCGGCAAGCCCGGCCGGCCCGGCTTCGGCGAGCTCGCCGCCCGGCTCCGCCTCGCCCGCGACCGCCACTCGCTGATCGCCGCGGCGCGCGACCTGTTCCAATGGAAGAAGGACATCATCTCGTGAACGTGACAGACGTCAAAGCCCTCGCCGACACGATCCGGCAGGATGTCGCCAAGGCGATAATCGGCCAGGACGAGGCGGTCGAGCTGATGCTGATCGCCTTGTTCTCCTCCGGGCACGTGCTCCTCGAAGGGCCGCCGGGGACGGCCAAGACCTTCCTCGCGCAATGCTTCGCGCGCGTGCTCGGGCTCGATTTCGGCCGCATCCAGTTCACCCCGGACCTGATGCCGGGCGACATCCTCGGCTCCAATCTGTTCAACTTCCAGACCAGCCAGTTCACGCTGACCCGCGGCCCGGTCTTCTGCGAGCTGCTGCTCGCCGACGAGATCAACCGGACCCCGCCCAAGACCCAGGCGGCCCTCCTCGAAGCGATGCAGGAGCGCGCCGTCACCATCGACGGCGAGACCCACCTTCTGCCCGACCGCTTCATGGTCATCGCCACCCAGAATCCGATCGAACAGCAGGGCGTCTATCCTTTGCCCGAGGCGCAGCTCGACCGTTTCCTGTTCAAGCATCTGATGGGCTATCCCTCGGCCGACGAGGAGAAGAGGATCGTCGCCCATCACGGCGCCCGCTTCGGCGCGCCGCGGCCCGCCGATTGGGGGATCGAGCCCAAAGTCGAGCCGGCGGCGCTCGCGGGCGCCATCGCCGCGGTCGAGGCGATCCCGATGGTCGGTGAAGTGACCGACTATGTCGTCGCTCTGGTGCGCGCGACCCGCGAGGCGCCCGACCTCGAAGGCGGCGCTTCCCCGCGCGCCGCCGCGATGCTGGCCGGCGCGGCGCGGGCGCGGGCGGCGCTCGACGGGCGCGATTATGTCATCCCCGACGACGTCAAGGCGCTCGCGCCGGCGGTGCTCCGCCATCGCGTCCTGCTCTCCGCCGCCGCCGAGATCGAGGGCCGGCCGGTCGAAGGCGTGATCCAGCGCCTGATCGAGGCGATCGAGGCGCCGCGTTGATCTATCCGACCCGCCTTGCCATCCTCGCCGCCGCGGCGGTCGCGCCGCTGGCGCTGCTGATCGCGCTGCTCGCGCCCGCCTGGTGGACCGGCGGCGTGGCGCTGCTCGGCCTGCTTCTTTTGCTCTGCGCGCTGGACGTGCTGAGCGGCGGCGGCCACGGCGTCGAGGTATCGTGCGAAGGGCCGCGCGCGGCCGGCATCGGCGAAAGCTTCGCGGTGACGGCGCATGCGCGTTTCCCTGGCCCGGCGCCGCGCGCCCTCGAATTCGCGCTCGGCGTCTCCGGCCCGGTCGCAGCTCCGTTCGGGCTGCGCGCCGACGGCGAAGCGGGCAAGGCGGCGATCCTGCTCAAGGCCGAGCGGCGCGGCACGGTGCGGCTCGATTCGCTCTGGCTGCGCTGGCGCGGCCGGCTCGGCCTGGTCTGGAAGCAAAAGCAGATCGGGCTCGGCCAGGCGGTGCTGATCACGCCGGATATCCGCCGGCTGCACGAGGCGAGCGCCCAGATGCGCAACCGCGAGGCGATGCACGGCATCAAGGCGCAGATGCAGATCGGCGAGGGCGCGGAGTTCGAGGCGCTCGCCGATTACCGCCAGGGCATGGACCGCCGCGCCATCGACTGGAAGCAATCGGCCCGCCACACCGCTTTGATCGGCAAGGAATATCGGACCGAGCGCAACAACAATGTGATCATGGCGCTCGACGCCGGCCGGGCGATGTCGGAGCCGCTCGACGGCGTGCCGCGGGTCGACCGGGCGGTCTCGGCCGCTCTGCTCACCGCCTTCGTCGCGTTGAAGGACGGCGACCGGGTCGGCCTGTTCGCCTTCGATTCGCGGCCGCGCGCGTCGAGCCCGCCCATCTCGGGCCCGCGCGCCTTCCCGACGCTTCAGCGGGTCGCCGCCGGCGTCGATTATTCGCCGAGCGAGACCAATTACACGCTGGCGCTGGCGACTCTGGCGAGCGGCCTGAAACGGCGGTCGCTGATCATCGTCTTCACCGAATTCGCCGACACGATCAGCGCCGAGCTGATGCTGGGCGCCGTCGGCGCGCTCCTGAAGCGCCACCTCGTCCTGTTCGTGGTGATGAAGGACGAGGAGCTTGAAGCCTTCACCGCCGCCGAGCCGGCCGAGCCCGACGACGTCAGCCGGGCGGTGACCGCCGCCGCGCTGCTTCGCGAGCGGCGATTGGTGATGACCCGGCTTCGGCATCTGGGCGTCCATGTCGTCGAGGCCGCGGCCGCGGAGGCCGGGCCGGCCCTGGTCAACGCCTATCTCGACATGAAGCGCAGGAGCCTGCTGTGACCGCCTCGCGCGACTTCCGCGCCGCGCGCCAGGCCGAATGGCGGCGGCTCGACGACCTGTTGACGCGGGCCGAGAAGAAATCGGTGCGCGCGCTCGCCGACGAGGAGCTGCTCGCGCTGCCGATCCTCTATCGCGGCGCGCTCTCCTCGCTGTCGGTGGCGCGCGAGACCTCGCTCGACCACGAGCTCATCACCTATCTCGAGGGGCTTTGCGCGCGCGCCTATTTCTACGTCTACGGCGTGCGCACCTCGGCCTGGAAGCGCCTCGCCGCCTTCTTCAGGACCGATTGGCCGGCGGCGGTGCGCAGCCTCTGGCGCGAGACTTTGGCGGCGCTGGCCCTGACCTTGCTCGGCGCGCTCGCCGGCTACCTGCTGGTGAGCGCCGATCCCAGCTGGTTCGGCGGCCTCGTGCCGGCGGGCCTCGCCGGCGGCCGCGACTTCAGCGCCTCGGCCGAGAGCCTGCGCGAGACCCTCTATCACGCCGAAGGCGCGCAGGGGCTGAGCGCCTTCGCCGCCTATCTCTTCACCCACAACAGCCAGGTCTCGATCCTCGCCTTCGCCTTGGGCTTCGCCTTCGGCATTCCGACCGTCCTCCTCCTCATCCACAACGGCACGATGATGGGGGCGATGCTGGCGCTGTTCGCGTCGCGCGGGCTCGGGCCTGAAATGGGCGGCTGGCTGATCATCCACGGCTCGACCGAATTCTTCGCCATCGTGCTGGCCGGCGCGGCCGGCTTCAGGATCGGCTGGAGCGTGGTCTTCCCCGGCGAGGAGACCCGGCTCGCCGCCGCGACCAAAGCCGGCCGCGCCGCCGCTCTGGTGATGGCGGGGGTGGTGGTGATGCTGCTGTTCGCGGGGCTGCTCGAAGGGTTCGGCCGGCAATTGATCACCAATGACGGCGCCCGCTACGTCATCGGCCTGTCGCTGCTGCTCGCCTGGCTCGCTTATTTCTATCTGCCCCGGCGATCGGCCAATGGCTGAGGTCGTGCTCCGCCGCGACGCCGACGCCGAGCGGCGGCGCAGCCTGGTCACGCCCGAGGGCGTCGACCTCAGCCTGCGCCTCGCCGACGGCGGCCAGCGCGTCGGCGCGCTCATGATCGACCTCCTGATCATGGCCGGGATCCTGGTCGCGATGACGATCCTCCTGATCATCCTGCTGGTCGGCCTGATCGGCTTCGGCCTGGCCGCGGCCGAAGGCGTGGCGATCGTCTGGCTGCTCGGCTTCTTCCTGCTCCGCAACTTCTACTTCGCGTTGATGGAGATGGGGCCGCGCGCGGCGACCTTCGGCAAGCGCCTCATGGGCCTTCGCGTGGTCGCGCGGAGCGGCGAGCGGCTGACCGCCGACCGGGTCATCGTCCGCAACCTGATGCGCGAGATCGAGCTCTATCTGCCCCTCACCTTCCTCCTCGCCAACGCCGGCGAGGGCGGGATCGGCGCTCCGGTCGCGCTCGCCGGCTTTATCTGGACCGCGACCTTCCTGTTCTTCCCCTTGCTCAACAAGGATCGGATGCGGGTCGGCGATCTGCTCGCCGGGACCTGGGTGATCAGCGCGCCGCCCAGGAAGCTGTCCTACGACCTCGGCGACGTCAGCGCCGAGCGCGAGGGGTGGACGTTCAGCGAGGCGCAGCTCGACGTCTACGGCGTCTACGAGCTTCAGACGCTGGAGCGCGTGCTGCGCGACGGCGACCGCCGAGCGATCGCCACCGTCGCCGCCGCGATCCGCGCCAAGCTCGGCATATTGGAAGGAAGCGACTACGACTTCCTCCACGCTTATTACGCCGCGAGCCGCGCGCGGATGGAGCGCGGCCTCCTCTTCGGCAAGCGCCGCGAGGACAAGCACGACCGCTAGACCGGGGACAGTCCCCCTTTTCGTCGAATAGGGGACAGTCCCCGACCGCCAATGGGGGACAGTCCCCTATTTTCAGGCGGCCGTGGCGGGGCCGCTCAACAGGGGACTGTCCCCTCTTCGGGGACTGTCCCCCTCTTCAGCCGGGGGACTGTCCCTCTCTTCAGCCGGCGACGATCCGCTCCGCTTCGGCGAACAGGGCCGAGTCGACCTCGGCCTCCGCGGCCGCCGCATTCTCGTCGACCTGGGACGGGCGCGAGGCGCCGGTGATGGCGGAGGCGACATTGGGCTCGCGCAGCACCCAGGCCAGAGCGAATTGGGCGAGGCTGAGCCCGGCCCCGGCGGCGAGCGGCTTGAGGCGCTCGACCGCTTCGAGGACCGGGCGCGCGAGCAGCCGGTCCATCCAGCCGCCCATCTCGTCGCTGGTCGCGCGGCTGCCGGCCGGCGGCGGCGCGCCCGGCGCATATTTGCCGGTGAGCACCCCTTGCGCGAGCGGCGACCAGACGATCTGCGCTATGCCGTTCGCCGCGCAGAGCGGAATCACCTCCTGCTCGGGTTCGCGCCAGAGCAGCGAATATTGCGGCTGGCTGGAGACGAAGCGGGCGACGCCGGACATGGCGATCGCTTCCCTGATCCTGTCGGCGGGCCATTCGGAGAAGCCGATATGGCGGGCCTTGCCGCTCTCCACGGCGCGGGTCAGCGCCGCCATCGTCTCCTCGAGCGGCGTCTCGTCGTCGTAGCGATGGCATTGATAGAGATCGACATAATCGGTGCGCAGGCGCTTCAGCGAGGCGTCGAGCTGCTTTTCGATCTGCGCGGCGGAGAGGCCGCGGTCGGCCTCGGTCATCGGGAAGAAGAGCTTGGTGGCGAGGATGTAGGAGTTGCGCGGGCGGCCCGCCAGCGCCTCGCCGAGGAAGGTCTCGGCGGCGCCGCGGCCGTAAATGTTGGCGGTGTCGATGAAGTTGATGCCCAGGTCGAACGCGCGGTCGAGGCAGTCGCGCGCCGCGTCGGCCTCGACTCCGACTCCGTAGGTGAGCCAGGAGCCGAGCGAGATCGCCGACACGTCGAGATCGCTCGCGCCGAGCCGCCGGTATTTCATGTCAGCCTCCTTCCGGGACGAGCACCGCCGCCCCTTCAATCCCGCCGGCGCGCAAAAGGTCCAGCGCCTCGTTGGCGCGGGCGAGCGGGAAAACAATGGTTTGCGTCCTTACCGGCACCTTCGCGGCGGTCTCCAGGAATTCGATACCGTCGTCGCGCGTCAGATTGGCGACCGACAGGATCGACCGCTCGCCCCACAGGTCGGCATAGGGAAAGCCCGGCACGTCGCTCATGTGGATTCCGGCGCAGACGACTCGGCCGCCCTTGCGGACCCGCCTCAGCGCCTCCGGGACGAGCGCGCCGACCGGCGCGAAGATGATCGCCGCATCCAGCTCCTCGGGCGGCGCTGCCCCCGAATCCTGGGCCGAGGCGCAGCCGAGCGACAGCGCGAAGGCCTGCGCGTCGCCGTCGCCGGGGCGGGTGAAGGCGTGGACCCGGCGGCCGGTCGCGGCCTGGGCGAGGATGTGGGCGGCGGCGCCGAAGCCGTAGAGGCCGAGCGCCTCGCCTTCCCCGGCCAGCTTCAGCGCGCGCCAGCCGATCAGCCCGGCACAGAGCAAGGGCGCCGCCGCGACGTCGCCATAGGAATCGGGGATCGGCAGGCAGAAGCGCGCGTCGGCGACGACATGGCTGGCGAAGCCGCCGTCGCGGGTGAAGCCGGTGAACAAGGGATGGTCGCACAGATTCTCGCGGCCGGCGGCGCAATAAGGGCAATGGCCGCAGGTCCGCCCCAGCCAGGGCACGCCGACGCGCTCGCCGGTGCCGGCGACCCGGCCGACGATCTCGTGGCCGGGAACGATCGGCAGCGGACCCTCTATGTCCCCGTCGACGACATGGAGGTCGGTGCGGCAGATTCCGCAGGCCGCGACCTCGATCAGCAGCTCGCCCGGGCCGGGCGTGGGAATGGGGCGCTCGACCATCCGCAGTCGTTCGCCCGGCCGATCGAGCTGCATCGCGCGCATCATCCGCGCAATCTACCACCACTCGTCATATCTTCTAACCCGTCACCCCAGCGAAGGCCGGGGTCCAAGCGGCTTTCGAAGCACCAGGGCCGTTTGGATGCCAGCCTTCGCTGGCATGACGATGGTGAGCCACTACCGGCACAGTTGCGTGGCTTGCCATCGCGCCGCTTTCCATTACGCAGACGGCATGAGCCTCCCCCCCTTGTTCGACCGCCTGCGCCTGCCCGCGATCGGCGCACCTTTGTTCATCGTCTCGAACCCCGACCTCGTCATCGCCCAGTGCAAGGCGGGGATCGTCGGCTCCTTTCCGGCGCTGAACGCGCGGCCGCAGAGCCTGCTCGACGAGTGGCTGCACCGGATCAGCGAGGAGCTGGCCGCCTGGGACCGCGACCATCCCGAGGCGCCGGCCGCGCCTTATGCGGTCAACCAGATCGTCCACCGCTCCAACGCGCGGCTGATGGAGGACATGGCGACCTGCCAGAAATGGAAAGTGCCGATCGTCATCACCTCGCTGGGCGCGCTGGTCGAGGTCAATCAGGGCGTCCATGGCTGGGGCGGGATCACGCTTCACGACATCATCAACGACCGCTTCGCGCGCAAGGCGGTCGAGAAAGGCGCCGACGGCATCATCGCGGTCGCGGCCGGCGCCGGCGGCCATGCCGGGCGCCTCTCGCCCTTCGCTCTGGTCCAGGAGATACGCGACTGGTTCGACGGGCCCTTGATCCTGTCGGGCGCGATCGCCACCGGCCGCGCCATCCTCGCCGCGCAGGCGATGGGCGCCGATTTGGGCTATATCGGCTCCCCCTTCATCGCCACCGCCGAGGCCAACGCGACCGACGCCTACAAGCAGGGCATTTGCGACGGGCGCGCCGACGACATCGTCTATTCGAGCCTGTTCACCGGCGTGCACGGCAATTATCTCAGGAAATCGATCGAGCTCGCCGGCCTCGACCCGGCCAACCTCCCCGAAGGCGACATCAAGACGATGGATTTCGGCACCGGCGACGGCTCGAAGGCCAAGGCCTGGCGCGACATCTGGGGCTCGGGCCAGGGCATCGGGGCGATCGATTGCGTGCGGCCCGCCGGCGACTATGTGGCGCGGCTGATCGAGGACTATGCCGAAGCGAAAGCCGAGTTGGCGGCAAAGGCCAAGTAAATCCTCCCTGTCGCCGAAGGCGATGGGGAGGGGGACCATGCGAAGCATGGTGGAGGGGCTAAGCGGCGCAAGCGTTCAAAATGTGCTGGAGCACGCCTTCGGCATTGTCCCGCAACTCGCTCGCCGGAATCCTGAGCACCCGATAGCCGCGATCCCTCAGCCAAAGATCCCGCCGTTCGTCGCGCGCCGGATTGTCACCCATCTCATGCGCGATTCCGTCAATCTCGATCCCGAGCTTCGCGGACGCGCAGTAGAAGTCGAGCACATATGGTCCGGCGGGATGCTGATGTCGGAACTTGAGGCCGGCGGGTCGGGCGCGAAGTATGGTCCAGAGCTTTGCCTCTGGCGGTGTCATCGTGCGGCGGAGGGCTCGTGCCTTCCGGACAGTCGCTTTGCTCGTCTGACGCATTTGCCCCTCCACCGCACTTCGTGCGGTCCCCCTCCCCATCCGCTTCGCGGACAGGGAGGAAAGGTCAGGCCGCCTTCTTCAGATGCCGGCGGCCGAGCAGCTCCGCGATCTGGACAGCGTTGAGCGCCGCGCCTTTCCTGAGATTGTCGGAGACGCACCAGAGCGAGAGGCCGTTGTCCACCGTGGGATCCTCGCGGACCCGGCTGACGTAGGTGGCATATTCGCCGACGCATTCGACCGGGGTGACGTAGCCGCCGTCCTCGCGCTTGTCGACGAGCATGATGCCCGGCGCCTCGCGCAGGATCGCCTGCGCCTCGGCGGCGCTGATCTCCCGTTCGAACTCGATGTTGATCGCCTCCGAATGGCCGACGAAGACCGGGACCCGGACGCAGGTCGCGCTGACCTTGATCCTGGCATCGAGGATCTTCTTGGTCTCGACGACCAGCTTCCATTCCTCGCTGGTCGAGCCGTCGTCGAGGAAGTCGCCGGCCTGGGGGATGACGTTGAAGGCGATCTGCTTGGGGAAGGTGCTCGCCTCGGCGCTGTCGCCGACGAAGATGTTGCGGCTCTGCTCGAACAATTCGTCCATCCCCGCTTTGCCGGCGCCGGAGACCGACTGGTAGGTGGCGACGACGACGCGCTTGATCGTCGCGGCGTCGTGGAGCGGCTTCAGCGCCACCACCATCTGCGCCGTCGAGCAATTGGGGTTGGCGATGATGTTCCTCTTGCGATAGCCGTCGATCGCCTGCGGGTTCACCTCGGGCACGATCAGCGGCACGTCCGGATCCATCCGGTAATAAGACGAATTGTCGATCACCGTGCAGCCCGCCGCGGCGGCGATTGGCGCATAGTGCTTCGACGCCGCCGAGCCGGCCGCGAACAACGCCATGTCCCAGCCGGCGAAATCGAAATGCTCGATGTTGCGGACCTTCAATTCCTTGCCGCTGTCGCCATAATCGATGACCCGGCCGGTCGAGCGCGGACTCGCCACCGCGGCGATCTCGTCGGCCGGGAATTGGCGCTCGGCGAGGATGTTGAGCATCTCCCGCCCGACATTGCCGGTCGCCCCGACCACGACCACCCGATAGCCCATTTTTCGTCTCTCCGCTTTCCCGCGCCGGCCCTATCGCATCGGCGTTGCGAAGGCGATATGGCATGCGCGAAGCGGGGCACAAGGGAGGGGCGGATGAAGCGCGTTGCGGCATTGCTGGCGGTCTTCGTCCTGATCCTCGCCGCGCTGGCGCTGAAGGGCGCGCTCCTCACGCTGCCCGCCCCGTCCGCCGGCTCGGACGGTTTCAACGCCGACCGGGCCGCGGCGCGGCTGGCGCGAATCCTCGGCGACCAGCGCCCTCACCCGGTCGACAGCGACGCCGGCGATTCGGTTCGGGCGCGGCTGGCGGCGGAGATGCGTGGCGTGGGCCTAGCGCCGCGCGAAACCGGCGATCTCGCCTGCAACGGCGATGCCCGCAACCGGGCGGTGACCTGCGCGCGGGTGCGCAACCTCGTCGCCACGATCGGCCCGGCCCAAGGCAATCACATCCTGCTCGTCGCGCATTACGATTCGACCTTCGCCGGGCCGGGCGCCGGCGACGACGGGATCGGAGTCGCGACCATGCTCGAGGTCGCCCACCTTTTGCGCGGGCGCCGGCTGGCCCGCCCGGTCACCTTCCTGTTCAACGAAGGCGAGGAGGTCGGGCTGCTCGGCGCCCGCGCCTTCCTCGAGCGCGATCCGCTCGCGGCGCGGGTCGGCACGCTGATCAACCTCGAGGCGCGCGGCGTCAGCGGGCCGGCGATCATGTTCGAGACCAGCCGGCCAAACGGCGCCGCCGTCGCGCTCTATCGCGCCGCGGCGGCGCGGCCGGTGGCGAACAGCTTCTCGACCGACCTCTACCGCCTGCTGCCCAATTCGACCGACGTCGCGGTGTTCGAGGAGCGGCCCTGGACGATCCTCAACTTCGCCGTGATCGGCAACGAAACGCGCTATCACAGCGCCGGCGACGATCTCGCCGCATTGGACCGGCGCAGCCTGCGCCATATGGGCGATCAGGCGCTGGCGGTGACGATGCGGGCGGCGGCGGGCGAGGCGCCGGCGGCGCGCGGCGAGCGTCTCTATGCCGATTTGCTCGGCCGGACGCTGGTCGAGCTGCCGCTGATGTTCGGGCTGGTCCTGCTCGGCCTGCTGCTGCTTTTCTTCCTTCTGGAAGCATGGCGGCGCCGCGCGCTCGGCCGGCCGCTGCTGGCGATGGCCGTGGCGCTGGCCGGATCGGCCGCTTTCGCCTTCGCCGGCCATTTCGTCGTCCAATTGTTGCGCGCCGGCGATTATTGGCGCGCCTTTCCGCTGGCGACGACGATAGCGGTCTACGCCTCGGCGCTCGCCGCCTGCGTCGCGGCTTTGCTGCTGATCGCCAGGACGGGGGAGCGGACGCGGCTGCGGGCCGCCTTCTGGCTGATCTTCACCGGCCTCGGCGCGGCGCTCTGCGCGGTCGCGCCGGGCGCGGCGATCTATTTCCTGCTGCCGCCGCTCGCCGCGGCGATCGGCATGGCGGCGGCGCGCCGGTTCGCCTGGGCCGAGCGCGCCGGCGCGATCGCCGCGGCGCTGCTGCTCTTCCTGACCCTGGGGCCGATGCTGCACCTCTTCGAGCAGCTGATGAACGGCGGCCCGCTCTGGGCGTTCGCGCCGCTGGCCGCGGCGATCATGCTGCCCGCCTTGATCGAGCTGCTGCCCGTGCTGCGCGGCATGCGCGCCGCGCTCGTCGCGGCGGGCGCCGCCGACCTCGCGATACTGGGCTGGGTCGTCGCCGGGCTGACGCCAGCCTACAGCGCCGACCGGCAGCAGCTCTTTACGATAGAATATGTCTGGGACGAGGCCGCGCGCGCGGGCCGCTTCGCGGTCAACAATGACGGCGCCCCGGTGCCCTTCGCCGCCGCCTGGGAGCGGGCCGAGATGCCCTACACGACCCGCCGCCGCTGGGCCGCGCCGGCGCCGGCCGCGCCGGTCGCGGCGCCCGGCGTCACGCTCGTCGCGCAGCAGCCGGTCGCGGGCGGGCGCCGGCTCCGTCTCCGCCTCGCCGCCAACGGCGCCCAAAGCGTCGCTTTGATCGCGCCGCCCGAGGCGCGGCTGCGCGCGGCCGGCGCCGGCGCCTTCGTCCGCCGCTTCGGCCGCGGCGCGGAGGACGACAAATATGTCCTGCGCTGCGTCGGCCGCGCCTGCGACGGCGCGGTGCTCGACGTGATCGTCGGCGGCACCGAACCGGTCGAGTTCACCATCGTCGGCCTGCGCCCCGGCCTGCCCCCCGCCGCCGCGCCCTTGGTCGGCGCCCGCCCGGCGACGGCGCGGCCGCAATATGGCGCGGACGCCACGCTCGCGATCGCCAAGGTGCGGTTCTAGGTCTTTCCCGTATTCGGGCCGGTCGAGCGGAAGGAGCCCTCTCCCTCGGCGACTGTATCTTTTGCAAACGCGCGTCTTTGGAATGTCCGCAAAGGGTGGAAAGCGGACGTTGGCGCGTTGCCGTCCATTGGCTGCCGCCTCTGCAGATCGCGCCGGCGAGGGTGGAGCAGGAGCCGTCTCGCCCGTGCCCCGAGCGGTGGACGATCGCGCGATTGTGCGCGATATCCGGCGCATCGCAAGGGGAGCGAGCGGGAGATAGAAGGTGGGCGGAGACCAGGGGAACGGATTGGCGCTGGTCATCCTGATCGTCATGGTGCTGATGGTGGTCGGCGGGATAGCGCTGTTCGCCTTCGCCGGCCGCCTGCTCACGCGAAAGCTGGCGCCGCCGCGCCGCCACCTGGTCACGTTGCTGATGGCGCTCGTCGGGGCCGGGCTTGGCTGGCTGCTGGTGATCGCGACGTTCTACGAATCGACCTTGTGGCCGCCACCCCGGCTGGGCCTCACGGCCGCGCCCGGGTTCGACGCAACCGTCGTGATCCTGCTCGAGGATCCCCGGTCACCCAGGACCCTGGAGTGGCGGGGCAGCGGGCTGCCCTTCTCCGCCGCGGCCGGCGAGATCGCCGTTCCGCCGTCCGGGATCGTGCGGGTTCGCAGCTTCGGGCCGATCGGCGTGGGCGCCTATTTCGAGGTGACCTGGTTCGACGGAGGGCGGGGCTTTCTCGTGGCCGGCGGCAACCGCGGCCCGCCGGGCACGGGCGCCACTGCCTATCATCTCCTCGAACCCCCCGATGCGCGCCCCGATGCGCGCCCCGATAAGCCGCCTCCCGGAGCGCCGCAATCCTACGACGGGCCGGCCCTCGCCGCCTACATCGCGCAACGGGAGCGGCGGCGTTAACAGGGGCGGTGGAAATCAGCAGGATTGGAATAGGCCTCGCGCGTAGAGGAGGCGATTCTGATCGCGTCCCGCGAATGTCCGCTATGGGTCGTTCCCGACATTCGACGGCTAACGCGATTTGCAGTCGGTATCCAGCGGAGGTATTGAGGGGCCCCGCTGCCGGTCGGCCGTGCGGACTTGGTGCCATTCCGCATTAAATGGGCTAGTGGGCCTTCCGTGGCCGACCTGTTCCAGACCGATCCTACGCAGCCCGCTTCGCCCGTCGCTCCGAGCGAAAATGCGCCGCTCGCCGATCGCCTGCGGCCGCAGGCGCTCGACGAGGTCGTCGGCCAGGAGCATCTGACCGGGCCGGACGGCGCGATCGCCCGACAAGTCGCGGCGGGCAAGCTCGCCTCGATGATCCTGTGGGGACCGCCGGGGACCGGCAAGACCACGATCGCGCGCCTGCTCGCCGATGCGGTGGGCATGCGCTTCGTCAACATCTCCGCGGTCTTCTCGGGCGTCGCGGACCTCAAGAAGGTCTTCGCCGAATCGCGCGACCATATGAAGCTCGGCCGGCAGACTTTGCTGTTCGTGGACGAGATCCACCGCTTCAACCGCGCCCAGCAGGACGGCTTCCTCCCCTATGTCGAGGACGGCACGGTGGTGCTGGTCGGCGCGACGACCGAGAATCCGAGCTTCGAGCTCAACGCGGCGCTGCTGTCGCGCGCCCAGGTCCTGATTCTCAACCGCCTCGACGCGGCGGCGCTCTGCAAGCTGCTCGACCGCGCCGAGGAGCTGATGGAGCGGCCCCTGCCCCTCACCCCCGAAGCGCGCGACGCGCTCGTCGCCACCGCCGACGGCGATGGCCGCTTCCTGCTCAACCAGGCCGAGACCCTGTTCTCGATCGAGATCGAGGCGCCACTCGATCCCGGCGCGCTCGCCGCTTTGCTCCACCGCCGGGTCGCGGTCTACGACAAGGACCGCGAGGGCCATTACAACCTGATCTCGGCGCTGCACAAAGCGATCCGCGGCTCCGATCCGCAGGCGGCGCTTTATTATCTCGCGCGGATGCTCACGGCCGGCGAGGAGCCGCTCTTCCTCTTGCGCCGCCTGATCCGCGCCGCGGCCGAGGATGTCGGCCTCGCCGACCCCAATGCTTTGGTCCAGTGCGTCGCCGCCAAGGACGCCTACGATTTCCTCGGCTCGCCGGAGGGCGAGCTCGCCATCGTCCAGGCCTGCCTCTATTTGGCCACCGCGCCCAAATCGAACGCGGTCTATGTCGCTCAGAAAGGCGCCTGGCGCTCGGCGAAGGAAACGGGATCGCTGTCGCCGCCGAAGAACATATTGAACGCGCCGACCAAGCTGATGAAGCAGATCGGCTACGGCAAGGGCTATCAATACGATCATGATGCGGAAGGCGGCTTTTCCGGCGACGATTACTGGCCCGAGGAGATGGCGCCGCAGACCTTCTACACGCCGACCGACCGCGGCTTCGAGAAGCGCGTCGCGGAGCGCATCGCCTGGTGGGAGGAGCAGCGTGCGAACAGGAAGGATTAGCCTGATGGCCCTGGCGGGCGCCCTGCTCGCCGTGAGCCCAGTCCCGGCGCAGGACGGCGCCGGCCCGAGCGAACTGGAGGAGGCGCTAGGGCGGCCGCGCCGGACGCCGGCGATCCCGCCCGAGCTTCGCCCCCTCGTCCGGGAGGCGACCCGCGACCGAATCGTCGTGCGCGGCCTGCGCGGCGACATCGCCATCGACATCAGCGATTTCGAGCCGGAGAATTTCGGGCAGTTCGGCGACGGCCGCTTCTTCGGCTTCTCGTTCCTCGGCTACGAATATTACGGCTATCTGCTGGTCGACCGGGCGATGACCGGCGACGAAGCGGTGATCGAAACGGGCGAAGCGCCGGTCTTCTCGCGCGATGGCCGCTATTTCGCCGCGGTCCAATTCTCGGGCGCGGGATGGGGCAATCTGGAAGCCTTCGGGCTCTGGCAGGTCACAACGGAAGGCTCGCGGCAGCGGCTGTTCGATGCGGCCCTGCCGGCGGGCGAGGATTGGCGTGTCGATGGTTGGCCGCGCGAGGATTGCGTCGCGCTGAGCGCCGCGCCCTTGGGCGCCGCCGAGGCCGATCCGCCCGCCGAGCGGCTGCGGATCAGCGTGGAAGTCGGCGAGCGGATCGCGCTCGATGGCGTTACCAGTCCGCCGTGCGGCGCGATGGATGCGACGCGGGCCGATGGCTGAGCGGCTCGACAGCTGGGACAAGGCGGTCGCCTTCGCGCTTTCGCTGCCGGATACCGAATTGTCGACGAGCTACGGCAAGCCCGCGGTCAAGGTCAACGGGCGCGCCTTTCTCTACACCGGCCATGAGGACAAGAGCTCGTTCGGCGTCGCCATCGATCTCGACACGGTCGAGATGCTCAAGGAGACCGACCCCGACACCTTCTGGCAGACGCCGCATTACGAGGGCTGGCCCGCCGTCCTCATCCGCTTCGACAGCCCCGATCCCGAGCGCGTCCGCTCGGTCATCGAGCGCTCGCGCGACTGGACCGCGGCGAAGGGGCCGCCACGGGCACGGAAGAAAAAGTGACGTCCCAATTCGCGCGTTTCGCAGCCATCGACTGGTCGGGAGCGAAGGGGAAACGTCACAAGGGCATCGCCATCGCGCTGTGCGAGGCGGGCGGCTCGGCGCCACGACTGGTTCGCCCGGACCATGTCTGGTCGCGGACCGAAGTGCTGGAGTGGCTGCTGGCGGCGGCGGCGGAGACGCCGACTTTGTTCGGCTTCGATTTCAGCTTCGCGCCGCCGATCGCCGAGCGCGGCGAATATCTGCCCGGCGAGCCCGACATCCCGTCGAGCGCACGCGAGTTCTGGGCCTATGTCGACCGGCGTTGCGACGACGAGGACCTCGGTGCTGCGAGCTTTCTCGAGCGCGCCCATCGTCGGCATTTCTATTTCGGCATCGCCGACGGCGTGAAGGCCCGATTCATGCATTTTCGCCAGTGCGATGCCCGCCTCAACGCCCAAGGCGGGCGCAAGACGGCGAGCGCCTATGACGCGATCGGCGCCGCCCAGGTCGCCAAAGCGAGCTTTTCCGGCATGCGATTGCTTCATCGGCTCGACGGCAGGGTCGCGATCTGGCCGATGGATAAGCTGCCCGACCATGGCAGCGCCATCGTCGAAATCTACACGCGAATCTATCTCCGCCGCGCGGGCCTTCGAGGGACCAAGCTGAGGTCGAGGAGCCAGCTCAATCCCGCTCTGAAGGCGCTCGGCAGCCGGCCAACGCGGCTGCGCTTCGAGCCGAACGACCACCAGACCGACGCTCTCGTGACGGCGGCGGGGATGCGCACGCTGGCCCTGGACGAGCCGCGCGCCTTCGCTCCCGACGGCCTCACTGCCGAGCTCGCCCGGACCGAAGGCTGGACCTTCGGGATCCGCTGATCGGGGGGCGACGCTTCCAGCCCGCTTCGAATCCGCCTGGTAAACCAGCGCGTCGGACAATTGTATTTGTGTCCTAAAAGTGTAGAATAGCCAAGTTCCCGGGGGAGCGCGAAATGGCCCATGCGCAGAACAACGCGGATATGGCGGCCCCGCCGGCAAGTGAAACAGCGACGGCAGCGAAGCTGAAGGGGTCCTGGACTAAAATTTCCGCAGGCGTGGTCGGCTTGGCGGCGTTTTCAACCGCATTGCTCACCCTCCAGGACAATTTTCGCCAACTCACCGGCACGGAGGCGCCTACCGCGACACCCGCGACGACACCCGCGACGACACCCGCGACGACTAGCAAGACGACGACCACGACCGTCACCAAGTCGACCACGACCTCCGCCGCCGGCACGACGGTCACCGAAAGCCGCACCGAGGTCGTCCAGGAGGTGACGGTCGCATCTTCCGGGCCTCCTCCGCCTCCGCCTC
>Ga0190265_10000961_pt1 | contig 18731 bp, 19 predicted proteins | sample Popmic124T_FD_133135 | JGI IMG/M metagenome (GOLD analysis project Ga0190265, IMG submission 133135) | Populus adjacent soil microbial communities from riparian zone of Indian Creek, Utah, USA - 124 T | ecosystem: Environmental > Terrestrial > Soil > Riparian zone | place: USA: Utah | collected...
CCGACCCACTCGTCCATGCGACCGAGCTCGACGTTGCCGACGACGTGGTCGATCGAGATCAGGCCGACTCCGGAAGACGGGTTTCCGTTCGGGGAGATGGAGACGAAGCCGGGCTGGTATGCGCCCGCGTACTCCGACCGGTTGACGAACGTGTGCACGTTGTCGCCGTAGGTTCCGATGGTCGCAAGCTCGATCCGGCCTTGCTCGTCCTCGGCCCAGTGCGGCTCCACGAGACCACGCGCGCCCCGCTGTACCGCCTGGCGGTACGCGTTCGTCGCGTCGGGAACGGTGAGCGCAACGTCCCTGACACTGTCACCCTTGACCTGAGCCCACCTGCAGATCTCGCTGTCGCCGCGTAGTCCGCTCGTCAGCACGAGTCGGATGTCACCCTGCTCGAGCACGTACGCGGCTCGGTCGCGGACGCCGGTCTCGGGGCCCGCGTACGCCGTGCGCGTGAAGCCGAAGGCGTGTTCATAGAAGTACGCGGCCTGCTTCGCGTTCCCGACCCAGATCTCGAGGTGGTCCCAGCCGTCGATCGGCATGAAGTCGTGTTCGCTCATGGCCTGATTCTAGGTGGTGGCCTGCACGACGGGCGCGCGGCGGCGTACCACGAGGATCCCGAGCCCGATCATGACGCCGCCGGCAACTTGGATCGGCGTCAGCGACTCGCCGAGGAACAGGACGGCCAGGATCGCTGCAGCGAACGGAAGGAGGTTGGCGAAGATGGCGGCGTGGGACGGCCCGACGCGCCCGACCGCCGTGAACCAGAGCACGTTCGTCAAGACCAATGGCCCCACGATCGCGTACCCGAGCCCGAGCCAGACCCCCCAGCCGAGATCGCCGAAATCCTGGCTCGTCGCCTGGGGCGCGCTGATCGCGAAGAGGGGAACCCACATCGCGAGCAGGACGACGGCGCTTATCCGGTACGGCGAGTACGTCCTCATCAGCGGCGCGATCCCGACCGAGTACCCGGCCCACGTGACCGCCATCCCGACGGCGAGGAGGTTCCCGCCGAGGTCGCCGGACAGGTCTCCACCCGAGCCCGCCGCGACGAGCGCGACGCCGCCGAACGAGACTACGGCCGCGAGCGCAGTTCGTTTCGTAATCCGTTCGACGCCGATCAGGTACGAGAGAAGCACGGTGAAGACCGGCGTCGTCCCGAGGATCAGCGCCGCCGTTGCGGCGGTCGTGAGCTCGAGTGCATAGACGAAGCAGATCTGGTTGAGCAGCAGCGCCGTAACGGCCAGGCCGACGAAGCGCCAGGACGCCGCCCCGCGTATCGCGAGCGACCGTTCGACCACGATCGTGAGGGTGGCGAACAGGGCGGTTGCCACTCCGTAGCGCACGGCCGCGTACGCGAGCGGCTCGAAACCGTGCGTGAGCACGTACTTCGTCACCGGGAAGTTGAAGGCCCACATCAGGACGGCGCCGATCAGGAGAACATCTGTGGCCGCCGCCCGGTTACGCATCTTCGGACGCTACCGAGGCGAATTGATAAGACACTGAGGTGAACGCGTCCGCCGGCGATCGTCGTGCTCGCTTCCGATCGCTCCACGAGCGTGAGCAGCTGTTCGTGATGCCGAACCCCTGGGACGTCGGCTCCGCGAAGCTCCTCGCCTCGGCCGGCTTCGAGGCGCTCGCCACGACGAGCGCAGGGCTCGCCTGGGCTCTCGGCAAGCACGACCAGAAGGTCACCCGCGACGAGCTGGTCGCGCACGTCTCGGCGCTCGCGGGGGCGACAGACCTTCCTCTGAACGTGGACAGCGAGCGCTGCTACCCCGACGACGCCGGCGGGATAGCCCAGACCGTTGCGCTCTTGGCGAACGCCGGCGCCGCGGGGTTCTCGATCGAGGACTACGACCCGTCCTCCGACGGCATCGACGACGTCGACCTCGCTGCCGCGCGGGTGGCTCTCGCCGCGGATGCGTCCCGGTCGCTGCCCGAGCCGCTGATACTCACCGGCAGGGCGGAGAACCACATCCGCGGCGTCGACGACCTCGACGACACGATCGCCCGGCTGATCGCCTATCGCGACGCCGGAGCCGACACGGTCTATGCGCCGGGGCTGACCGAACTCGACCAGATCGCGGCTGTGGTCCAGGCGGTCGGCGTGCCGCTGAACGTGCTCTCGCTGCCGACGGGTCCGACGATCGCGGAGCTCGCCTCGGTCGGCGTGCGGAGAGTCTCGGTCGGCAGCCTTCTCGCCGGGGCTGCGTACGGGGCGCTCATGGCCGGAGCGGACGAGCTGCGGAATCGAGGGACGTCTGCCTACGCCGAGTCCATGGTCTCGCGCGCGGCCCTGAAAGACGCATTCGGCGACTGAGCGTCGAACCGATCTGACGCGTCTCGAGTGGGCGCTCTCTTTACAGTGCCTGGCACTGTAGGCGTCGAAAGTTCGCGCCAATCTGCCCACAGTTAGGCTGCCTGAATGGCCGAGCCCACCCGTGACGACATCGACGCTCTCGTTGGCCCCGCGACGCCGCACTTCGCCTACCAGCTGCGCGCACGCGTGCGCGAGCTGATCCAGGACCTCCCGGCCGACCATCCGACGCGGAAGTATGGCGAGGAGAAGATGGAGCTGCTCGACCGGCTCGGTTACTCGTCCTCGCTCGCCGCGGACACCACGCCGGAACCGCGCAGCCGCATCGGCTGGGACACCGTTCCCTCGTCGGCGCCCGTGTCGGACCCGCAGCTTCCCCGCGAATGAGGTTCGACGGGGCTTCCGTTCTCGTGACGGGAGGATCGCGCGGGATCGGGAAGGCGATCGCCCTTCGCTTCGCTTCGCTCGGAGCAAGACAGGTCGCGATCGGGTACATGCGAGGCGATCAGGCGGCCGAGCAGACTGCGTCGGAGCTGACCGAGCTGGGAGCGGAGCCCATCCTCCTCCGCGGGAACGTCGCCTCCCAGCGGATTGCCGAGGAGGTCGGCGCACTCGGCGCGCTCGACGTGCTCGTCCACGCAGCCGCGACCGGAGTCATACGCCCCGCGCTCGAGACCGAGGACAAGCACTGGGACTGGACCCTCTCCGCGAATGCGCGCGCCCTCCTCTCGCTCACCCGAGCCGCCGCCCCCTCGATGCCTGCCGGGTCGTCGATCCTCGGGATCTCGAGCCTCGGCTCCGCCCGGGTGCTGGACAACTACACGCTCGTCGGCGCCTCCAAGGCGGCCCTCGAGGCGCTCGTCCGGTACCTCGCGGTCGAGCTCGCCCCGCGCGGGATCCGCGTCAACGCGGTCTCGGCGGGCGTGGTCGAGACCGGCGCCCTCGAGCACTTCCCGAACAAGGAGGCGATGCTCGAGATGGGGAGGCGGAATCCGGTCGGCCGCATCGTCTCGCCCGAGGACGTCGCCGCCTGCGTCACCTTCCTCTGCTCAGCGGAGGCGGAGATGATTCGCGGCCAGATACTGGTGATTGATGGTGGCTGGTCGTTGCTCGCAGCGCCGAGCCCTACTGGCGCATGAAACCCTGGCGGGCCGCCGACACCAGTGCGACCGCCTCGGGGAAGAGCACGCGCATCGCGTCTCGCAGCGCGAGCGCCTGCGCATCGGCCGCGCCTTCGGCCTGAATCTGTGAGAGCGCGGCCGCGGTCAGCTCGACCGCCGTGTTCAGGGTGAGCGTCGCGTACTGCTCCCTCTGGGCGTCCTGAACCGACTCCGCCTGCTTCTCAGCGAACTCGCGCAGCGCCCCGAGAAGATCCTCGGGATCGCCGCCGAACGGGAAGAAGCCGCTGCCCTCCACCGCCGCATTGTAGGCGGCCGGGTATACCCGGCCGCCGTTACGACAACGGAAGGCGGTAGCCCGCCTCGATCTCGCGCTGGAGCTCTCCGACCGCGTCCTGCGAGCCCTTCATCGCCGATGTGAACGGCGAAGCGGCCAGCGGGTCGAGCTCGCGCTCGAGGCGCCTCGTGGCCGTGCCGATCTCGTCGAGACGAATAGGGGTCGCAAGCTGTGGCGGCATTGCGAGCACATCCCGGAGCTCGCGAGCAGCCCCTACCGCCGCCTCGATCCCCGGCGGTGCCTCGGTCGTCCGCAACTCCTCGAGCCGCTCGATCAGCGCGTCGAGATCTCCCCCGCCTGCGGCGTCCGTCGCGACTTCGCAGAGCGCTGCTATCGACACGGCTTCGCGCAGGTCCGCCCTGCTCGCAACAGGGCTTCCGTCATCTCGAACAGCGAGCCAGCTTCGCCTGCCGTCGGCGTCGTCGAAGGCGCACAGGTACACGAGACGTCCGGACATCGGCTCCGTCGCGATGACGCCGGAGACTGCATCTCCCGGCGCTGCGTGCACGCTCGCCAGACCGGCAACCCGCTCGATGTCGTCGGCGAGGCTCACGTCGCCAGAATACGACGCGTGTCGTCGCGAACCGCCCACGCCCGCGCGCTCTTCGCGCCCCTCGGCCCGTCCTACGACAGCGTCGGTGCTGTGCTCTCGTTCGGGCAGGATCCACTCTGGCGGCGCTTCCTCGTCTCGCGTCTTCCGGTCGACCGCGGTCACGTCCTCGACGTCGCAACGGGAACCGGTCTCGTCGCAGCCGAGCTCGAGCGCCGCGGCTTCCGCGTGACCGGGCTCGACCAAAGCGGGGAGATGCTCGCCGTTGCCCGCCGCAGGCTCGGAAATCGGGCGGAGCTCGTACAGGCCTCCGCGGAGTCCGTGCCCTTCCCCGACGCAGCGTTCGACCATGTCACCTTTACCTACCTACTCCGCTACGTCGACGATCCCGCGGCGACGCTCGCGGAGCTCGCGCGCGTCGTCCGTCCGGGCGGCACCGTCGCCTCCCTCGAGTTCGGCGTCCCCGGCGGGGCCGCGCGTCCGCTCTGGGATCTTTACGTCGGGGTCGGCCTGCCGCTCGCGGGTCGGCTGCTGCGAAACGGCTGGAACGAGGTCGGCGGCTTCCTCGGAGGGTCGATCCGCGAGTTCTGGGAGCGCTACCCCCTCGAGCACCAGCTCGAGCTCTGGCAGGCTGCCGGCCTGCACGGGGTCGAGGTGCGGCGCCTGAGCCTAGGAGGCGGGGTCGTCATCTGGGGCCACAAGGCTTGAGACCGTCCTGGTACGCGCTCGAGCGGGGTGGCTGGCGCGACTACGTCACGCTTCTCCACCCGCCCTATGCCGCGTGGCACCTCTCGTATGTCGTGATCGGCGGCTGTCTGGCGCCTGTGATCGCGTGGGGACGGCTGGGCGCCGCAGTCGCCGCATTCGCCCTGGCCGTCGGAGTGGGCGCGCACGCCCTCGACGAGCTCCGCGGCCGGCCACTCCGCACGTCGATCCCGGATACCGTCCTCGTCGCGCTCGCCGCGGTCTCCATCGGGGCGGCCTGTGCGATCGGGCTCCTCGGAGCCGTCACCTTCCGCCCCTGGCTGGCCCTGCTGGTTCCGCTCGGGCTGTTCCTGGTCGTGGCCTACAACCTCGAGCTCGCAGGCGGACGGTTCCACTCGGACCTGTGGTTCGGGCTGGCCTGGGGCGGATTCCCGCTGATCTGCGGGTACGCCGCCGTCGCCGGCAGGTTGAGCGTGGAAGCTGCGACTGCGGCGGTGTTCGCCGTGCTTCTTTCGCTCGCGCAACGCGCGCTTTCGAACCGCGTTCGCTTCGTCCGCAGGTGTGTGGTCGCGGTGCACGGCGAGCTCGAGCTGCACGACGGCAGCCGGGAGAGCCTGGGGGAGGCGCGACTCATCGCCGCCGAGGAGCGCGGTCTCCGCCTACTCGCCGTGGCGACCGTCGTGCTCGCCGCGACGCTCGTCGCATTTCGGCTCTGATGGGGGCGCCGTCGCCTTCCAGAACCGGAACGCACTCGGCGAGCGGCCGGTCAGCTTCTTGAAGCGAGCAGCGAAGTAGAACTGATTCTCGAAGCCGGCCTGACGCGCGACCTCGTTCACGGGCAGGAGTGTGACCTCGAGCAGCTGCATCGACCTTCCGAGTCGTTGCCGCTCCGCGTAGCCGCGAGGCGTCATTCCCGTCTCCTGGCGGAAGAGATGGCCAGTCGCGAAGGGGAGAGGTGAACGGCGTGCGCGAGCTCTGCGACAGAGACTCGACGGTGGAGGTTGTGGGAGAGGTACTCGAGAGCCTCGACGACACGGGGGTCGAGACCGCGACGCGCCGGGTTCAGGAGATCCAACCAGAGAAGTGCCGTCTCGAGGGCATTGAGAGCAAGCCAGTGGGCCTGGGGCGCCCGGAAACGGCCATCCTGTCGGCTTCGAGAAGACAGGCTTCGATGCGATCCAGGAGCGACGACTTCGGAGCCCACATGTGCAGGACGCCGGGGGCGAGCTCGGACCAGCGGACGAGCTCGAGCCAGTCCGGCCGCGGAACGAAGTGGGCCCAGACGACTTCCCAATATGCGCTCGAGGCGTCCCCACCGAAGTCTTGCGGCGCACCGGGTTGGTAGAGGACGGTAGCGCCGGAGCCCAGGAGCAACTCCCGGTCGGGCAACGTAACGCGGACCGAGCCCGAGAGCGTATGCATGAGCAGCCAGTCTTCGGTCCCTCGCGGACGCCAGCAGCGGTCCTGCCGCCGATGCTCGTGACCGGTGAGGATGTGATCGTAGGACGGCGGCTGCAGGGTCGGTGTGCGCACAGCAGAATCGTGTATGAACGAAGCACGTTCGTCGATGGCCGTACGGCCGCTCGGGCGGCACTCTGCCAGGTGATCCAATGGCTTCCGCGCCTCCACTTGCCGGGATCACGACCTACGCAGAGACCATGCGTGCCGAGCTCTCCGTCGACGAGACCGTGACGACGCTGCGGCGACTGGCCCGCATCGAGCGCCGCACGCTGCTCGTACTGGCCGCGCACTTGAGTGCGGTTCCCGAATGGGAGGTCAAATGCGCACTGGCTCTCCACCTCTGGCAAGACGCCGAGCACTGTGGCTGGTTGCGTGAGCGAGTGCCGGAGATGCGGAAGCCACCGCACTACCTCGACCGACCCGACGATCCCTCGCTGGAGGCGTTCTTCGAGGAGCTGGTTCGCTCTCGCTCGACGCGCGAGTTGCTGACCGGCGTCTACCGCGTCCTCAAGCCGAGCCTGATCGAGGCGATCGAGGCGCACTGCAGTCGCGCCCACCCACTCGCGGACCATCCCACCCTCCGGCTGCTTCGCTTCCTGCTTCTCGAGGAACGCGAACAGGTCGCATGGGGCGAAGCGGCTCTCGCGGCGCTCGGGGGAGCGGACGAGGAATGGGCACCTCACCTGAGCGCGTATCTTCGTGCTGCGGGCGGGGCCGGCGGCTATGCCGAGCGCACAGGTGAGCTGCCCCCAGCTCGTGCACTGGAGCCTCTGGAGCTCGTGCGCGTGCCACGTCGCGACGAGCGCTTCACGCGACTCTGGGACTCACGCGGGAAGCTCCCCTACGACGAGCGGCCACACGACGAGATCAACTGGCGCATGCTCTACGTCCGCCTGACCGAGATGCACGCGGTGGAGCTCGTCGCGCTCACGCTGTACGAATGGCCGGAGGCGAGCTTCGATGTCCATCGCGATCTCGCACGTCATCTCTGGGACGAGGCGCGGCACTCGATGTTCGGAGAAGCGTGGTTCGAGACACACGGTGTGGGTTGGCAGACGGTGCCGCACGACCTCAGCTTCGCCTCGTATCCGAACACCGAGCTCGAGCCGCACGAGCGCTATGCGTTGCTGTACGCCGCCGAGCACACGGCGATGCGAAGGGACGGCAAGCGCGCCCACTACGAAGCTGCGGCAGCGTCGGGCGACGCACTGGTAACGCTCTACCAGGACTTCGACTGGGCCGACGAGGTGCTCCACGTCCACCTAGGACGACGCGTGCTCGTCGAGCACGTCTACCGGACGACGAAGGAGCTCGATGACGCTGCCGAGCGCATCTGGGAAGACTTCGACCGCGTTCCGGAGGCAGACCGCCAGCTATCACGATCGGACTGGTGGGACGAGTTCTATGCGGGCGTTCGGAATCGGTCCGTCGGTTCGACGCCCGATCCGTGAATCTGCCCTAGCCGGTAACGACGGCGCGGGTACTCGACGTCTGTAGCCAGGAGTGTCGTACCGAGCCTCGATCATCCGTGCGATCCGCGATGGTCTTCCCTCAGTTCCGAGCTTCGAACCATCCGGCTGGTGCGTACGGAGACGACGTCATGTCCACGGACACAGATCGCCGACGCGCCCAGCGCACGCCGTTCGCAAGCACCCGCCCGATCTCGGGTTGGTGGTAGACGGGAAAGGTCTCGTGGCCCGGGCTGAAGTAGAAGACGCGGCCCTTTCCGCGCGTCCAGCAGCAGCCACTCCGGAATACCTCGCCCCCTGCGAAGGAGCTGATGAACACGAGCTCGTCCGGCGAGGGAATGTCGAAGTACTCGCCGTACATCTCGTGCTCGGGAATGACGATCGCCGGTGGCAGCCCCTCGGCGATCGGGTGCGCCGGCGCGACCGTCCAGACGACCTCGCGTTCGCCGTCGTTGCGCCAGCGCAGGCTGCAGCGCGTGCCCATCAGGCGGAGAAAGGGCTTGGAGAGGTGGCTCGAGTGGAGGACGAGGAGGCCCATTCCGTCCAGCACGCGCTGCACGACCCGTTCGGCGACGGCGTCGTTCACGGCGTCATGTGCCCCGTGCCCCCACCAGGCAAGGACGTCGGTGTCTGCCAGCACCTCGTTCGAGAGCCCGTGCTCTGGAGCATCGAGGGTCGCCGTGCGTACGAGAGCGGCATCCCCGAGCTCGGCGCGAAGCACAGCCGCGATCGCCTCGTGGATCCCGTCGGGGTAGATCCGCTTCGCCTCGGGCTTCTCATGCTCGAGACCCTCGCCCCAGACCGTCGCTCTCAGCGGACCGTCCAGGGTCACGAAACGCGTGACGGTTTGCGGCTCTCCACCGGAGTCAGCTGCTCCTCCACGCGACGGCGCACGGCCGCGACGTGCTCGAGTGGCATGTGCTCCGAGATCAGGTCGAGGTCGGGCCGGCGGGTGCGTAGAAACTCGAGATAAGACCCCTGGGAGAACGTGCCCGTGCCGAACTCGGGCGTTCCCGCTTGAGCGCCGTCGGGAGAGACGTCCTTGAGATGCGCGAGCACGAAGCGGGGCTCGAACCGATCGAGCAGCTCGCTCGTCGCGCGTTCGTGGACAGGCATCAGGTCGCTCGACAGATAGTTGTAGGGATCGCATACAACCTGCAGATGCTGCGTCGGGAAGCGACCGAGGAGCCCGGCCAGCTGGCCCTGGGTCTTCAGAACGTTGCCGACGTACGTCTCGACGGCGAGGATCACATCCTGTTCCTCCGCTACGGGAAGCAGCGTCTCGAGCGCGTCGTAGAGAAGTCCCCACGCTTCCTCGCTCGAGTTCTTGGGCGTGTCGGTCCAATCTCCGTGAGAGCTCATCGTCCCCGTCTCGGTGGCCACGATGTACGAGCCGAGAGCGGGCGCGAGCTCGAGACATCGACGAACGTGCTCGACATTCGCTCGCCGCAAGTCGGGATCCGGCGCAACCAGGTTTCGATAGCCGCCGAGCGCCGGAATGCCGATGCCGCGCTCCTCCAGCCGAGCTCGTCCCGAGTCGGCGCGACCGACATCGTCGAGGCATTCGTCCAACAGCGGTCCCATGAGCTGCACGGCCCCGAGACCGAGCTCGGCGAAGGTGTCCGCGAGCCGCTCCCACTCGCCGCCCCCGAACTCCGAGGAGAACGCGCCGAAGCGCGGCCAGTGGGCGGTTTCGTCGAAGCCCGAGAACACCGACCGCGTGAAGCTCAGGTCACGGGACACGAGCGGCGGGGGAGCGGGCGGCGTCTCGAGGGTGAGCCAGCCGTCGTACCCGATCTCGGAGAGCGCGAGTGCGCTCTCGGCGAAGTCGACACGCCCTGTGCCTGGGCGGCAGTCACCCGTCCGAACGCGCGTGTCCTTCACATGCACGCGCGTGACGAGCTCACTCAACGCGCGGATCTCGGTCGGGCCGTCGAGACCCTTGTGGGCGAGCGGGTTCGCGAGATCGAAGTAACAGCCGAATGCCTTCGAGCCGACGCGGGACGCGAGCGAGACGATGCGCTCTGCCGGCAGCGACCCTTCGAAGCAGAGAGTGACGCCGCGCTCGGCGGCCTCCGCGCAAAGCGCTCGAAACGCAGCCACGGCCCGATTGTCGTCGGCGACGCTGACCAGCTCGGCCCGCTCGAAGAAGGGGATGAGGATGACGCCCGTCCCCAGCTCTCGCGCCCACGCGATGGCGTGCCGGACATCCGCCTGCGCCCGGCTCGACGCCTCGGGGCTGGCATCGGCGATCCCGCCTTCGTCATTGTGCTCGCCGAGCACGAGCCCGGGAATCTCGAGCCCTACGGACTCCTTCGCCCGCCGCAGGCGTTCAAGCCGGCCGCCCGCCGGCGCGAGGTCATCACGGCTCAGGACGACCTCGACGCCCGCGAACCCGGCTTGATTCGCCCGGGCGAACACCTCCTGGTCGTCCCGGCCTCCGATCACCACGTCCATAACCGCGGCTTTCACGACTCGCCCCCAGCCAGCGCCTGCTCGCGCTCGAGCGCGACTGGCCTGCCATCCTCCGCGGCCGAGCGGCAGGCGGCGAGGGTCAATTCCAGCGAGAGCAGGTTGTTGCGTGCGGAGTTATACGGCTCCCGTTTCTCGATGATCGCCGTGGCGAGCTCGCCCATCGCCCCCGCGAATCCGTTGGTGTGCCAGGACCCTTCGAGCTGGAGACGTGTGGTCGTGCCGTCGCGCTCGAGCTCGAGCTGCTCCTGGCCGGGAACAGCCCCCGAGCCCAGGACGGCGCCTCGGATCGTCCCTTTCGAGCCGTGAATCCAGAACAGCTTGCGGGGTCTCGTCGTCTCCGCGGAGCCGATGCCGCGGATCAGCGCGTTCGAGCCGTCTTCGTACTCGATCGCCGCCCAAGCGCCCCAGGGCGCCTTGCTCTCGGGCGGCTGGTTCGGCGTTCGGTACTCGAACGCCCGCACCGCACCGACACTCTTCCCTTCGAGCCAGCAGCGAGTGATGTCGAACCAGTGGACGGAGTAGTCATAGAGAACGAGATGCTCGATCTCGTCGAAGATGGTGCCGATCGTGAAGCCGTAGTTGTGGTGGTAGAGATGGGTGACGGCGACGGCGTCGCCGATAGCGCCTTGCTCGATGAGCAGGGTCGCCGCTCGCCACGCGGGCGCCCAGCGCCCGTTCTGGTTGACCGCGAGCAGGAGCCCGAGGCGCTCGCCTTCCTCGACGAGCTCGCGGGCCGTCTGCATGTCGGCCGCCAGTGGTTTCTGCGCGAGCACGTGCTTGCCCGCTACCAGCGCCTGCCGGACGAGCGCGGGCCGCACGTCAGGATGGGTCGCGACGTCCACGATCTCGATCTCCGGATCGCTCAGGAGCTCGTCGAGCTCTCGAAAGACCGTCTCGACGCCGAACTGCTCGCAGACCCCGTCGGTTGCCTCCGGGCGAACGTCGTAGACGCCGACCACGCGCTGTCCGAACCGCCTGTAGCCGGGAAGATGAGCCGTCCGAACGACCTCGCCGCACCCCACGATGCCGATTCCGGGCCGGTAGCCCTCCGGAAACGATGGCCGGTAGTCGAGCTCAGTCTCGAGACTGTTGTGAACCGGAGCTCTCCGCGACGCAGACCATGATTTGTCATTCATCTATAGCAAAGGCGGGAGACGCCTCGCTCGCCTGGACTCACGGGCGCTCGACCACCTGTGTCGTTCGGACGTATCGCGTTGCGAGCTCCGGGTCGGCGGCCTGCATTCGCCGCGGAGGCAGCCCGTTGACGATCGCCTCGAGATCGTCGACGACTCGGCTCCCGATCTCCCACAATGCCTCTTGCACGAGCCCAGCACGATGCGGTGACAGAATTGCTCCCGGCGCGGTTCGGATCGGATGCTTCGGCCCGAGCGGCTCCGTCGGGTAGACATCGATCGCCACGCGGAAGCGGCCCTCGAGCACGAGGTCGGTCAGCGCCTCGAAGTCGACGACGTGAGCCCGGCTCACGAGGACGAGCACCGCATCGGGCCGTACGACCTCGAGCAGGTCGCGCGAGAGCAGCGCGCGGTTCTCGCTCGTCGGCGTCGCGAGCACGAAGATGACGCGCGAGGTCGCGAGCAGCCCCTGCAGGCTCGTCGGCTCGACCCGCTCGTCCTTCAGGTACGCGTCGGTCAGCCACGGATCGTACGCGCAGAGTTCGCACCCGAACGGCTCGATCAGCGCACGCAAACGCCGCCCGATGTTCCCGAAGCCGACGAAGCCGACCCGCTTGCCCGAAAGGAGAAACGTGCCGAGCCTGTCAGCGCTGCTCAGCCAGCGCTCAGCGCCCGCCCGCACCGCACGGTCCTCGGTCAAGACGTCGCGAGTGGATGCGAGCGCGAGCGCGAGCGCCATCTCGGCGACCGCCTCGGCGAACGCCGGGGCGGCCGACAGCACCCGGATTCCGCGCTCGAAACAGTGCGCGTAGTCGAGCTCGGGCGGCCAGCCTCCGGAGACGGTGAGGATCGCGCGCAGGTTCGGAGCGCCGTCCAAGACCTCGCCATACCGCCACCCCGCGGAAACGATCGCAAAGGCCTTGGGCAACGCAGCCGTGAACGTTTCCGAGGGCATGGGCTCGTCACGCCCCCACACGACCTCGACCAGACCGCTCAGCCGCTTCGCGTCGTCGGCCGAGAAGACGTCGTCCATCGAGCGGAAGAACGGGTCGACGATGACCCTCTTGCGATCCGACACGTTCGCGGCGGCTTATGAGATGACGACCGCAGTCTCGGTCGCGAGCTCTTCGGCGCCGGAGTGGATCACGGTGCCGGTGTCGCGATCCATCCAGCGGATGCGCGCAGGCTCGAGCCGCAGCCAGACATCGCTGTCGGCCAATGGAAAGAGATTTGCATTCACAGAGACCTTCAACGTGTCTTCGCCGCAACGCACGGTCAGCAGGTTGTGAGAGCCGAGCGGCTCGAGCACGATCACTTTCGCGCGCACGAGCCCCTCTCCCTGAGCGGTTTCCACTCCGATCGACTCGGCGCGGATTCCGAGCACCAGGTCGTGCCCGGCAAGCGCCGCGACGTCACTCGGAAACTCGAACGAGCCGCCGCTGACCTTTACGGTCGCTGCGCCGTCCGAGCTCGACACCTGCGCGTCGAGGAAGTTCATCGGCGGGGTGCCGATGAAGCCGCCGACGAATGTGTCCGCGGGATTGTCGTACACCTCGAGCGGGTTCCCGAGCTGGACGATGCGGCCTTTGTTCATCACCGCGATTCGGTCGCCCATGCTGAGGGCTTCGATCTGATCGTGAGTGACGTAGATGGTCGTTGCGTCCAGGCTCTGGAGCAGTGTCTTCAACTCGGCACGCATCTCCAGACGAAGCAGCGCGTCGAGATTCGAGAGCGGCTCGTCCATGAGCAGGACGTCGGCCTTGGTTGCAATCGCGCGCGCCACGGCGACGCGCTGGCGCTGCCCACCCGAGAGCTGTGACGAGTACCGATCGAGAAAGTCCTCGATGTGCAGGAGCTCGGCAGACGACCGCACGCGCTCATCGATGAGCGCCTTCTTCTCCTTCTGCATCCGCAGGCCGAACGCGATGTTGTCGTACACCTTCATGTGCGGAAAGACCGCATAGCTCTGGAACACCATCGCGATCCGCCGTTTTCTCGGTGGAAGATCCGTCGCGTCACGATCACCGATGAACACACGACCTTCGTCCACTCGCTCGAGCCCGGCGAGGCAGCGTAGGAGCGTCGTTTTTCCGCAGCCCGATGGTCCGAGCAGCACCATGAACTCCCCGTCCTTCACCTCGAGGTCGACACCGTCCACCGCGGCAAAGCTGCCGAAGGTCTTGCGCACACCCTGGAAACGGATGTCAGCCACTACAACAGCCCCTTTCGAGCCGGCCTGGTTGCTCCGGTGCGATGAACGTAGGTCATCGAGCCACCCGCCCCCACGTCGTGAGCAGGTACTTGCGGATGATGAAGATGACGACCAACGCAGGCGCTAGCAGGAAGAATCCGCCGGCAAGCCGGTACGTGAGCGGCGACGTATCCAGCGCGGCCAGCAGCTGCGCCGGCAACGTGCGGTCTCTGAAGGTCAGGATTGCCGCCGCAAATACCTCGTTCCACGAGGTGACGAAGATGAAGATCGCAGATGCGACGATCCCTCCCCGGGCGAGTGGGAGCGCGACGCGCCAGATCGCAGACAGCCGGCTGCAGCCGAGGGTCATCGCCGCCTCCTCCAATTCGTATGAGATCCCGGCGAACACGCTGGCCGTCACGAGCACCGTGAGTGGCAGCGTGAACGCGATGTGCGCCATCGCGACGCCGTAGACGGTGTCGTCGATCCCCACACGCAGATAGGTCACCGCGAGCGGGATTGCGATGATGATGAGCGGGAACGCGCGCGTGCTCACCAGTGCGAGCTGGAAGGCGTTGGCTCCACGAAACGAGAAGCGCGCAATGGCATAGCCCGCGGGGGTGCCTATGGCCAGGCAGACAATGATGCTGATGGCTGCCACGTAGACGCTTCGCCGGAGCGAATCAGTAATTCCGTCGGACTCGAGAAAGACCCGCATGGTCTCGGTTGTGGCCTCTTTCGGGAGAAGGTTTTTCGGGTACGCGTACACGGCGTCGAAGCTCGAGAAAGCCGAGATGGTGATCAGGTAGATCGGTGCGAGGACGAAGGCCGAGATGGCCAGCGCCGCGACGTAAGCCAGCAGGCGGCCGATCCGGATTCGCGGCAGAGCCATCAGCGAAGCCTCCGCTCCCGGGGGGTACGCAGCACGACGAGAACGAAGGCTGCGGCGGCGAGAGAAAGCCCCAGGATGACCATCGAGTATGCGGCTGCGACATGCTCGTTCTCGTTGGTCGCCTGCCACTTGTAGGCCTCGGCGGCAAGCACGGTCGCGCCCGACCCTGTTAGCGCGATGACCACTGCGAACACCTCGAAGGCGAAGATCAAGCGGAGCAGGAGCGCGACCTGAATCGAGGGTTTGAGCATCGGGAAGATCACGTGCCGTATGCGCTGGAAGAATCCGGCCCCGAACACCTCGGCCGCCTCGACGTAATCGCGCGGGATGCCCTGCAGCCCGGCGAAGAGGATGACCATCATGAACGTCGTCGAACGCCAGATTTCGGCTACGGCCACCACCATTACGAGCTGCGTCTTCGAGGTCGGGTCGAGGAAGATGAAGGGCTGCTCGAGTACCCCGACACCCTCGAGAATCGTGTTCAGGTAGCCGCGCTCGGTGAAGATCGCCGACCACGCGATACCGGCAGCAAGATCAGAGATCGCGAGCGGAAGCAGGAAGATGTAGAGGAAGATGCCCGCTCCTCGGAGCTTCGCGTTCAACAGAAGCGCCATGCCCAACGCAAGGACGAATTGGATGGGGACGATCACGAGGATCAGGAGGAACGTGAAGCTCATCGCATCGCCGAAGGCCGCGTCGTCGACCATCGTTTGGAACGCGGAGGTCGTCCAGTTGCCGCTCTCGTCTCGCAAGGCAAGCCCGAAGCCCTGGATCATCGGCCACACGAAGAACAGACCCATGTAAACGACGGTGGGAAGGATCAGCCAGTAGGGCAATCCCTCCCACCGTCGCTTTCGTCGCGTGAGCGGCGCGGTTTCCTGGGCTATCGTCGTCACGCGGTCAGTGCCGTTGCGTCGTCGTTCTTACTTCACGCGGCAGGCAGCCTTTCCACTCGGCGGATCGGGCGACCAGCAAGGCGCACCTGTCTTGGTGAAGATTTCCTGCAGGAGATCGCCCTGTTCCTTGAGGACGGTCTGGATGTTCTCGTTGTTGCGGACGATTCTTGTGAAGGTGTCGCGATAGATCTTGCTGAAGTTTCCGCCTTCGGCCCCGATCCCGATCGGAAGCAAGGCTTGAACCGAGTCCGGCGACTTCTGCTGCTTGCGCACTGCGGCGGCCTCCGCGAGCAGTCCGGGGGAGATGCTCTTGGAGAGCCTCCCGCTCGCAGCTGGGAAGAATCCGGTGAGAGAGAGGATCTGTGCTTGCGCGCCGATCGTCAGCAGGTGACGCATCAACGCCTTACCACCTGCAGGGTTCGGCGCGTTCTTGGGGATTGCCATTCCGACGAGGACCGGCATGTACGACCGCGCCTTCGGGCCCTTCGGGACGGGGAACGCCACGAGGTCGTCGGGGCGCTGGTCGAGCGCGGTCTTCAAGCGCGCCACGTGATCCCAGCCAAGAAGCACCTCCTCGCTCAAGAGCGGGTCCTGCATGAATCCGTAGGTGAGTGATTGCGGATGGGTGTACCGCCAGAGTTGCTTCATGTAGGCCCACGCCTGCACGGCCTCCTTCGAGCGGAAGCCCGTGACGAAGCCGCCGGTGAACGACGGGATGAGGAAGCCCTGGAAGAAACGGTGGAGCAGGCCGGTGTCGCTCGCGGGCAGCCCGAACCTGTTCTGCCCCGTGCCCTTGCGGATGGCCTTGGCCCACGCGAAGACCTGCCCGTACGTGAGCGCGTTGATGTCGGCGCCCTTGGGCATGTACTTGAGCACGTCCTTGTTGGCCACCATCACGTAGGTCGCCGTCGAGTGAGGGACGTAGAACTGGTTCGCGGTGCCCAGCTTCCCGATCTTGACCAGCGGTGCGGGCAAGTTCTTGATCTGCCTGGTCACGTCGTTGACGGGGCTGATGAGGCCCTCGTTCTGGAACGTCACGAAGTCGCCGTGGAGACCGACGAGAAGATCGATGTTGCCCTTCCCCCCGGCCTTCGCCTCCGCCCTGACGCGGTCGACGAAGAGGGCGGGGTTGCTGATCGGTGCGAAGACGGAATCGACGTCCCCTCTGAAGCCTTTGAAGACGTACTTGCGAATCCCCTCCTGCTCGGGGATCGCGCCGAACTGGCCGAAGAAGGCCGTTACGTTCCCGGCGTTCTGGGAAGGGCCCGCGAATGCGCGGCTCGCTCCAGCCAGGCCGCCCAATGCGAGCACGGCCCCGACACCGCCGGCCTTTACCAGCGCGGAACGCCTGTCGAGTGGCTCCTCCCAAAGGGGGTGGCTGTCGTTGTCGGTGCTCATGCAATCCTCCTGTGCCGGTGGGGGGCGCGCGGCGCCGATTCGTCCGGCCGCACACCCATGACCTGAGTTCTCCAAACCCATCTTCGGGGAGACTTCTGCACCCAGCTCCTCCGATCCGGAAGCCAGCGTTGCTTCAACACTTCGCGACCGTTTTGCCATGCGGATGTAACAAAAAACGCAGTCGAAGTCAATGATCCGCCCTCGACGTCGAAGTGCTGCCAGGGCTCGCCCCGTTTTCGTGCAGGGAGTCGAGGACGAGCGCCGCCGTCCAGGCGAACTGCTCGCCGCCCTGTCCCCGGCCGGTCACGGGGCTGTAGTGCTCGTAAAAGCCAGAGCTTCGCGCCAGCTCGACGAGCGTGCTGCGAAGCTCGGCGGCGAGGCTCGGGTACCCATACCGATCGAGACCGCGCTGGAGAACCCAGTTGAGAATCGGCCAGACCGGGCCGCGCCAGTATCGCAAGGGCTGAAACCCGGGATCTGCCGGAGACAGGCTCGCCACGGCCCAGCCGGAGTCGCCCACGGCGACCCGGGACCCCGCGAGCTGCGCGACCATGGATTCCGCCCGAGCACTGGCTGGTACCCGGGCAAAGAGCGGCGAAAGACCCGCGGCGGTTTGCACAGCGACGCGCTCGCCCGCCTTCACGTCGAAGTCGACGTACACCGCATGCTCTTCGTCCCAAAGGTCGTCGAGCGCGGAGGCGGTGCTGTCGGCCCAGGCCTCGAACGGCGCCGGGTCGGCGCCGACGATGCGCGCGATCTCGGCGAGGTCCCTGTTCGACTGCACAAGGAGGGAATTGAACAGAACGGGCTGGAGCGCGAACGGCGTCGCTTGCGCGATGCGTGACGGCTCGTACGCAAGCTCACGACACATGCTCACCAGGTACACGTAACGGTCGTACTCTCCGTCGGAAGGACGTTCGTTCGCCTCAGCGATATCGACGTCCACCCGCGCGTACTCCGGGAGCAACCCGGCATCGAACGAGACGCGCTCGAGAGCGGCGTCCCAGAGCGGCGAGTTGTCCATTCCCGATTCCCACGGATGCCAGATCTCGACGAGACCACCGTCGCTTCGCGCGCGCTCCCGATACAGGTACGCGTGCCAGGCGGCGAGCTTCGGCAAGAGCTCCTCGAGGAACAACGACGCCCGCGCTCGATCGCTCGCCAGGCGATACACCTGCAATGCGGACGTCGCGTGGATCGGGGGCTGGACGATTCCCGAGGTCTTCGGCGACTCCGGAGCGTCAGGTGAGCGCTCGGTCTGCCAGAACTCGGGACCGGGGAAGTAGCGAGCGCCGTCGGTGAACACGATGTGCGGAAGCAGGCCGTTGAGCCACTGTCCGGCGAAGAGGGAGCGAAGCTCCGTCTCCGCCCGCCCCTGATTCCAGGAGGCGTAGCCCATCGCGATGCAGGCGGCGTCCCAGCTCCATTGGTGCGGATAGAGGCCACGGGAGGGCGAGGTCGCGTGGCCGAGCCAGTTCGCCTCCAGAACCGCCTTCGCCGTGCCGATCAGCTCCGCGTCGCCCATGGGCTCAGCCGGTCGTTCGGTCTCGAGCACGCCGTCGCTCACACCGGTCCCTTCGGGTCGCCTCGAATATTTGCAATCGTCAGATAACAAAATGGTCACTCGTAAGTCAACTGCATGAAGGGGAGGTTCGAGACGTGCAGATCGCTGCCGACCGGGTGAGTAGAGTGCGGTTCTCCATGGCGAGCGAGGAGCAGATGGAGATCGATCCTCGCCAGCCGATTCCGCTCTACTTCCAGCTCAAGACGCTCCTCCGCGAGGAGA
>Ga0190265_10000962_pt1 | contig 18729 bp, 21 predicted proteins | sample Popmic124T_FD_133135 | JGI IMG/M metagenome (GOLD analysis project Ga0190265, IMG submission 133135) | Populus adjacent soil microbial communities from riparian zone of Indian Creek, Utah, USA - 124 T | ecosystem: Environmental > Terrestrial > Soil > Riparian zone | place: USA: Utah | collected...
AGCTGCTTGAGGAGGCGCTCCCGGGTGGCGCCGAGGGCCGTGCGGACCGCGATCTCCTTCGAGCGCGTGGCCGCGCGTGCGAGCAGCAGGTTGGCCACGTTGGCGCAGGCGATCAGGAGCACGAACCCGACGGCGCCGAGGAGCACGAGCAGCGCCGGGCGCACCTCGCCGGTCGCGGAGATGCTGAGGCCCGTCACCAGCAGGCTCCAGTTTTCGTCGTAGGAATCGGGATATTCGCGCTTGAGCTGCTCCCCGATGGTCCGCATCTCGCCCTGCGCCTGCTGGACGGTCACCCCCGGCTTCATCCGGGCCGTGAGGTTGAGGAATTCGGTGGTCCGGTTCTCGTCGGTCAGCTGGTCGGCGGTGAAGACCATCGGCGCCCAGATCTCCGCGGTCTTGTTGAAGAAGTCGCGGAACCCGCTCGGCATGACGCCTACGACCTGGTAGCTCTCGCCGTTGAGCGAGAGGTTGCGGCCGACGATCGCGGGGTCGGCGCCGAAAATTCGCTGCCAGGCGTCGTAGCTCACCACCGCCACGTGTTCCCGGCCGGCGGCGTCCTCGCCCGGCTGGAGTGTCCGGCCCATCAGGGCCGGCACCTGCAGCGTGGCGAAGAACTTTCCGGTCACCCGCTGCCCCTGCATCCGCACCGGCTCACCCACCCCAGTGAGATTCACCTGCCAGCTCGACTGAACCGCCATGGACTCGAACGAGCGCCCCCGCTTCTCGTAGTCGAGGAAGCCCGGAATGGACACGGGTGCTTCGAGGTCGAGGGTGGGGTACAGGTGTTCGATGGTGACGAGGCGCTGCGGCTCGAAGTACGGCAGAGGCCGGAGCAGCACGGCGTTGACGGTGCTGAAGATGGCCGTGTTGGCCCCAATGCCGAGCGCGAGGGTGAGGACGACGATGCAAGTGAAGGTCGGGCTCTTCACCAGCCGGCGGAAGCTGTAGCGGAGGTCCTGGAGCAGCGTGTCCATTGGGCGCTCGTTGGGCTTGGGGCGGGGTGCGGCGACCACTGTTGGACGGGCTTGGCCGAAAAAAGGTTGCTGCCGGTTAGCCCCGCAGCGCGGCGGCGGCCGCATCGGCGTCGGAATAGCGCAGGCCGGGATCCTTCTGGAGCAGCCGGGTGATGACGGCCTCGAGATGGGACGGCGCCTCCAGCCGGAAGGAACGGATGGGAGGTGGGTCTTCGAAGCGCACCGCGCGGAAGAGCAACTCGATGCTGCCGGCGGCAAATGGCGGCTTGCCCGCGAGCATCTCGTGCAGCACCACACCCAGGGCCCAGAGGTCGGTGCGGTGGTCGAGTACGCCGCCGGCCGCCTGCTCCGGGCTCATATAGGCGAGCGTCCCCAGCACCAGGCCGGTCCGCGTCAGCCGCTCGCCCGGCACCTTGGCGATCCCGAAGTCGAGAATCTTGAGCGTGCCGTCTGCCGTGAACATCAGATTGGCCGGCTTGATGTCCCGGTGGATGACGCCCATCGCATGGGCATGGGAGAGGCCTTCGGCGATCTGGGTGGCGCAGGATACCGCGTGGCTGATGGGGAGCGGACCCTTGGCGATGGTCTGCTTCAGCGTGCCGCCTTCGTAGAACGGCATCACGATGAAGAGGCGCCCCTCCGCGGTCTCCTCCACCCGGTGGATCGTCCCGATGTTGGGGTGGTTGAGGGCGGCTGCCGCTTCCGCCTCGCGGTGGAACCGGCGCTTGAGCACGGGATCCTCCGCCAGCATGTCGGAGAGAAACTTGAGAGCGACGACGTCGCCCGTCTGGCGGTCGGTCGCCTGGTAGACGGAGGCCATGCCTCCGCCACCGAGCTTGTCGTGCAGGTCGTAGCGATCACCGGCCCGCGGCTTGCGCAGCGGCGTCCGGGGCAGCTCGAATGCCGCGGCGACGATGCGCTCGAGGCGGCCGGTCGAGTCGGCCCGCTCCGCGCTGGCCAGGAGCGCTTCGACCTCGAGCCGGAGCGCCTGGTTGCCGGCGACGGCGACCTCGAGGAAGCGGGCTCGCTGGGCGACAGGGAGATCGATGCACTGGTCGAAGAGCACTTCGACCCGCTCGCGTTGGGCGGGATCAGGGATCATCGGCTGTAGGGATCGGACACCGTCACTTCATCGCTCCACGCTTCCGCAGAATCCCGACCACCTCGCCCACCGGGATCGCCTCCACCACGGTGCCGTTGGCGCGCTCGGTCGTGGCCCGGAAGAGCGAGTTGTAGATCGCCTCCTCAGTCGCCTCCACCGTGCCCTCGAACAACCCGGACATCGCGTCGTTCCCCAGCTCGGCGACGGTGCGCCGCTCTTCCTGGAACTTCCGCCGCACGCCCGGGTGAGTGGAGAACGCGATCACGTAGTCCCCCGACCCGTTGGACATCGCCGAACCCGTCCGGCCGACGCCAAGCAGCGCTCGGGTCGCGAGCCGGCGGAGGTTCCGGTCGGAGACCGGCGCATCGGTCGCGACGACGATCATGATGGACCCGCGCGCCCCCTGCTTCGGCGCGCCCATCCGCGTCCCGTCGCGGCCCAGCGCGCGTCCGACCGGCACGCCCGCGATGTGCAGGTCTCCCCCGAAGTTGCTCTGCACCAGCACCCCGACAGTCCAGGTGCTCTCGGCCGCCTCCACTTTCCGGGACGACGTCCCGATCCCGCCCTTCCAGCCGAACGCCACGGTCCCGGTGCCGGCGCCGACACTTCCCTCCGCCACCGCGCCGCCGGCCGCGCGCTCCAGCGCCGCTCGCACGTGCCGCTCGGCGATCGGCCGCGACCGGATCGCGTTCAGCGCGTAGCCGTCGTTGGTCTCGCCGACGACTGGGTTGATCGACCGTACTTCCTCCATGCCCGGCCGCGAGAGCAGCGCCGCGACCATCGCGTCCGCCGCCTTCCAGACGCAGAGGGTACACGTGAGCAGGATCGGCGTCTCCAGCTCACCCAGCTCGCCGACCTGGGTGATGCCGACGAGCTTGCCGAAGCCGTTCCCCACGTGGATGGCGGCGGGCACACGATCCTGGAAGAGGTTGCCGGAGTGGGGCAGGATGGCGGTGACTCCCGTGCGTACCGAGTCCCCTTCCCGCACCGTCGTCTGTCCCACCAGGACGCCGGCCACATCCGTGATCGCGTTGAGCGGACCCGGCGCGAGGATGCCCGGTGCGATGCCGAGATCTCTGGCGCGGGGTCGTTGTTGGGCTGGGAGGGTGGAAACCGCAAAGCAGGCCAGTGCGAGGAGGAGGACCGATCTCATTCTTCGTGCACCAGGTCCGCGCTGATGGCGGGTCGCCAGTCGAGGCCGTCGAGCATGCTCTTCCACTCCTTCCCCAGCCTGCGCATCACCATCACCTCGGCCTCCCGGGTCTCGTGCGGATAGTCCCGGAACATGTCCGGCATCGGCCCCAGCGGCTCCTCGACCGGCCGGTCCACTACGACGTACGCGAGCGTATCGCTCGCCTTGACCGCGCCCACGACGGTAAACGTCGGCGGCGGCCGATAGTGCGGCGGCAGCGTGGAATCCGAAGGATCCACGCGCATCGCCCGCGAGTACCGGGCGAAGATGCTGTCGGGTGAGGTGTGTGCGAGCGAGTCGACTGACGGGACCTGATAGATCGAGTCGAGCAGGTATCGCTCCTGCCGCTCGCGGTTGCGTTGCCAGCGGGCCTGCAGATTGGAATCGGTGGCGAGTGACTCGAGGCCCGGCCAATCGGTGCGGTTCAGCATGCGGAGCTGGAAGATCTGGATCGAGCGGAATCGGGCGAGGGCTTCCGGATGAGCCAGGGAGAGGAGCGTGGCCCAATCACCGGCAGAGTCCGCCCGGATGCTGGCGCGCGCGACCTCCTCTGGCGGCAAGGGGCGCGCCTGCTGGGCCGCGGCGGGGCCCGACACGGCCAGCAGCGTCCACACCAACGCGGCGACTCTGGTCCCATGGGTCATCCGGCGGCTCAGCGAAGGGTGAAGATCGGAAGCTAATCGCCCGGCCGCTCGGTCGGAGCCGACGGCCCCGGGCCCGGCAGCCGATGCGGCTCGGCCCCGCCCGCCCGCTCCGCGTCGAGCAATGCCGCGACCGAATCGTAGCGATAGATCACCGTCGCGCCCTGCTGAGCCAGCCCGCCGGTGTCCGCCGTCGGGCCATAGGTCGAATACAACGATCGCCCCAGCACCCGCAGATAGATCGTGAGCTGGCCGCGGTGATGGGCCGAGTGCGCGATGCGGCGGGTCAGCACCCACGCCCGGGAACGGGGCACGTCGAAGAAACGGGTCTCCGCCCCGAACCACTCCGCCGGCTGGCTCGCGAGGCGGTCCAGCCGTCGGGCCGAGGCTTCGGCGTAGTGCTCGAGAAAGCCCAGCGTGGTCTCCTGGGCCGGGAGCTGGGGAAGCCCGACGTCAAGGCCGAGCATCCGCTGCATCCAGACCTCCTCCGACACGCACTGATGCACCATGTGCTCGTGCGGTGTGCGGGCGCGGGGCTCGGGGCGAAAGTGCAGGTCGCCGTCGGCGAACTGGGTCCAGACGCTCAGCGTCTTGAGGCGTTCGGTGGCGTAGGTATCCACCAGGAAGGCGTAGGGGTTCATCCATCAAATAATGAAGCACCGGAGCCGGCTGGGTAGCCGTCTCCGATGCTTTCCTTACACCGCTCAGTCGTCGTCGGAGCCGTGGTCGTCTCCCCCGTTGTCGTCGTCGTCGCCGCCGCCGTTCCCGGCGCCGCCCTTGTCGTCGAAGAGCCGGGTGCGGCCGTTCACCTCGATCGTGAGCCCCAGCACGCGGATCACGATCGAGCCATCGCCCTGGCTCACCACGTTGTCCTGGTCGAGGTAGATCTCGATCTTCTGGTCGTCGTCATCGTCTTCCAGGCGGACGTCGCGCGCGGCGAAGGCGGCATCCTCCGGCGACTGGCTCGCGCCGATCGGATTCCGCCGCGCCTCGACCAGCGGACTCCCGCCTGCGGCGAGGCGCGCTTGCACCGCCGCTTCCCAGTTGGCGCGGCTCTCGTGACTCTCGTCATCCGTGCGGAGGCGGGTGCCGTCGCCGTAGCTGACCACCAGTCCTCCGAGCTCCAGCGTGATCGTGCCCTGGGCCGGGTCGATGGCGGTCACCCGGCCGGCCAGCTGCTCCTCGTCGTCATCGGCCTCGACGTGGAACTCGCGCGCGACCATCTCCCCCGGGAACAGCTTGATCTCCACCCGGCCGATGCCGCCCGCGGCGAGTGTGCTGTCGAGCGTCGTGAGTCCGGTGCTGCCAGTCGGTGAGCCGGTCTGGTCGCCGTTCGGGAGTGTAAGGTCGGAGCCGCAGGCGGCCGTCGTAATGGCGAGCAGGGCCGCGGCGGCCGTGAGAATGCCGGTCGTGAATCGCATGGTGCCTCCGGAAGTAAGTCGGTTCTCGCGGTCATTCGACCGCTGACGGCTCCCGGAAAGGCAAGCGGCGGACCTCAGTCCGCCGCTTGTAAGTGCTTGAGTGACAACGCCGTCGTGATCACCCATCTGCATCGGGAGGATGCAGCTGGTACGAAACGTTACGCTCAGTGCTCGTGCGACTCCCGCCCCATCCCCGATGCACCCAGGTTGCCCGCGGTGGCCCGCTGATCGGGCGTGAGCGCCGCCAGGGCTTCCTGCGCCAGCGTCCGCCAGGCGCTCGCGGCCGCGAGGTTCAGGGAATCGCTCGCCAGGCCTCGGGTTCTCGCCTGCTGGATTTCGCCCGCGGCCTCGCTGCAGCTCCGGCTCAACGTCTCGCGCTGCGAGCGATCGGCCCGCACGACCCAGCCAAACCGCTGGACCGCATCCCCGCACGACTCCGGCCGCAGCAGCTCGATCCCCCGCGCCGCCGCATGCTCTCCCGCGCGAGCCCAGGTCACCGGCAATCCGGCGCGCAGGTACGGCAGCGACGGGTTGTAGTTCGAAAAAAGCCCCTCGGGATTTTCCGAGTACAGCCACACGTGCAGCATCGCGAGCTCGGTGCGGCCGTCCGGCCCGCGCCAGCGTCCCGCGTCGACCGACTGATTCGCGGCCCACCGCACCAGGCCCGAGCGGCGCTCCGCGAAGCGGCGGACCATGGACTCCAGGTCGTGCGTGTGCCAGTGGTCGTCGTGGCCGGCGAATCCCTCCGGCATGGGCGCGCCGGGCACCTGCCAGTGGCCGTACGTAACGCCGACCAGAACCCGCCGATCTCCCACCACGACGTACTGGAGCACCGCTGGCCGGGCGAGGTCCACCTCGCCGGTGAGCAGGTCACGGTTCACCCAGTGCTCGCCCATGAGCGGCGCGTCCATCCCGAACCGGGGCTTGGCGTAACCGTCGCGCCGCGCCGCCTCGACATCGCGGTAGCCCGCCGTGGCCCGCTCCACCTGGGCGAGCTGCCGGGCAAGGAGGTCCTCCGATGTGGGTGTACCTTGGGCGGAGGCACGGGCTACGGTGCTTAGCGTGATGAGCGTGAGGAAGCAGCCGGCTGCTGACGAACGGCGGAGCGGGAACATGCGGGGCTCCTGATGAGTGGGCGACGAGCTACCTGGACAGGGACGGCGCCCGGAACGGACTCGTTAACTCGTCGCGGCTCCTTCCTCGGCCGCGGCCGGAGCGCTCTCCTCCAGCGTGACGGCGAAATAGTCGAGGTTGAGCGTCCGGATCTCCGACGACCGGAGGACCAGGAAGTCCCCCCGGATCTCGTAATAGCGCTCGTCCGGCTCCGCCGGCCCGACGTGAGGCCGTGGCTCCTCCTGCTCCGCGCGGTCGTCTGTCAGCCGCCGGCGGTGGGCATCCATCAGGACGATGGTGTCGAGCGCCCCTTCCCGGTCGAAGGTGAAGTCCGATACGATGCCGCGATAGAGGTAGCTGCCGGACGCGTGGTCCACCACGGCCGAGCAGTAGACCCCGTCCACCGTGCGGCCCTCCTCCGCGTTCTCCCGGAAGTCGAGCACCTCGCCCGTCAGCATGTAGAACCAGTAGTTGTCGAACCGGAACGTCTTGGTCCGGTGATCGAGGTGAAGGCGCCGGACCGCGCGGTGGCCCAGGTTGCCGAGCACCGCCGCCCCCGCGTAGAGCGAGACCAGGTAGCCCGCGATGCCGGTATAGTGCTCCGCCACCGAGGCGACCACCCGGTCGAGCCGGCGGCTTTCCTCGCCGAAGTTGCCCACCAGCAGGAGCACCATCGCCTCGACGTCGGGCGCGAATCCGAGCCGGCGAACCAGCGCCAGCCACAGCGCGTGCAGCACCAGGGCGAAGGCGACGCCGTAGGCCAGCTCTTCGGAGACGCGGCGCATCGAGGTGGGGCTGGCCCAGCCCCAGGGGCCGCGTGCGTAGGTGTAGCGGAGGATGATGCCTGGAAGGACCAGCAGAAAGACGAGGAGGGCCGGAAAGGCGAAATTCATCCGGTTTCCGCGAGTCTCCTGCCGAAGGGAGCCTTGACCCGGGAGCTGAGGTCCACCCGGACCCGATAGGTCTTGCCGTTCATGCGGACCCACCCGTCGCGGCCGTGGATGAGGTGTTCGCGGAGCTGGCGGCGCGCGCTGGGGTCGAGCAGAATGGTTTCGAGCGTCTTCGAGATGCGGCCCTTCACGGGTGCTCCGAATCGTGGGTCCGTATGAACGTTAGGATCGCGCTCCGAGGGACGCAATGCGCCCGCGGTATCCGTGCGCGGGCACGTCTGGCCGGATCGGCCGGAACTCGCCATCTTCCGCGCCGACCCCTCTGCAAGGACCATCACCCATGACCGTTTCCCGTCGAGAGTTCCTCAAGCAAGGCGCCGCCGCCGGGCTGATCGCCGGTACCAGTCCGAATCCCGTCCTCGAGGCCCCCTGGATCAAGCGGGCCGCCGCGGCGGAGCCGGTGGTGATCTCGTCGATGAACGGCAACTGGTACAAGAACGGCGGCAAGGAAACCTGCGTCGAGCTGGCCTACCGGCGGATGGCCGAAGGCGAAGACGTACTCGATGCGCTCATCGCCGGGGTCAACATCCTGGAGCTCGATCCGCTGGAGGACTCCGTCGGATACGGCGGCCTGCCCAACGCGGACGGCGTCGTGACGCTCGATTCCTGCTGCATGCACGGGCCCAAGCGGCGGGCCGGTGGTGTCGCGGCCATCGAGGGCGTGCGCACGCCGTCCAAGGTGGCGAAGGTCGTGATGGACCAGACCGATCATCACCTGATCGTCGGCACCGGCGCGACCTCCCTCGCCAGGTCGTTCGGCTTCACGATCGAGGACGATCTGAACACCGAGCACTCGCGCAAGGCGTGGCTCGAGTGGAAGCGCCGGTCGGATCCCAAGCACTATCTCGACCCCGGCCGCCGGGCGGAGGCCCATCGGCGGGTGCTCGATTCGCTCTACGCCGACGGGTTGCTCCACTCCCGTGTGGTGCACGGCACGATCAACTGTGACGGGATCAACGCCAAGGGCGAGATCTGCGGCGTGACCACCACCAGCGGCCTCGGCTGGAAGATCCCCGGCCGTGTGGGCGACTCACCGATCCTCGGCGCCGGCCTCTACGTGGACGGCGCGGTCGGCGCGGCGGGCTCCACCGGCCGGGGCGAGGCAAACCTGTACAACCTGTCGTCCTACCTGATCGTGGAGAACCTGCGGCAAGGCATGCATCCCAAGGACGCCGGCCTCGACGCGATGAAGCGGGTGCGGACCAACACGGTCGAGCGCCGGCTCCGCCGGGCCAACGGGGATCCCAACTTCAGCCTGTCGTTCTACATCCTGAACGCCAAGGGCGAGCACGCCGGCGTGTCCATGTACGGCGAGGACGACGATTATCGCGGCTGGGGGGAGAACACGACGCGGGGATTCATGAAGTACTCGTTCTGCGACCGGAAGGGTCCGCGGACGGTGCAGTGCGAGCCGCTGATTCAGGGGAAGCTGGAATCGGACGGGTAGGAAGGTGCACGGAAGATACGGTCAGGAAATGTCATCCTGAGCGAAGCGAAGGAGCCAGAGCGGCGCTTCGGCTCCTTCGCTTCGCTCAGGATGACATTCGCAGCTTCGATGACACTTTGGCCGTTTCTCCTAGTACGCCGGCGGCAGCTTCCGGTACCGCTGCAGCAGCTCCGTCTGCCGGCTCACGAGGGGCACCGCCCGCCCGCGAATGAACAGATGCTCCACCCGGCTCGACAGCTCGAGCGGATCGCCCGACCAGACGACCACGTTGGCCACCTTCCCCGCGTCGAGCGAACCGTAGCGAGCGCCCACCAGCGCCACCTCCGCCGGCGCGAGCGTCACCGTTCGAAGCGCGTCGTCCCACGACATCCCATTCCGCACCTGGTTCCCCGCCGCCTGCCGGAGATCCCGGAAGTGCGCGGCGTCGGTCTGCGCCGCCGCCACGGTGACGCCGGCTTCTCGCAGCAGCGTCGCGTTGTCGAGCCGGGCGCCGAGGGCGTCGAAGGCGGGCGAATCGGTGAGCGGCTCGAGGATCACCGGCACCTTGGCCGCCGCGAGCGCCGGCGCCATCTGCCACGCTTCGATACCGCCGTAAATGGCGAGCCGCAACTGGAACTCCGCCGCGATGCGGAGCGCGTTCTCGATGTCGCTCCGCCGATTGGCGATGACGTAGAGCGGCACTGAGCCGCCCAGAACGGGCTGCAGCGCCTCCAGGTCCTCCGCATCCGCCGCCAGCGGCTGGATCTGTGCCTTGCGAAAATCCTCCCGGCGCTCGGCATACTCCCGCGCGTCGCGCAGTACCCGCCGGAGCCGCTGCACCGCCCCGGCCCGCGATCCCCCGCCCGACTTCTTCGCGCTCTCACTCAGGTCCGCGACCATGGCCATGGGACCCTTGACCAGCATGTCCTCCAGCCGGTCGCCGGCCAGGTCGAAGAGCACGGCCTGACCCGGGATCAGTCCCTCCGATGGCACCGCGGCGGCCGATGTGATCCCCTCCATCCGGGCGACTGGAATGGTCATGATCGCCGGATCGATCGCGTCCGCCACGGTGAAGGAGGCCTTGACCTGGCCCTCGCGGATGTACTCCTGGGTCTCTTCGTCTCCGCCGCTGTCCAGCAGATGAATCCCGAGCGTGGTGCGGAGATGGATGAGTCCCGGCGTGACCCAGCGACCCTTCGCGTCCACCCGGGTCGCGCCGTCGGGCACGGGGACGTCGGTTCCCACGGCCGCGATCTTCCCATCGCGAAGCACCACCGTCGCGTTCTCCAGCTTCGGCCCCGACACCGGATACACCGTGCCGCCGGTGATGGCGATCGTCTGCGCGCGCACGGGACCGCCAAGCGCAATTCCGATCAGCGCGAGCGCCGCGTGTCTCATCGCCCGACCCCCGGGGCCGACGTGCCGAGATTGAAGTCGGTGCGATACTGCCGCTTCGGATCGTTCCGGTCGAACACCAGCCATCCCTCGTTGTACACCTGCTCCGGCTTGCTGTAGACCGAGAACGGATCGCCCGACCAGACTACGACGTCGGCGGCCTTGCCCGGCTCCAACGTGCCGGTCGTGGAGTCGATGCCGAGGGCCCACGCGGGGTTGGCGGTGATCCAGCGGATCGCCTGGTCGCGGGTGATCTCGATGCCCGCCTGGCGGCCGGCGTACATCGCGCGCGCGGCGTCCTGGTTGAGGCGCTGGATGGCGTCGGGGCTGTCGGAGTGGATGATCGCCCGCGCGCCGGCCTGCTGCAGCAGCGCCGCGTTCTCCGGGATACCGTCGAGCGCCTCCATCTTGTATCCCCACCAGTCGAACCAGACCGAGCTGGCCACGCCGTCCCGCGCCAGCAGGTCGGCGATCTTGTAGGCCTCGACCGCGTGGTGGAACGAGCGGATGCCGAACCCGAACTCCCGGCCCAGGTCCAGCATCTGAGCCATCTCGTCGGCGCGATAGCAGTGATTGTGCACCAGGATCCTGCCCCGCAGCACCTCAGCGAGGGTCTCGAGCTTGAGATCGCGCTCGGGGCGGTCGTCCCCCGGATCCTCCAGGTGGTCGTCCCACTTCTCGCGGTACTGCTCGGCCTCGGCGAACGCCGCGCGGTAGCCGGCGACATTGCCCATGCGGGTGGCGGGATATTCCTCGTCGTCCTTGGGGTTCTCGCCGCAGGCCATCTTGAGCCCGTAGGGCGCGCCGGGATACTTCATCTCCTGCACCGTCCGGGCGGGCACGAGCCGTAGCGTGGCCGATCGGCCGCCGATCAGGTTGGACGAGCCGGGGAGAACCTGGATCACCGTGATGCCGCCCGCGATCGCGAGCGGGATGTTGGGATCCTGGGGCCAGAACGAATGCTCGGCCCAGACCTGCGCCGTCACCGGATCGGTGTTCTCGTTGCCGTCGCTCAGGCTCGACGTGCCGGGCGCGGCGTACACACCGATGTGGCTATGGGTATCGATGAGTCCCGGCGTGACGAACTTGCCGCTGCCGTCCACGACCGTCGTGCCTGGCGGCACGGTCGTGTCCCGCCCGACGACAACGACCTTGCCGTCGGCGAAGAGGATGGACCCGCCCGTCAGCTCGGTGCCCGCCGCGGTGAGAATGGTCGCGTTGCGGATGAGCACAGGCGGATGAGCCCGACGTTTGTAGGTCGAGGGATACTGGGGCCGGAGAACGCTGAGCGAGTCCGCAGCCGGCGCGTTGTGCGAAACCGCGCAACCGCTCAGCGCGATCAGTGCCGGCGCGAGCGCGGCGCCGAATAAGCGAGATCGCATGACTGGTTGCCATTGTATCCCGGGTCCGGACACGCGGCAAGCCGATCCTCGGCTCAAGGGCCGTAGAGCTCGAGCGTGTTCCCGTCAGGGTCGCGCACGGACGCGTGGGTCCGCCCGCGGTCTTTGGTCGGTGGATCCAGCACCTTGCCCCCGTGCTTCTGCGCTGCGGCCAGCGCGGCCTTCACGTCGGGCACCTCGATCCCCGGCTGGTGGACCGGGAAGTTCTCGAAATCCGTGGCGTCGCGGATCGGCACGAACTTGAGGGTGATATTCCCCAACTCGCCGAACCGGGAGACGAGGCCCCCGCCGGTATTGACCTCCCGGAACTCTACGCCGAAGGCCTCTCGGTAAAAGGCGAGCATCGCGTCCATCCTGTGCACCCGAAAGGCGAGCGTGCTGAGCCGGCCGCCGCCTGCGCGCCGGCGAATCTGTGGCAACAGATTGTCCCGCACGTAATGCCACCGTGGCCGGAGGAGCAGCGCCGCCTCCGCGTGCCCCAGCGCGCTGGCGACGTCGGGCTGCGCCAGGTTGAGCGAGAACCAGGCAAGCAGCATGTGCAGCTCCGCCTCACCCCAGCTCGGCGCCAGCGGGTCGTGTCCGGCGGGGCGTCCGGCGGAGATCCGGATGCCCCGCTCCAGCATGGCGAGCGCCTGGTCCCGATCACCGCCGCGATCGGGCGGTGTCCAGAACAGGCTGGTGGACGCGACGAACATCATCCGTGGATTATCGGGCGCGACTTCTCTGAGGTGCGCCAGCAGCAGCCGGAGCTCGTTCAGGAATCCGGCGGCACGCGCCGGCGCCCGCAAGTGGAAGTACGCGCGGTTGCCCAGTCCCGCCGCGAGGCCGATTTGCGCCTCGACGTCTGCCGGATCGATCCGCAGCCCCTGCCGGAATTCCTCGATCGCCGCTGCAAAATCCAGATCCACCGAGTCCGGCGGCGCGCCGTCGTTCAGGGAGTTGAGCGCGTGGCGCCAGTGCGCGAAACCGCGCCAGTAGTGCGCCGCAGAAGCCAGCGCTGTGTCGCTGGTGTACGGCTGCATCTCCGCGGCCACCGAGCGCAGGCGGGGCAGGTCGCCGCGGTAGTCCGCGTCCTGCACCGATGTCACCAGGCGGACCAGGTATGCCCGATCCGGTCGGCTGCTGTCCGGTGGTGTCGTCGCTGGGCCGATGAGCAGACAGCCGACCAGCACCGCATCGCGGAGTGGCGCCATAGCTATCCTCCTGTCGTCGTGGCCACCGGGGGGAATTGTGTGGCGAGCCGTTCGACCGCCGGCGTGAGCAGCCGTTGGAGCCGGTCGAGCCGACCGGGATCCGCGCCCCAGGTCGTGATCCGAACCCCTACCATCCGCCTGCCCGCCGCCCCGAAGCCCTTGAGCTCGAGAACGCTCCCATCCTCCTCCTCCCAGGTGACCACCTTCTCCCGGCCGGTCGCGGCGATCACCCGCCCAGTGAGTTTCGCCCCCTCGTGAAGCGTCAGCGAGGCCGACGCCCCGACCTCGCCCAGCCCGCCCGCCGAAGTGAGCCAGCCGGCGAGCGCCTCGCCTTCGCTGAAGTGGCGGTAGAGCTCCTTCGCGCCGACCGCGGCCGGCCGGACGATCAGCGCTGCCCGGCGCGGCTGATCGGGGTGACGCTCGAGATAATGCTTGAGCAAGGCCAGCGACCCCTCCCAGCCCGACTGCACGCCCTCATACTCGTCATCCCACTCGGCGCCCTCCAGGAAGCCGGAGTTCACCAGCCGCACGACGGTTTCTCCGCCGGAGCGCCGGATCAGGATTTCGAGGGCGAACGGGCCCCGGCCCGGGATCTCGCCCGCCAGCACGAGGTGGTGCGGCGCATCGGCGACCGCGACCGGATACGGGATCTCACCGAACCCGCGAAAGGTCCACACCAGCACGCCCCCGGGTTTCGCTTCACCCCTGGCGTCGTCGGTGAACCAGCGGGAGATCTCGGCGGGATCGGTCCACGCCTGCCAGGCGGCCTCCGGAGTCGCGCTGGTCCGGATTTCAGTCTCGATGCGCCGGCCGTCGGGCCGGTGGTGGCTGTCGCGCTCGGGCATGGTGGCCTCAGGCAGGTGGCGAGTAACAACCGAGCACCAGGCGGAAGAGCCGCCCAGCATGCGGCTCCCCGTCCTCCGCTCGCGCGGGCTCCGCATGCTCGGCGACCACGCGGGTGATCGCGCGCTCCAGCGCGCGGGCGAATCGGGTCCGCTGTGCCGGACTGGTAAACCGGAGCTCGGTCGAGATGGACAGCGTGGCGACGCGCTTGCCGTTCCGGCCCGCCTCGGACAACACCTGCCCCAGGTCGCCCTGCACCTGTGTAGCCAGCGCGATGAGATACTCCGCGCTCAGGCGATCCTCGATCCGTTCCGCACGGGCCCGCACCGGGCCGAGCACTTCGGGATCCACCACGTACGTCCGGGCCGTCGCCGCGTAACGTTGCTCGTAGAGCCCGCGCCGTTTGCGGCGGCCGGCAGGGACCAGGAACCCCGCCCTGCGCAGCCGGGTCACGTGGTAGTTGACGCGCTGACGCGGGAGACCGAGGTCGGCGGCGATCTCGGTGGCCGACCGCGGGGACGACGCGGCGTGGAGGATGGCGAGCCGCAGCGGATGCTCCACCAGCGCGCCGACGCGGGTGCGTTCTCGCACGGACTCGAGTGGCTGGACCGATGGGGGCATGGGACCACGCTACAATTGACAACGATGTTTGTCAATTGCCCCATCGCCGGAGTCACGCCCAGGGGACGTGCCGTGGCCAGTGTGAACGCATGGCCAACCTCATCACCCTCGCCCGGTTCCCGCTGCTCCTCGCCTGGGTCACGCTGCTGACCTGGGGCTCGGCCGGCGCACGGCTGTTCGGCGCCGGCGTCCTGTTGCTCGGCCTGCTGCTCGACACGGTGGATGGCATCGTCGCCCGGCGGCGCGGGGAGGCCAGCCTGCTCGGCAGCGTCCTCGACATCGCCGCGGATCGGGCGTACGAGCTGGTGGTCTGGGTGTCCTTCGCCGCGCTCGGGATGATCCCCGTGGCCGTACCGATCATCGTGATCGTGCGGACCACCCTCACGGATGCGCTTCGGAGCGTGGGTGTGGCCGGTGGTGTCGCGCCCCTGGCCCAGCATCGGCCGGGGCTGAGCCGATTGCTCGTCAGCTCATCCTGGGGGCGGATCGGGTATTCGACAGCCAAGGTCATGGCCTTCATGGGTTTGGCGATGCTGGAGGCGCTCCCGGGTGCCGCCCCGCTCCGCGCTTCCATCGAAGGGATCGTCTGGATCGCCGTCGCGCTCTGTGTCGTTCGCGGACTTCCGGTCTTTGTTCAGGCGGTTCCCAAGCGGCGGCCTACCCGCTAGACTAAGCCCCGACCCAACCTCCGGTCGTCCCGTCTCACGTCGGCGTTCGGCAGGACCCCTGGCAGCTCTACAACTCGAGATGTTGATGACCGCTCGCGGATCCCTCGCGATCGCCGCTCTGGCGTTCCATACCGTCGTAGTGCCCCTTCCCGCGTTGGCGCAGTCCGACCGGGTCCCCTCCGCCATCATTCCCGCTCCGCAATCGAGTCCGCTGATCCCGCGCAAGACCGCGCTGGTCGCAGGCCTGCTGTTCGGCGCCGCAATGCTCGGGGACCGCGGGATTCGGGAAGGAGCCCAGGGGTTTCGGGGGAACACGACCAACTCGTTCGCCAGGGTCGGCAACACCTTCGGCGAGTGGACCGTGGTGGTGCCGGCGCTCTCCGCCGGATACCTGGCCGGCGTGATCTCGGGCAGCAACGACCTCAAGCGGGTGATGCTCCACGCGGGTGCGGCCGCGGCGCTGGCGACCGGTCTCAGCAGCTCACTCAAGTACACCATCGGACGGACCCGGCCACCCTTTGCCGGCGATCCCGATCAGTTCCGCCCCTTCAGCGGGTCGAACTCCTTCCCCTCCGGCCACACCGCGACCGCATTCGCGCTCGCCACTGCCATCGCGGACGAAACCGACGACGGCTGGTCCGACTACCTGCTGTACGGCGCGGCCACGTTGACCGCGGTGTCCCGTATCAACGACGACCGCCACTGGGCATCCGACGTGCTGATCGGCGGTCTCATCGGCCACCTCAGCGCGAAGTGGGTCACGAAGCAGATGGGCCCGGTTCGCGTCAGCCCCGCGGGCGTGACCGTCAACCTCGAGTTCTAGCGGCGTCGCGCAGCGGCTGGCCGATGCCCATGAGGTTGCCCTCGCTGTCCTTGAACCACGCCGCCCGCTCCGCTCGTCCCTTGCTCGGATAGTTCCCCTCGATCTCGGCGATGCCGTTGACGGTCTTGAGGCCGGGCAGGTCGTACTCCTCGAACACCACGCCGCGCGAGCGCAGAGTATTCACCACCGCCTCGATGTCGGCGACTTCGCAGCGCGTGAGCCCCAGCTTGTCCGCGTAAAATCGTCGCGCCCGCCCCATGTCCTGTGCCGGGAGCCTGGTCGCGACGTTGCTTTGCTCCAGCATCTTGCCTCTACGGTTGGATCGTGATCCTCGCTTCACCGAAAAATGTCGCCATGAGCGAAGCGAAGGGGACCATGGCAGCATGGTCCCCTTCACCCGGTTCAGCGCGATATCACTATTCCGCCAGCATCACCTTCAGCTCCTCCAGCCGCTCCCCCCAGAACGCCTTGGCCTGCGTCGCCGCCGCCTGGTCCGGCAATTTCTGGTGCGCCAGCGACACGACGCTCTTGGCCGTTCCCTTCCGCTCGAACCACGCCGTGACCGAGGTCCGGTCCGGCCAGGTGATGGTCACGGACTTATCCCGCGTGGCGGAGCGCACGGCCAGCTCCACGCCCGTCAGCCAGTGCGCCCGCATCTCGCCGTCGGAAAACGCGCGATAGAGTCGCGACACCGGCACCGCGAACGTCTTGCTCTTGCTCGCCTCGAAGAAGCCGTTCATGCGCTGGCCGATCGCGCGCTTCCCCTTGATACGCTCGTAGCCGACCGTGACGGTCTGCGCCCACCAGCCGGGAATCTTGTACTTCTCCATGACGTGCCGGGCGATCTCGCGATGAGTCCACTCGTACGCCTTCGCGTAGTCGAGCGCGTTCACCCAGCGTTCCCAGGTACAGCCGGTCTTGGCCTTGAGGATCGCGTCGCTCTTCCCGCCGAGTTTGGCGTAGTCGCTCACCGGCACCGCGGTGGCGGCAGCCGGCTTGGTCTTGGGTTTGGTTTTGCGCAGGTGTGCGCGCGCGGCGGTGTAGGATTCGCCGGTCTTCCGCATGCGTCCGCGGACGAGGCGCTTGAAGTCTTTCTGGGTAGGCATTGCTGCGTTCCTTGGTCAGGCCACGGGCGACACGTCCCCCAGCGACGACGCCCGCGGCGTCCAAGGCTCGAACCAGACGGATCCGGGAGTATGCCCCCCTTTGCCTCGCGAGGGCCCGGCTGGGGCGGGGCCGACGAGGTTGGGCGCGGATCAGGCGCCGTGTCTATTCTGTGCTTTCTGGCCGGCCGTGGCAAGAGCCTAGGTCAAATTTTCCTGGATAAAACGCGGGCTCAGGTGAACGTCCACCTGCACCAGCGGCGCGTCCCCGATGCAGCGAAAGCTGTGGATCTCACCCGCCTTGATCACGAGGATGTCACCCGCCCCAGCCTCGAACTCCTCCCCGTTGACGACATACAACCCGCGCCCTTCCCTGATGAACTGAACCTCATCGTAGGGATGCCTGTGGGGACCGGGTCCCTTGTCGGGCAAAGCACTCAGGAGAAAGGCGGAGATGCCGACGTCGCCCCGATCGGCACCGACGAACTGGTGAGAGCTGCCCTGAAACGGAAGATCCTCTTGGCGAAACCGGTGCATCCCCGGGTGCTCCTGATCGTGAGTGGCGTGCCGCGCTAGCTCGTGATGCCGGCGAGCACCTCGCGGGCGCTGCGCACGGTCGCGAACTCGCCGTGCAGGCTCGCGAGCGCGGCGGCGTGCATGAGATCGGCGCTGTAATGGATGCCGTCCGGACCGCGGCGCTCGAAGGTGGCGGTCGCATCTTCGACCAGCGTGACGGCAAACCCGAGGTTGCCCGCCATCCGCACGGTGGTGGAGACGCAGTGGTCTGTCGTGAGCCCGGTGATCACCAGCGACTCGATGCCGCGCTCACGCAGATAGGCCTCGAGCTCGGTGCCGATGAAGGCGCTGTTCACGTGCTTCTGGAACACCGGCTCGCCGGCGATCGGCTGCGCCTCTGCCTTGAGGGCATGGCCCGGCCGGTCGGGGCGCAGCGGCGAGTGCGGCTCGAGTGAGAGATGCTGGACGTGAATCACCGGATGGCCCGCGGCGCGCCAGCCGGCGAGCAGGTCGGCGATGCGCCGTTCCGCGTCCGGGTTATTGCGCTGGCCGTACTTGGGATCGTCGAGACCCTGCTGGACGTCGATGACGAGCAGGGCGGCGGGTGAGCTCATGGCATCCTCCTACTGGCACCTGCTTCCGGTCGAGGGTTTACCCGAGGCCGAGCTCTCCCGCCCCCACCAGCGACACGACTCCCCTGCCCTCCCGCTCGAGCTTTGCCCGTCCCCCTTCCCCACGGTCCACCACCGCGAGCACGCCGAGCACCACGCCGCCCGCCATCGTCACGGCCTCGATCGCCTTCAGGGCCGATCCGCCCGAGGTGATCACGTCCTCCACGATCACGACTTCGTCGCCCAGGGCGAAGTTCCCCTCGATCACCTTCCCCGTCCCGTGCCCCTTCGCTTCCTTGCGCACGCTGAACGCCTCGATCGGCAGGTCGGTGCCGAAGCTCGCCGACGCGATCGCGTACGCCACCGGATCCGCGCCCATCGTCAGACCGCCGACCGCCCTCGGCCGCCAGCCGTTGTCCTTGATGGCGCGCCACCCCAGACGCCCGATGAGCCCCTGCCCTTCGGCGCTCATGGTCGTGAGCCGGCAATCGATGTAATAGGAGGAGCGGGCACCCGACGCCAGCACGAAATCGCCACGCCGCACTGATCGCTCGAGCAGGAGCTGGCGAAGACGCTCCCGGTCGTCGCCCGCCATCGGGTCTATGACCCGCCCTTCTTGAAGAACGACGCGAGGAACCCGGGCTTCTTGGCGGACAGGTCCATCTGGACCGACGTGCAGAAGCCCCGGGCGAATTCGTCCACCGTCTTGCTGCGTTTGGCGAGGTCCCGCTCCAGCC
>Ga0190265_10000963_pt1 | contig 18721 bp, 7 predicted proteins | sample Popmic124T_FD_133135 | JGI IMG/M metagenome (GOLD analysis project Ga0190265, IMG submission 133135) | Populus adjacent soil microbial communities from riparian zone of Indian Creek, Utah, USA - 124 T | ecosystem: Environmental > Terrestrial > Soil > Riparian zone | place: USA: Utah | collected...
CAGGCCGCGCTTAGCCCGAGATAGCGCATTCCAGAGATCCATCCCCGACTCCTCCTTTAGGCGCTCATCTGCGTGCGCGCGGACCAAGCCCGCAGGCCGCGGGTCGCTTCGTAGACGCGACCCTCATCGATCACGATCAGGCGGTGCGGCGACGACGATAAAAGCGAGTGGTCGTGGGTCGCGAAGATCACGGTCGTGCCGGCTTCGTTGATCTCCTCGAACAGCGTGAGGATGTCGATCGCGAGCGCCGGATCGAGGTTGCCGGTCGGCTCATCGGCCAGCAAGAGCGCTGGATCGGTGACGATCGCACGCGCGATCGCGACGCGCTGCTGCTCACCGCCGGACAGGTGCCCGACGCGCTCGTTGCCGCGGCCGGCCAGGCCCACGCGCTCCAGCGCTTCGGCCACGCGCGAGCGCATCAGCTTTTGCGAGCTACCCAAGATCTCGAGCGATACCGACACGTTCTCGAACACGGTCCAGTGCGGAACGACCTTGAAGTCTTGGAACACGATGCCGAGGTTCCTGCGCAGGAACGGGATCGAGCGGTCGGTCAGCCGCGAGATGTCGCGCCCGCTGAACAGGATGCGCCCGCCGTCGATGCCGTGCTGGCGGTAGATCAGCTGCAGCAAGGTGCTCTTGCCCGCGCCGCTCGGCCCGGTCACGAACACGAACTCACCGCGCTCGACGGTGAGGTTCACCGCGCGCAGGGTGGGGATGTCGCGCCGGAAGTACTTGTAGACGTCCTCCAGCACGAGCAACGGCTTGGGCGTGCCTTCGGTGCGCGAGCCGAACAGCGAGCGCGACCGCCGGCTCGGCGGCGCTTCATCGGATGGTTGCTGTGGACCCCTGATCATGGGCACAGGCGTACAGCAAGCCCGTCACACCCCGCAAAAAACCGGCAAGTTATCGGGGGCAAAGCCCCCGTCGCGCTCGCGGCCTTGCGGGCCGCTCGGCTCGCCTCTTCGCTCGCGCTTTGAGCACGAGCTGCGAGTGCGCCCCCCTTCGGCGCCATCGCGCCGGGCTCGCTCCGCTCGCGAAATAGGCGGCGTTTCCTCTCCCCGATCAGGCGAAGAACGCAGACAGAACCCGCACCATCGCGTCCACGTCGGCGACGGCTGCCATCTCGCGCACCGAGTGCATCGACAACAGCGGGCTGCCCACGTCGACCGTGCGCAGGCCGATCCGTCCGGCCGTGATCGGGCCGATCGTGCTGCCGCAGGTCTGGTCGGAGCGGCTCACGAAGTGCTGCGGCGTGACCCCCACGCGCCGGCACAGCAGCGCGAAGCGCGCGCTGGTCTCGGCATCGGTCGCGTACGACTGCGCGACGTTGGTCTTGATCACCGGGCCCTGGCCCAGCACCGGACGGTGCGCCGGCTCGTGCTTGTCCGGGTAGTTCGGGTGCACTCCGTGCGCCATGTCCGCGGAGATCAGCAGCGAGCGCGCGACGGCCCGCGCGAGCGCGTCATGGCCGTGCTCTCCGCCGGCAGCGGCGAGCCGCGCGAGCAGCTCGTGCAGGAACGGCCCGCCTGCGCCTCGCGCGCTCTTACTCCCGACCTCCTCGTGATCGTAGAGCACGACGCCGCGCGTCTGCGGGCGCGGCTCGCGCGCCGCGCACAGCGCCTCGATCGCGGCGTGGCAGCTCGCCAGATTGTCGAGCCGCCCGGCCAGCAGCAGCTCGTCGTGCAGTCCAGCGAGCGCCGCGGGCTGCACGTCGTAGAGACAGAGGTCGTGGCCGACGATCGCTTCGGCGCTGGCATTTATCCCCTGTTCTCGGAGCCTTGCAGCGAGAAGCTCGGGGAAGTCGAGGTCCTCCCCGGCCGCGCTCAGGCCCATCACCGGCACCATCTGCGTCTGCGGGTTCAGCTTCAGCCCGTCGCTGTTCACGGTGCGGTTGAGGTGGATCGCGACGTTCGGGATGCGCAGCAAGGTGCGCTTCCAGTCGACCAGGTGCGTACGACCGCCGTCCCCGCCGGCCGCGTCGTCGGCGACCACGACGCGGCCCGCGATCGAGAGATCGCGGTCCATCCAGGTCGACTGCAGCAGCCCGCCGTACGGCTCGACCGCCAGCTGCCGGTACCCGTAGGCCCGCACGTCGGGCAGCGGTCGCACCCGCAAGTTGGGCGAGTCGGTATGGGCGCCGACCAGCAGGAAGCCCGCCTCGTGAGCGGGCGCCTCACCCACGATCACCGCCGCGATGCTCGAGCCCCCGCGCACCACGTATCCCCGCATCCCGGGGGTAAGCTGCCAGGCGTCTTGCTCCCTGAGCGGCGCAAAGCCCGCACGGGACAGCCGCCGCACCGCCTCCTCGACCGCGTGGTAAGGGGTCGGCGACGCGTCGATGAACGCCATCAAGTCGCGAGCGCGCTCGCAGGCGGCCGGTCCGGTCATGGCCGGGATTGTAACGAAGCCGGGCCTTTTGCGATCACACGTTGCTGTGATGCCACCATCAACCGGCTGCTTGCCCAACGCGCCTGGGGTATAAGGGCGCCCCGAACTCGAGTCCTGGCGCAAGGAGTACGTATGTCCGGTCTGGCCGTTCTGTTGCTCGCAGCCCCGAGCTTTGGTCTCTCGCTACAGCCGCCGACCCTGACCCCGCTGTTCGACCTCTCGGTCGAGACGGTCCCGGCTTTGGTTGCTTCCGCTCAGCCCGACGATGACGTGGACACGGGGGGGGCTTTGGCGGGCGAGGGCGATGCGGCCGAATCGGTCTCCGAGGCGGAAAAGACCGAGCAGGACGACTACGCAGCGCAGACCAAGGAACGCAACTCGCTGATCAAGGTGCACCGCCCGCTCGGCATCGCGACCTGGCTGGCGATGACCGCGACCGTCGTCCTGGGAACGATACAATATTACAATTTATACGGATTCTTCGACGACATCGGGAGCAACCCGTGCGTCACCGGCGACGCGATCTTCGGCCAGGAGCAGTGCAGCGGAACGCCTTGGCCGCATCTCATCGGGGCGGGCGTGACCACGGGCCTCTATGCCGCGACCTTCACGGTCTCCCTGATGATGCCGGACCCCGACGACCTCTCGAGCGGCAAGGGCGAGTTCGCCTCGACCCTGCGCTTACACAAGCTGCTGCGTTGGGTGCACTTCAGCGGGATGGTCGCGCAGGCGCTGATCGGCGTGTTCATCGCCAATGATTTCCTCGACCGCGCGAACGACTACGAGACGTTGCAGATCCTAGCCACGGCTCACCTTGCGAGCGGGTTCATCACCTACGGCGCGCTGAGCTGGGCGGGCGCGCTGATGACCTTCTGAGCGCGCTCGACACCGCGTTTGGACCGCGATCAGCGCTTGCGATCGCGCGCCTGCGATGGCTACCATCCCCGAGCGCCAAGCGGGCAGATCCATTGGGGATTGTCGCGTTCGCAGCGCATCCGAGGATACGTGGCGAGCCCACCGGCTGATATGGGTGCAGAGCCCGCAACGACCGCCTCAGCGGTCGACGCGCCGAAACAAACCAAGCAAGCAGCGCCGTCCGAACGGTTGAAGCTGTCGAATTACCTGGGGATCCTACGCGACGATCCGGACGACGAAATCGCGCTGCGCGGCTTGAAAGCGCTGGGTGAAGATCCTGACCCGGCCTTGTTAGGCGACCAACCCGTACGCCTGATCGAAGCGGCGCGCCAAGGCCACGAGGCCAAGGGCGAGCTGTTCGCAGTCGCGCTGTTGATCGAGCTCGAAGCGCTGCTGGTCAAGGAAGACGCCAAGCTCGCGTCCAGTCTGTGGAAGGAGCTCGGCCGCCTGCGCGTGGACGAGCTGCTCGACTCCGAAGGCGCGCTCGCGGCGTATCAGCGCGCGCAGCAGCTGAGCCCGGACGACCCCGAGATCGCCGAAGCGCAGAAGCGCATCGAGCAGGCCGAACGCAGCTGGCGCAAATTCATCAAGCGCTACACCGACGAAGCGGAGACGGCGAGCGACATCGCGCTCAAGACCTCGCTCTACCTGCGCGCCGCGGCGTTGGTTTGGCAATACAACAAGAAGAAGGGCCGCGACGAAGAGGTCGAGGACCTGCTCGGCTCCGCGCGCAAGGCCGATCCGCACAACCGGCGTGCGGTCATGATCTACGAGCTCACGCTGCGCGAGCGCAAGCGCTGGGAGCCGCTGGCCGAGCTGCTGCTGAACGCGGCCGACAACTCGAGTGACAAGACCGATCAGGTCAACTTCTACACGCGCGCGGCGCGTACCTGCCTGCGGCGCTTGCGCGACGAGACGCGCGCCGCCGCGTGCTACGAACGCGTGCTCGACATCGACGCGGCCAACGCCGAAGCGCTGGCGATGTTGGCCGAGCACTACGCCAAGAACGAGCGCTGGGACGACCTGGTCGCGATGTACGAGCAGGCGCTGACCGTGCGCCACAAGCTCGAGGTCGAGGTCGGCATCCTGATGCAGATCGGCATGGTGCACTGGCGCATGCGCCAGAACGCCCAGGCCGCAGAGCCGTACTTCGCGCGCCTGCGCAAGCTCGACGCCGCGCACCCCGCGGTGCTCGATTTTTACCGCGCGCTGTACGCCGCGCCCGAGCAGCAGGAGCGCTGGCTCGGCATCGTCGCCGACGCGCAGCGTCTGGCGCGCGACGAGAAGAGCAAGCTCGAGATCGCGCTGCTGTTGGCGCGCGCGGCGGGCCAGAACCGCGAGCGCGCGATCGAAGCGTGGAAGGCCGTGCAGCGGCTCGAGCCGGGCAACCGCGAAGCGCTGGCCGAGCTCAAGACGCTGTACCGCAGCGCGGAGAAGTGGAACGCGCTGACCGACGTGATCAAGGCCGAGATCGAGGGCACCCCAGACCGCCCCGACGCCAACGCCGAGACCAAGGTCGCGCTGTTGCGCGAGCTGCTTGCGATCTACCGCGACCGCCTGCACATGGATGGCATGGTGGTCGCGACCCTGGGCCGGATCGTCAAGCTGATGCCGGGCGAGAAGGAAGCCCTGGCCGAGCTGGCCGGCAAGTACGAGAACGCCGGGCGCTACAACGACCTGATCAACGTCTTGTCGGAGCGCGCCGACGCCCTGACCGACAAGGCCGAGCAGGTGGACGCGTACCTGAAGGTCGCGCGGCTGTGGATCGAGCGCTTCTCCAACCACAGCCAGGCCACCGCGCCACTCGAGAAGGTGCTGCAGCTCGACCCCGACAACCGCGAAGCGCTCTCGCAGCTGAAGTCGATCTACGAGAAGAAGCGCGCGTGGAAGCAGCTATTCGAGGTCCTGCGCAAGGAGAAGACGGTCGCCAGCGATCCGACCGTGCGGCTGCACAACACGGTGGAGATGGCCAAGCTCGCGGCCGACCGCTTGCAGAGCCACGCCGATGCGATCGGGCTGTGGAAGGAAGCGCTCGCGCTCGACGCCAAGGCGCCCGGCGCGCTCGAAGCGCTGGAGAAGCTCGCCGAAGGCGAGCGCGACAACGGCACCCTGGTGCAGGTGCTGGAGAACCAGCTCACCCAGGCCGACAACGATGAGTCGCGCATCCGCGTGCTGCAGAAGCTCGCGCTGCTCCACGCCGAGCGCCTGAACGACCCGGCCGGCTCGATGCAGTGCTGGCGCCGGATCCTCGCGCTCGAGCCCAAGCACGGGCGCGCGCTGCGCTCGGTGCGCGATGCGCTGCTCAAGGCCCGCGACTGGGACGGGCTCGAGGCGCTCTACATCGGCGTCCGCGACTTCGAAGGCCTGGTCGACGTGCTCTCGCACGAAGCCGACAGCGCGAGCGACGCCGAGCTCAAGATCGCGCTCAGCTTCCGCACCGCGCGCGTGTTCGAAGAGCAGGTCGGCGACGCCTCGCGCGCAGTGCGCAGCTACGAGCGCGTGCTGGCTGCCGATCCCGACAACCAGCGCGCGGCCAGCGCGCTGGCCAAGCTCTACGAGCAGGACTCGAAGTGGACGCGGCTGCGCGCGATGCTGGAAGTGATGCTGCGTGGGGCTGGCACTGGAGCCGGCAGCAAGCAGCAGCGCCTGCCGCTGCTCGCGCGCTTGCAGGAGCTGTGCTTGCAGCAGCTGCGCGACGGCGAAGCGGCGTTCGGCTACGCCGCCCAGGCCTATCGCCTGGCGCCCGACTCCGAGGACGTGCAGGTCGCGCTCGAGGTCGCTTCCGGCGCGGCGCTGGCGCACGCGCGCGTGGTCGAGCTGTATCTCGAGCGCGTGGCCGAGCTGCCGCCAGCTGGAGCGGTCGAGCTGCGGCGGCGCATCGCCGGCATCGCGCTCGATCGCCTGGGTCAGAACGCGGTCGCGGTCGAGCAGCTGCGCCAGGTGCTCAAGGCGTTGCCCGCTGACGCCGACGCGATGGCGACGCTGGAGCGCATCTATCGCGCCGAGCAACGCGTGCCCGAGCTGCACCAGCTGCTCTTGCACCGGCTCGAGCACGAGCAAGCACAGCCGCAGAAGGGTGACGCGGACAAGCGCTGGATCACGCTCAAGGAGCTGGCCCACACCGAAGAGCACGTGCTCTCCGACTTCGAGGCGTCCTCGGCGCACTACAAGGCGATGTCGGAGCTGCAGCCGGACGACCGCGAGGTGCTCGCCGCGCGCGACCGGCTCGCGCTGCGCCTCGAGCGCTGGTCCGAGCTGGCCGAAGTGCTCGAGTGGCGCATCGAGTTCGAAGAAGAAGAGGCGCTCAAGGTCGAGCTCGGCGCCCGCCTGGGTCTGGTGCAGCTCGACAAGCTCGAGGATGCGCCGGCAGCCGTGGGCGTGCTCGAGAGCGTGCTCGCGCTCGACCCGGTGCACGTTGGATCGGTCGCGGTGCTCGAGCGCATCGCCGAGCAACACCCCGAGCTGGCGATCCGCGTCGGGCGCTTGCTCGAGAACGTGTACGAGCAAAGCCAGCGCTACGACAAGCTGGTCGCGGTGCTCAAGCGCCGGCTCGAGGGCGAGAAGAACGAAGGCGAGATCCGCGAGCTGCGCCTGCGCCTGGCCGAGATCAGCGGCAGCAAGCTCGGCGACGCGGTCTCCGCCTATGGCTCGCTCGAAGCGGCGTTCTTCGAGCATCCGAGCGATCGGTCGCTGTGGGACCGCCTGAGCGAGGTCGCCACGCGCGCGGGCCAGCAGCGCGCGCTCGCCGCGGCCTACGTGCGCGTGCTCGATCAGGACAAGCTGGGCGACGACGCGCGGCTCGAGCTGTGCACGCGCGCCGCCGTGCTCTACGACGAAGTGCTGGGCGAGCCGGCGGAGGCCGAGCCGCTGCACCAGCGCATCCTGAGCGCCGATCCGCTCAACGAGCCCTCGTTCGTGGCATTGAAGGAGCTGCTGACCGGCGCCGAGCGCTGGGACGAGCTGCAGCTGCTCTACCGCCAGCGCATCAACGACAGCATCGACGCCGACGACAAGCTCGACCTGCTGTTGCAGCTGTGCTTCGTGTTCGAGGAGATCCTCGACCGACCGGAACAGGCGATCGAGACCTACGAGCAGGTGCTGCAGCTCGCGCCCGATCACGCGGCCGGGCGGCGCACGCTCGAAGCGCTGTACGAGCGCACCGAGCGCTGGCGCGACCTGACCAAGCTGCTGCGCGGCAACCTCGACCACGCGCAGGGCTACGAGCGCGTGGATCTCACCTACAGAGTGGGTGAGCTGCACGAGACCCGGCTGGCCGAGCCCGGCCCCGCGGTCGACGCCTACGAGCAGGTCTTGGTCGATCAGCCGCACCACCTGCGCGCGCAGCAAGCGCTCGGGCGACTGCTCAGCGTCGATGCCCAGCGCCAGCGCGTGGCCAGCATCCTCGTGCCGCTCTACGAGAGCCAGGGCGCGTACAAGGATCTCGCGCGCGTGCTCGAGATCCAGCTGGAAGCGGTCGAGGACGACGCCGGCACCGCCGATCTGCTTATGCGCATCGGCGAGCTGCACGAGCAGCGCACGCGTGACATGGAAGCCGCGCTCTCCGCGTACTCCCGCGCGACCGAAGCCGAGCCCGCCAACGAGGGCGCGCGCAAGGCGCTCGAGCGCATCGCCAGCAGCCGGGACGCGTTCCGCCGCCAGCGCGCGCAGGTGCTCGAGCGCGCGGTCGCGCGGATCAAGGACAACTCCGCGCTGCAGGCCGAGCTGCTGCTCGAGGTGGGGCTGCTGCTCGACGAGTATCTAGGCGACAAGGACGCGGCGGAGTCCGCGTACATGCGCGCGATCGAGCTCGATCCCGAGCGCGCCGACTCGGTGCTGGTCGCGGCGCGTGCGCTCGAGGCGATCCACCTCGCCAAGCTCGACCACGCGCGGCTGGCGCAGGACATCAAGCTGCAGGTCGAGCTCGAGCACGATGCGCTGCGCCGCGGGCACTTGCTCGTACGCCTGGGCGACCTGTGCGAGAACCTGCTCGACGCGCCGGAAGACGCGATCGCCGCGCACCAGAAGCGGCTCGAAGCCGACGCCGGGGACGCCGACGCGCTGCGCTCGCTCGAGCGTTTGTACGAACGGGTGGGGCGCTGGAAGCCGCTGGTCGATACCCTGCTGGTGCACGCCGAGGTCGCGAGCGAAGAGCAGCTGCGGCGCGCGCTGTGGCGGCGCGGCGCTGCGCTGCGCGACGAGCGCTTGCAGGACGTCGAGGGCGCGATCGAGAGCTACACCGGGCTGATCGCCGCGCTCGGTCCCGACCGCGAGACCTTGCGCGCGCTGGCTGCGCTGTACGAACGCACCGAGCGCCACGCCGAGCTGCTCGAGACCCTGCAGCGCGAGGAAAGCCTGTGCGAGGAGCCGGCCGAGCGCGCGGCGCTGCAGTTCCGCATGGCCGAGCTGATGCGCCTGCACACCGGCGACGTGGAGCACGCGCTCGAGTACTACGACCAGGTGCTGGCGTACGATCCACGCCACGCCGGCTGCTTCCTCGCGCTCGAGAGCGTGATGGCGGGCAGCGACGTCGCGCTGCGCCACGAAGCCGCGCGCCTGGCCGCGCCGCGCTACGAGAAGAACGAGTCCTTCGAGCGCCTGCTCGCGGTGCTCGAGGTGCTGCAGGACACCGACGACGTGCCCGAGAAGCTGGCGGCGCTGCGCCAGGCGGCGTCGATCGCCGAGACGCGCCTGCAGGACGCGGGGCGCGCGTTCAACTTCGTCACCCGTTCGGTGCGCGCCGGCATCGACGATCCGTCGCTGCGCGAGCTGCTGGCCGAGGCCGATCGCCTGGTGCAGGTCGCGGACCGCTATCCGGACTACGTCGCGCTGCTCTCCGAGCTGGTCGCCGACATCGAGGACCCCGAGGTGCGCGTCGAGGTGCACCGCCGCATCGCGCGCGCCGCCGGCACCAAGCTGGGCGACAACGCGCGCGCGCTCGAGCACTACAACAAGCTGCTCGAGGAAGCGTCCGAAGACCGCGAAGCGCTCGACGCCGCCGAGCGCCTGGAAGAGCAGTCGGGCAACTACCGCGCGCTGATCGGCGTGCTCAAGCGCAAGGCCGACCTGGCCACCGACAACACCGTGCGCCGCGCGTTGATGGCGCGCGAAGCCGAGATCTACGAGCAGCGCCTGGAAGAGCCCGGTCTCGCGATCGAGGTGCTGCAGGAGCTGTTCACGGAGACGCCGACCGACGCGGTCAGCGCCTCGCTCGAGCGCCTGTACGGCGCGGCCGGGCGCTGGGCGGACTTGAGCGAGCTGTACCAGCAGCAGCTCGACCGGACCAGCGGGTCGCCGGTGGAGGTGCGCTACAAGCTCGCGCAGCTCAGCCACGCGCGGCTCTCGAACACCGACGGCGCGCTGCAGCACCTGCGCGACGCGCTGACCGACAACCCGGGACACGCCCCGTCGATCGCGCTGCTCGAGACGATCATGGCCGAGGCGCCTTCTAGCGAGAGCGAGAACCGGGCCGGCGCCGCCGAGATCCTCGAGCCGATCTACCTCGCGCGCAGCCAGTGGCCGCAGCTGACCGCCGCGCTCGAAGCGCGGATCGAGGGCGAGAGCGATCCGGACGAGCGCAAGCGCCTGCTGACCCGGCTCGCCCAGCTGTTCGAGGACCAGCTCGAGGACTTCGACGCCGCGATCGACGTGTACGGCCGCCTGTTCCTGGAGGATCCGAGCGACGACGACACCTGGGAGACGCTCTCGCGTCTGGCCAAGGTCGGCGGTCAATGGACGCGGGTCGGGAAGCTGCTGTCCAAGCCGCTCGACGAAGGCCCGGCCTCGGACGAGAACATGGCGCGGCTGGCCAAGTACATCGGCCGCATCTACGTCGACCGCGTCGCCAACCATCACCGCGCGGCGCAGCTGTTCGAGAAGGCGCTGACCTTCGATGCCGCAGACGAGCAAGCGTTCGTCGCGCTCGAGTCCGCGTACCGCGAGACCGCCTCGCACGACAAGTTGCTGCAGCTGTACCGCGAGCAAGCCGACCGGGCGGACAGCGACGAGCGCCGCGTGACCCTGCTGCTCGAGCGCGCGCGGATCTATCGCAACGTGCTGGCCCAGCCCAGCGACGCGATCACGACCTATCGCGAGGTGCTCGAGATCTCGGCCGACGACGCCGAAGCCATCTCCGGCGTCGAGACCTTGCTCACCGACGCGCAGGACTGGCTCGCGCTGGCCGGACATCTGCGCCGCCGCGTGCAGGCGCGCGCCGGCGAAAGTGACGAGATCGGGCTCAAGCTGCGCCTGGCCGAAGTGCTGGAGCAGAAGCTCAACGACGTGTCGGCGGCGATCGAGGTCTACGAGGACGTCGTCGGCAGCCACCCCAGGGAAGCGCGCGCTATCGCCGCGCTCGAGCGCCTGGTGCAGCAGCCCGAGTACACGCTGCGCATCAGCCACATCCTCGAGCCGGCGTACCGCCAGCTCGATCAGTGGAAGAAGCTGGTCGCGATCCTCGAGGCCCGGCTCGAGCTGCTCGACGACGACGTCGAGTGCGTGAGCCTGCTGATGGAGATCGGCGAGCTGCACGAAAAGCGCGGGCGCGACGCGGCGCTGGCGTTCCACGCGTTCATGCGCGCGATGGTGCGCGAGCCCGCCAACGACGAGGCGCGCGCGCACGTCGACCGCTTGGCCGCCGAGATGGAAGCCTGGAACGAGCACGTCGAGGCCTACGAGTCGGCGCTGAACAAGACCGACGAGCACGCGGTGATCACCGCCTTGCTCACCACCCTGGCGCGCGTGCACGACGAGAAGCGCGGCGACCCACGCGCGGCGATCGCCGTGTACGAGCGGCTGTCGAAGCAGGAGCCCGACGACCCGGCGCCGCTCGACGCGCTCGAGTCGCTGCACACCATGGTCGGTGATTGGCACGGCCTGGTCGGCGTGTACGAACGCAAGGTCAAGCAGGCGTTCGACGTGCAGGAGCGCGGCGAGCTGCTGCGCCGCATGGGCTCGGTGACCGAGGAGCTGATCGGCGACCGCGTGCAGGCGATCGTGGCCTACGAGCGCGCGATCGGCGAAGACGACGCCGACGAGCTCGCGTACGAAGCGCTCGACCGGCTCTACGGGGTCGAGCGCCGGCTCGAGGACCTGGCCAAGGTGCTGGCGCGCCGGATCGAGCTCGCGGTCGATCCCACCACCCGCGTCGAGATCGGCCTGCGCCTCGGCGATCTGTTCGACCGCAGCTTGCATCAGCCCGAGCAGGCGATCGCGGCGCTGCAGCGCGTGCTCGAGGACGAGCCGACCAACCGCGAAGCGCTGGCTTCGATCGCTGGCCTGTTCGAGCGCGAGGGCATGTGGCCCGAGCTGCTCGAGAACTTCAGCCAGCAGCAGTCGATCGCCGACTCCGCGCCGGAGCGCGTCGCGCTGCTGCACCGTTCCGGTGAAGTGCTCGAGCAGCGCATCGGCGACGTGGACGCGGCCATCGACAGCTACCGCAACGCGCTCGAGCTCGACGCGCAGCACGAAAAGGCGCTCGACGCGCTGGTGCGCATCGCGCGCCTGCCCGAGCACCGCTCGCGCGCGGCCGAGATCGCCGAGCCGCTCTTGCGCTCGCGCGGCCGCTACGACGACCTGGTCGCGCTGATCGAGAGCGGGATCCCCGGCCTCGACGACGCGGTCGGCCGGCGCAGCGAGCTGCAGCGCCTGGCCGAGCTGCACGAGCAGTCGCGCGGCAACCCCGGCGACGCGTTCGACACGCTGTGCCGCGCGCTCGACGAGGACCCGACCGACGACAGCGTGCTCGCCGACCTCGAGCGCCTGGCGAGCCAGCTCGGCCGCTGGGAGCGCCTGGCCGAAGTGCTGGGACGCGAAGCCGGCACGACGCCCGACACGACCGTGGGCGCGGGGCTGTTCCGCCGCCTCGCGCGCATCTGCGAGGAAGAGCTCAAGGACGACGCGCGCGCGATCGACGCCTTCGTCGCCGCCGAGAGCCGCGACGACACGTCCGAGACCCTGCTCGCGCTCGACCGCCTGTACCTGCGCGCCGAACGCTGGGCCGAGCTGCTCGAGGTGCTCGATCGACGCGTGGGCGCGAGCGCCGACCCGGCCGAGCGCACCGACCTGCTGCTGCGCCTGGGCAACTTGCACGTCGAGCGCTTCGACGACGGCCGCGGCGCGTTCGTCGCCTTCAAGGAGATCCTCGATCAAGACCCGGCCGACGCGCGCGCGCTCGCGGCCATGGAAGCGCTCGGCACCCGCGACGCGCTCGCGCGCGACGTGCTCGACGTGCTCGACGACAGCTTCCGTCAGATCGGCTCGCTCGACCGGCTCGCCGGCCTCTACGACATCCGCATCCGTCTGGCGGAGACCGATCCCGAACGCATTCGTTTGCTCAACGACGCGGCGCGCATCTGGGAGAACGAGCTGAAGGATCCCGCGCGCGCCCTGGTCAACGTGCGGCGCGTGTTCGAGCTCGACCCGAGCGACGACCGCATGCTCGACGAGGTCGAGCGCCTGGCCGACGCCGCCAACTCCTGGGAAGGCGTGCGCGGCGTGATCGAAGCCGCGATCAAGAGCGGCGCGATCGAAGGCCAGCGCAAGCGCTCGCTGGCGCTGCGCGCGGCGGGCTGGTACCGCGACCGCCTCGGCGATCCGGAGAGCGAAGAACGCTGTCTGCGCTCGTCGCTCGAGGTCGACCCGCTCGATCCCAGCCAGCTCGAGGTGCACGAGCGCGTGATCGCCCTGTTGCGCGAGCCGGGACGCGAGGCGGACCTGGTGGCGGCGTTGCGCGCGGCTGCAGACGCCGATCGCAACGTGGACGCGCGCAAGGACCGCCTGCGCGAAGCGGCGGGCCTGGCCGAGCGCACGCTGCGCGACCTGCAGCTCGCGGGCGCCTGCCTGACCTCGCTGCTCGACGTCGACCCCGTGGACGCCGAGGCGCTGAGCGAGCTGGCGTTGATCCGCACCACCGAAGGCCGCTTCGAGGACGTGGTCGCGCTGCTCGAGCGGCGGATCGAAATCGAGCGCGACAGCGACGCGCGCGCGGTGCTGCGCATGCGCCTGGCCGAGCTGCTCGACCAGCAGCTGAACCGCGCCGAGCGGGCCGTGGCCGTGTACGAGGCGCTGCTCGACGAGCTGCCCACGCACGCCGAGGCCCAGGCCGCGCTCGAGCAGCTGTTCGAGCGCAGCGAGCGCTACGAAGAGCTGTTCGCGCTGTTGCAGCGCCGCTTGCCCCAGGAGGGCTCGGACGAGGTGCGTGCGGAGCTGCACCTGCGCATCGCCGGCGTGGCCGAGCAGCGTCTCGGCGACAGCAAGCGGGCGATCGACGAGCTGCGGACGGTGCTGCGCGAGCAGCCCGATCATGCGCGCGCACTGGCCGAGCTGGAGCGGCTGCTGGCCCAGGGCGAGCGCTGGAGCGAGCTGATCGCGCTGCTCCATCAACGCGCGACGCGTGCGGCTGAGCAGGGCGACCGCCCCACCGAGCTCGACCGCCTGCGCAAGATCGCCGCGCTGACCGAGGAGAAGCTGGGCAACCCGGATCAGGCGGTGCTCGCCTACAACGCGGTCTGCGAGCGCGACCCCAACGACCGAGCCGCGCGCGAGGCGCTGGTGCGGCTGCGCTCGGCGGGGGCCAAGTGGGGCGAGGCGGCGCTGGACATGCGCGTCTTGCTCGATCTGTTGACGGGCGATGCGCTGGTCGAGCACGCGCTGCGCCTGGCCGATCTCGCCGATCGGCGGCTCGATGACCTGCCGCTGGCCGAGGGCGCCTTGTTGCGCGCGCTCGAAGCCGCGCCGGACCATCCACAAGCCCTGGAGCAGATCAAGGCGCTCTACGAGCGCACCAAGGCGTTCGACAAGCTGGTGCGCGTCCTGGCCGCCGAGGAGCAGCGCTTGCAGGACTCGGGGCAGCGCGTGCTGCTGCTGAACCGCATCGCCAGCCTGTACCGCGAGAAGCTGAGCGATCCCGGCAGCGCGGTCGGCTTCCTCGAACGCGCGGTCGCGCTCGTCCCCGACGACCGCGCGGCGCTGCTGCAGCTGTGCGACCTGTACATCGCCGCCGGGCGCGCGCGCGACGCGATCCCGGTGCTCGAGAAGATCGTGGCCTCGTACGGCGGTCGCCGCGCCAAGGAAGTCGCGACCTTCCAGCACCGCCTCGGCCAGGCGTACGAAGGTCTGGGCGAGGTCGACAAGGCGCTCGAGCACTTCGACGCCGCGTTCAAGATCGACCTGACCAACGTCGCGATCCTGCGCGACCTCGGCCGGCTGTGCCTGCAGAAGGGCGACCTCGACCGCGCGCAGAAGACCTATCGCGCGCTGCTGCTGCAGAAGCTCGGGCCCGACTCGGGCATCGCCAAGGCCGACGTCTACTACAACCTGGGCGAGATCTCGTTCAAACAGAACGACAAGGTCAAAGCCAAGGCCATGCTGGAGCGCGCGATCGCCGAAGCGGGTGACCACCCCGCGGCCAAGACGCTGCTCGAGCAGCTCTAGTGCCCGTCACATATCCAGCAGGCATAGTCGATGTCGACGGCGTGCTGTATTCGCCTGATCAGGCGAAGATCAGCGTGTTCGATCGCGGTTTGTTGTACGGCGACAGCGCCTTCGAGGTGATGCGCACCTATGGCGGCCGGCCGTTCGCCGAGCGCGCGCACCTCGAGCGCCTGGCGCGCTCGTGCGAGCGCCTGCAGATCGCGCTGCAGCCCGGCCTGCAGGCCCTGCAGCTGCGGCTCGCGCGCGCGATCGCGCAGAGCGGCCAGAGCGAGTGCTACCTGCGCATGGTGGTGACCCGCGGAGTCGGGCCGCTCGGGTTGGATCTGGGCAGCGGATATCCGCCGTGCGTCGTGATCTACGCGCTGGAGCTGGTCGTCCCGCCCGAGACGGTCTACGAGCAGGGCATCGCGGTGGGCCTGGTGCACACGCTGCGCTCGGTCGACGGCACGCCCGCCGCCGGGGCCAAGACCAGCAACTACCTGGCCAGCATGCTCGCGCTCGACCTGGTCAAGCAGCGCGGCGCGCAGGAAGCGGTGATCCTCGGCGCCCGTGGCGAGATCGTCGAAGGCGCGACCAGCAACCTGTTCGTGGTGCACAAGGGCCGCCTCGCCACTCCGCCCGCGTCCGCCGGCATCCTCGAAGGCATCACCCGGCGCACCGTGTTCGAGCTCGCGCGCAACGCCGGCATGGCCTGCGACGAACGCGAGCTGTCGACCGACGACCTGTACGGCGCCGACGAAGCGTTCATCACCAGCTCGATCCGCGAGATCGTCCCGGTGGTGCGCGCCGAAGACCGCACCATCGGCAGCGGCCACCCGGGCCCCGTGTACCGCGCGCTGCTCGCCGCGTACCGCGAGCGCGCCCGAAGATGAGCTTGCGTCGGGAGCTGGCGCACACGGCCGCGATCAGGCGCTGCGCAGGGTCGCTGCCGGCGGCTCGAGCAGCGCGGGAGCGAGTGGCGGCGTTCCCGCGATCGGATCCGCGGCGCGTTCGGCCAGCGCGATGATCGGCGCCATCGGCGGGCCATGCTGGACGGTCGGCAGCACGGACGCATCGACCACGCGCAGGCCCGCGACGCCGCGCACCCGTAGCTCGCGATCGCGCACCGCCGTGTCCGCGCCGCCCATGGCACAGCTGCTCGTGGGGTGGAACATGCTGTGGACGTTGCCGTGCACCCAGGCGCGGAGCTGCTCGTCCGTGTCGAGCTGTTTGCCCGGCAGTTGACGCTACCGGACAAGATGACTTCGCGTCGCGCGTGCGCGTGACATGGCTTTCCGTCCTTCAGGTAGTGCACGCCCGTCGCGCGACCGCGTTCGACGATCACGCGTGTCACCATGTCGATCCAGCCGACCGGAAGGGTCGCTTTCGTCTCACGGTCGGCCGCGCCGTGATCTTGCAGAACGAAGGCGCATAGCCTCGGTCACGGCACCAGGCGCTCGGTCGGCGCGGAGCGCGCTGCGAACGTTTCGAACCCATCCGCGTTTCTTGGCGCGTTAGCATCGCGCGATGCGCGATGCGGCGGACCGGCGGGTAGGGGGGCTGCCGGTCGTGTTCCTGGCCATGCTGATCGCGGCCGGCTCGCTCGCGCTCGCGGGCGTTTTCCCGGTCAACAATCCGGACGCCTTCGGGCATCTCGCGCAGGGCCGGAACATCGCGCAGCTCGGGTCCGTGCCGGAGCGCGATCCATTCTCGGTCTGGCGGCCGGTGCCCGCGCCGTTCAACAACTACGAGTGGCTCAGCGATCTCACGATGTTCGGCGTCTGGCAGTTGGGCGGGCCCAGCGCGCTGATCCTCGGCAAGGCGGCGTTGCTCGCGCTCGCGGGCGTGCTGCTGGTCCTGATCGGGCTCGAGGTGGGCGGCCCGCGTGCGGCCATGGCGAGCGGTTTGCTCGCGCTCGGGGCCATCCCCGGCGCGCGCTTTCGCTTCAGCGAGCGGCCGCAGATCGTCGCGTTTCCACTCGCCGCGCTCTACCTGTTGGGCCTCGCTCGGATCAGCGGAGAGCGGACCGGGCCGCGCGAGCGCGCGATCTGGATCGCGGGGCTCGCGCTCGCGCACGTCTTGTGGGTGAACCTGCACGGCAGTCACCTGCTCGGGCTGGCACTGACGGCGCTGTTCTTGGTCTTCGGCAGCGGCGCGCGCCGGCCGCTCGCGCTCTTGCTCGCGTGCGAGCTGGCCGCTTCGTGCGTGTCGCCGTACGGCCCGGCGATCGTGGTGGACGCGCTGGAGCACGTCGCGGACCCGCGCTATCGCGCGCTGGTGCGCGAGTGGGGGCCGTGGACGCCGAACGATCCGCTCTGGCTGCTGCTCGCGCCGCTGCTGCAGAGCGCCTTGCTCGTGCTGTGTTTGCGCCCGTTGTGGCTGGCCGGTCCGCGCGGTCGCGCGCTGCTGGCATGCGCCGCGCTGCTCGCGCTGGCCAGCGTGCGCTCGGTGCGCTTCGTCGGCGATTACCTGATGCTCAGCGCGCCGGTGGTCGCCTGGGGCCTCTGCGAGCGGTCGCGCGCGCTGTCGGGACGCGCGTTTACCGCGGTCTGCGGCGGCGGACTGCTCGCGCTGGCCGGGCTCGTCCCGTGGGGCGCCGCGCAGCTGCCGCCGCGCATGGGCATCGCGTTCGGACAGAACCTGCGCGGGCTGCCCGCGGCGAGCGCGCACTGGCTGACGGTGCAGCTCGCCGAGCCGCGCGTGCTGGCAGCGATGGACGACGCGTGGTTCGTGCTGTTCGGCGCGCCCAACGCGCGGGTGGTGATCGACGGCCGGGTGCCGTTCTACGGGCCGGAGCACGTGCTCGCGGTCGAGCGCATGTTCGGCGGCGAGCCCGCGCTCAGCGCGTTGCTGGAACGCTACGCGGTCAACGCCGTGGTGCTGCGGCACTCGTTCGCGGCGCACGCGCGCGCGCACGCAGCGATGCGGGAGCGCGACGACTTTCGCCTGGTGGCGGTGGAAGACGAGCACTCGCTGTTCGTGCGCGCGGACCAGCCGCTGCGCGATGGCAGCCGGCCGCGCGCGCTGGCGCTCGAGCCGGGTTACCACACCGAGTGGTTGCTGCGGGCGGGCCCCGCGGCCGTGGGGGCCATTCTCGCCGAGCTGCGTCACCTTCCGGCTCACGAGAACACGCGCGGCTACACCAGCTGGGTGCGCAGCCTGCTCGCGTTGCGCGCGCTGTGTCGCGTGGACTGCGCCGCGGGTCTGCGTCCGCCCGCGGATCCGACCGAGCGCGCGCTGCTCGCGCGCGTGCAAGGCTGGCTCGCGCGCAGCGCGCGCGGCACCGAGGGCGTGCCGGTCGTCTCCGCGTACCTCGCGCTGGTCGCGGCCGACGCCTGCGCGCTCGACGCCGCGGATCAGGCGCTGGTCGATGCGCGGCGCGAAGGCGAGTCGCGCGAGACCCTGCTCGTCGCTCAAGAAGTCGCGCTGCGCCGCAGCCAGGGCGAGGGCGTGCGTGCCTTCGTCCGCCAGGCGCACATGTTGCCCGGTCTCGCCGACGACCCCTGGCTCGCGGCCCTCGCCAAGGACCTCGCCAGTCCCCCGCGCTGCCCTTAGCGCGGTCCCCTTGGCGGCGCGGTCGGGGCTTCGCCCGGCTCGCCGCGATCGCGATCGCGCCGGCTCTGCGCCGGCGTCCTTTGCGCTCTACGTAGGGGCGGGGGTTAAACCTGCCCTCTTGGGAGCGGCGCAGGAGAGGGCGGGTTTAAACCCCGCCCCTACGTAAGGCGCATGGCGACCGGTACGCTGTATTGACAGCGACTACGGCCGGTAGATGCCGACGAAGCGGCGTAAATCGTGCAGAACGCTGTGCGCGCCGAAGTGCTCCATTTCGGCGAGCGCGTCGGAGTTGGTCCAGCCCTCGACGGTCATGCGGTACACGGCGATCATCGTGCCCGTGCGGTCGACGCCGTGCAGACAGTGCACGTAGACCGGCTGCGCGCTGGGGTCGCGCACGATCTCCAGGAAGCGCTTCACTTGCTCCGGCTCGGGCGCATCGGTCGACTCGAGCGGG
>Ga0190265_10000964_pt1 | contig 18696 bp, 16 predicted proteins | sample Popmic124T_FD_133135 | JGI IMG/M metagenome (GOLD analysis project Ga0190265, IMG submission 133135) | Populus adjacent soil microbial communities from riparian zone of Indian Creek, Utah, USA - 124 T | ecosystem: Environmental > Terrestrial > Soil > Riparian zone | place: USA: Utah | collected...
CACCGGGCGCTCGGCGTGGGCGGCGGCGTCCAGCGCCGCCCCGAGCTCGCCAGGCTGCAGCTCGGACCCGCCCCGCGGAACCTGAAGCACGATCGTCATCGGATCTCCATTCGCTCGGCGCCGCCGCGCACCACGGCGCGACGCTCGCATCTCTCGTGGGTACCCGGGCCGCCGCCCGATCACCGGGCCGCGGAGCCGCGCCCCCTCCCCGGAGGAGCCAGCGGCACCGGGCATCGTGCAGAAATGACACGGCCGGGGCGGCGAGCCGCACCGCCGCCGGCGGGCGACCGGCGGACCCCTTGCCGGTGGCCCGTATCGCCGCCGCCCAGCGCGGATGCGACCGTTGCGGTATGGCACAGGCCACGACCAGCACATGGGCGCTCGCCGAGGCGGAGCGCGCGTTCGGCAAGGCGACCGCTGCCCGCCGCCGGGCATCGCTGCTGGACCGGCTCCGGCGCCGGTGCGCCGAGTGCCGCCGGCTCACCGTCCACCACGTGCAGGGTGCCGCGGCCGGCGGTGTCGTGCGCGACATCCCGCTGTCCGCGATCACGGGATCCCTCGAGCCCAACCGCGCGGCGCAGTTCGATCGCGAGTTCCGGCCCGCGCCGCTGGCACGCAGCCGCTGGCTGCGCGTGTGGCAGGCCGAGCAGCGCGGTGCGGGGCTGCCGCCGATCTCGGTCGTCGCGGTCCGCGACGGGTACGCGATCCGCGACGGCCATCACCGCGTCTCGGTGGCGCGGGCGCGCGGCGCCCTGAGCATCGCCGCGGCGATCGCCTGACCCGCGTCCCCGGACCGCCGGGCCACTCCGGGGCGAGCGGGTCAGCGCTGCGGGTTGAACACCGGCGCGAGCGTCTCGCCCGCGAGCGTGATCGCCTCCAGGTCGTGCACGTCGGCCATCGAGAACGTGACCCCCTCGATGCCGGCGTCGCGATACGCGTGGGCGCGCTCGAGGATCTGCTCGGGCGTGCCGGCCTTCGTGCCCGCGATCCGCTGCTCGGGGAAGCCCGCCGCGCGCATGGCGTCGAGCTTGGCCCGCACGCCGGCCTCGGTCTCGGCGATCGCGATCGACATCATCGAGGTCTTCGTGATCTCGGCGGGGTCGCGCCCGGCGGCCTCGCAGTGGCGGTCGAGCACGCCGAGCAGGTGCCGGGCCCGCGCGGGATCGCCGAAGAGATTGCAGCCGTCGGCGTACTCGGCGACCATCCGCAGCGTCTTGCGCTCCCCGCTGCCGCCGACGAGGATCGGGATGTCGCCGCGCAACGGCTTCGGGTTGTTGTAGGCGCCCCGGACCGAGTGGTGCGTCCCGGCGACGGTGGCCTGCTCCTCCGTGAACATCGCGCGGGCGATCCGGAGGTGGTCCTCCAGGCGCTCGAAGCGCTCCTTGAGCGGCGGGAACCGGTAGCCGTAGGCCTCGTGCTCGGCCTCGAACCAGCCGGCGCCGATGCCGTGGAACGCCCGGCCGCGCGAGACGACGTCGAGCGTCGTGGTGATCTTGGCGTGCTGGGCGGGGTTGCGGTACCCGACGCCGGCGACGAGCAGCCCGACGGCGATCGTCTCCGTCCGCGCGGCGATCCCGGCCAGCATCGTGTTGCCCTCGAACATCCAGTTCTCCGGCGGGCCGACGGGCGGGATCTGGTGGTAGTGGTCCATCACCGTCACCGACGTGAAGCCCGCCCGCTCCGCCGTCGTGGCGATGTCGACGAGCTTGTCGAACACCGCCTCGGGTGGGACGCCCGGGTAGTTGAAGTTCGGCAGGTGGAGGTCCAGCTCGATGGGCGCGCGCATGTGGCCCACGCTACCCCGCCGTGCCCGGTTCCTCGCGTCGCGCCCCACCGAGGCGCGGCCGTGCGGGAGGATGCGCTCCGGGATGTCCGCCGTCCTACCGCACCACGTGTCGCACGAGCCCCTCCCCGCTGAGCGCGGCCGGGCGTTCGGCGGCGCGCACGCGGACGCGATCGGCCTGACGGTCCGGACGTACCGCCGCCTGTTCGGCATGACGCCGCCGGACATGCGGTCCGCGGGCGCGGCGCTCGCGCCGTCGCTCGGCGCGGACCACGTCGAGGAGCTAGAGGGGATGGCAGCCGGCGCGGGCCAGGACGTGCGCGACCTGCTCGCCGTCAACGCGCGGACCGAGCTGCTGGCGGGCAGCGGGCGCGCCGAGTGCTCGGTGATCGGGCGCGTCGCGGGCTCCGGCGTGACGCTCGCGCAGACGTGGGACTGGCACCCGGACCTCGCGCCGGCGCGCGTGGTCTGGACCGTCCACCTGCCCGGCGACACGTGGTTCACGACGGCGACGGAGGCGGGCATCCTCGCGAAGCTGGGCCTCAACAGCCACGGCGTCGCCTGCGCGCTCAACTTCCTCACGTGCTCCGCCGACGGCGGCGGGAACGGCGTGCCGATCCACGTGCTGCTCCGGCAGGTCCTCGAGCACGCGGTCGACGCGCGCCACGCCGTTGCGCTGCTCTGCGGCGCACCGACGGCGGCCTCGTCGGCGGTGACGATCGCGTCCGCGGGGCGCGGCGGGTCCGAGCTGGTCGCCGTCGAGCTGTCGCCGGGCGGCGGGGTGGTGGTGCGCCCGGACGCGGACGGCTGGCTCGTGCACGCCAACCACTTCCTCGCGGCGCCGCCGCGCGGCGTCGACCAGGAGCCCGCCGCCGGCCCGGGCTCGCGGCTGCGCCAGGACCACCTGGATGCGCTCGTGCGCGGCGGCGCGCCGCCGGACGCGGCGCTCGCCAGCCACCTCCCGCACGAGGAGCCGGTCTGCCGCCACGTGGAGCAGTGCGCGGACGACCCGTGGGACGACCGCCTCGCGACGCTGCTCGCCATGCGGATCGATCCCGGCGCGCCGTCGTTCGCGCTGGCGGCCGGACCGCCGTGCTGCACGCCGTTCGCGCCCGTGCCGCTGCCGCAGGCCGTCGGCGCGGGCTGAGCACACCCTCAGCGCTGCGAGCCGGGCGACGCCTCGTCGTCGAGGTCGAGCAGGGCGTCGATGTGGGCGACGAGCGCCGCCGCCTCGGGCGTGCCGACGCCGAGGAGCACCTCCCGGCAGGCGATCAGGAGCTCCTCGCGCAGCTCGAGCGCCTCGCCGAGATCCGGTTCGCCCCGCGGGTCCACGGGCCGACCGTAGAGCAGCCGGCGGCGACCGGCCGGCGCCACCCGCTCGACGTGTGCCCGGCGGCATGAGATGGTTGCCCGATGAGCGTCCGCGTCCGCGACCTCCTGATGGCGGAGCTGGGCGCGCTGCGCTTCGAGCCGACCCAGAAGCGCATCCGCGCGACGCTCGAGGGGCGCACGGTGATCGACAGCACGCGGGCGCTGCTCGTCTGGGAGCCCAAGCGCGTGGTGCCGACGTACGCCGTCCCGATCGCGGACATCGACGGTGAGCTGGACGCCGCGCCCGACGCCGCGATCGTCGCGCCCGACGGCATCGCCGCGATCGGCGCGCCCGAGCTGGGCGGCCGTGCCGTGCTCGATCCCAGCATCCCGTTCTCCGTCCACACGGTCGACGGCGAGCCGATGTCGGTGCGCGCCCGCGGCGGCGGCGTCGCGGCGGCGGCGTTCGTCCCGTCCGACCCGCTCCTCGAGGACGTCGTGCTGCTCGACTTCGCCGCGTTCGACGCGTGGTACGAGGAGGACGAGCGCAACGTCGCGCACCCGCGCGACCCGTTTCACCGCATCGACATCGTGCACAGCTCGCGCGCGGTGCGCATCGAGCTCGACGGGACCGTGCTCGCCGAGTCGGGCCGCGCCTGCCTGCTGTTCGAGCCCCCGCTCCCGGTCCGCTACTACGTCCTGGCGGAGGACGTGCGCACCGAGCTGCTCGACCCGAGCGAGACGCGGAGCGCCTGCGCGTACAAGGGCGAGGCGTCCTACCTCGCGCTGCCCGGGGCGGGCGACGTCGCATGGACCTATCGCGCGCCGCTGCGCGAGGCGGAGGAGGTCCGCGACCGGATCGCGTTCTTCAACGAGCACGTCGACATCGTGGTCGACGGCGAGCGGCTCGAGCGGCCGGTCACGCCCTGGTCGCGACGCTGAGCGCGGCCGGCTGCCACCATCCCCGCGGTGCGAGGCGTCTTCGCCGCAGCCCTCACGCCCATGACCGCCGACCTCGCGGTCGACGACGACGCGTTCGCGGCGCACTGCCGCCGGCTGCTCGCCGAGGGCTGCCACGGGCTCGGCGTGTTCGGGACGACGGGCGAGGCGAACTCGCTCTCCGCCGACGAGCGCGCCGCCGCGCTGGAGGCGCTGGTCGAGCGCGGCGTGCCCGTCGACGCGCTGCTGCCCGGCACGGGCGCCAGCGCGCTGACCGACGCCGTCCGGCTCACGCGCGAGGCGGTGGCGCTCGGCGTCGACGGCGTGCTGGTGCTCCCGCCGTTCTACTACAAGGACGTCAGCGACGACGGCCTGTTCGCCTTCTTCGCCGAGCTGATCGAGCGGGTCGGCGACCCGCGCCTGCGGCTGTACCTCTACCACTACCCGCGGCTCGCCGGAGTCGGCTTCTCGGAGGCGCTGCTGGCGCGCCTGCTCGATGCCTACCCGGCAGTCGTCGCCGGGACGAAGGACTCGTCCAACGACGCCGCGCGGATCGAGCGCATCTGCCGCGCGCTGCCGCAGCTCGCGGTGTTCGCGGGCACGGAGAGCCTGCTGCTCGACACGCTGCGCTGGGGCGGCGCCGGCTGCATCTCGGCGACCTGCAACGTCACCGCGCCGCTCGCCCGCGAGGTCCACGACCTCGAGCAGGCGGGGCGGGGGGAGGAGGCGGCCGCGGCGCAGGAGCGGCTCGCCGCCCGGCGCGCCGCGATCGAGGGCCGCCCGCTCGTGCCGGCGCTCAAGGCGATGATGGCGGAGCGCACGGGGGACCCGGCCTGGCTGACGCTGCGACCGCCGCTCGACCGTCCGTCATACGAATGACGGTATGCTGCCGGTATGGCCGCGCCTGATCACGCACCGCCCGCTCCCGGCCCGTACCTCCAGACCGTCTCGGGCCGCTGGGTCAACCCGTTCGACCCGGACCTCGGTCAGCTCGACGCCGGCGACATCGCCCGCGCGCTCGCCAACCAGTGCCGCTTCGGCGGCCACAGCCGCGTCTTCTACTCGGTCGCCCAGCACTCCGTGATCGTCTCGCGGCTCGTCGAGGAGCGCGGCGGCGACGCCGAGGACGTCTTCGCCGCGCTGATGCACGACGCCACCGAGGCCTACCTCGGCGACATGCCGCACCCGATCAAGCACCGCAGCGCGCTCGGTGCGGCGTTCAGGCAGGCCGAGGATCAGCTCGAGGAGGCGCTCCGCGACCGCTTCCGCATCAAGGCCGACGTGCCGGAGATCAAGCGCGCCGACCGCGCCCTGCTCGCCACCGAGCGGCGCGCGTTCAGCGCGGAGAGCTGGCACTGGCCCGAGCTCGAGGGCGTCGAGCCGCTCGACCTCGAGCTCACCGCCTGGCCGCCCGACGAGGCGGCGCGCGCGTTCGCCGAGCGCTACGCCGAGCTCGACGCCCGCCGGTCCGCACCGGCATCCTGATCGGCGCGATCCGCCGTGGACGCGTCGAAGGTCAGCGATGCCGATCGTTCTGCGATTGCATCGGACCCACGACGGCACTAGGGTGGGCCTTTGCCCTCGGAGGCCGCACATGACGCGCATGCAGGCGGCGCGACCGCGCCGAGCCGGGCTCGAATCCAACGTTCCAGGGTTCGACGCCGCGCTGTTGGAAGATGGGCAGCTCTACGGCCTCGTCGTCGGGATCGACCCGCCGGAGGGTCGGAAGCTCCCGGCGGCGGAGCTGCAGCAGCTCCGTGATCCGGTCGCCGAGCTGCTGTTCGAGCGCGGCACGTTCCCGGCCACGACCGACGAGCTGCTGCGAGCGCTCGACGCGCTGAACGGCGACCCGGCCGGCCTGCCGCATCAGCGCAGCTACGTGGTGGGCGAGGGCGGCCGGATTCCCGTCCAGGCGGGCGACGGCACGGCGCGCTCCCTCCGGTTCGCCGTCACGCGCGCGAGCGCACCCAACGTGCCTCCTGAGCTGCTGATGAGCGTCGGAGCCGGCGGCGATCCGCGGCAGCGGTTCCTGCAGGTGGCCGGCTGGGACCAGACCGCCGGGCACTTCAACTTCTATCTGCGCAACGAAGGCACGACCGCCTGGATCTGGGCCGGGAACTCCTACCACGCGCTCGAGCCGAGGTCCCGCGGCAAGGGTCCGTTCGACGGTCATGTGAACGGAAGCCTGGTGATGAAGGAGCTCAAGGTGCCGTGGAGCCACTGGCACTCGTCCCGGGCGAGCATCCGCGAGGCCGCGGACGAGGCGGTGGCGGCCGATCCGCTGTTCGCCGACCGCGCGCACGCCGACGACTTCGAGGCCAGCGTGATCAGGCCCTGGGTCGGACGCTGGACGACCCGGCGACTCGAGCGGATGCGCGCCGCCGGGACGATCGAGCATCCCGACCGGCTCATGCGCCAGGTGCTGACGACGACGACCGCGAACCTGGTGAGCACGCAGACCGAGAGCGCCCGCCTGGCCGCCGGTGCGCCGCTGCGACTGCCCAGCACGTTCTTCTTCAACCTCGATGCGCTGGAGCAGCTCGGCGTCCCCGTGCCGCCTGCCGTCCCCGTGATCCCGGACGGCAGGCTCTACGCGGACGCGCTCGCGGCGGTCGGGTCGCGGCTCGAGGACGGGCGCGGCTTCCGCAGCGCGGGCGACACCCACTTCGCGTTCCTCGTCCCCGAGCCGGCGCTCGAGGACGTCACGGTCGTGCTGCGGATGGCGTCGACGGGCATGGTTCCCGCACGGCTCCTCGTCGCGGCGCTCATGGTCGACGTCGCCAACCCGACGTACTCGCCGCGCCGTGCCGCGCTGATGGAGCCGATGCCGGCGAGCGCCGACTGGGGCGACGGGCCGACCGGACTCGCCGAGCGCTTCGCCGCCGGGGTCACCGGACCCGCCGGCGAAGCGTTCCTGGCGATCTGGCAGCTCGACGACGACGCCTGGCCGCAGGTCTGCGGTGAGATCCTGACGCGGTACATGCAGCACGTGGCCGACCGGCTCGCGACACCCGACGGCGTGCTCGACTACCTGCGCCTCGCCGTCTCGCGCCGCCGCCGGTTCGCGCGGACCCGGCTGGCCGAGTTCCCGATGCTGTTCCCGGCCACCGACATCCCCATCGACGCACCGGCGCTCGAGCTGACGCTCGAGGGCGCCGTCCGTCCTCAGGAAGGAGCCTGATGCTGCTCGGACAGTTCGCCCCGCCAGGCAACGCCGACCCACTCGACCCCCAGCATGCCGCGAAGTGGAGCGAGGTCGTGAAGTCGTTCTTCCAGACGGCGCTCGTCGGGCATCCGGACCAGGTCGCCCACGACGCACCCCGGCCGCAGTTCTACGATCCGACCGCGACGGAGACGGCCGACGACGCCGCCGAGGCGACGATCACGTGGTCCGCGTTCCCGCGCCAGGTGGCGCTCGCCGCACCCGGAACCCGGCAACGCTGGGAGCTCGCCGACAGCTCGCGCGCCCGTCAGGACGAGTACTGCGAGTGGAGCGTCATGCGCGAGGGCGGCCGGATCACCAGCATCCAGTTCACGTGCGAGCCGCCCGAGTACTGGCGCTTCCTCGCGGCCGTCGATCCCGAGCGGGTGGTCGCGCTGTACAGGCAGTTCGTGAGCCGGGACGTGCAGGAGGACGATCTCTTCGTCGACGATCGCTACGTCCTGCTCAACCGCTGGAACTCGACGACGGACGGCGGCGCGATGCACCTGATCCACCGCCCGAACTCGCTCTCGGCGGAGATCGAGCTTGCGGCGGCGTCCTCGATCGTGCGCGAGATCCCCGGCGAGGGGACGCTCATGGAGGAGCAGGAGCTGATCGCCTGCGGGGAGTACGGGAACGGCGAGCGCAACAGCGATCCGCACATCGGCGGCGAGGTGAACGCGCTCACGCGGCAGCGCGCGGACGTCACGCTCGCCGACCCGGTCGGGCTCTACATCGACGGGCTGCGGACCGAGCTGTTCGAGACGCCCGACGGATCGGACCCGCAGGCCTGCTGGACGGTCGTGCGCGGCGATCCGGAGCGCGCCGTCCGCGCCGTCTTCGAGGTTCCGGACGACCGCTTCGCCATCGAGGAGATCCTGATCGACGGCCAGCCGATCGCGTTCGGCGCGCAGCTCGCGGACCACATCACGATGAAGCTGGTGGGGGTCGCGTGCCGCCTCGGGGCGAGCGACGCGGAGCCGCTGAGCGCGTGCGTCAGCCCCCTGGCCCTGGAGGGCGCCGCGTCGCTGCAGCCGCCGACGGTGGAGATCCCCGACCTCGGCGAGTTCGAGCTGGCGTCGCGCGCCGGATGACGCCGGGGTCGACCGGGCGGCTCAGCCAACCGAACCGTCGGCGCGCATCGCGCGCGGTGTCGCGGTGATCGTCGAGACGCTGAACAGGAGCGGGAACTCCGCGATCGGCATCTCCCGCACCCGGGCGCGACGCGACTCCGCGAGCGCGTAGACGGCGTCGAAGTCGCTCGGCGAGTCGAGCCGTCCCTGCACCGCCGCGTGATACGCGCCGAGCTGCGCCGCGAACGCGTCCTCGAAGTCCTCACCCACCTCCCACAGGCGCTTGAACTCGACCGCGGGCGAATCATCCGCCTGCTCGTCCGCCGCGCTCAGGATCGCGCCCGCCAGCTGGTCGGAGAACGCCCCGTCGGCGAGCGTCGCCGGCCCTGGCGGGACGTGGTCGAGGAGGCCGGCGCGCCGCGTCGAGAACACCGGATTCGGGAAGTCGGTCATGAGCAGGCACGCGGCGAGCCGTTGCGTCAGGAGGCCGATGCGGATGGCGTGACGCAGCGCCTCCGAGTCCTCGAAGGCGCGCTCCGGCACGACGAAGGCGAAGAACGTGTCGCCGGCCTGCTCGAACTCCGCACCATCGGTCACGCGGACGGCAAAGCGCGCTAGACAGGCCGCGTAGGTTGTGCGAGCGACCGAGAACGCCGGCGTGGGCACCGGGATCTCGACGACCTCTCCGAGCCCTTCGAGATCGACGAAGAACGTCGCCGGCAGGTCGATCGGCTCGCCGTCGTCGACCTCGGGTCGCTTGAAGCTGGAGACGAGGTTCACCGCCGGGCTGTCGAGGACCTGGCGCATGATCCGCGCCGGGTCGTCGACGCGGCCGGCGGCGGCGATGCCATCGAAGCGCGCACGCGTCCACCGCTCGATCGCGGGTCGCGCGACGGCCCGCTCGCAGGCCAGCGCGCCCTGCCGCTCGCGCTTGTCGAACCACTCGTGCTCACGGAGCCGCTCGGGCAGCACCGCAGGGTCGATGTGGGCGTCGGGCGAGTCCCAGTTGATCCAGGGCGCGCGCAGCTCCTTCATCAGGAAGTTGCCGCTCCGATGGCTCTCGAACGGGCCGCTGCCCTCGGTCCTGCCGCCCAGCGCGTGACGCGAGTTGCCGGCGAAGACCCACGTGCCCCTGCGCCCGACCGTGCGATAGAAGTTGAAGCCGCTCGCGCGCGCATCCCAGGCCATGAGCTCGACCTCTCCCTCGTCGGGCGAGAACGCGCTGAGCATGACGTCGGGTCCCTCCGGTCCGGCGCCGCACGCGACGAGGAAGCGCAGCGGCCGTACCGCCGGGGCGTCAGCCGGGAGCAGGCTCCCCTCGCCGAGGATGAAGAAGCGGGGCGCGAGTGTGCCGTCGTCCGCCGCACGCCCGAGCGCGTCGAGCACCGCGCCGGCCGTCGCCGGGAACTCGCCCTGGAGCAGGACCAGCTCGGCGAAACGGTCGCCGAGCGTCGTCCGCGCCTCGTCGGGCGACATCCGCACCGGCGCAGCGTCGTCACCGACGAGGAATCGGTGCACGGCGTCGTCGGGGAGCTGCTCGAGGCCGTCGTCGTTGAAGACGGCGCAGGTGCGGTGCGGCGCCGATGACGTGCCCATGGTGAACGCCCTCCTTCGCTCGGTCCCGCCGATCATTCGTCAACGGTGCGAACGCGTCAAGCGCAGAGCTCAGACCAGCGCGGCGCAGACCCAGTTGTGGGCGCCGGCGCCGCCCGCCCAGAGCTGCGCGGCGAGCCGGTCCTGCTCGGCCTTCGACGCCTGGAAGGCGTGCGGGGTCGAGCCGCCGAGCCCGCGCCAGGTGGCCGGCATGAACTGGTAGTAGCCGGAGGCGCCCGCGCCGTTGGGCGGCAGGTTCTGGCCGCCCGACTCGCACTGCACGATCGGCCACGGGATCGCCCACGGGCCGCCCGGCCCGCCCTCGGCCGCGGCGGCGCGCTCGCGTGCGGCGATCAGCCGCCGCAGCTCGCGCTCGGCCCGCGCACGCCCGGAGCGGGTTCCCGCCAGCGCTGCCGCGCGCGCGGCGCGGGCCTGCTCCAGCCCGGCCTCGCGCTCGGCGAGCCCGGCGTGCATGCTGACCAGCGCATCGCGCCGCCGCTGCACCTCCGCGGTGCGCTGCTCCTGGCGGACCTCCAGCCGGGCGAGGAGCTCGGCCTGGCGGCGCGTCTCGTCGCGCGCGCCGCGGACACGGTCGATCACGCGCGCATTGCGGTCCTGCACGCGCTCGACGAACTCGAAGCGCTCGACGACGTCGGCGAAGCTGGTCGCGCCGAGGACCAGCGTGACGAGGTCCGGACGATCGGCCTTGTACGTGTCGACGAGCTGGTCGGCGAGCACCGCTTGACCGTCGGCGAGCCGCGTCCGGAGCTGCGCGAGCCGCAGGCGCTCGCGCTCGAGCTCGCCGCGCGTGCCGGCCAGCCGCGTCTCGGCGGCCGCCAGGTCCCCCTGGACCTCGTCCAGCCGGCCCTGGATGATCGCGACCTCGCGGCGGGCGCGCGCGAGCAGCCGGTCGAGCTCGGTGATCGCGCCCGACAGCGCGCGCTCGCGTTCCTGTCCGCGCTCGATCCGCCCGCGCAGCGACGACTCGTCGCTCTGCGAGGACGCGGGCACGGGCAGCAGCGCCCAGAGGCCCAGCAGGCCGAGGGCGACGGCGAGCAGGACTGTCCAGCGAAGCCGAGGCGAGCGGTCACCGTAGCTCCCGCGAGCCCGCAGATCCCGCGCCGCAACGTGGCTTGCGCGGCGTCGCGGCGGCCGGCGTCACGTGCCGGCGACGAGCCGCAGCAGCTCGGGGTGGATCGAGACGGCCTCCTTGTCGGTCAGCACGACGTCCACCACCGTGCGCAGGAGCCCGGTCGACGCGGCCGTGCCGAGCAGCTCCCTCGTGATCCGGCGGTTCGAGCCGGACCAGCTGATCGCGTCGAGCGGCAGCCCGGCCCGATCGGCCAGGAGGCGGGCATCGGTGCTCGTCGGATACGCGGTGAGGATGAGCTCCTCCAGCGCGAGCGCCTCCGTGCGCGTCCAGTCGAGGGGCACCTCGTCGAGGAAGCTCGACGGCCGCGGCGCGGCGGCCGGCGGCGCGGTGGCGGCGGGCTCCGCGACCCACCAGAGGTAGACCGCGCGGATCGCCTCGCGCACCGGCTCGGGCGGCGCCGCCTGACCCCAGAGGCGCTCGAGCAGCGCGGCCGCCCCCGTGCCCGTCCCGGACAGGCCGCCGCGCCACGCGCGCTCGATGTGGTCCGGGTAGCGCGGGTCCAGCCGGAGGTTGCACCCGCGCGCGAGCTGCCCGGGCTCCGGCTGCTCCCGGTCCCAGGCCGCGACCGCGCCGACCAGGTCCGCGACGCGGCGCACGTCCTGCGCGCGGCCGAGCCCGATGCGCCGGACCGCGGCGCGGATCCGCTCCGGCTCGTCGCGGCCGAGCGCCGCGGCGAGGAGCCGCAGCAGCCCGGTGTTCGTGTCCAGGCTCGCGGCGCTGCGCTGCATCAGCACGCGCGCGGCGAGCTCCATCGACCAGCGCGAGTCCTCGGTCTCGAGGCCGGCGCGCTCGCGGGTGGTGATACCGGTCAGCAGCAGCTCGAGCCGGATCTCGGGGTGGCCCGCGACGACCGGCTCGTCGAGGGCGTCGCGCAGGACGGCGTCGGCCGCGTCGGCGCGGCCGAGCTGCTCGTGCAGCGAGGCGAGGCGGATCACCGCGGCGCCGAAGCGCACCGGGTCGCCCGTCGCCTCGGCGCCGCGCATGTCCCGGCCGGCTGCTGCGACCGCTGCGTCCAGATCGCCCTCCGCCTCGAGCAGGCGCGACTCGAGGCGGTGGAGCGCGGTCCCCGCCGTGCGCTCGCTCCGCACGTCGAGCAGCTCGTGCACGCGGTCGAGATCGCGCGCGCGGAGGGCGGCGTCTGCTTCCGGCAGCACGCGCTGCTCCCAGCTCGCGAGGTCGCGCGCGTGGCCGATCGCCTGGCGGTCGTCCAGCGTGCGGCCGAGCTCGCTCGCGGCGGCGGGCGGCAGGTCCGCGAGCGACGGCTCGAGCCGTCGCAGGACCTCGTCGCCGACGTCCGCGCCGACCGCGTCCGCCGGTTCCCCGGCGGCCAGGCGGTGATACGCCGCTTCGAGCTGCGCGTCGGCGTCGCCGGGCGTGGCCGCGAAGTGCGCCGCCGCGAGCTGGTGGACGCGCCGGACGAGCGCGTCGTTCTCGATCCGCAGCGCGGCGAGCGCGGGCCCGCGCAGCTCCTCGCGCAACATCAGGCGGGCGCCGTCCCGCTCCGCCATCGCGACCTCGGCCGCGAGCGCGGCGAACAGCTCCTGCGGCGTCGCCGCCGGGACGAACCCGAGTGCGGGGACCAGCACCCGATCGATCAGCTCCGGGCTGACCCAGCGGAGCACGAGGCTCGCCTTCGCCAGGCTGCGCAGCTCGGCGCCGCGCTCGCGGTCGGGCAGCTTGATGTGGTCGAGGACCCGCTGGTAGAGGAACCCGCGGACGAACTCGGTGCGCACCCGGTCGAGCGCGCCGGCGCGGGCGGCCGCGTCGAGCACCGCGCCGCCGCCCTCGTGCGCCAGCACGTGCGCCGCCAGCCGGAGCGTCAACGGGATCCCCCCGACGACGCGGACGATGCGGTTGCCCAGGTCATCGTCGATCGCGACGGCGGGGCGCGACGAGCGCGCCGCCTCGTCGGCGGCGAACAGGCGCAGGAGCTCGAGGGCGGGGCCGCCGCCGAGCGGGGTGAGGTGCAGCCGGCGATCCGCGCGGTCGTGGTGCGAGAACGCCGCCGCCGGCGCGCGGCCGGACACGATCAGGCGCAGCGCGGGAAGCTCCGCCGAGAGCGCGGCGAACAGGTCGTAGAGCTCGTTCGCGCGCTCCGGGGAGGTCCGCTCGACCTCCTCGAACGTGTCGAGCACGACGACGAGCGAGCCGTCGCCGACCCGCTGTATGACCTGGGCGAACTCCCGTCCCAGCGCGCGGTACGAGACCGCGTCGACGGCATCGAGGCCCGCGCCCAGACGGAGCTCCCGCCGGATCTCCTCGATCCGTGTGAGCAGCCGCCGCTGATCCGGGAAGTGCGCGGCCGCCTGGCGGATCACGTCCTCGAGCACGGCGTCCGGCGTGTAGGAGCGGAGCGTCGGCCGGTCGAGATCGAGGTAGGCCCAGGCCTGCGGGGAGCCCGGGCGGCTCTGCTCGTAGAGGTCCATGACGAAGCGTGCGACCAGCGTCGACTTCCCGACGCCGCCGATGCCGAACACGACCAGCGCCGGCTCGTCGATGAGGCCGCTCTGCTCCGGCCTGGCGTGACGGTACGCGTGCAGCTCCGCGAGCTCGCGCTCGCGCCCGACGCAGCGGCCCTCGACGAGCTTGCGCACCGGCCGTGTCACGTCGAGCAGCGCGAGGCGGCTCTCGATCTCCTCGCGGGACGGCTCGACCTCGACGGCGCCGCCGAGCCCCGCGCGCGCCACGGCCTCGGTGGCCCAGCGCCAGACGTCGAGCGAGGCGACGAGCTCGTCCTCGCTGCGCTCGTCGACCGGGACGGAGCGGTCGCGCACGAATGCGTCGAGCATGCGCTGGAGCGGCGTGTCCGCGCCCGGGGTCACGCGGTCGCGCAGCCGCGCCAGCGCAGCCCGGCCACCGTCGGCGAGGACGCGCGCGAGCGCCTCCACCCGGCGCGGGTCGGCGATCGCCGCCTCGGCGTGGTCGTCACGCGGGAGCAGCGGCGTGCAGAGCAGCTCCACCACTTCGGCCGCGTCGTCGTCGACGCCGATCTGCGCGGGGTCGAACGTGCCGAGCACGGCGAGTTGCGCGGCGAGGTCCGTGCCGGCGAGCTGGTCCGCACGGCGCGTCTCCGCGAGCAGCGAGTAGGCGGCGTCACGGTCCATCGGCGCCTCCGTCGAGCAGCTCGAGCAGCATCGCGGGCAGCACGGGTCCCAGCGCGCTGGGGAGCGCCAGCGCCGTTCCGCCCGCCGGGAAGTGCTCGGCCAGCGCCGCGTCGAGCCGCTCCTTCGGCACGGCGTGCCCCGCCTCGCGCGCCTGGGCGACGAGCCACTGCTCGACCTCCGTGCGAGCGAATCCGGTCGCGTCGTCGAGGAGCCGGATCCCGCCCACCTCGAGCCGGTCGGCCTCCTGGCCTGCGAGGATCACGCGCAGCGGGTTCTGCTCGTCCTCGGTCAGCTCGACGATCGCGTGGATCAGCTCGCCGACGCCGCCGGCGCGGACCGCCACGGCGCTGTCGATGTTGTCGAAGAAGATCCAGCGCTGGCGGCGCGACGAGCGCAGGGCTCCCTCGACGGCGTCCTGGATGCCGACGACGTCGCGTGGCGCCTGGGCGAGCGGATCGCCCGCCGTGGCGACGTCGAGCTTGCTGAGCAGGGCGGCGGCGATGCGCGGCAGCCGTTCGTCGGTCGGGAGCGATGCGTAGCGGCGGAAGTCCAGCCTGACCGCGGCCAGGCCCTCAGGCGCGGCGGTCCGCAGCGTCGAGCACAGCGCCGCGCGCTCGGCGACGTGCGCCGCGAGCCGGTAGGAGTAGGACACGCCGGCGCCGCTCGGGCCCCGGATGACGAGCGTGCGCGGGCTGTCGAGCGGGCGCTCCGCCATCGAGCGCATCTTGTCCCGCAGGCCGCGGCGGTCGACGAACGGATGACCGAGGAACTCCCGCGTCATGAACGGGTCGATCGTGCCGACGGGGCGTGCGCCCGCCGCCGGCTGTGCCGCCAGGTCCGAGCGGTACCCGGCAGCGATCAGCGCGGCGAAGATCCGGGCCACCGGAATGCCCTGGTTCGTGCCCTCGCGCGCGAAGTGGTGCATCGCCGTGAGGTGCCCCCGGACGTTGATCACGGGAGAGCCGGACGAGCCGGGCTGGGTGATGCCCGCGTACTCGACGCGCGTCGCGGCGGCGTTCAGCTTCGGGCCCGCCTCGAGGAACGTGATCGACTGGAACTCCCCGAGCGCGTGCTGGGGGATGAACAGCGGCGGGCTGTGCGCGAAGTCGTACCCGTCCGCGGTGATCGGGTAGAAGCCGCGTTCCGTGCCGGCCGGTTCCGCGAGGAGCAGCAGCGCGAAGTCGAGCCGATCCTCCGGCGCCTCCCAGTCCGACGCGGACGATTGGATCTCGGCCTCGGTCGGCAGGCTCCGCTCCAGGAAGTCGCGCACCGCGACCGGATCGCCGGTCTCGGCCTGGCTGCGCCCGGGCATCGGCGAGTAGTCGAAGCGCGCGACGAGCGGCGGCCGCGGCTCCGGCGGCCAGGGCTTGCCGAGCCCGGCGACGTGCGCGGCGGTCAGGAGCAGGTCCGGCCCGACCAGGAACCCCGTGCCGATCGGCGCCCCCGCTTGCTCGAGCATCGCGGTTCGGCGCTTGGCGGTCGCGAACGCCTCGATCACCGCTCCCGATTCCGCGAGCGTCGCGGTGCGGGAGGCGACGGCCTCCAAGCGGGCGGTCGTCGGGGCGCCCGCCGACGGCGCCGTGACCACGACGCTCTCCAGCGCCGGCTGTCGGCGCTCCGGGGGGATCGCCTCGTGCCCGTACTTGATCCCGGCGTAGGCGTACGCGGCATCGAGCCGGTCGCCGGCGAGGTTCTCGAGCGGGCGCCGGAACGCGCTGTCCGCACCGGCGAGCGCCTCCGCGAGCACGCCCAGCCCGCGCTGCTCGCGCGCGGCCGTGTCGAGCACCCAGCGCCAGCGCTCGCCGGCCGGGCCGGCGAACGGCGCGTCCTCCCAGGTGACGCCCGCTGCGCGCGCGATGCGCTCGATCGTGACCGGATCCTGATACGCGGTGGCGAGCAGCTGGACCGCTTTGAGCCCGGGGCCGGTGGTCCAGTCCGCGCCGGTGCGCTCCCACCATGCCGTCGAGGGGCCGGCCATGGTCGTCGGTCGCCGTCAGCCCGCGTGCGCGGCGACCAGATCCCGGACGCGCGAGGCCTGCACCGCCGAGTTGCGATCGCGTTGCACGCCACCGAAGTGCAGGCCGATGGCCTTGCCGCTCTCCAGCTCGAGCACGACCGAGCCGGAGTTGCCGCCGAGCGTGGTCGCGTCGTGGTGGAGGACGCTGTCAGCGCTGATCGACATCACCTGTCCGGGCGCCACGCGCTTGACGTTGTAGATCCCGTCGAAGATCCGCTGCTGGTCGGCGGCGTCGTTGCGGCTGTCGCGCGCGGGGTAGCCGACGACGCCGATCCAGGGCTCGGGGCCGAGCGCCGCGATCTCCTCGCGCGTCATCAGGTCGATCGGGGGCGGGTGCCCTTGGCCGTCTTCCCCGTCCCCGATCCGGACGAGCGCGACGTCGATCGATTCGGGCGGCTCGATCCAGAGGACCTCGGTCACGCGGAAGATCGACGTGGTGTCGCGCCGGTGCTCGTGACACCAGTCGACCTCGGCGCGGACCGGCGGCGCCTCGAAGTTCTGCTTGAACGCGAACCCGTCGGCTGTGCGGACGGCGAACTCCTCGGCGACATGCCGGTTCGTGACCGCGACGTCGTCCGCGACCATCCAGCCCGTCCCGACCCAGTCGAGACGCCCGTTGCGCAGGTCGATGCGCCCGCTGCTCGGGATCGCCCGCTCGAGCCCGGCGCGTCCGCCCTCGAGCTTCGCCTTCACCTCTTCGCTGTTCGGGAAGCTGTCCGCCGGAATGGTGAACGTCCTGTCCTGCACCAGGTGGACGGGGCGCGTGAAGCGCTCGATGATCGCCTCGAGACCGGGCTGCGAGCCCGGCGTGTACGTGCCCTCGGTCATGCCGTCGACCGCGTTCTCTGCGGCGCCTGTCGTGAGCCCGCCCTCGAGTGACTCGAAGCCACCCGGTGCCTTTGCCGCGAGCTCGTCGAAGCGGTTGAGGAGTTCGTCCCTCACCGCCGGATCGGACACGGCCTGCCGGAGATCCATTCCGCCCTCGCAGTCGCTCGAGGTGTTCCGTACGGCTCGACGCTAGCCGCGCCGCGGCGTGCCGTCCAGCCGCCGCGCAGCGTTGCTGGCCACACAGGATCTCTGACTGCTGCGCACCCGGGCCGATCGGTGCCGGGCGGGGATCGTCGCGGAGGCGCGGCAGCACGCCGCGCGGTCCGTTCGCATGCTGACGCTCGTTCAGGCGGCGGGGCGCAGATGCTGGTGGCGAACCATCAGCCGCGGTGGCTCGTGTCGTTCCAGAGCCAGACCACGCGGCGCTCGCGCTCGAAGCCGAGGATGCAGAGCGACGCGGTGCTGAGGCCGAGCCCGGAAGCGGCCCGCGCGGGCAGCCCGAGCCAGCGCGCGCCGACGATGCGCAGGATGTGGCCGTGGGCGAACAGCGCCACGTCGCCGCCGGCGTCGAGCGTGCGGGCGATGACGCGGTCGCAGCGGGCGGCGGCCTGCTCGAGCGGCTCGCCGCCCGGCGCGCCGTCGGTCCACAGGTCCCAGCCGGGCCGCTCCGCCCGGATCTCCGGCGTCGTGAGGCCCTCGTACTCGCCGTAGCCGAGCTCGCCCAGGTCCTCGGTCACCTCGACGCGGTCGCTGATCCCCGCGAGGCGCGCCGTGTCGCGGGCGCGCATCATCGGGCTCGTCAGCACCAGCGCGAACTCGTGACCCGCGAGCCGCCGCCCGAGCGCCTCGGCGTCCGTCCGCCCGTCGTCGAGCAGGGGCAGGTCGGTGCGGCTCGTGTGCTGGCCCGAGCGGCTCCATTCGGTCTCGCCGTGGCGGACGAGCATCACGAGCGGTCCGGTGCGCGCCATCTGCGCACTATTCCAGCTCAGAGCGTGTCGATCACGGCATCGATCGTGAGCGCGCCGCGCGCGCGGGCCACCGACACGCGGTGGTGCCCGTCGCGGACCGCGAACCCGTCGCCGACGGGCGTGACGGAGATCGGCGGGAGGACGGCGCCGCGGTGCTCGGCCAGCCAGACGCGCTGCCACCGCGCCCGGGCGACCGGCGACGGGCGGAAGCTGCTGTCGAACTGGGCGGCGCGGCTCGGCTCGAGCGTGCCGTTGATCGCGTCGATCGGGATCTCGTGGATCCCGGCGGCGGCGGGCGCGGCGGTCGCGGGCTCGTAGACGCGCAGCCGGATGCACGCGCTGCGGCGGCGCAGCCGGCTGACCACGGAGGCGCGCCGGCGGGCACGTGCCAGGCGGGAGAACGCCCGCTCGGCGTCGATCTGGCTCGAACCGGTCATCAGCATCAGGAGCCTGCCCGGGTGCGGGGAGGGGCGGTGGTGGAGCGGAGGATCAGCTCGGCGGGGAGGAGGATCGCGTCGCGGTCGTCCGGGTCGAGCAGGAGCCGGACCGCAGCGGCGCCCTTCTCGTCGTGGGGCTGGCGGACGGTGGTCAGCGGCGGGGTCGCCGCGCCCGCCTCGGGGACGTCGTCGAACCCGATCACCGACAGGTCGGACGGGACGGCGAGCCCGCGCTCCGCAGCCGCCTCCATCACGCCGAGCGCGAGCAGGTCCGAGAACGCGAGCACG
>Ga0190265_10000965_pt1 | contig 18695 bp, 18 predicted proteins | sample Popmic124T_FD_133135 | JGI IMG/M metagenome (GOLD analysis project Ga0190265, IMG submission 133135) | Populus adjacent soil microbial communities from riparian zone of Indian Creek, Utah, USA - 124 T | ecosystem: Environmental > Terrestrial > Soil > Riparian zone | place: USA: Utah | collected...
CCGAAAGTATGAACGCGACCGGCCGCGTGAAGAAGCCGAGCGTGAACGCCAGTCCGCCGAACGTCTCGAGGATTCCGGCGATCCCAACCTGCGACATGAGATCGAGTGGCGGCTGGTCGGGCGGCATCGGCGGGATGTTGAGCAGCTTCATCGTCCCAAACGTTATGAAAACGAGGCCTGTCACGATGCGGAGGACGCTAAGCATGCGGCTGGGCCACAGCTGTGGCGCGGGATCGAGTATGGACATCACGGTTGCTCCACCTGGGGTTTGACGCGCGCGAAACGCGCGCGGTGCGCGAACAGCCTTGAATATGGGGGACAACCCGGACTGAATGGACTGGCTGCTATCGCTTTCCGCCGGCTCTTTCGATCAGCTCACCGACGAGCTCGCGGCAAAAGGCGGGGATGTCCGCGACGACCCGACCCCACACGAGGTGGTTTTCCCGAAACGCCGGCTCGTCGACCCATTTCGCTCCGGCGTTCACCAGGTCGTCCTTGATGCCGAGTGATCCGGTCGCCTTGCGGCCGCGGACGATTCCCGCCGAAATGGCGACCAGCCCGCCGTGGCAGATGATGCCGATGACCTTGCCCGCAACATCCATCTCCTGAACGAGCTTCGTCACCGTGGCGTGGCGTCGCAGCTTGTCGGGCGCCCACCCTCCGGGCACCACAAGTGCGAACAGCTCCGAGCTCTCGAGTGCATCGATGCGGGTAGTCGGCGTGATCTCGAGGCCGCTCTTCCCGCGAACCGGCTTCAGATCGAGTCCCGCCGCCAGAACCTCGGCGCCCTCTTCCTGCAGCCGCATGAGCGGAACGAAGAACTCGAAGTCCTCTACTCCCTCGGCGACGAGGATCGCGATCCGCTTTCCCTTGAGGCGCATCACCGCGGCTTTCCGGTCATCGGGACGAACCGGACGGGAATGGTCTTCCTCTCTACTACGCCCTCCCGCGTCTTATCGATGATCATCATCTCCTGCATCACCGTCCCGACCGGAATCACCATTTTCCCACCAACGGCAAGCTGATCGACGAGCGCCCGCGGAACTTCGTCCGGTGCCGCCGTCACGATGATCGCGTCGAACGGCGCGTGCTCGGGCCAGCCCAGGTAACCGTTGCCGGCCTTCACGTGCACGTTCCTGTAGCCGAGCTCCGTCAAAACACTTCGCGCGGTCTCGGCCAGCTCGGGAATTATTTCGATCGTGTACACCTCGCGCGCGAGCTCACCGAGTACGGCCGCCTGATACCCCGACCCGGTGCCGATCTCCAGCACTCTGTCGCCCGGGGATATCTCCGCCGCCTGCGTCATGTACGCGACGATGTACGGCTGGGAGATGGTCTGGTCGGAGCCGATCGGAAGGGGGTGATCGCCGTAGGCGAGGTGACGGAGCTCCACCGGAACGAACCGGTGGCGCTCGACTTTGAGCATTGCGCTCAGAACCGCCGGCGACGCGATGTCCCGCTCCCGCAGCTGCCGCTCAACCATCATTGTGCGCGCGGAAACGAAAGTATCCGCTCCGACGACCGGAACACGAGCGGCATCTGTCCTCGACATCGGTGGCTCTGACCTGCAACCGAAAGCGATCAGCGCCGCGAGGCCGATCCAGATCCTCACCGCTCCCACGTCCCCGTCGTCTGCCAGACTTCCCGCGACAGCTCGACTCCGTTCGGAAAATGCTTCGCGAAATCCGCGCGCAGCCGTGCGGTGTGCTCGGCCAGGTACTTGTCCACCGACTGCTGGTCCTTCGCCTGGTATCGGGCGCGATACTTATTGCCCTCGGCCCGGTCGAAGGTGGCACCCACGAACAAGCCCGTGGCCAGCACCGCGACGATGTGCGGCCGCATGTATTTTTCGTACGCAGCGGCCAGATCCGCGCGCACGACGGCGGATACTTCGTAGGTAACCATGCTTACCTCACAGCCGCGGGCTTGGCCGGCAAGTCGTTCCAGTTCATGAGCGCGTTCCACACCAGCGCGAAATCCTGCTGGTTGAGATAACGGTGCAGGGGATTGAAGGTGTAGGCGATCACGTGACCCCGCCCGACCGGTGCATCGATCACCGCCGCCTGTCCGATGATGACGTCCTCATTCCGCACCATTCCCGACAGCACGTACGGATCGCGCGGCGCTTCTCCCGCCGCCGGGCGCGCGGTCTGTCCCGGCAGCGTCGTCGCTACTCCCTCACCGGCGCCAGGCACTCCGCGGGCCGAGTCCCCGCGCGCGGTATCCGGAATCCCGAGCATCGGACCCGTGTCCTTCGGCTCCTCTTCGTCGCGCGCCGGACGCGTTCCGTACTGGAGGACCATCATCCCGCGGTCGCGCCGGTTGAGCGAGAACAGCGAGCCGTTGCCCCGGAAGATATGAAACGTGTCGGGATAACCGTACAGCACCGGGTGCCCGGAGCGACGCGCTTTCACCCGCACGACCGATCCCGGATGAAACAGCGTGCCGAGCGAGAGGGAGGACATCTCGCGCACGAAGCCGCCCTCGCCGGCGAGGCGCGACGCCTCCCGCAGCGTCAGCATCAGTCCACCGGCTTCGACGAACCGTCTGAGCTCACCCAGACCCTCGAAGCCCATGCCTCCCGTCATGTCCGGCGTGGACATGGGCGTGCCGTGGGCCTGAAACTCCTTGGTCCGCGTAAACGCGATGGTACCCAGCGTGCGGTCGTGCTCGTGAATCATTGCCGCCAGTGAGCCGGGGCCGTTCGGCACGATCACCGCGTCGAAGTTGGCGCGCAGGTTGCCGCGCTTCACGACGTCCTTGTCGACCGATGTGTAGGGAATGCCTAGCTGGTCGAGCGTGTAGCGGACCCAACCCTCGTCCTGCGTGCTGTTCCAGAAGTGGTAGACGGCGATGCGCGGCAGATCGAGCTCGTGACGCCGGGCGACCGATGCGGTGTGCGCGCGCAGCTCGAGCCCGAACCGCGACGCCAGTTGCCCGGCGACGGCCGCCGGCGCGTTCTCGATGAGCACGCTGCCGGCGCCGAACGTGTCGCTGGCGGCGATGATCCGTTCCTCGATCGCGAACGCGCGCGATCGGGGCGTGCCGCGCTTGAGCCAATAAAGCGCGGGAAGCATTTCGTTCTGGCCGCGGTATTTGACCAACCAGCGACTGCCCGATCCGCTCACGGAACCCGTGGACGCAACGGTATCGGCGAGCATGGTCATGTTCGGCCAGCTGGAAACGCGTCGGTCGCTCACCGGGCGCACGTCGACGCCGTAGAGGTAGCCCAGGGTCCAGGCGACATCGTCGTAAGGAGGATTGGGCGCCGTCGAGGGGAAGTTCTGCTTGGTGAGCAGCGAGACGGCAAAGTTCCGGTAGGGCTGATCGAGGCGTACGACGTACCCGCTCGCCGTGTCGGCGCCCGTGCGCCGGTGAACCTCGATGCCGTGACGGCGCAGCTGGTTCACGAGATAAGCGACGCGCCGCCCATCGCGCTGCCGCTCGGGGATGAAGAACGCGTAGGGCGCTTCGCGCCTGCCTCTCTCGACCGAGTTCACGCCTTTCTGATAGAAATTGCGCAGCAGCGCCGGCGCGTTGGCGGCGGTATACGACAGCGACGAGAGAACTCCCGCCTGCATGAAGTTCACGTTGTCGCGCGCCGACCAGCGCACTTTTCTCGTCGGCGGCGAGGGCCTGTACCACTGCTGCGTCGTCACCAGGTCGCCCGCAAAGCGCGAGGTCGAGAGATCCCGGATGTACGTGTCGGCGCCCGCGTTTCCGAACGTCTCGTAGAACCGCCCGATGCCGTTGTGATTGTTGGCGATCCAGAGCGCATAGCCCGGATACCAGCCGTCGTAGAAGCCCCACGTCCACACGCCCGGCAGTCCCATCGCCGTCAGCGTCGTCATGTCGTGATTCGCCAGCAGCTGCCACTCGCCGATGGTTATAGGATCGATGGTCTCGTTGTACGGACCTGTGCCGGTGGAGATGTAGAGCAGCGGCACCGACTCGTGGAGATCGTGCTCGATCACCGGGTGCCAGTCGAAGTACGCGCTGTAGAACGCCTTGGTCAGCGCCTGCGAGATCTGGATTCCGTCGCGATTGTTGTCGTGGAAGATGTACTTGCCCCAGTAGGGCGGGCTGCGCGGAAATCCGTCGTCCCATTCCTTTCTGCCGCGGGTATGGCGGTAGTACCAGTCCACCTGCCGGTCCCGTCCATCCGGCTCGGCCGCCGGATTCACCAGAACGATCACGTTCTCACGGATCGCCTTGATGCCCGGCTCTTCGCTCACCGCCAGGCGATACACCAACTCCATCAGCATCTCGGGCGAGCCCATCTCCGGCGAGTGAAGACCGCCGGCGAGATAGTAGGACGGCTTGATCGAGGCGATGATGCTCTCCGCCTGCTCGCGCGATGTCGTGCGCGGATCGGCGAGCCTCGCCGCGCCATCCTTGTGACGCCGCGCGTCGGCGAGTAGTGCCTCGTCGGCCACGCTCACCAGCAGCAGGTCCCGCCCTTCCTCGCTCGTTCCCACCTTGTCGACTCGTACCCGCCGTGTCGTCTCCGCCAGCTTCCGGTAGTAGGCGTAGATGTCGGCGGTGCGATGCATCACCCCGGGCGCGCCGATGATCGTGCCGAAATGCTTGCGCGGGGAGGGAATAGTCGGATGATCGGGCAGGGTCGCAACCGGCGCTGCCAGGAACTTTGGGTCAGAGGTGTACTCGCGGATCAGCCGCGCGTACTCGGCGTCAGGGGCCTGGCCGCGCGTTTGTGAGGCGACGGCGATGAGAAGAGCGAGGCTGATCACTGGTGAGCGGGACATAGCCGTCCTGGGCGGGTGTTTTGGCAGAATCTACGGTTCTGCGTCCGGCATGGGGACTGGTGCTGCGGACATCGGTAGTCCTTGGCCATGCGTCTGGCCGATCCCGAGTCTCGATGTTATAACAAAGACTATAGCCCCCCACCGTTACCACAGGAGCACAGATGCCAAAGTACGTGATCGAACGGGAGATTCCCAAGGCAGGCGACCTTGGCCCCGCGGACCTGAAGGGAATCGCCACCAAGTCAAACGGCGTATTGGGTGAGATGAACAAGAACGGCACGAACATCCGGTGGGAACACAGCTACGTTACCGGGGATAAGATCTACTGCGTGTACGACGCGCCTGACGAGAATTCCGTGCGCCAGCATGCCGAGCGCGGCGGGTTCCCCGCCAACCGAATCGAGCGTGTGCGCCAGGTCATCAACCCCAAGACGGCGGACTGAAATTGCCAATGATGAAACTGCTCTTAGGCTGCGTGCTGGGCCTCACCCTCGCGGCCTGCAACGAACCCACTTCCTTCAACAGGCGCACGCTTCCGCTTGCCCTGGTCAACGATGCACCGATACCCGTCACTCTCCCGTCTGGCGCGGGGACTGTCGAGGTAATCAGCGGCACTATCCAATCCAATCTCGCGACCGGCATCTGTAACTGGACAGTCAATCTGAGTGGCGGAATAAGTCGCACGGGAACCGTCCCGGAATGCGTCTTCTTCCTCGATCAGAATTTTTCGGTGACGCTGGATATGGGCGGCCCGCCGGCGCCGGACGGGCCTCATCTCTACGAGTTCGGAGTCGTCGGCGGGTAAGAATTCATCGCGGCGTCCGGGAGCCGGCTCGCGCCTTCTCCGAGCCGATCCACTCCCGGACATTCTCCACGAGCACCGTCAGCGGAACGGATCCGCTTCCGAGTACGACGTCGTGGAACGCCCGTACGTCGAATCCCGCGCCGAGCTCGCGCTCGGCTTCGGTGCGTAATTCCCGGATCTTCATCTGGCCGGTCTTGTACGCGATTGCCTGTCCCGGCCATGCGATGTAGCGATCGACCTCGTTGGTGACGTTCGTCATCGTCAGCGCGCTGTTCTCGGCGAGAAAATCGATCGCCTGCTGCCGCGTCCACCCCTTGGAATGAATTCCGGTGTCGATGACTAGCCGGCACGCGCGCCACATGTCGTACGACAGGCGCCCGAACTCGCTGTAGGGATCCGTGTAGAATCCGACTTCCTTCCCGAGTGACTCGGAGTAGAGCGCCCAGCCTTCGACGAAAGCCGTGGCGCCGCCGAAGCGGCGGAACATCGGAACGTCCGTCAGCTCCTGCTGTAGCGCAATCTGTAGATGGTGGCCGGGAACCGCCTCGTGACTGGCCAGCGCTTCGATCTCGTACAGGGGGCGGCCGGGAAGATCGTAGACGTTGATCCAGTACGTTCCGGCTCGAGTCCCATCACCAGCCGGCTGGCCGTAGTACGCCGTCGTCGTGCGCGGCGCGATGTAGGAGGGGATCACCTTTATCCCGTACGACATGCGCGGCAGCTTGCCGAACAGGCGCGGCAGCTCACCCTCCATCAGCTTGAGAAAGTAGGCGTTCTTCTCGAGCAGCTCGCGCTCGGTCTTCGCGTAAAACCGCGGGTCGGTGCGCAGAAAGTGAATGAAGCTCCTGTGATCGCCGGTCCAGCCGGCGACGCGCATGACGGAATCCATCGCTGCCCGAATGCGAGCGACCTCGCGCAAACCCGTGGCGTGGACGCTCTCGGGTGTTGCGTCGTCGAGAGTCGTGTACGAGCGAACGCGCTGCGCGTAGAACGCCTTGCCGTTCGGGAGCTGCGTGGCACCGAGGCTTCTGCGAGCGCCCGGACGGTACTCCTTGAGAATGAAATCGAGGAAATCACGATAGCCGGCGGCGACACTGTTGATGATCGCATCGCGGCCCGCCGACGTGAGAGCGGCGCGATCGGCGGCCGGCACGGTGGCGGGGAATGCCGCGAACGGCCTCCACAACAGGCTCTTCGTCGGATCGGTGACGATGTGCGGAGTGATCGTCTCCTCGATTCCCTCGAGCGACACCACCGGCAGCGTCATCCCGCGCTTGAGACCTTCGCGCATCAGCTCGATGTAGCCGCCGGCGTATCTTCGGAAGGCGGCGAGGCGGGCGATGTAGTTGCGATAATCCTCGCTCGTCCTGAGCGGCACGCGCTGGTGCAGCTCCGGGAAGCCGGTATGGAATCCTTCTCGATTGGTGATCGGGATGAGAAATCCGCCCAGCTCGGAAGATTCGAGCGACTCCCTCATTCCCCGCTCGGCGATGTCCCGGTTGACGCGTTCGGCGCGCGTAAGCGAATCGCGCGGAATCGCCCGGAGCCTGGCGAGGAACGCGCGAGTGGAATCGGAACGGCGCTTCTCGGCGGCGAGACCGACATCGGGAAGACGATCGTTGAACCGCCGGTCGCCCATGCTGGTCGCGAGAGTCGGCGATTCGCGGAGGCTGTTCTCCCAGCGCTGCTCGAACAGCGTGCGCAGCCGCTCGGATGGAGTCTGCGCGAAAGCTGTGGGTGCGACGACGAGTGCGAGGATGACAGTGATCTGCGCGGTACGGCCGAGCCTGGTTACGAGCCACCCCGCCGCGGGGATCAGGATGATGACCGCCGGCCACATCCATACGGGATGCGGAAAGGCAGCGAGATTGGCGATTGTCGCGACGAGCACGAAGAGCGCGACGATCAGCCCGTGCAGCGCGGGCGACCGTGCGGCGAGCCGCACCGCCAGGTACGCGCCGGTCGCGGCGGCGGCCGTCCAACCCAGCACCAGCAGGACAAAAGCGAGTGTCGGCATCGCGGCGATCACCTGACGCATGCTCTCCCGGCTGGTCGTATCCATCCCGGCCGGCGCCGGGTAAATCCCCGCCACCAGCGCGTCGGTCAGCCCCACGACGACAACCGCGGCAACGACACCGGCGAGCAACACCAGCGCACTTCTAATCAGCGGGTGCATGGGAACCTCAATGGTTGGTAGCCGTCATCCGCGCAAAGATTGAAGGCGAAATGAGTCCGAGCGCAATCCCGCCGAGCACCGAGGCGGGAAGCACGGCGAGAAAAATGTTGAACGCCCGCATGCTGCGGCCGACGGGAACCGGCCCAGCCATGGCTATGACGAGCAGCAGACCGGCAATTGCGCCGGCCAGAGCCGCGCGCCGCCGGTGGGTGATAAGCCACGCCAGCGCCGCGCCCCCGGCGAGAGCAAGCACTACCGCGACTGCGACGGCGAGCAGCTCGTAACGGGGGGCGACCCCGGTTGCTCGCAGCAAGGCGTCAGCGCCACTTACGGGGGTAACCGAGAGCCAGAGGAGCGCGCCGAACCGGGCCCCGATTCCAGCATTCTGCCTTCTAGTAGCGCGGACGGCTGCCGGGTAGCATTCAGCGAACGCCCAACCAGCTCCGGCGCCGGCAACCGCGCCGAAGATGAGGCCCTGGGTCATTCTGTCCCAGATCGGGACGATGATGATCGCGTGAAGCGTGGCGAAGAGTAGGCCGCCGACCACTCCGCTCAGCCCTCCGGCGAAAGCGCTGGCGAGAATCTCAGGCGATACCCGTCGCATTAGAGCGCATCACGGGAACGATCCGTCGAAGTGTGGCGGACTGTACCCGCAGGTTATCCCCGGCACCTTGGGCTTCCGATCTGACCAGGCCAGCTGGCGAGCGCGGACTGGGCCCTGGCGCGCGAGTACGAGAAATCGTACTGCGACGGGCCGAGGGTTGCGATTATCTCGGCAACTGAGCGCAGATCACGCCGTTGAGCAACGTCGAGGAGCAAGTCGGCGAGGAATGGCCATCCCTCCCCGGGAAGTCGGCGCGCCAGCCGTTCGAGCGCGTCAGCGGGCGTGTCTCCGTCGCAGGCCAGCATTATCCGGACTCCTCCCCAGAGATACTCGTTCCTGAGTCGGTCCCACAACGCATCGCTGAACAGGTATTCGTCCGTGGCGCGCACATCATAATTGTCGCCGGGGACGAATTCGACGTCCGACGAACGGTGAAGCTCGATCCATCCGATCCGACCGGCATACTGGAGGCCCCAACCGGCGAGGTAGAAGCATCCGGAGGGGCAGTCTTGCGGCTCCCCGTAAGCTGCCGAGAAAATCACCAAGCCTTCGGATGGAACGCTCACCACCGACTCAACACTCCTCAGCTTCGGAAGGCGCGACGCCGCAAAGTCCTCCACTTCCGGTGGCACCCCGCGGATTACCGGGTCCGTTACTCCGCCACAAGCCGCAACCAGTGACAATGAGACAAGTCGTAGTGCTCGCATGGGTTCAACCCTCTCAGCCGAAACGCTGCCGCGAGCGCTCGCGCGCTTTGCGCATTTCCTCGTCGCGGTTGCGTGGCGGCGCGCTGGTGTGGAGCGAATGAATGAGGCGGTGCGCGGCGGCGGTCACTTCGTCCACCGCAAGATTGAACGCCGCTTCATTCGCGCGCGACGGACTGTTGGCGCCGCTCAGCTTCCGGACGAACTGGAGCGCCGAGGCGCGAATCTCATCGTCCGTTGCAGGAGGAGCAAAATTGGCGAGCGTTTTAATGTTTCGACACATACGACTGCTCCGGAGTAGCGAAATGCGTGAGTACGAGTAAATCTAACCGACCGACGCGAAGCTCCCCGTATCTCGTCGCGAATACGTCAAACTCCGTAGCTCTACACGGATGCCTGTCTGAACGGCTGGGTCGTCGCCAGGAACCGACGACGGGTTAGGCTTCCTCCCACGATGAACACGGCGACTGATACGACGACGACGACCATCCAGAAAATCGGCGTTGGTCCGCCCGCGAATGCCTGTACGGCGGGGACGCGCGTCGCCGTCTCGGCCACCGCCGCCGCGAGCAAGCCCATGTACGAGTAGGCCATGAAGAAGTAATGGCGGTCGAGCCACTTGTCGGCCGGTTGGCGTCGCCACGCGGGAATAATTCCGGCGATCAACGTAGCGAGACTGACGACGGCCGCGATGTGGAACGGCCCGAACGTGCCAGTCAGCCGATAAATGAGGAGCGCCGTGACGTTGAGCGTCAGCATGCTGATCGCGTACAACCAGCCGACTCGACGGTGAGTCGCCGTTCCCTTGTTTCGCAGGACAACCCAGGTGCCGGCGAGCAGCGCCACGATCGCGGAAGCAAGATGCAGCTGGCCGATTGGGTACATGAGCTTCGTACGGTTTCTTCGAGCGGCGAGTTTCGGATCAGCCGGCCGGAAGCACCGTGTCCTCCCGGGCAAAATCAATGAATCCTTTGACTGGGTCGGCCGCCAACAACACAACGCCGATCTCGCTCCCGACACTCAGCCCGGATCGTCCGCGCACCAGCCGTCCCTCGATGCTGTCGGGTACCAACGTGATCCACGTCGCTTTTCGCGATATGCCCGACACGACCGCCCGGAACGACTCGCCGACGCGATCGCGCAAAGTCTGCGCCGCGGCGCGCTTTCGATCCTGCCGCTCGTCCTTCGAGCGGTCGATCCCCTGCGGGTACTCGAAATCGATGAACCCGTGCACGCTGTCAGTGCCAATGAGCTTGACCTGCACCGTCATTCCTACGGACAACGGCTTGTAGCCGCGCACCACGCGCCCCTCCGCGGAGCCGTCCGTGACTCGCACGTATGTCCCGCTGTCCGATACGCCGGTAACCTGCGCCTCGAACATCTCGCCGATTCTGCGGCGCAGCTTGTCGGCCATGGCTTTCTTGCGGCGGCTCCGCTCCAGCCGGCGCGACACGCCGTCTGACTCGTGCTCGAAGTCGATGTAGCCGCGCACGGGATCGGCGACGACGAGCTTGAGTCGCACAGTGTCGCCGACATCGAGTCCTCTTCCGCCACGCACGATGCGGCCTTCCACTGGCGGACTCAGAACCCGCGCGTAAATCCCCTTCGGCGACGAAGCCGTCACGATCGCGGCGAAGCTCTCTCCCACTCGCTCGGCGAGCATCGATGCGCCGGCGACCTTGCGCATCGTGCGCTCCACCTTGCGCGCCGCTTCGCCGCGCTCGGTGCACCGTATCGCGATCTCGATCAGCTCCTGATCCGAATACGGCGATGGCCGGCCGGAGGTCACCGCGCGCAGCATCCGCTGCGTCACCAGATCCGCGAACCGGCGGTTCGGCGCGGTCGAGTGCACGTAGTCGGCGACCGCCAATCCGAAGTGACCCGCGCCCCTGCGGTCACCGAGCCTGCGCTCGAGCACGTAGATGCCGGGACCGAGAAGCTTGACGACGGAGAGCGAGAGATCGGCAAAGTGCTCCGGATCGGCGGCGCGGCGGCGCGAGAGGAATTCGCTGAGCGCCACGTTGTCGGGCTTGTCGGGAAGAGATTCGCCGACTTCCGCCGCCAGGGCTACGATGCGATCCCAGCGCTTCGGCTCGCGCACCACCCGCCGCAACGACGGAGATCCGCGCTCGATCAGGTAAACCGCGACGGACCTGTTGGCGGCGACCATGAAGTCCTCGATCATGTCACGCGCGCGGTTGCGCCGTGCGACGGCGAGGTCGACGACTTTGCCATTCGCCACCACCGGCGTCGCCTCGATACTCTCGAAGTTGAGCGCGCCCGCGACGCTCCGAGCGAGGCGAAGTCGCTGCGCCGCCTCGTCCTGCATGCGAACCTGTTGCTCCAGCTCCCTGGATTTCGCGATCGCCGGCGGCGCCACCGCCTTGTCCTCGAGCCACATGCCGACCGGGTCGTATACGAGCTTGGCGCGATTGCGTACGACCGCGCGGTAGACCGAGGTGTTCGCGAGCTCACCGCTCCTGGTGACGTCGAACTGGATGACCACCGCCAGTCGATCTTCTCCCTCGTTGAGCGATGTGAGGTTGGTGGAAAGCCGCTCGGGGAGCATCGGAAAGACGGCGACACCCGTGTACACGGAGGTTGTATTCGCTGCCGCGTGTGTGTCAGCGGCGGAGCCCAGCTGCACGAGCGACTCGACATCGGCGACCCCGATCATGATGCGGATGGAATCGTCGGACAGCCGCTCGGCCACTTCGATCTGATCGAGATCCCTCGACTCGCGGTTGTCAACCGAGGACCAGAGCAGCTCTCTCAGGTCGCGGACTTCGCTGGGGATCGGATTGTTGGACGGATCGTCGAGGGCCTTTACCTCGCGCATCACCTCGGCGGAGAACTCAGGCTCGAATCCATGCTGCCGCATCGCGGCGGCGGCAGCCGTGCGAAGGTTTTGAGGGGGAAGCGGCGTTGACATCGAGATTAATCAACGCAAATCGAACGCCCAAGCGAGAACCGCCGATGCGGATTACGCCGTCCTCCCGGATTGTCCAGCAAATACTTCACTCCACTTGATGCGCCCCGTCAGTTGCATCGCCGCGAACAAGGTGAGAATCGAACCGATCGTAATGGCCAACCCGGTAAATCCCTTGAAAAAGAACGCGTACGAGAACAGCACGAGGTAAACGAACTGCGCGAGCGCCGCTTCCCTGAAGGCGAATCGCGGGCCGACCGCGAGCCGCAGGTAGCTCACAACGAGCGCGATCGACACCACTGATGCGATGATGAACGCCAGGTGGATCGAGATGTGGTCCACCAGGTAGGCCATCAACAGGTGGAACGAGAAGAACGCGGCCGCGAGGAAGGCGTAGTTCATCGGGTGCAGGTCGATTCCTCTGATCGTGGTGATGATGAACATTATTGCGAAGAAAAACAGCAGCGACACCGGGGCGAAGAAGGCGATTTGCCCGGCGAGCGGGCCGGGCTGGAGTCTCTGCGGCATGTCCATTCCGATCTGGAATCCGGAAAGCAGGTTGGCGTAGCGCCAGCGCAGCCGCCAGCCATCTGCTTCCTTCGTGCTCTCGGTCGGAGAAAGCGTGTTCTCCGGAAAATCGATGTCGTCGAAGTTGGTGCGCATGACGAGGTCGAGATCGCGCACCGATGACACGTCGTTCCCGAAGACGTAGCGCCAGTCGTTGAGCCCGCGCGACCTGTAGGCGACGGATAGAGTGGCGCTATCGCCCGGCGGAACTCTCGCCGTCGTTAGAATGGCCTGATCGCGCGTCTCGTACGCCGCGGGCGCGCCGTTCAAGGTGACGCGCAGGTCGTCGTAGATCGCCTGCGCGGCCGGCAGCGGGAACTCGAACACCACGGAGTCGGATCCCGTCGTGTTCCTGAATCGGTAATTGCCGTCGAAGGCAACTTCGTAGGTGCTGTACCAGAGCAAACCCTTACGCCGGTGCTCGAGGTCGAATGCGACGGTCGCGCGCGTCTGGTCGAGGGCCAGCGGGACGCGCGTGCGAACGGTCTCCGTGCGGTCGCGCGCCGGGAGAGCGGTGGTCGTCGTGGGGCCGGTACGGTCACGGCCCGGCGGGAGCCGGCGATCCGGCACCTCGATGCTACGGGTCTCTATTCTTTCGATGAAGGCGACTGCGGCTCGCTGCGCCTGGCTGGCCCCCCATGTCGATCCGACCCGCCCCTTGAGGCTCTTGTCAGAGCTCTCGGTGCGGGCGAAGATCGTTCCTCCCAGCGCCATCCAGCCAGCAGCGGTGCAGATGAAGATGAATGCTATCGCGGCAATGCGCTTTCCCATCGTGCAGTTCCCCTCGACGCCAAGATCCTGAGCAAGTAGCAGAGTACTATGACCATAAGATAAAGTACTTTACTATGCAAAGTCAAGGGTGGCTGTCTTCACTAGAACGCGAATCCGACCGAAATGCGCGCCGTCGGATAACGCGCCGTGAAATCCTCGCTTCCAATAGTGTCTTCATCGACGACGACCGCCTTTGCCCCGATGCCAAGCGCCACCGCGAAGTTCCGGCTCGCACCCATCAGCCACTGATACTCCAGCAGGATGCCGAAGCTGGGACCGGATTCCGACGTGTCGTCCGTGCCGATCGTCTCCGAGATCTGGGAGAACCCGACGGTGCCTCCAAATGAAAAACCCTGCAGCGCCGTACCCTGAGGGTAGTAGCGGAGCTTTACGTCACCCGATGTATAGGTCAGATCATCGTCACCGGTGTCAGGGACCTTCCAATACGTGCCGCCGATTCCAAACGTCAGTGCCGTTCCGGTGCGCCGCTCGTACTCGCCCGAAAACGCGTTCAGCAGGACGGCGTTGAAGGGCTGGATGGATAGGACGTTGGATGGCTCAGCCCTTACCTGGGCTACGCCGACGGCATCCTGCGCTGAAGCTGTCGCGAACGGCAACAGCAACAGCGCCGCCGCGGCGATGACGAGAACACGGTTTCGCATGCGAAATGACCTGGGTAGGGAGGAATGACGAAGCCGCGGTGAGGGCGACGCCGCCACCTCTGGCTCCTATGCCGACGAACTCTCGCCGACCGTGGTAACCCATAGCTGAGCTGCGCGGGTACCGTTTACCTTGCGCTGCTATGACCAGCACCCGGCCAGTCGTGGCGACGGATCACGTCGGCGCCGCGCGCGCGACCCGGCGAGAGTGGATCGGCCTCGCCGTCCTCACGCTCCCGTGCTTTCTGCTCTCGATGGACCTCACGGTGCTGTTCCTCGCTCTGCCCGCACTGAGCGCGGACCTGCAGCCGAGCAGCGCGCAGCTGCTGTGGATCGTCGACATCTACGGATTTCTCATCGCTGGATCGCTGATCACGATGGGAACTCTGGGCGACCGCATCGGCCGGCGCCGGCTCCTGCTCATTGGCGCCGCGGCGTTCGGCGTCGCCTCGACCGTCGCCGCCTTCTCGACCTCGGCCGAGATGCTGATCGCTACCCGCGCGCTGCTCGGCGTAGCCGGCGCGACGCTGATGCCGTCGACGCTTGCCCTCATCCGCAACATGTTCCACGATCCCGCTCAACGGTCGACGGCAATCTCGATATGGGTGACGAGCTTCATGGTCGGGGGTGCGATCGGTCCGCTGCTCGGTGGCGTGATGCTCGAGCACTTCTGGTGGGGCTCGGTGTTCCTGCTCAACGTGCCCGTGATGGCGTTGCTGCTTGTAATCGGGCCGGTTCTGCTTCCGGAGAATCGCGACCCGAATGCGGGCCATCTCGATCTACTGAGCGCCGGACTGTCTCTCGTCGCGATCCTCGCTGTGATCTACGGGATCAAGCGCGTGGCGCAGGACGGTTTTTCGGCCGCGTCGGGAATGGGAATCGTGGCCGGATTCCTGATCGGAGCGGTTTTCGTGCTGCGACAGCGAAGGCTCACCCATCCGCTGATCGACCTCGACCTGTTTCGCGTACCGGCGTTCAGTACCTCGGTCGGGACGCAGCTGATCTCGCTGACGGCGATGAACGGCATCTATCTTTTTGCCGCTCAGTACCTGCAGCTCGTGTTCGAGCTGTCTCCTTTGCACGCCGGACTGTGGCTGCTGCCATCGACCGTTTTCGGGATTGCCGGATCGATGCTGGCGCCGGTGGCCGCGCGGCGGATCCGACCTGCCTACGTCATGGGCGCCGGGCTGATGCTCGGGGCGATCGGCTTTGGCGTGCTCTCGCAGATGCGCGCCGATTCCGGAATCCCGCATCTGGTGACGGCCTTCATCATTCTCTCGATCGGAATCGGCGCCACCCTGACGGTGACGACGGACCTGATCGTTGGAGTCGCGCCGCCCGAGCGAGCCGGCGCGGCCTCGGCTATCTCGGAGACGAGCAGCGAGCTCGGCCTCGCGCTTGGAATTGCACTCATCGGCAGCCTCGGTACCGCGGTCTACCGGCGCGACATCACACGTGCGCTCCCCGAGGGAATGCCGGCGGAAGTAGCGGAAGCGGCGCGTGATACGCTCGGCAGCGCGCTGGCGCTGGCCGCGCGACTACCGGATCAGATCGGAACCGAGCTCGCCCGGCTGGCGCGAGCCGCATTTTTGCACGCGATGGAGACGACGGCGATCACCGGCACGGCCATCCTGGTCGGGCTCGCCATTGTGGTCATTCTGGTGCTCCGCCACCTGAAGCCGCGGGCGTCCTCGAGCTAGAGCGCGCCGTCGAAGAAGTCGACGACTCCGGTCTCGAGCGAGTACTCGGCGCCGACCACCCGCAGGCCCTCATCCTGAATGAGCTGCTCGAGAACCTGTGAGCCGTGCCGCAGGTGATCGACCGACGCGCGGATGTTGGCGCGCACCGCCTGATCCACCAGAGCATCCGTATCGTCGCGGAGGTGCGTCGCCAGCAATCCTTCGACCGACGGACGGATGCGATCGACGATGGCGTGCAGATTCGGCGACTGGGCCGCCGTGGGCTTCTTCAGCTCGTCGAGCGTGGCGAGTATCGCGCCGCACTGTGAATGCCCGAGCACGACCACGAGTCGCGAGCTGTATCGCGACGCCGCGAATTCCACGCTCCCCACTTGCGACGGAGCCACGATGTTGCCCGCCACGCGAATGACGAACAGGTCGCCCAGGCCCTGATCGAACACGATCTCCGCGGGGACGCGCGAGTCGGAGCAGCCGAGGATGATTGCGAACGGCTGCTGGCCGGACGCGAGCTCGGCACGGCGCGAGTGAGTGAGCGACTCGCCGGCGCCGCGCACGCTCTGCGCAAACCGGAGATTGCCTTCGCGCAGCTGCTCGAGTGCTTCGCGCGCGGGGATCATCCCGGCGGTGTCGCGGGCTGCCACGGCCGGAGTCGCGGCACGAGTCGGGGAACGTGCTTGCAGTACTCCGCGTACGGCTCGCCGAATCGCTGTCGCAGCTGCGGCTCCTCGAACAGCGGAATGGAAAGGGCGTTGATTGCGAGGAAGCTGACGGCCCACAGGAAGTGTGACTCCGAATAGAGGATCAGGGCTTCCCCAAACAGAATGAAAATCACACCCGAGATCATGGGATTGCGCACGTAGCGGTAGGGTCCGCGCACGACCAGATGGCGCGGAGGATCCCAGGGAGCGAGAGTCCCTTCACCATCGACGGCAAACCGCCGAACCGAATGAACGAAAAGCAGCCCCCCGATCGCGATCAGGCAGAACCCCACAGTCTGTGCCGCAAAGATTCCCATCGACGCCTGTTCCGGCGAGGCCATCCCGTAGCGCCGGGCGATCCAGATCGGTATCAGTACCGTCACGACGAAGGGAAGCGCCGCGATCGCGAGCAGGTGCCGGAGCAGGACGATCATGGATCAGTGGGCGACATCGAGCCTCACCTGGCGCAGCAGCGCATCGAGGTCGGCGCGGGAGAAAAACCGCCCGCCCTGCACTACGGCCCAAATCCGGCGCGTGTTCCGAATGTCGGCCAGTGGATCTGCATCGAGCAGCACGATGTCCGCCGCCTTTGCCGGGACGATCGTTCCAAGCTGATTCTCGAGACGCGCGAAGCGGGCAGGACCGATCGTCGCGCTCCAGAGCGCGGCGCGCGGCGAAAGCCCGGCATCCTCGACCAGCAGGCGCAGCTCTTCGTGCAGCGCGAATCCCGGGTACACGAGCACTGATCCCGCGTCGGTTCCAGCGAGAATTTCGACGCCCAGCTCGTGCAGCCGGCGCACGTCACTCGCGCTGCTCTGATACGCGCTCTCCATCTGGGTCGCGCTCATCGGAAGAGTATCCCGGATTCTCTCATCCACCTGCATGCGCCACCACTCCAGCAGCCATGCCGATGCGTACGCCCGACGCTCATCGAGGCGAACAGCGTCCGGGCTGAAGATCGCGCGCGCGGCTGAATCCCCGGACAGCATTACCGTTCGCGACACACTTAGAGTCGGTGTGTACCACGCGTGATTGTGCGCGAACTTTCGGTAAACGGAGTCACGGGTGGCTGCCGGTATCGAGTTGAGAGGCGGAAATATCGCGTGCTCGAGATCGGTCTGGCCGGAATCGAGCGCTGCGCGGAGGGACACGCCGGGCTGGTGTCCGGCGACGCGCAATCCTGCCTTCTTCGCCTCCCTGAGAATGGCGTAGAACGCGGCGGGATTCCCCGAAGTCCGGATCTTCACGAAGTCCACTCGCAGCCGGACCAGTGAGTCGATCGCCCTTCTTGCCTCTACCGAGTCACCGACACGCAACCGGTACGGAAGCACCCTGACGGCGATGCGGGGATCGCGAGTGCTGCGTTCCACGACCCGTTGGAGGTAAAGGGGATTTTCCAGGATTGGCCCGGCTGTGAAGATGCGCGGCCCGACCAGAGTGCCGGCCTTCATCCGCGATTGCCACGCGCGCGTACTGTCGACGTAGCCGCCCATCTCACGGACACTGGTGACACCGTTTGCCACCAGGACCGGCAGTGCGGAGACGCCGGTGTTCATGAAGTGGACGTGCGCATCCCACAAGCCGGGGATCGCGAACTTCCCGCGCGCATCGATCCGGCGTGCGCCGATCGGAATCGTGATCGCGGACGGCGGGCCGACGCCGCGAATCACGCCGCGCGACATCAGAATCGTCTGCCCGGAAGCCGGCGGCGCCGACGACGATGGATCTATGACGGTCACGCCTACTATCGCGGTGACGTCCTCAGCCGGCGTGGCCGGGACGCTGGCGCAGGCGCTCAGCAAAAGCGCCGCGCCGACGAGGCTTACGGGACAGTTACGCATGACGGTGGTTGCGGGGAGATACCGACAAATTCTAACCCATGCGGGGAGTCATCGCGCCGAGCGCGGCGCGAACGACACCGGGAAGCCGAGCTTGGGCCCGGGGCCTTTTCCATGGGAAACCTCGACCGGCATCCCCAGATACGCGCCGTACCGCCTGGCTTCGTGCTCGATCGCGCGCAGCTGCGCCGGTCCGAGGTCCAGGACGAGATGAAGCCTGAGCACCGCTCTCTTCGCGCTCACCAGCCGCTTCCATCCTCCAACCAGCTGGCCATCGATTGCGACCACGTGTGCGGAGAATGCGTCGTGCGCATTCCTGACCCCGGATGCTCTGACGAGGTCTCCGATGGCGCTCCGGTCTCTGAAGCCTATGAAGTACTCGTCGTAGTTCGGCAGGAGATGGGCAACGGTCTTCCGCGGCTTCGCCGGCTTCGCGTCTCCCCGGAACCAGTAAGTCGCGCCGTCTATGACCTGCTTC
>Ga0190265_10000966_pt1 | contig 18683 bp, 18 predicted proteins | sample Popmic124T_FD_133135 | JGI IMG/M metagenome (GOLD analysis project Ga0190265, IMG submission 133135) | Populus adjacent soil microbial communities from riparian zone of Indian Creek, Utah, USA - 124 T | ecosystem: Environmental > Terrestrial > Soil > Riparian zone | place: USA: Utah | collected...
CGACGTCCTCGTACGCGCCGGCGACCTTGCGGCGCAGGCCGGTCGTGTCCGGCTCCGCCGCCGCGCGGTCGCGCAGGAGCCGGCTCACCGTGAGCCCGTCGATCGAGCCTCCGGGCTCCCAGGCCCGGGGCGGCCGCGCGGCTGCCATCAGCGCAGCTGCGCGCTCGGGAAGTTGGGCTCCCGGCCCTCGCGGAACGCCGCTCTCGCCTCGTTGACGTCCTCGCCGGCGAGCATGTTCAGCAGCTCGAGCGCCTTCGAGTGCTCGAAGATCGGCCCGGCCTGGTGCAGCCACTGGTTGAGCGCGTGCTTCGTCCAGCCGATCGCCTCCTGGGCGCCGCGTGCCAGCCGTGCCGCCACGGCCAGCGCCTCGTCGACGTCGCGGCCCGGCGGCACGACCTTCGTGACCAGGCCGATGCGCTCGGCCTCGGTGCCCGACAGCGGCTCGTTGGTCATCAGGTAGTACTTGGCCTTGGCCATGCCGCACAGCAGCGGCCAGATCAGCGCCGCGTGGTCGCCCGCGGCGACGCCGACGCGGGTGTGCCCGTCGATCAGCTTCGCGTCCTCGGTGGCGATCGAGACGTCGGCCAGCAGCGCCACCGCGAGGCCCGCGCCCACGGCCGGGCCGTGGATCGCCGAGACGATCGGCTTCTTGAGTCCGATCATCCCGAAGACGATCTCGGACGCCTCCTCCATCGTCTGCAGCCGCTGCCGGCGGTCGGGCTCGCCCTGCTTGAGGTCGTTGCCGGCGCAGAACGCGCGCCCGGCGCCGGTGAGCACGACCACCTTGGTGGCGGGGTCGCGCTTGACGTCGTCCCAGATCGTCGCCAGCTCCGTGTGCATGCGCCAGCTCATGGCGTTGAGCACCTCGGGGCGGTTCATGGTGACGAGCAGGACCCCGTCGTCGCGGCGCTCGATCTCGAGCGTCTCGTACGCCGCGTAGCGGTCGACCTCAGTCGCCTGCACACTCATGCGGGCCGCCCCGCGAGCTCGCGCTCCTGCTCGCGCTCCTCCGTCCAACGCCGGACGGCCTCCTCATGCGCCGGCCGCATCGCGCGGATGTCCTCGAGCACGGCGTCGGACGACCGGACCACCGCGGACGGCGTCTTGAAGTGCGGGATGACGTACTTGCCGAACAGCTCGATCGACCGCATCAGCTTCTCGTGCGGCATCGAGTCGATCCGCATCCACACGTCCTCGACGCCGAGCGCCTCGTAGCGCTTGAGCTGCTTGACGAGCTCGTCGGGGTCCCCCGCCATGTACGAGGCCGACTCGTTGAGCATGTAGTCGAGGTCGTCGAGCTTGTCGGCGACGTCGGTGATCGCGCCCATGTAGGCGTAGTCCTTCGAGAGCTTCGACAGCCGCTCGTAGGCGCCGGTGGCCAGCTTGGCCACCTCGACCAGCGGCTTGATCTCCTCGCGCGCCTCCGCGGTCGTCTCGGCGCAGTGCATGGCGAAGATGAGCGCTCCCTTGCTGCGCCTGACGGGCAGCGTGTGGTCGGTCCCGTCGAACGCCTCGTCGTAGAGCGCGAGGCTCTTGCCGAGGTAGTCGAAGCCGAGGAAGCTCGAGAAGCTGACGACGCCGATGCCCTTCTCGGCCGCCATGCGATGGCTGTCCGGCCCGGTGGCCGCCGCGAACATCGGCGGATGCGGTTGCTGGATGGGCTTCGGTACGAGGCTCCGCGGCGGCACCTTGTAGTGCTCGCCGACGAAGCTGAAGGGATCGTTGAGGAAGGCCGCGCGGATGAGGTCGATGCCCTCCTCGAACTCGCCTCGGTTGTTGTCCACCGACACCTCGAAGGCGCGCAGCGCGAGCGTCGTGTTGCCGCGCCCGACGCCGAGCTCGACGCGGCCGTTGGAGAGGATGTCGCCGGTTGCCGCGCGCTCGGCGACGCGCAGGGCGTGGTTGATGCGCGTCGGCAGCAGCGCGACCTTGTGCGCGAACTTGATCCGGCTCGTGAGCGGCATCAGGTAGGGGTAGAGCACCTCGGGGCAGGACACCGTGGCCTCGCCGATGGCGAAGTGCTGCTCGGACGTGCCGAACATGTCGAAGCCGACCTTCTCGGCGAGCAGCACCTCCTCGACAAGCTCGAAGTACCGGTGGGCGTGGGTCGTACCCGGGCGGGTGTCCGCCTCGGACGAGAATCCGAATCTCATGTCTCGTTCATCCTCCGTTCCGGGTCAGTTGCAGCTGCGGGGCGGCGGATTCCTCCTGCCGCGGCTCGATCGTGCCGTCCAGGATCTGCTCGGCCCAATGGCACGCGACGTGGTGGCCCTGCCTGAGGGTCCGCAGCTCCGGCACCTCGTCGCGGCAGCGCTCGGCCTGCACGAACGGGCAACGGGTGTGGAAGCGGCAGCCGGGCGGCGGAGCGAGCGGGCTCGGCGGCTCCCCGCCGAGCGCCTCGGTCGCGCGCCGGCCGTCGCCCGAGCGGACCGCGTTGAGCGTCGGTCGCGAGCGCAGCAACGCGCGCGTGTACGGGTGGGCGGGGCGGCGGTAGAACTCGGCGGCGGGCGCCGTCTCGACGATCTTGCCGAGGTACATCACCGCCACGCGGTGACTGATGTGCTCGACGATCCGCAGGTCGTGCGCGATGAAGAGGTACGTCAGGCCCAGCTCCGACTGGAGGTCCTCGAGCAGGTTCACGACCTGCGCCTGGATCGACACGTCGAGCGCCGATATCGGCTCGTCGCAGACGATGACCTCGGGGTTGACCGCGAGCGCCCGCGCGAACGCGATGCGCTGGCGCTGGCCGCCGCTGAACTGGTGCGGGTAGCGGTCGACGAGCCGGGACGACACGCCGACCATCTCCAGCAGCTCGCGGACGCGCGCGGTCCGCTCGGCCTTCGTCCCGACCTTCTGCACGATCAGTGGCTCGGCGACGATGTCGCCGATGCGGGCGCGCGGGTTGAGGCTGCCGTAGGGGTCCTGGAAGACGATCTGGAGGCTGCGGCGCAGCGTGCGCAGCTCCGCTCCCCGCGCCGCCGTCACCGGCTCGCCGCGGAACAGGACCTCGCCGCTCGTCGGCGGCCGCAAGAGGATGAGCGCACGGCCGAGCGTGGACTTGCCGCTCCCGCTCTCCCCCACGAGGCCGAGCGTCTCGCCGCGGTGGATGGCGATCGAAACGCCGTCGACGGCCTGCAGCACGTTGTGCTGCCGGTTGAACAGCGGGATGCCCGTCGCGCCGGCCGGGAAGTGGACGGTGAGGTTGCGTCCCTCGATCAGGGGCTGCCCGTTCGTCGCCGCGTCGCTCACGTCTCCTCCTGACCCGCCGCCGCCGGCACCCGGGCGGTCTCGGCGGTCACGTCCGCCCAGCACGAGAGCCAGTGATCGTGCTCGAGCTCGCGCAGCATCGGGCTCGACGAGGTGCAGCGATCGTCGGCGAACTCGCAGCGCGGGGCGAACGGGCAGCCGTCGCCGAGCCGCGCGAGGTCGGGCGGCATGCCCGGGATCGGCACCAGCCGCCGCCGCTCGCTCGTGTCGTCCTCGGGCGCCGAGCGCAGCAGCCCGAGCGTGTACGGATGGCGCGGGTCGGTGAAGAGCGTGCGCGACGGCGCCTGCTCGACGACGTGGCCGGCGTACATCACCGCCACCTCGTCGCAGAAGCTGCCGACCACCGCGACGTCGTGCGTGATGAGGATCACGGCCACCCCGAGCTCGGTGCGCAGGTTGTCGATCAGCCGCAGGATCTGCGCCTGGATCGTCACGTCGAGGGCCGTCGTCGGCTCGTCGGCGATCAGGAGCTCCGGCTCGCACGCGATCGCGGCCGCGATCATCACGCGCTGCTGCATGCCGCCGCTGAACTGGTGCGGGTAGTCGTCGACGCGCTCGGCGGGCCGCGGGATCCCGACCATGCCGAGGTACTCGATCGTCCGCGCGCGGGCCTGCCGGCGATTGAGCTTGAGGTGCAGCCTCAGCCCCTCGGCGATGTGGTCGCCGACCCGCCGCGTCGGGTTGATCGAGCGCATCGGGTCCTGCAGGATCAGCCCGATCCCGGCTCCGCGCACGCGCGTCATCTCGCGCTCGGAGAGCTCGAGCAGCTCGCGTCCGTCGAAGCGCACGCTGCCCGACTCCACGCGGCCGGGCGGGGAGAGCAGCCGGAGCACCGAGAGCATCGTCACGCTCTTGCCCGAGCCGCTCTCGCCCACGATGCCGAGCGCGCGCCCGCGGTCGAGCCGCAGGCTCACGTCGTTGACCGCCCGCACGAGCCCGCTGCGGGTCGGGAAGACGGTGTTGAGGTGGCTGATCTCCAGCAGCGGAGCGGCGGTCGGCTCGGTCATGACGCGCCCTTTCCGTGGCGCAGGAACGGGTCGGTCGCCGTGCGCAGCCAGCTCGAGACGAGGTTGAGGCTGAGCACGGTGAGCACGATCGCCAGCCCCGGGAAGGCGACGACCCACCACGCCGTGGTGATGTAGTCCCTGCCCTCGCCGATCATCAGCCCCCACGACGAGTCGGGCGACTGGACGCCGAGGCCGAGGAAGCTGAGGATCGACTCGGCGATGATCAGCCGGGCGAGCTCGAGCACCGCGAGCGTCAGCAGCGCCGCCATGATGTTGGGCAGGAGCTGCTTGCGCATGATCCGCACGGGCCCGGCGCCGACAGCGCGCGCCGCCTCCACGAACTCGGTCTCGCGCAGCGCCTTGACCTGGCCGCGGACCATGCGCGCCTGGATCATCCAGCCCTCGATCCCCAGCACGGCGATGATCAGCCAGATGCTCGGGTTGAACACGCTCAGCACGATGATCGCGACGAGGATCCCCGGGAACGAGGCGAAGATGTCGGCCAGCTCCATGATCACCGAGTCCACCCAGCGGCCGATGTAGCCGGACAGCATCCCCATCACGACGCCGATCGACACGGCGACGAGCACCGAGGCGAAGGCGATGAAGAGCGACATGCGCGCTCCGTAGAGCAGGCGGCTGAGCACGTCGCGGCCGAGCTGGTCGGTCCCGAGCACGTGCGACCAGTCGCCGCCCTCCGACCAGGCGGGCGGGCGCAGGCGCTGCAGGATGTCCTGGGCCGCGGGGTCGTGCGGGGCGATCACCGGGGCCGCGATCGCGATCAGGATCATGAACCCCGAGGTGAGCAGCGCGGCGATCGCGAGCTTCTCGCTGCGCACCATGCGGCCCGCGCGGGCGAGCCGGCGGTCCCGGTACTCGGCGGCGTCGATGACGCGCTCGAGCCCGGGGGAGGTCGGCTCCGGCGTGACCGCCGTCATCAGCCGAACCGGATCCTCGGGTTCAGCCAGGCGTACAGCAGCTCGATCACGAAGTTGACCGTGACGACCATGATCGCGACCAGCAGCACGACGGCCTGGATCACGGCGAAGTCGAACTGCTCGACCGCGTCGATGGCCAGCAGGCCGACCCCCGGCCACGAGAACACGGCCTCGACCGGCACCATGTAGCCGGCCAGCATGCGCACGAGCTCCCAGCCGGAGAGCGTGACGATCGGGATGGCCGCGTTCTTGAGCACGTGCCGCGTCACCGTCCGCGCCATCGACGCGCCGCGGGCACGGGCCGCGGTGACGTAGGGCTTGCTCATCTCGTCGATGACGCTCGAGCGGACGATCTGCGTGATCCGCCCGGTGCTGAGCGCCGCCAGCGCGAGCGTCGGCAGGACGAGGTGCTGCCACGTCCCGTAGCCGGCGGTCGGCAGCCCCTTGACGTTGACCGCGACGAGCAGGACGAGCATCAGCGCGAGGAAGAAGTTCGGGATCGACACGCCCACCAGCGAGGTGGTGGTGATGAGCTTGTCGGCGAACGAGCCCGGGCGCAGCGCGGCGAGCGTCCCGAGCACGAGCGCCGCGATCAGCGACACGCTGAAGGCGCTGGCGACGAGCAACAGCGTCGCCGGCAGGCGCTCGAGGACGACCTCCGCGGCCGGCCGGCGCTGCCACAGCGACTCGCCGAGGTCGCCCTGCAGGGCGTCCCCGACGAACCGCCCGAACTGCGTGAGCACCGGGTCGTTGAGCCCGAACGAGTCGCGCATCTGGTCGCGCTGCTCCTCCGTCGCCTCGAGCGGGAGGAGCAGCTGGACCGGGTCGCCGACGACGTGCGTGACCATGAACACGAGTACGACGGCGGCGACGATCACCACGACCGAATGGAGCGCCCTCCGCAGCAGGAACGCCGGCAGCGCGCGAGAGGAGCTCGCCATGCCCTACGCGTTGAGCTTGGCCTTGGCGAAGATCATCTTCTTGTCGGCGCGCGGCTTGTACGCGATGCGCTCGGTGAGGCCGTAGAGGTTGGCGACCTGGACGACGAAGATGCCCATCGGGTCCTCTATGCCGACGTACTCGTGGATCTCGTGGTACATCTGCTCGCGCTTGCCCTCGTCGAGCTCCTGGCGCGCGGCGACGACCTGCTTCTCGATGTCCTTGTTCTCGTAGACCGCGCCGGCGCCTTCGGCCGTCAGGTAGGCGCTCAGGTTGCGGTCCGCGTCGAGGAACTCGTTGCCCGAGTACAGCACCGCCACCGGCTGGTCGCCCTGCTCGCCGAAGAACAGCTCGACGAACTTCGTCCAGTTCAGCAGCCGCGGGCGCACGTCCCACCCGAGGTTCTGCGTGAGCTGGCCGGCGACGACCTCGACGAGCTCGCGGTCCTTCGGCCAGTTGCCGTTCGCGTCGCCGAGGATCTCGAAGCTGAGCTTCTCGGCGCCGGCCTCGGCGGCGAGCTGCTTGGCCTTGGCGGCGTCGAACGCGTAGGGCTCGAGGTTCGGGTTGTAGCCGAAGATGTTCGGGTTCTGCATCTGGGCGTCGAGCAGGCGCCCGTGGCCGCCGAACAGCGTGTCGAGGATCGCCTGCTTGTCGACGGCGTAGTTCATGGCCTGGCGGATCCGCGGGTCCTCGAACATGCCCGTGTTGGCCAGCCGGATCATGGCGTGCTCGTTGCCCAGCACCTCCTCCAGCTGCGGCACGCTGTCGGTCTGCTCGTACATGACGTCGCGCACGATGTCGACCTCGCCGGCCGTCAGCGCGGCCATCCGTGCCTGCGGCTCGAGCAGCACGCGGAAGACGAGGTCCTTGATCGTCGGGGGGCCGTTGAGGCCCTCGTCGGGGTTGCCGCCCCAGTAGTTCTCGAACGCGGTCAGGCGCGTCTCCTGCCCCTGCCGCCACTCGACGAACTTGTACGGGCCCGTCCCGACGGGGTTCTCGCCGAAGTCGGGCTTCTGCGACGCCTCGATCGGCACGACCTGCAGGTACGGCAGCCGCGCCGGCAGGATCGGGTCCGGGCCGTTGGTCTTGATCTCCACCGTGGTCTCGTCGATCGCCTCGGCGCGCTTGAAGGACGCGAACAGCGACGCAACCGCCGACTCGAACTTCGGGTCGACGACGCGGTTGATCGTGTAGGCCGCCGCCTCGGCGTTGAACGGCTCGCCGTTGTGGAACTCGACCCCCTCGCGGACCTTCAGGCGCCACGTCGTGTCGTCGACCGACTCCCAGCTCTCGGCCAGCAGGCCCGCGAGCTCGTTGTCGTCGTTCCGCTCGATCAGCGGCTCGTTGATGTTGATCAGCTCGTCGAAGTTCGACCGTGTGTCGAGCAGCTGCGGGTTGAAGGTCTCGACGTCGGCACCCGACGCGAACACCGCCTCGCCCCCCAGGCGGCCGGTCGCCGGACTGCCGCCGGTCTCGGTCGCGGACTCGCTTCCACATGCGCCCAAGAGGGGTCCCAGACCCAAGACCGCCAGGCCAGAAACCCCGCCCTTGACGAACTGACCGCGCGTGACGCGCGCATCTCCACCCATGGACACTCCCTCGCTCCTCGGACGAAACCCGAGACTAAACAAACGATCAGTAAACGTCAAGTGAGCGATAGAAATCCTGTCAGACAGTCCAGGCCGAGCGGGCCGCGCGGCGCTCGCGGCGCAGGCGTTCGAGCCGTTCGACGCGGTCGTCGTACCGCTCCACCGAGGTGCGCTCGGCCATCGCGCGGAAGACGGCGAGCGCTGCCGCCGGCGGCGGCGCGTGGAGGAAGCGGCGGACGAGGTAGCCGTGCGCGGTGAGCCTGCCGTCGTCGGCGCGCGCGATCTCGAAGTCGCTCACGAAGCCGTGCTCGTCGAGGTCGCGGAGCCCGACCGAGACGTCGAACTCGTCCTCGAAGCCGAGCGGCGCCACGTAGTGGCAGCGCGTCTCGACGCTCGCGAGATCGAGGCCGAGCTCGTCGATCATGACGTGCCACGGCAGCCCCGACTCGTACTGCCACGTCTCGAACGCGCGCTCGGCCCAGCGGTAGTACTCCCCGCTGAAGACCAGGCGCGCGTAGTCGACGTCGGTGAACGCGAGTCGGTAGCGGTACGTCACCGAGCCGCGCCGAGCGGCTCGCGCCCCGGCTCGGCGAGCAGGCGGCCGAAGTCGGCCACCGGCTCGGTGTAGCCGAGGCTCCGCAGGCACCGCCAGAGGATCGGGTTGAAGAACGCGAGCACGGGCACGCCGGTCTCCTGTTCGAGCGGCGCGATCGCCTCGGTCGCCCCGCGCCAGAGCGGACACGCGATGTAGATGGCGTCGGCGTCCTCGGCCGAGCGGAAGACCTCGAGCGCCCGCGTGTACGCCGTCCGCGGGTCGAGCTCGAGCACGTCGTTGGGCCGCTGCGTGTCGTAGCCGTCGATCGCCGCGACCGTGAAGCCGGCTTCCTCGAGGTAGCGGCGCGGATGCTCGTTCTGGTCGGGCCGCCACGGCGTGGCGACGGCCACCCGGCTCGCGCCGAGGTGCTCGAGCGCGTCGGTCAGCGCCGTCATCGCGGTGACCGTCGGCTTGCCGGTGGCCTGCTCGACGGCGTCGACGAGCTCGCCTGTCCACTGCGGCCCCATCGCCGCCTGGATCAGGTCGCCGGTGATGAGCACGCAGTCGGCGTCCTTGTACTCGAGCATGTCGACCGCGGTCTGCACGATCTCCTCGCGGCGGGCGGCGAAGGCCGCCTTGTCGAAGCTCCCGCCGTGCATCATCTTCAGCGCCCACAGCTTCGTGTAGATCACGACGTTGACGTCAGGCGGCGTCATCCCGAAGAAGTCCTCGACCGTGCGGTCGATGGGGCCGGGATACACCCACGCGATCGTGCCGGCGGAGCCGAGGTCGCCCATCTGTTCCTCCTCTAGCTTACTGGTCGCTAAGTAAGCTATCAGGCAGCGGAAGAGGACGGCTCCGCGGCGCGCCGGCCGAGCACGCGGACGCCGTGCGCCGCGAGCGCCGCCGCGTGGCCCGGATCGTCGGCGAGCAACCGCACGCTCGTCACGCCGAGGCGGCGCAGGATCAGCGCGGCGGCTTCGAGCTCGGCGGCGCCGAGAACCTCGGCGGTCGGCGGCGCCTTCGGCCCGGACTCCCACTCGTCGAGCCCCCGGCCCTCGCGTGCGAGGTACAGGAGCACGCCGCAGCCGGCCTCGGCCACCTGGGCGAGCCCGTGCTCGAGGCGGCCCGGCGAGCCGCAGCCGATCGAGTGGAAGACGTCGCCGAGCACGCACTCGCCGTGGAGGCGCACGAGCGCGGCGCGCCCGTCGCCGACGTCGCCGCGGACGAGCGCGACGTGGCCGGCGCCCGCGCCCGACTTGCGGAAGACGACGGCGCGGAAGCGGCCGTGCTCGGTGTCGAACGACGTCTCCGAGCACAGCGCCATCTCGAGCTCGGCCTCCGCGAGGCCGCGCCGGACGTCGTCGGCCGACACCATGGGCATGCCCTGGCGGAGGGCGAAGCGGCGCAGCTCGGTCGGGCCGGGCTCGCGGCCGGCGTCGTCGAGGATGTGGCAGAAGGCGGCCGCCGGGACGCCGGTGGCCGCGCGCGCGAGGTCGACCGCCGCCTCGGGCCGGCCGCACCGCTCGCTCGTCCCGCCGGCTGCGGTCCGCACAGGGAACATGTGGCCGGGGCGGACGAGGTCGCCAGGCCTCGCATCAGGAGCGATCGCGACCGCGATCGTGCGCGCGCGGTCGGCGGCCGAGATGCCCGTGGCGACGCCGCGGCGCGCCTCGACCGACACGGTGTAGCCGGGCGCGCGCCCTCCGGTCACGGGCAGCAACGCGAGGCCGAGCTCGTCGCAGCGCTCGGGCGTGAGCGCGAGGCGGATCAGCCCGCGGGCATGGACGGCCATCGCGGCGATCGCCTCCGGCCCGGCGTGCGGAGCGGCCACGACGACGTCGCCGCCCTCGGCCTCGCCGCCCCACAGGACGGCCGGACGGCCGGCCTCCAGCGCGTCCACGGCGGCGGCATAGCGGGCGGCAGGGTCGCTGAGCTCCTCCTGCGCGTATCCCGCGACACCCGGCATGACGGGAATGTATCTTATTTGTTGGTCGGAAAGTAAAACCCCGGGACGGGAGTGGCATGGACCAGCAACCGGCCGTGGACGCAGCGCCGACGGTCTACCGCTATCGGCTCGGCAGCGCGGACGTCGGCTACGCCAGGCAGATGTTCAGCGCCGACTACTACCGCTGGGCCTCGCGCGCCTGGGGCACGTGGCAGCTCGACGCCGGGATGCCGCTGCGGCGCATGATCCTCGAGCTCGGTATCGGCCTCCCGACCTCGGAGACGCGCGGCCACCACCTCGCGCCGATCGCCTGCGGCGACGAGTTCACCGTCGAGCTGGGCGTGCGCGACCTGAACGCGCGCGGGCTCATCTCCGACTTCGAGTTCGTCCGCGTGCGCGACGGCAAGCTCGCGGCCCACGGCTACTTCGTCCGCCGCTTCGTCGCCATGGAGTCGATGCGCCCATGCGCGTCGCTCCCGAACGTCCTGGAGCGCGTGTTCGGCGCGATGGCCGCCCAGACACGCCTGCGCCCGTATCCCGAGCGGCGCGCCGAGCTGCAGCGCGACGCCCGGGTTCCCGCAGGCCCCGCGTGACGGCCGTCCGGCCGGCGGCGAGCACGCAGGGCGCCGGCATCCTCGTCGCGATGTTCGTGGCGGCGGCGACGCTGCGGCCGCAGCTGGTGGGCATCGGGCCGCTGCTTCCCGAGATCCGGGCCGACATCGGCATGTCGCACGCCGCCGCCGGCCTGCTGTCGTCGCTGCCGATCCTCTGCATGGCCGTCTTCGCGCTGCCGGCCGCCGCGCTCGCGCGGCGCCTCGGGACGGGCCCGGCCGTGGCCGCCTGCATGGCGACGATCGCCGTCGCGGGCGCCGTCCGTGCCGGCGCCGGGACGGAGGCGCTGCTGATCGCGCTGTGCGTCCCGCTCGGGGCGGCCATGGGCGTGGCCGGCGCGCTCCTGCCGGCGATGACGAAGGAGCGTTTCCCCGCGCGCCCCGCGTTCGCGACCGGCGTCTACTCGACCGGCATGCAGGTGGGCGCGGCCGCGGCGGCGGGCGCCGCCGTGCCGCTGGCCGCGATCCTCGGCGGATGGCGCGGCACGCTGCTCGCGTTCTCTGCGGTCGCGGTCGCCGGGCTCGCCGTCTGGGCGCTGACCGGTGGACTGCGCCCCGCCGCGACGGCGGCGCCGGCGCGGGTGCGGCTTCCCCTGCGGCGTCCGCGGGCCTGGACGCTCGGGGTCCTCTTCGGCCTCCAGTCGATGGTCTTCTGGGGCCTCAACGCCTGGCTCGCCGAGGCGTACCTCGAGCACGGGTGGACGGCCGGTGCGGCCGGGCTCCTGGTCACCGCGGTCAACCTGATCGGCATCCCCGCGAGCCTCGCCGTGCCGTGGTTCGCCGACCGCCTGGGCTCGCGACGCGGCTACCTCGCCGGCGGCGCGGGGATCATGCTCGTCGGCCTCGTCGGCCTGACGATCGCGCCCGCCGGCGCCTGGGGCTGGATCGTGCTCGTCGGGGTCGGGGGCGGCGTGGCGCTGTCGCTCGCGCTCACGCTGCCGCTCGACATGGCGCCCACGGCGGCGGAGGTCGGCGCCTGGGCCGGCCTGATGCTCTGCGTCGGCTACCTGCTCGCCTCCGTCGTGCCGGTGCTGCTGGGCGCCGCGCGCGACCTCACCGGGAGCTTCGCGGCGAGCCTGTGGACGCTCGTCGGGCTCTGTGCGGTGCTGCTCGCGCTGGCGTGGGTCGTCGCGCCCGCCGGCTCGGTCACGCGTTGAGCGGCAGCTCCGCCGACGGGAACCGCGGCGCGCGCTTCTCCGCGAGCGCGGTGCGGCCCTCCAGCGAGTCGGGCCCGCCGATGCCGAGCATCTCCAGCGCGGTCGACGTCTCGAACGCGGGGCGCATCCGCAGCAGCCGGTGGTTGAGCGCCCGCTTGGTGCCGGCGATCGCCGGGCGCGACCCGGCGGCCAGGCGGGCGGCGATCGCGAGCGAGTGGTCGAGCACCTCGGCGGCCGGCCGCGCGGTCGTGACGAGGCCGATGCGCTCCGCCTCCGCGCCGGTGATCGTCTCCCCCGTGAGCAGGATGTGCTTGGCCCGGGCCATCCCGCACAGCAGCGGCCACAACAGCACCGACTGCTCGCCCGACGCGACCCCGATCCGGATCTGGCCGTCGATCAGCGGCGCGTCCTCCGCCGCCACGGTGATGTCGGCGGCGAGCGCGAGCGCGAGGCCGATGCCGGCGGCGGCGCCGTTGATGGCGGCGATCACCGGGCGGTCCAGCTCGAGCACCCCGTAGACCATCTGGTGGATCCGGCTCGCCAGCCGCGGGCGGTCCTCCGGTGCGATCGGCGGCTGCCGCAGGTCGTTGCCCGCGCAGAACGCCCGGCCCGCGCCGGTGATCACCACCGCGCCCGCCGTGTCGTCGGAGCGCAGCCGGTCCAGCACGTCGACGATCTCCTCGTGCATGGCGTACGTCATCGCGTTGAGCACCTGCGGCCGGTCGAGCGTGACCAGCACGACGCCGTCGCCGCGGCGCTCGACGCGCAGCGTCGAGTAGCCCACGCGAATCAGCCGACCGTGGTGAAACCGCCGCTCACGCTGAGCACCTGCCCCGTGATCCACTCCGCCCGCGGTGACGCGAAGAGGACGACCGCGTAGGAGGCGTCCTCGGGGACGCCAAAGCGGTTGAGCGCGCGGCCGAGCGGATAGACGCGCAACGCCTTCTTGCGGCGCTCCTCGGCTTCCGGGGTGGCGTCCTCGACCCACTCCTTGTGGAGCACGGCGCCGAGCGAGATGCAGTTGACCGTGATCCCGTAGCGGCCCATCTCGCGCGCGATCGACTTGCTGAACCCCACGATGCCGGCCTTGGCGCCCGCGTAGACGGCCTGCCGCGGCTCGCCGATCCGGGCCGCGTCGGAGACGATGTTGATGATGCGCCCGGTCTGGCGCTCGCGCATGCCCTCCAGGACCGCGCGCGAGCAGTTCAGCGTCCCGAAGTAGTTGATGTCCACCCAGCGCTTCCACCACTCGGGGTCGGAGTCCACGAACAGGTTCGCCGTCCGCGAGGCCATCGTGTCGCCCTCGTCCTGCGGAACGGGAAGGCCGGCGTTGTTCACCAGGATGTCGACCGGCCCGAGCTCGTCGCCGATCGACGCGACGAGGGCGTCGATCGCCTCGCGGTCTGTGACGTCCGCGACCGCGGGGATCGCCGTGCCGCCGCGCTCGGCGATCTCGGCGACGACCGCGTCGGCCTTGTCGGCGACGATGTCGTTCACGGCGACGCGCGCGCCCTCGGCGGCGAGGTCGATCGCCATCGCCCTGCCCATGTACTGGCCGGCGCCCGTGACCAGCGCCACCTTGCCCTCCAGCTGCAGATCCATTCAGTCCTCCTGTGTCGTGTCGTGCGCTGGGTCGATGAAGGTGGTGCCGAGCTTCGTCATGTCGCCGGGCGCGAACACGTAGAGCACCTCGAGCGGCTCGTCGCCGGTCGCGACCGCGTGCGGCAGCCCGGCGGGCAGGTGGATGGTCATCCCGGGGCGCCCGTCGAACACCTCGTCACCGACGGTGAAACGCGCTCGGCCCGCTACGACGAAGTAGACCTCGGTCGCCTCGACGTGCAGGTGCAGGGGATGCTCGGTGTGCGGCTCCATGCGGTAGATGCCGATGGCGGTGAGCGCTCCGCCGTCCGGGCCCACGACGGTCGGGTCGATCAGCGCCTGGCAGGTGCCGGAGTCCTGCGGCTGGCCGTGGTAGTCGACGATGTCGACCCACTCGACGTCCTCGCGATAGACGACGACCCCCGGGCTCCGGTTCGTGGCCCGCGGATGGCTGGAAGTTGCCCGGACCGGCGTCATGCGCGGCGAGCATACCAACTCTTGTTGAACGTTAGATAGAACTGCCGTGGCCGGCGAACGTCAACTGCGCTGGGTGGGGAGGTGGCCGGACGTCGGCGGTTGCGAGGGCTCGAGTGTCGCCGTTGTTCCCGCTGGAGGAACAAAGGCGACAGTCGGCGCCGAGTGTCGCCTTGATACGCCTGAGGCCCACTAAGGCGACACTCGACCCGCCGCGCGCCGCTCACAGCCGGCCACCTCCTTACCCAGCCGGGGTAAACGCGACGAACCACCGGGGCGCCGGTGTGCGGCCTCAGATCACGAGGCCGCCGTCGGCGGCGAGCACCTGGCCGGTGACGTGGCTCGCGCCGGGGCCGGCGAGGAAGCCGAAGACCCCGGCGATCTCCGCGGGCTCGGGCACCCCGAGCGGGTAGCGGGCGAGGTAGGCGCCGACCGCCTCCGGCGGCATCGTCGCCACCATCTCCTCGAACATGTCCGACCGCGCCGCCGGCGACACGCAGTTGACCGTGATGCCGTCCGGGGCCAGCTCGCGCGCGCACGAGCGCGTCAACCCGATGATCGCGCCCTTCGCGCACGAGTAGTCGACCGAGCCGCTCAGGCGCGTGTTGCTCCCGGTCGTCGCGCCCGGTGACGAGACGGTCACGATCCGGCCGTGCCCCGCGGCGCGCATGCCGGGCACGACCGCCTGCATGAGGACGATCGTGCTGCGGACGTGGATCGTGATCATGCTCGCGAGCGACTCGCCGGTGCTCGCCATCAGCGGCACGCGCTCGAGCGACCCGCCGACGCAGACGAGGATCGTCGGCGCGCCGAGCTGCTCGGCGGCGTCGTCGACGGCCCGCCGGAGCCCGGGCTCGTCGTCGAGCGGGACGAGCCGGACGAGGTGCGGCACCTCGGCGCCATCGAGGTGTCGGTCCAGCTCGCGGGCGGCGTCGGTGCTCGAGCCGCCGAGCGCCGCGATCGAGGCGCCGAGGCGCGCCAACTCCTCCACGGCCGCGCGGCCGATGCCGCGCGTCGCGCCGGTCACCAGCGCCGTCCGCCCCTCCAGCGGCCGCTCCATCGCCTAGTCCCCCTCCCGGCGCACGAGGCCGCGGACCTGCGCGCCGATCGCGCGCTCGGCGTCGTACAGCGTCGCCACCAGGTCGGCGAAGCGCTCCTCGACCTGCCGGCGCCGAACCTTGCGCGTCGGCGTGAGCAGGCCCGGCTCGTCCTCCAGCCGCCGGGGCAGCAGGGCGAAGCGCTTCACCTGCTCCACGCGTCCGAGGCCCTCGTTCGCGCGCTCGACCTCCGCGGCGATCAGCTCGGTCACGGCTGCGCCGTCCGCCTCGGCGACGCGCTCGTGGTCGACCTCGATCAGAGCTGCGACGTACTTGCGCCCCTCCGCGACGACGACCGCCTCGGCGATGTACGGGCTGCCCTTGAGCGCGTTCTCGATCTGCAGCGGGCTGAGCGACTTGCCGCCCGAGGTGATGACGATGTCCTTCTTGCGGTCGATCAGCCGCAGCGCCCCGTCGGGCGTCCACTCGCCGACGTCGCCGGTCCGCAGCCAGCCGTCGACGAGCGTCTCCGCGGTCGCGTCCGGCTTGCCCCAGTACCCGGAGAAGACCGACGGCGAGCGGAAGAGGATCTCGCCGTCGTCGGCCAGCTGCAGCTCGAACTCGGGCCGGCGCAGCGGCTCGCCGACGTCGACGGGTTCGGGAAACGGGCGCTGTTGGGCCGTGACGTGGCCGGCGGACTCGCTCAGCCCGTAGACGATCCGGACGTCGACGCCCCAGGCTTGCCACAGCGCCGCGAGCTCCGCCGGCACGAGCGCGGAGCCGGTCTGGATCCAGCGGACGTCGTGGTAGCCCTGGCCTCGGAGCAGCGGACGGAACACGAGCCGGCGCGCCGCGTGCCAGGCCAGCCGTAGCGGCAGGGACGGCTCGCGCCGGCGCCAGCGCCGGTCCACGACGCCGCGCCCGATGCGCATCGCAGCGGCGTAAGCCGCGCGGCGGGCCCGCCCGGAATCGTCGGCGGCGGTGAGGATGCGAGTGGCGGTGCGGGTGAGGAAGCGCGGCGGCTGAAGGACGTAGGTCGGGCCGATCGCGCGGAACGCCGCCACGGGATCGCGCGTCTCGGCCGTCACGTAGGGGACGACGCGGGAGACGAGCGGCAGCGTGATCGTCAGGAGCTTGCCGACCACGTGCGCGAGCGGGAGATGCCCGACGACGCGCTGGTCGGCGAGCCGCAGCTCCGGCAGCGCCGGGTGCACGAGGCCGTCGTTCGCGTAGAGGAAGCTGCGGTGCGTGTGCAGCACGCCCTTCGGCGGGCCGGTCGTCCCGGACGTGTAGATGATGCAGAGGCCGTCCTCGGGCGAGCGGGCGGCGGCGAGGTCGTCGAGCGCCCCGGGCAGCTCGCCGCCGCGCCGCCGGAGCGAGGCGAACGACGGCGTGCCGTCGCCGATGACGACGACCTTCGGGGACGAGTCCAGGCGGCCGACGGCCTCGTTCAGCCGCGAGTGGTGCTCGCCCGCCTGCACGAAGACGACGGCGGCGCCCGAGTCCTCGAGCTGGTAGGCGATCTCGGGCGGCGAGCTCGTCGGATAGATGCCGAGCGAGATGCTGCCCGCCAGCCAGGCCGCGTGCTCGGCCACCACGTACTCGGCCGACGGGTCGCCCATGATCGCGACGCGGTCGCCGGCGCCCACGCCGAGCTCGCGCAGCCCGAGCGCCACGTCGCGGACCTGTCCGGCGAGCTCGGCCCAGGTCAGCACGGTCACGCCGTCCGGCGCCCACGCGCCCAGCGCCGGCCGGCCCGGCTCGAGGCGCGCGCGGGCCGCGAGCAGTGCGGGCAACGTCCAGCCCTCCAGGGAGGCGCCCGGTGCCCACGGCGGCGTCCGGCCTTCGAACGGGCTCGTCACAGGGCGCGGCACACTACCCTGGAGCGCGGCATGACGCCGCTCGACACGCTCGCCCCCGACCAGCGCGCCGTGCTGGAGCTGGTGCTGCGCCAGGGCCGCTCGTACGGGGAGCTCTCGGAGCTGCTCGCGATCCCCGAGCGCGAGGTCCGGGCCCGCGCCGACGCCGGCCTGCGCGCGCTCGCCGGCGAGCCGGCGGGCGCGGTCGACAGCGGCCGGATCGCGGATTGGCTGCTCGGGCAGCAGCCCGACGGCGAGGCGGAGCGGACGCGGGCGGCGGTGGCGAAGAGCGCCGACGCGCGCGAGTGGGCGGCGAGGGCGGCGGATCGGCTCGGCGGGCTCGGCGGCGCGATGCCTTCGGTGCCTGCGGCCGGCGACGAACCGGATCGTCCGGCGCCGACCGCACCTCCGGCGTCCGACGACGCCACCAATCTTCCGCCCCCGATCGTCCCGCCGGCGTCCGCGGCCATCGGTGACCGGTCGCGCCCAGCGGCGCCCCGTCCGCGGCCCCTGCGCGACGGGTCGTCGGGCGACGACTCGCCCCCCGCGCGCGACACCGCGCTGCCGCGATCGTCGCGTCTCGGCGGCGCGATCCTGATCGGGATCGTCGCGCTGCTCGTCGCCGGGACCCTCGTCTGGCTCTTCGTGCTGCGCGACGACGAGGAGGAGCCTGCGTCGTCCACGCCGCCCGCGGCCACGGCGACCCCGACCCCCGAGGCCGCCGCCAACGACATCGAGCTCCAGGGCACGGGCGACTCCCAGGCCCAGGGCCTGATGCGGCTCATCCGCGCCGAGGACGGAGCGGTCCAGTTCGCGATCGCGGCGCAGAACGTGCCGCCCAACGAGGGCCGCGAGGTCTACGCCGTCTGGTTCACGCGCGAGGGCGCGCAGCCGCGACGGCTCGGCTTCGCGCAGACGCCCGTCGGCGAGGAAGGCATCCTGACGACGGGCGGACCGCAGCAACGGGACGTCGACCGGTTCCCGAACTGGTTCGCGACCTACGAGAAGGTCCTGATCACGCGCGAGACGAGCGCGAAGGCGCGCCGGCCCGGCCCGGCGGTGCTGGAGGGGACCCTGCCGGGCGCCGGCGGCTGAGCCCGCGCAGGAACGCCAAGCCGTCGCGCACCAGCGTGTCGCTGTCCGGCGCGAGGTCGCGCCAGATGCACGTCGCGCTGCGCATCGCGGGCGAGACCTCGGCGAACGACTCCAGCCCGACGTACCCGTCATAGCCGGCGTCGTCGAGCGCGTCCATGATCGCCTGCCAGTCGACGGTGCCCGTCCCGGGCGTGCCGCGGTGGCTCTCGGACAGGTGGAAGTGGACGAGCCGGTCCGCGACGAGCCGCACCGGCGCCCAGAACTCCTCCTCCTCGATGTTCATGTGGTACGCGTCCAGGTGCACGCCGACGTTGTCCTCCCCCACGAGCTCGGCCAGCTCGAGCGCCTGCCGGGCGGTGTTGACGAGGAACGTCTCGTAGCGGTTGACGGGCTCGATCCCGAGCCGGACGCCGAGCGGCGCCGCGTGCCGGGCGGCCGCCCGCAGCACGTCGGCCGCCCGCTCGCGGTGCACGGGCCCTGGCCGGTCCTGCGGCAGGCGCCCGTGCGCCGCGTAGATGACGCCGCCGAGCACGGTCGCGCCCATCGCCGCCGCGGCGTCCACGCAGCCGCGCAGCTCCGCGTACGCCGCGTCGCGGACGGCGGGAGTCTCGCTCGTCGGATCGGTCGC
>Ga0190265_10000967_pt1 | contig 18668 bp, 19 predicted proteins | sample Popmic124T_FD_133135 | JGI IMG/M metagenome (GOLD analysis project Ga0190265, IMG submission 133135) | Populus adjacent soil microbial communities from riparian zone of Indian Creek, Utah, USA - 124 T | ecosystem: Environmental > Terrestrial > Soil > Riparian zone | place: USA: Utah | collected...
ACGAGAGCTGGTCCACCATCGTGTTGACCGTGGACTTGAGCTCCAGGATCTCGCCGCGGGCGTCCACGGTGATCTTCTGCGACAGGTCGCCGCCGGCGACCGCGGTGGTGACCTGGGCGATGTTGCGGACCTGGCCGGTCAGGTTCGACGCCATGTAGTTGACGTTGTCGGTGAGGTCCCGCCACGTCCCGGCGACCCCCTGCACCTCGGCCTGGCCGCCGAGCTTGCCCTCGGTGCCGACCTCGCGGGCCACCCGGGTCACCTCGTCGGCGAACGAGGAGAGCTGGTCCACCATCGTGTTGACCGTGGACTTGAGCTCCAGGATCTCGCCGCGGGCGTCCACCGTGATCTTCTGCGACAGGTCGCCGCGGGCGACCGCGGTGGTGACCTGGGCGATGTTGCGCACCTGGCCGGTCAGGTTCCCGGCCAGCTCGTTGACGTTCTCGGTCAGGTCGCGCCAGGTGCCGGACACGTTGGGTACCGCGGCCTGCCCGCCCAGCTTGCCCTCGATGCCCACCTCGCGGGCCACCCGGGTCACCTCGTCGGCGAACGACGAGAGCTGGTCCACCATCGTGTTGACGGTGTCCTTCAGCTCCAGGATCTCGCCGCGGGCGTCCACCGCGATCTTCTGCGACAGGTCGCCGCGGGCCACCGCGGTCGCCACCTGAGCGATGCCGCGCACCTGGTCGGTCAGGTTGGCCGCCATCAGGTTCACCGCGTCGGTGAGGTCCTTCCAGGTGCCGGCCACGTCCGGCACCGCCGCCTGGCCGCCGAGCCGGCCGTCGGTGCCGACCTCGCGGGCCACCCGGGTCACCTCGTCGGCGAACAGCCGCAGCGTCGCGGTCAGCGCATTGATCGTGTCCGCCAGCTCGGCCACTTCGCCGCGGGCGTTCACGGTGATGGTGCGCGACAGGTCGCCCTTGGCGATCGCGGTGGCCGCCGAGGAGATCGAGCGGACCTGGTTGGTCAGGTTGCTGGCCATGGTGTTCACCGAGTCGGTCAGCGCCCGCCAGGTGCCGGCCACGCCGCGGACGTCGGCCTGGCCGCCGAGCCGGCCGTCGGTGCCGACCTCGCGGGCCACCCGGGTCACCTCGTCGGCGAACGACGACAGCTGGTCCACCATGGTGTTCACGGTGCGGCCGATGCGGCGGAACTCGCCGCGCAGCGGCCGGCCCTCGATCTCCAGGGCCATGTGCTGGGAGAGGTCGCCCTCGGCCACCGCCTCGATGACCCTGGCGATCTCCGCGGTGGGCGCCTCCAGGTCGTCGATCACCGCGTTCACCGCGCGGGCGCCGGCCGACCACGCGCCGTCGTAGCTCTCCTCGTCCAGGCGGGCCGTCATCCGACCCTCCCGACCGACCACCCGGCTGATCCGCAGCAGGTCCCGGTTCTGTCGCTCGGCCACGGTGACCAGCTCGTTGAACTGGTCGACGACGTCGCCGGCCGGTCCCTGCCGGCGCGGCAGCCGCACGTCGAGCCGGCCCTGCCGGACCTGGTGCAGCGCGGTCGCCAGCTCGCCGAGGAGGGCATCGGCGGCCGCGTCGCCGCTGTCCTCGGACGGGGCCGTCGCGGCCCGTTCAGGTCGGGTCGTGGTCATCCGGCCACCCTCGAGGGACGGCGTCGGTCGGCGGTCATGAGTCCTCCCGTCCCCGGACCGACGGTCGGGCGGGGTGGCACCGGTACGGCCACCGCTGCGCTGACACTAGTCGATCGGGCCGGAGCGGATACCGGCGCCAGCACGACTCGGGTGGACAGGGCACACTTCCCCCGTGCCCGTTCAGCTCGAGCGGCGGATGCGGTTGCCGCCGGACGCCCGATCCGCCGGTCGGGGGCGCCGGATGCTGCAGCACGCGCTGACCGAGGCGCTGGCCGAGCACGCCGACGCCGATAGTGCCGGCGAGCTGCTGGACACCGCCGTGCTGCTGGCCAGCGAGCTGTGCGAGAACGCGGTGCTGCACGCCGGCACCGAGTTCGAGCTCGCGGTCACGGTGACCGAGCACGAGGTCACGGTGACCGTCACCGACCGCGGGAACGGCCCGCTGGAGATGCACCTGGCCCAGCCCCGGCAGCGCTACGGGCGGGCGGCCAGCCACGGGCGGGGGTTGGCCCTCGTGCAGCGGCTGGCGTCGGCGTGGGGCACCCGGCACGAGTCCGACGGCCGGCACGTGATCTGGTTCTCGCTGCGGCGCAACCCGGCCGCGGAGCCGGCGGCTCCGGCGCCCGAGCTGCCCAACCCGGAGCGGGTGTGGAGCACCGCGGAACAGGCCCGCTGGCTGCTGCACATCCCGCCGAACCTGGTCGACCGGTTGCAGCCCGTCGAGCTGATCACCGAGCTGGTCCGCAGGCTGCGCGAGCTGCTGGACGCCGCGTGCGTGAGCGTCGAGGTCGACGAGGGCGACGGCGCCCGGGAGCTGGCCCGCGACGGCTGGCCCGGCGCCGGGCCGGCCACCGAGGTGCGGCTGCCGATGACCGCCCCGCTGCGCGGCAGCCTGCGCGTGGAACACCAGCCGGGCCCGGCCGCCGCGGACCCGGAGCAGACCCGCGACCTGTCCGAGCTGATCGCCAACCGGGTGGCGATGGCGGTGGAGACGCAGTGGCTGCGCGGCGTCGACCAGCGTCGTCGGGCCTGGATGACCTACCTTGCCGAGACCAGCGAGCTGCTCGGCCAGTCCCTCGACGTCGACCTCACGGTCACCGTGGTGCCGCAGGTGGTGGTCCCGCGGCTGGGCCGGTGGTGCGCGGTGCACCTGCTGGACTCCGCCGGTCGGCTGCGGCTGGCCGCGCTCACGCACGCGGACGAGAACCGGCTGCCGGAGCTGCGGGCCGTCGTCGACCCGAACGGCTCGCCGGGGTTGCCGCCGGAGCTGGCCCGCGGCCTGGCCGAGCTGATCGGCGAGGGCGGCGGGCACGTCGGTGACGGGCCGGTGCGCTTCGCCACCCCGACCGACGGCATCGCGGTCGCGATGCGGGCCCGCGGTACCGCGATCGGCGTGCTGATCGTGGGCCGTCCGGAGGGCCGCGCGCACACCCCGGAGGACCTCGCGCTGGCCGGGGACATCGCCCGCCGGGCCGGCCTGGCCATCCACAACGCGCAGAGCACGGCCGCGCACGTCGAGGTCTCACAGGCCCTGCAGCAGGCCCTGCTGCCCCGGGCGCTGCCGGCGGACACCGGACTCGACGTGGCCGCGGCCTACCTGCCGGCCAGCTCCGGCAGTGACGTCGGCGGCGACTTCTACGACGTGCTGACGACGGACCCGGCGCGCTGGCTGGTGTCGATCGGCGACGTGTGCGGCAAGGGCGCGCGGGCGGCGGCACGCACCGGGCTGGTGCGGGACGTGCTGCGGGTGCTGGTGCGCGAGGGCCGCTCGCTGAGCGAGGCGGTGGCCACGCTCAACGACGTCATGATGGAGGCGGCGGACCCGCTGCAGTTCTGCACGCTGGCCACCGCCATCGTGCACCGCACGCACCCTCCCGAGAGTCCCGGCCTGATGGTCGAGCTGCTGCTGGCCGGGCACCTGCAACCGGTGCTGGCGCGCGCGGACGGCCGGGCCGAGCTGGTCGGTGAGTTCGGGACCGCCGTCGGCCTGATCCCGGTCGTGCGAATGGGCTGCAGCCAGCACCGGCTCGGGCCGGGCGACGCCCTGCTGTTCTACACCGACGGGGTCACCGAGCGCCGGCGCGGCCGCGAGCAGTTCGGCCCGGAGCGGCTCCTCGACGCGGCGGCGAAGGCGGCAGGGCAATCCGCGGCGCAGCTGGTCGCCGCCGTGCGGGAGGCGGTGGAGCGGTTCTCCGCGGCCCCGCTCGACGACGACGTGGCCTTGGTGGCGGTGCGCGCCGCACCGTAACGGGTGATCCCCGGCTCCCGGGGGCTACCGACCGGACGCCGTCTGACGCATCCTGGGGGTGGCGGATGCGCGGGGGTGTTCCGGCGCCGGTAGCGACGCGGGAGGGCCGTGAACGAGCACACCGGCGGTGGCGGCATCGACCCGCCCGCCGGTGGCCCGGTCCGCCGTCGGCGGCGTCGCCTGCCCCGGCCGTGGCCGACCCTGCTCCTGGTGCTGTTCTGCCTGGGCGCGGGGATCCCGGTGACGGTGGCGCTCACCCCCGGTCAGCAGATCGTGGCCTTCGGCCAGCACATCACCGTCGGCGCCCGGCCCCCGGAGCCGGACCTGTCCGGCCCGGCCCGGCTGGTGCAGGTGGGCAACACCGAGCTGGACGTGCACCGGCTGCGGGTCGTCGGGCCGCTGCGACCGCAACTGGTCATGGGGCCGGTGCAGCGGAACGCGGCCGCGGCCGAGGTCTTCGACCCGCAGGCCGGTCCGCGGGCCCGGGACGCGGCGGTCACCGCCGTCCGTGACGGCTTCCTGCACTGGTACCTGCTGGGCGGCGCCGTCCTGATCGCGTTCACACTGGCCGCGTCGGCCGGGGCGACCGCGCTGCGCACGCTGCTGGTGCTGCGCCGGCAGAGCCGTTCGGCGGGCGGGCACCAGCCGCTGCCGGAGATCTGGTCGTACTGCGCGCGGGCCGCGCGCCGGATGACCGTGGTCGCGGTGTCCGCGTCGGTGCTGGCTTGGGCGGCAGCCGGTGGCCTGGCCTACGCCGGGGCGGCGCAGGGGCTGGGGAGCGTGTCGTCGTTGTCGCAGCTGGTGGGGGCCTACCACCTGAGCCCGAACCCGGTCGGGCCGCCGGTCACCGGGTTCGACGGTGCGGTCATCGGCGACTCGCGGGCGGTGCGGGTGGGCGGTCCGCCGCTCCCCGGCGGCAGCGCCGACGACGTGGCCTGCGAGCGCAGCACCGACTCGCTGGCTGCGGAGATCGGCGACCTGCTGCCGGCGCGGGTGCTGAACCTGGCCTGCCCCAGCGCGACGGTGACCAGCGGGTTGCGCGGGCCCCAGGAGCGCGGCGACCGGCTGCTGCCGCCGCAGGTCGGCCTGCTCAAGCAGGTGCAGAACCTGCGCTTCGTGGTGCTGGCGATCGGGCCCAACGACGTGGGCTGGACCGATTTCCTGCGCTACTGCTACGGCGTGCCGGACTGCTCGGACCAGCTGACCCAGGGCGAGTTCGACTACCGGATGGCCGCCTTCGACCGGGTCTACGGCGATCTGCTGATCGACCTGAACGACCTTCCGGGGCGACCGCAGGTCATCGTGATGACCAGCTACGACGCCTTCGGATCCGACGCGGACTGCGCGGACACCCGGGCCGACGGCCACCCCGGACTGGACCCCGGGAAGATCGGGCTGCTGGCCGCCCGGAACGACCAGCTCAACGCGGTGCTCACCGCGGGCGCCGAGAAGTACGGCTTCGCGGTGGCCCGGCCGGAGCTGGGCCAGCTGTGCGCCACCGGGGGCGACGGGCTGGGCCCGGACCTGCAGGGCCTGGCCGACCCGTTCCCGTTCCACCCGACCGGGATCGGCTCGCTGCGGATGGCCTCGGCCGTCGTCCGGCTGGTGGCGCCGCCCTCCTCCCGCTGATTCCCGGGCTCTGATCACCCTGGGCCAGAATGGCCGGGTGGCCGGGTCGTACTGGGTGTTGCACGTCGACCTCGACCAGTTTCTCGCCGCGGTCGAGGTGCTGCGTCGCCCGGAGCTGGCCGGGCGGCCGGTGGTCGTCGGCGGCCGCGGCGACCCGACCCAGCGGGCGGTCGTGGCCACCGCCTCCTACGAGGCCCGCGAGTTCGGGGTGCGCTCCGGCATGCCGCTGCGCACCGCGGCCAAGCGCTGCCCGGACGCGGTCTTCCTGCCCGCCGACAACCCCGCCTACGAGGAGGCCTCGGAGCGGGTGATGGCGGTGCTGCGCACCTTCGCCGACCCCACCGGCACCGAGTCCGCCAACACCGAGTCTGCAGCCGACTCCGCCGCGGTCGAGGTGATGGGCTGGGACGAGGCGTTCCTCGGCGCCGTCACCGACGACCCCGAGGCGCTGGCCGGATCGGTCCAGCAGGCGATCCGGGAACAGACCCGGCTGTCGTGCTCGGTCGGCATCGGCGACAACCTGCTGCGGGCCAAGATCGCCACCGAGTTCGGCAAGCCGGCCGGGATGTTCCGGCTCACCGCCGAGAACTGGGACGCGGTGATGGGTGACCGCCCGACCAGGGCGCTGTGGGGCATCGGGGCCAAGACCGCGCGCAAGCTGGACGAGCGGGGCATCCACACCGTGCGCGAGCTGGGTGGCGCCGACCCCGCTCGGCTGGCCGCCGAGCTGGGCCCGGCGCTGGGCCCGTGGTACGTGCAGCTGGGCCGGGGCATCGGCCGGGAGCGCGTGCAGGGCACGCCGTGGGTCCCGCGGTCCCGCGGCCACGAGACCACCTACCAGCAGAACCTGACCGACTGGGCGCAGGTGCGGGCCGGGGTGGCCGAGCTGGCCCGGCAGGTGGCCGCGGACGTGCAGGCGGAGGGGCGGCCGGCGACCCGGGTGGCGGTCAAGGTGCGGTTCGCACCGTTCTCCACCCACACCCGCAGCGCCACCCTGCCCGAGGCGACCAGCGACCCGGCCCTGTTCGAGACGGCGGCGCTGGACGTGCTGGAGCTGTTTTCGTCCCGCCGCCCGGTTCGGCTGCTCGGCGTGCGTGCCGAGTTCGGACGCTCGTGAGTGCTGCGCCGTGTTCTTGCACGGCGCAGCACTCACAAGCGCGCCAGCGCCTCAGCGACCGTGGGCACGGCGGTCACGCCGGGCGGCAGAGGCGGGCGCGCCAGCAGCACCACCGGCAGCCCGAGCCCGCGGGCCGCGTCCAGCTTCGCCACCGTCGCCGCTCCCCCGCTGTCCCGGCTGACCAGCACGTCGATCCGGTGCCGGCGCAGCAGCGCATGCTCGCCGCGCACCGTGAACGGCCCGCGGTCCAGCACGACCTCGCAGTGCGCGGGCAGCGGTGGCGAGGGCGGATCGACCGCGCGCAGCAGGAACCACAGCTCGTCCAGGCGAGCGAACGCGGGCAGGTCACCGCGGCCGGTGGCCAGGAAGACCCGGCGGCCGAGCCCGGGCAGCAGCGTCGCGGCCGCCGTCGCGTCCGGGACCCGGTACCAGCGGTCACCGGCGCGTTCGGTCCAGCCGGGCCGGCGCAGCAGCACCAGCGGCAGTCGCAGTTCCGCCGCGGCCGCCACCGCGTGCTCGGTGATCCGGGCCGCGAACGGGTGGGTGGCGTCGACGAGCACGTCGGTCCGGTGCTCGCCCAGCCACCGGGTGAGGCCGGCCGCTCCCCCGAAACCGCCGATCCGCACCTCGCCGGGCAGCGGTGCCGGTTCGGCCACCCGGCCGGCGAGCGCGGTCCGCACCTCGTAGCCGGGCCGCGCGACCAGCGCCGCGGCCAGCTGCCGGGCCTCGGCGGTGCCACCGAGGATGAGGACCCGGATCACTCGGGCAGTCGCCGACGCAGCAGGTAGGTGTCCATGATCCAGCCCTTGCGCGCCCGGTGGTCGGCGCACAGCCGCTGGATCTCCCCCTTGACCTGCTGCAGGTCGCCGTGCACCAGTAGCTCGTCCGGGGTGCCCAGGTAGGCCCCCCAGTAGATGTCCAGGTCGGTGTCGGGCAGCCGGGCGAACGTCTGCCGGGCGTCGAGCAGCACGACCACGTCGTCGCTGCCCGCCGGCAGCCCCTCGTCGGCCAGCCGGCGCCCGGTGGTCACGGTGAACGCGCGACCGGTCCGGTTCAGCGCGATCCGGTGCCGCGCGGCCAGCGCCTGCACGCTGCTGATCCCGGGTACCGACACCACGTCGAACGCGATCTCCTCGCGGCCGGCGATCCGGTCCAGGATGCGCAGCGTCCCGTCGTAGAGCGCCGGGTCACCCCAGACCAGGAACCCGCCGGCCGCCCCGTCGGGCAGCTCCTCGGTGATCATGCGCAGGTAGCCGGCCTCGCGCCGGTGCTGCCAGTCGGCCACGGCCGCGGCGTAGCCGGCGGTGCCGGCCGAGCGGTCGCGCTCCGGGTCCGGGATGCTCACCACGCGGTACTCGCGGGTCACGTGCCGGGCCAGCAGCTCGGAGCGCAGCCGGGCCAGGTCGTCCTTGCCCGCGCCCTTGTCGACCAGGAAGAACACATCGACCCGGTTCAGCGCGGCGACCGCCTGCAGGGTCAGCTGCTCCGGGTCACCGGAACCGATGCCGATCACGTAGACGGTGCGCACGGGCCGACGTCACCCCGGGTCGGGGGCGTCCGGCGACGGCGGGACCGGGACCCGCATCACCAAAGCGCCCGGGTCGACCTGAATCCGCAGCGTCGTGACCTCGCCGATCGGGTCCCCGTCGAGCTGCGAGGGCTGCGGGGCGTCGGCCTCGATGACGATCGAGCGCGCCTGCCAGTGCTCGACCCGCTCGTGCCCCCGGCGCGTCCGCGTGATGACTCGGACGGCCACCGCGAGCCAGCCGACCAGGGTGCTCGGCGCGATGTTGACCACGTCGAGCACGCCGTCGTCGATGTTCGCCCGTGGCATCAGCACCAGCCCGCCGAGCAGCGTGCCGCTGTTGCCGACCACGACCGTGCGGGTCCGACGGCGCAGCGGCGGCGCGTCGTCGAGCGTGAGCCGTACCCGGATGCGGCGTCCGTGCATGGCCCGGAACCCGGAGATCACGTAGGCCAGCGGCCCGACCCGCACCTTGAGCCGTTCCGGGGTGTTGGCCATGATCGCCGCGTCGAAGCCGGTCCCGGCCATGACCAGGAACACCCGCTCGTGGTCGCCGTCGTCCACCTGCACCCGGCCGACGTCGATCTTCCGGTCGTCCCCGGACAGCGCCACCCTGGTGGCCGCCACCACCTCCTGCGGGGTGCCGATGGTGCGGGCCAGCAGGTTCCCGGTGCCCGCCGGGACCAGGCCCATCGCCACCCCGGTGCCGGCCAGCGCCTCGGCGACCGCGCGCACGGTGCCGTCGCCGCCGCACGCCAGCACCACGTCGGCACCGCGCTCGACGGCGTCGCGGGCCTGCCCGGTGCCCGGGTCCTCGATGGTGGTCTCCAGCCAGAGCGGCTCGGCCCAGCCCAGGCTGGTGCAGACCGAGGACACCTGCCTGCGGGTGTCGGCATCGACCTTGGTCGGGTTGGCGACCACCGCCGGGATCGGCCGGTCCTCGGGCTCTGCTGACAACGCGTCCGACTCCTCGTCCGTGCGACGGCTCCTCGCGACACCCCACGCGCACACGGCGAGGAACGGCAGGATGGACGCAAGCACCACCCACCAGTCGCCGGACACGGCGGAACCTTAATCGGGTCCCCCGCGTCGAGGGGCAGGAGGCTGGGGCAAGCGGGGGTGGCCCGTGACCGGCCCGCCCACCATGCCGGCCGGCCCTGATCAGTCGTCCCCGGCAGGAATGCCCAGCACCCGCCCGTACTCGTGGCGCAGCTCGGTCCAGCCGTGGTCCCTGGCGTCGTCCCCGGTGATCGGGCCGGTCGGGTGTCCGTCGAGCAGGTTCTCGGCGACGACCAGGCACAGGTGCCACCCGGCGGCGACCTTCGGCGCCCAACCCCGCTCGGTCACGCTGTGGCTCAGCGTCAGCTGGGTTCCGGGCCCAGCCGGTTCCAGCTCCCAGCGCAGCCGGTCGGTGTCCCAGGTGTGCTCGAGCAGGTGCGGCGGTTCGGCCCGCAGCACCGTGCCGGGCAGGTCCTCCCGGTTCTCCCCGTCGATCATCGTCAGGGTCACGTCGCCGAGCACGCCCAGGTCGCGGTCGGAGACGAACGGCGCCCACTCCCGCTGCTGGGCCGGGTCGGTGAGTGCCGTCCACACCCTGTCCGGCGGATGCCGCAGCGCCCGGACGAAGATCAGCTCCCAGAGCTCGCCGTCGGGCCGCACCGTCACGTCGGCGAGCGGACCGATGTCGGGCAGGGCGCGGTTCGTGGTCATCGCTTCTCCTCAGGCGTTGTCGAGATGGCGTTCCAGTGCATCGAGGTGCCGCGTCCACAGCTCCCGGTAGGGCTGCAGCCAGCCGTCCAGCGCCTGGAACGGGGCCGGTTCGATCCGGTAGATGCGCTGCTGGGCGGCGGTCCGGCTGGAGACGAAGCCGCCCTCGCGCAGCACCTTGAGGTGCTTGGACACCGCGGGCTGGCTGATCTCCAGCGCGGCCACCAGCTCGCCGACGCTGCACTCGGAACGGCGCAGCTCGTCGACGATCCGGCGCCGGGTCGGCTCGGCGAGCGCAGCGAAGACATCGGCGGGCACGGTCGACGAGTATTCTCGTTCGCGTATATACGTGTCAAGGCATAAACATCTCGAGTCGCGCGCGCAGTCCCAGCGGGAGAGGCTGGGCACATGCGCGTGCTGGTGACCGGAGCGTCGGGTTTCGTCGGCAGCCGACTGTGCCCGGAGCTCGAGAAGGCCGGGCACGACGTGCTGGCCATGACCCGGAACCCCGATCGCTACCGGGGCGCCGGCCAGCCGGTGCGCGGCGACGTGCAGGACGCGGACTCCATCGCGGCCGCGCTTCAGGGCTGCGACGGCGCCTACTACCTGGTGCACTCGCTGACCGAGAAGGACTTCGAGAGCCGCGACGCGGCCGCGGGCCGGATCTTCGCCACCGCCGCCGCGGCGGCGGGGCTGCAGCGGATCGTCTACCTGGGCGGGCTCGGCGACGAAGCCGACGAGCTGTCCGCGCACCTGCGCAGCCGCCGCGAGATGGAGCGGCTGCTCGGCGCGACCGGGGTGCCGGTCACCTCGCTGCGGGCCGGGATCATCGTCGGCCACGGCGGCATCTCCTGGGAGATGACCCGCCAGCTCGTCGAGCACCTGCCGGCCATGATCACCCCGCGCTGGGTGCACACCCGCACCCAGCCGATCGCCATCGCCGACGTCATCCGCTACCTGGTCGGGGTCCTGGAGGTGCCCGAGGCCGCCGGCCGGGCGCTGGACGTCGGCGGACCGGACATCCTGGAGTACGTGGAGATGATGCGCCGGGTGGCGGCGATCGAGGGCCGGCACCTGCTGATCGTCCCGGTACCGTTGCTGTCCCCGCGGCTGTCCTCGCACTGGCTCTCGCTGGTCACCAGCGTCGACCTGCAGACGGGCCGGTCCCTGGTCGACTCGATGAGCAACGAGGTGATCGTGCGCGACGACACCATCCGCCGGCTGGTCCCGTTCGAGCCGATGGACTACGACAGCGCCGTGCTGGCCGCGCTGGGCGAGCGGGCCCGCTCCCGGCGGAACGCGCGGTGAGGCTGCCCACCCGGGACCGGATCGTGGCCGCGCTCCCGGGCTGGCTGTCCGAGAAGGTGCCTCGCGACCACTGGGAGTCCGACAACGCGTTCCGGCGCCGCCGGCAGGTGGTGGCCACGACGTCGGTGGCCGGCGCCGGCCTGCTCGGGGCCTCGCTGTCCACCCGCCCGAACTCCGGCGCGTTCTACGGGCTGACCCTGGGCACGGCCGCCACCTGGATCGTCGGCGGGCTGGCCTCCGGGCGGCTGCACCTGGGCCGGATGCGCCGCGGCGAGCGCCTGCAGCGCCCGATCGTCACCCCGGTTCTGACCGGCGTCGGCGCGTTCGGCGTGTTCTACGGCGCGGCCCTGGTCTGCCGGTACATCCCGGTCCTGGACCGCGCCATCCACTCGGTGCTGCGCTACGCGAACCAGGGCTCCGACCCGCTGGTCCTGGTGACCACGCTGGCCAACGGCGCGGCCGAGGAGGTCTTCTTCCGGGGCGCGCTCTACGCCGCGATCGGCACCCGGCACCCGGTGATCGGCTCCACCGGCGTCTACATGCTGGCCACCACGGCCACCCGCAACCCGGCGCTGGTGCTGGCCTCCGGGGTGATGGGCGCGCTGTTCGCGCTGCAGCGGCGGGCGTCCGGCGGCATCCAGGCGCCCATCCTGACCCACCTGACCTGGTCGGTGCTGATGCTGCGCTTCCTGCCGCCGCTGTTCCGCCGGGTCCTCGACCCGATCGACAACCGGCCGGCCAACCCCTAGGTGCCCTAGCCGGGCGACTGGACGAACGCCTCCATCCCGGCCAGCAACCGGTCCACGTCGCTGTCGTCGACGTAGGGCGCCAACCCGACGCGCAGCGCGCCGGCGTCCCCCAGGCCCAGCCGCCGCGACGCCTCCAGCGCGTAGAACGCCCCGGCCGGTGCGTTCACCCCGCGCGTGGCCAGGAACTCGTACGCGGCGCGGGACTCGCGGCCGCGGAAGCCGATCAGCATCGTCGGCGTCCGGTGCGGGGCCCGGGAGTAGCGGATGATTCCCGGCAGCTCGGCCAGCCCGGCCTCGATGCGCTCCCGCAGCCGGTCCTCGTGCGCCTCGATCACGCCCATGATCCGAACCAGCCGGTCCCGCCGGTGCGCGCCGCCCGGTGCCAGCGAGGCGAGGAAGTCCACGGCCGCGGTCGTGCCGGCGAGCAGCTCGTAGGGCAGCGTGCCCAGCTCGAACCGCTCCGGCACGGCGTCCGGTGACGGCAGGAGCTTCGCCGGGCGCAGCGTCTGCAGCAGCGCCGGGTCGGCGGCCAGCACGCCGCAGTGCGGCCCGAGGAACTTGTAGGGCGAGCAGACGAAGAAGTCCGCGCCCAGCGCATCGAGGTGGACCGCGGCGTGCGCCGTGAAGTGCACGCCGTCCACACAGGTCAGCGCGCCGGCCTCGTGGGCGAGGTCGGTGATCGCCCGCACCGGGGGGCGGGTGCCGATCAGGTTGGACGCCGCGGTCACCGCCACCAGCCGGGTCCGCGGGGACAGCTGCTCGGCAACGGCGTCGGCGCCGAGCTCGCCGGTCTCCGGGTCGAAGTCGGCCCAGCGGACGGTGGCGCCCACCGCCTCGGCCGCGTGCACCCAGGGCCGGATGTTCGCGTCGTGGTCGAGGCGGGTGACCACGACCTCGTCGCCCGGGCCCCAGCCGGCGGCCAGCGTCCGGGCCAGGTGGAAGGTGAGCGAGGTCATGCTGCGGCCGAACACGATGCCGCGCGGATCCCCGCCCAGCAGGTCGGCCATCGCGGCCCTGGCCGCCAGCACGACGCCGTCGGCCGTGCGCTCGGCCGCGGTCACCCGCCCGCGGTTGGCCAGCGGCATCAGCAGGGTGGTGGACACCGCGGCGGCGACCACGTCGGGCACCTGCGAGCCGCCGGGCCCGTCGAAGTGGGCGTAGCCGGCCCGCAGCGCGGGAAAGTGCTCGCGGACCGCCCGCACGTCGAAACTCACGGAGGTGAGCCTGTCACGGGTCAGCGCGGCCGACCTGCCGGGGCAGCACCGGATGCGGCAGCGCCGGACGGGCGCCGCCGCCCGCTTTCACCAGCGCTCGGAGTCCGGCCCAGGGGCCCGGTGCCGGCCCTGGCTCAGCCCGCGCTGATACGTGCTCAGCCGGTCACGCACGCGGTCCGGCACCCGTTCGGCGGGCTCGTTCGACGCCGGCGGCCGGCTCCGTGGCGGCGGCACCAGCTGGTTCCCCGGTCGCCGCCGGGGCAGCCCGGACGCCGTCGAGGGCGGTGGGTCCGGCTGCGACATCCGGGCCGCGGTCTCCCGCCACTCGGTGTCCGACGGGGTCTCCCAGTCCTGCGGGCCGGCCCGGCCGCGGTCGGCGGCCGCGGCGCCCTGGTCCTCGCGGAACCAGGCCGACGCGATCGCCTCGAAGATCGGGGTCTGGCTCTCGTCGCCGGTCGGCTGGAACGGCAGGTCCACGATCGGCCCGAACAGCTCGTCGACCCGCGAGGACGTCGACGGCGCGTACTCCGGGGCCCGGGGCGGCGAGCTCGGGACCGATCCGGGGTGCCGACCGCCCCCGTTGGAGCCGTGGTGGCCCGGCCCCCAGCCGTTGCCGTTCGTCCCGGGCGGCGACACCGCGGGCAGCGGCTGCCGGCCCGCGGTGATCACTGAGGACCAGGCCGGCTGGTCGATCGTGATGGCCGGCGCGGGCACCGAGATGGTGGCCACCACGCCGGTGCCGCCGGCCGGCGGCACGCCCGCCGGCAGGCTGAGGAACAGGCCGCTGCGCGAGCGCCGGGCGTGCGCGTCCGCCGCCGCGGCGGCCCGCCGCGAGCCGAGCCCGTCGGGGGCGTGCCGGCCGGCGCTGTTCACCGACACCTCGACGGTGAGCCCGCGCCGCTCCTCCACCGCGCTGGCCACGTCGATGCCGGCGTCGGGGTACGCGGCGGTGACGTGGTCGAGCGCCTCGGCCAGCACGTGCAGCAGCTCCACGGAGGCACCGGCCTCGACGGACGCGGTCGCGGCCGGCCGGACCAGGATGCGCCAGGTCTCCTCGGCGGCCGACGCCGCGTCGTCCAGTACCTCGGCCAGCCGGCGCGGCCCGCCGCTGCTGTGCCCGCCCGGGTCGTCGCCGCTGAGCAGCACCAGGCTTTCGGTGTCGCGCCGCATCCGACGCACCGTCTCCTTCAGCTCACGCAGCTGGGGCGGTTCCGGGTGCAGCTGGTCGAGCAACCACAGGTGACGGTCGAGGCGGGTCTGCAACCGGCGGGCGACGCCGACGGCGGCGTCCTCGGTCGAGGGGTACGCAACCGGCGGGTGGGGAGGCGCGCTGTCGCCGTACGGTGCCCGCCCGGCTCCGGGGCGGGGTCCGTACCCCGGGTCGCCCCCCGAGGCGAACATCCTCTCGCTCACCACACGATCCTCTCGAACGGGTTCCTGCCGTCCCGCCGCCCGCCCCCGTAGGTCGCGCGATCGTTACGGAGCCATAACGGTAGTCGCGTCTCCAAGCCAGGCACGCTACCGGGCAGGTGCACGCATCCGACGACGGTTGCGTGCCCAGCGCTCAGGGCGCGGCTGCGTGCGGCAGGCGGCCGCACGCCGGCCTTGCGTACACGCACCGTGATACCACTCCTACGGTCAGCTGCGTCGCCCGGCCGGAACCGCGGCGCGGCAACCGGTCGTCGATTCGGCAGGACAACCCCAATGGACTACTCGAACGGCGCGGTGTCCCCCGCACCGCGTCGAACGATCTCCGGCTCCGGCTGCGAGAAGTCGATGACCGTGGTCGGTTCGACACCACACTCCCCCGAGTCGATCACCGCGTCGACCGCGTGGTCGAGCCGCTCCTTGATCTCCCAGCCCTGGGTCATCGGCTCCTCCTGGTCGGGCAGCAGCAACGTCGAGGACAGCAGCGGCTCGCCCAGCTCGGTCAGGATCGCCTGGGTCACCGCGTGCTCGGGGATCCGCACCCCGACGGTCTTGCGCTTGGGGTGCAGCAGCCGCCGCGGCACCTCCTTGGTGGCCGGCAGCACGAAGGTGTACCGGCCCGGCGTCGCCGCCTTGATCGAGCGGAAGATCGCGTTGCTGACGTGCACGAACTGGCCCAGCTGTGCGAAGTCCTTGCAGACCAGGGTGAACTGGTGCTTGGAGTCGAGGTTGCGGATCTCGCGGATCCGCTCGATACCGTCGCGCTCCCCGAGCTGACAGCCCAACGCGAAGCAGGAGTCGGTCGGGTACGCGATCAGGCCGCCTTCCCGCAGGATGTCGACGACCTGCCCGATCGCCCGACGCTGCGGATCGACCGGGTGCACATCGAAGTACCGCGCCATGACGGCGATCCTAGGAGCGGCGTGGACCAGCGGAGCGTGCAGGCCGACCGGCGGTCCGCCGGCCGTCGCCGGATGATGTGGCGGCAGGGGCTTGCCTCGGGCCCGGCCGCGAGCGACCCTGCCTGCAGAGGGAAAGGGCCCAGCCATGGCGAGCACCCTGATCGCAGAACACCCCACCGCATCCCGGCGGGTCCCGCCGAGCGCTGCGACGCCGCCGGTCCCCGCCGGCGCAACCGGGGCGGATTCCGCCGAGGTGGAGCTGCTGCGCCATCTGGACCGGATCCGGGACGTCCTGGAGCGGGCCCGCGCCCTGGTGGAGCGGGGGTGGCTGCAACACAGCTGGTACGTCACCCGCCGTCCGCAGCCACCGACTCTGCTGGCCCGGCTGCGGGATGCGCTCCGCTCCCCGGACGTCGACGAGGTGGAGCGGGCCTGCCTGGTCGCGGCGGTGGCCGTGGCCGCGCACGGCGGCGGAGCGCGACCGGACATCATGCGCGACGCGGGTCCGGCGCTGGACGTGGTCTGGGACGCGCTGTGGGAGCGGCCGGGACGCCCCGGCCCGCGCAGTCCCGCTCGAGCGGTGCCACCCGCGGTGCGGGCCGCCCGGATGCGGGATCTGGTCCGTTGGAACGATACCGCCGGCCGCAGCCGGGCCGAGGTCGTCGCGCTGCTGGACCGGGCGATCAGCCGCACCATCCTGTCCGCGATGCACACCCCCGGCCGCCGGCCGGCCTGAGCCGTCGAACGGGCGGCGGCGGATCAGCGGAGGGTCAGCGGGCGACCGGGGACCCGGGACCCTGCCGCTGCTCCCAGCTGACCCGGCGCTGCGCGGCCACCGCCCGCCACCGGGCCCGCTGCAGGGCATCGACGACCCCGACGACGCCGGCCATCACGAAGAGCAGTACCACTCCTGCCACCGCTGTTGTGATCATGTCGAGTCCTTCCCTCGCTGGTGAGAAGGACTCTCCCGCCTCGGCGGTCTGGCGCCGACGCTCGCCGACCGGTCCCAACCTGCATTTGTGCACACTCGCCAGGCAACACCCGTCGACGTGTCAGCTGCCGGCGTGCACCGCCGTTGCGCCGGCCTCGGCCAGGACCCGCTCGACGAAGCCGCGCAGCTGCGACCGCAGGGCGGCGGCCGACAGCGGGTGCGCCATCGGCGCCGGGCCGCCCCGGCCGGTGACCAGCCAGCAGCCGCGCGGCCCGGTGAAGACCTCGAGGGTGCCGGCGTCCCGCTCCCGCACGTGCCGGACCACGACGTCCGCCCGCAGCAGGGCCTGACCCAGCTGACCGAGGACCGGCGCCGGCGGCGGCGCATCCGCGGCGGCCGGCACGGCCACCGGGTTTCCAGCGGTGTCGCCGCTGTCCGGGTGCACCGCGGCGGCCACGGTCAGGTCCAGCAGCTGCTCGGCGCGGGCCAGCGCGAAGCGGTGCAGCCCTTCGGAGCTGATCTCCTCCAGCAGCAGCACCTCGTCGACCAGGTAGGCGTACCAGTAGTCGCGACCGCTGCTCGTCGTCCGGGCGACCGCGACGGCCAGGCCGGCACCCTCGCGCAGGACCAGCACCGACCGCACGTCCCGGCGCACCATCAGCTCGACGCTGCCGTCGCCGGCGACCTCGGCCGCGGCCACCGCCGCCGCCGTCGGCGGGTCGACGATGCCGCGGGCCAGCAGGCCCCGGTAGGCGGTGCGCTGGGCCAGGTGGCGCTGCTCGGGGTCCAGCTCGTCCAGGTACGGGGCGAGGGCGAGGGCGTGCGGCCGGGCCAGCACGGCCAGCTCCTCGTCGGTGAGGACCTCGACGAACACGGTCCGTTCGGTCATCGCCGGCACCTACAGCAGGCCGAACGACAGCGTCGACACGGCCTGCTTGCCGCGGTCCTCGACGGCGTCACCGGCATCGCAGAGCCGCTCGCCGGCCCAGTTCTCGGCGTCGGAGGTGAGCTCGCCGAGCTGCTCGCGGTCCCGGACGAAGGTGCCCAGGCTCCACGCGCCGTAGCCGGGCACCGCGGCACCGGCGATGCCCAACCCGACCGGGCCGAGCGCGGCCAGGCCGGCGCCGGAGGCGAACAGGCGGCCGGCGGAACCCAGGATCTCCGCGGGGGAGATACTCATCGAGGCGCCGCCGATCGGGCGATGACGCCGGATTCCGCGGTCAGATTGTCGCCGAGGCCGGCCGCGGTGTCCGCTCGACCGCTGAGGCCCGTCGCGCGCTCCGACTCGTGCCGGAACCCACGGGCCTGCGCGGCGCGGGCGGCCTGCACGGCCGCCGCGAACACGGCCGCACCGGGGGTTCGGCCGAACATGATCGGCTCCAGCGGGGCGGCCCCCAGCGCACTGCCGGCCTGGTCGGCGTCCGCGGCCGTCTGCTGCAGACCACCCGCGCCGGCCCGCAGGCCGGCAGTGTCGTACGCCAGGTTGACCCCATCACCCACGCCGGGCTCCTCCTCATGTGCTCGCTCGTCGCCGAGCCTGTTGCTGAGCACACGGGAATCCAGCGCGGAAGGTTCACCGTCCGGCGGGGCGAAGCCGGCGGCGGGTCTCCCAGCGCCGCCGGCGCTCGAACGCCACCTGTCGCCAGTCCGGGGCGCGCAGGTTGTCCAGCACGCCGACCACACCGGCCAGCAAGAAGATCAACACGAAGGCGCTCAGCGCAGTGGCGATCACCCGGGGCTCCCGCTGTGAGGTCCGACACATCACGACGAGGACCTGGTACCCGGAACGCGGGAATTCGAAGCCTGTCCCCGCCGGGCTTCGGACGTCGGAACTGTCGGACTCGGATGCGAACATATGTTCGTGCGCGGCCTAGCGACCATCCTGCATGCCGACCTGGACTCGTTCTACGCCTCCGTCGAGCAGCGCGACGACCCGCGGTTGCGGGACCGTCCGGTGATCGTCGGCGGTGGCGTCGTGCTGGCCGCCAGCTATCCGGCCAAGGCCTGTGGCGTCCGCACCGCGATGAACGGCCGGCAGGCCCGCGCCCTGTGTCCGGCGGCCGTCGTCGTCCCGCCGCGGATGTCGGCCTACGCCGCCGCGAGCAAGGCCGTGTTCGAGGTCTTCCGGCAGACCACGCCGCTGGTCGAGGGGTTGTCGATCGACGAGGCGTTCCTCGAGGTCGGCGGCCTGCACCGGATCGCGGGCGCCCCGCTGGACATCGCGGTGCGACTGCGCCGGGCGGTGGCCGAGCAGGTCGGCCTGCCGATCACGGTGGGGATCGCGCGGACCAAGTTCCTGGCCAAGGTGGCCAG
>Ga0190265_10000968_pt1 | contig 18656 bp, 17 predicted proteins | sample Popmic124T_FD_133135 | JGI IMG/M metagenome (GOLD analysis project Ga0190265, IMG submission 133135) | Populus adjacent soil microbial communities from riparian zone of Indian Creek, Utah, USA - 124 T | ecosystem: Environmental > Terrestrial > Soil > Riparian zone | place: USA: Utah | collected...
GGGACCGACGGCATCCTAGCCCACTGCTGCGAGCCCGCTCTCGACCTCGCCAGGGTGACCCGACTCGCGGCACACCTGGCCGCGACCGTGGTGGAGCGGGCCGGCAACGGCCATGCGTCGGAGGTGGTGCTGGGCGGCGACACGCGCGAGAGCACGCCCGAGATCTGCGGCTGGCTGGCCGACGGGCTCGCCCAGGGCGGGGTCGGCGTGCGTTATGCCGGAGTCATCCCCACGCCAGGGGTGGCCTTCCTCACCCGACAGCTCGGCGCCGCCGCCGGCGTGGTCGTCTCGGCGAGCCACAACCCCTATCCCGACAACGGCATCAAGCTGCTCGACCCGCAGGGCTTCAAGTGGAGCGACGCCGACGAGGCCGAGTTGGAGAGCCGCCTCGCCGCCACCCCCGACAGCTCGGTGGCATCAGCAGTATCCACGGATGCCGCGGCGGCCGGGCCGCAGGCGGAGCCCGAGTTGCGCGAGCGCTACCTGCGCCATCTTGCGGCCACGGTGCCAGGGGATCGTCCCCTGGCCGGCCTCAAGGTGGTGCTCGACGCCGGCAACGGTGCCGCCTCGACCTACGCGGGCGAGATCTTCGCCCGGCTGGGGGCCCAGGCCATCCTGCTCCACGCCGCCCCCGATGGCAGGAACGTCAACGAGGGTTGCGGCTCGACCGCCCCCGAGGAGATGGCCGCGCGGGTGGTGGCCGAGGGCGCGGATCTGGGCGCCGCCTTCGACGGCGACGCCGACCGCTGCATCCTGGCCGACGAGCGCGGCGAAGTGCGCGACGGCGACGCCATCCTCTATCTCTGGGCCACCTGCCTCCACCGCGCCGGCAAGCTCGACCCGGCCCGGATCGTCGCCACCACGATGAGCAACCTGGGGCTCGAGCGGGCCCTCGCCGCCCAGGACATCGAGATCGAGCGCTGCGGCGTCGGCGACCGTTACGTGGTGGAAGCGTTGAGGCGCGAGGGGGTCCTGCTCGGCGGCGAGCAGTCCGGCCACATCATCCAGATGGGCCTGGCGAGCACGGGGGACGGCCTGCTGACCGCCATTCAGATGGCCTCCCTCCGCCACCAGGACGGCCGCCCCCTCTCCGCCCTGCTCGCCGGCTTCCGGCGCTATCCCCAGGTGCTGGTCAACGTCCGCGTGGCGAGGAAGGTCCCCTTCGCGGAGCTCCCCGGCGTCACCACCGCCGCCCGCTCCGTCGAGGAGCGCCTGGGCGATGACGGTCGCCTTCTCCTGCGCTACAGCGGTACCGAGCCCCTGGCCCGCGTGATGATCGAAGGCCCCGAGCAGGAGACGATCGACACGCTGGCGCAGGAGCTCGCCGAGGTGATCCGGGGGGAGATCGGGGCGGCGTAGCGCCCTCCTCTGCCTCGCCGACCGCCTACTTGCCTCCCCGCATCGCCGCCAGCATCTCCTCCACCGCCGCCTTCATCCCGACGATCACGGCGCGGGCGATGATGGCGTGCCCGATGTTCAGCTCCTCCATCCCAGGGATAGCGGCGATGGGCCCCACGTTGCCGGTGTTCAAGCCGTGTCCGGCATAGGCGTGGAAACCGGCGGCGGTGCCCAAGGCCACGATCTCGGCGATCTGGCGAACTTCGGCCTCGGCAGCCGAGGCATTGGCAGAGTCTGCGGCACGGATGTAGGCGTCGGTGTTGATCTCGAAACCGGTCACGCCGCGGCCGGCCAGGGTGGTCAGAGCCTGAATCTGGTTGGGGTCGGGATCGATGAAGAGCGAGGTGGTGATCCCCTCGGCTCGGAGGCGCTCGGCGGCGTCACCGATCCGGCGGCCGTAAAGCACGAGGTTCAGGCCGCCTTCCGTGGTGAGCTCCTCGGGCCGCTCGGGAACCAGGGTCACCTGATGGGGCTTGACCTTGAGCGCCACGCGCACCATCTCTTCGGCGATCGACATCTCGAGGTTGAGCTTGCCGCGCACGGCGCCGCGCAGCCGCTCGGCGTCGGCGTCCTGGATGTGCCGGCGGTCCATCCGGAGATGGACGGTGATGCCGGCCGCGCCGGCGTCCTCGGCGATCCGCGCCGCTTCGATTGGATCGGGATAAAACGTCTTCCGCGCCTGACGCAGCGTCGCGACATGGTCGACGTTGACCGAAAGCTTCGCACCCTCTCGCTGTTTCTTGGCCGCCATCAGCGTTCGATCTCCAGGTCTTGCCGCGTGGTGTCTTCAGGTTCGCGATTGATCAGCACCGTCCCCTCGATGGGCAGGAGGGTCCGGTGGACCCGTCCTCCGAAGGTGCAGTTGAGCTCGTAGTAGCCGTCGGGGCTTATCTGGATCAGCGTCCCGGCATGACCCTTCATCCCCATGATCTGATTGTGGATCAGCACCTCGGTGTGTAGCTCCATCGTCCCTCCTCAATCTTCCTGCACATAGCCATCATCTTTGTACTCCTTGAGCTTGCGCTGCAGAGTGCGCAAGCCGATGCCAAGGACGTCCGCCGCCTTGGCCCGGTGGCCGCCGGTACGGTCCAGGGTCTCCAGGATCGCTTGGCGCTCGATGTCGGCCATGGTGCGGGGCCCCCCGACCACCGCTTGAACCGGGGCGCCGACCGTCGAGACGGTCGTCGACTCCCGCACCTCGACCGGCAGGTCCACGGGAGCGATCTCCTCCCCCTGGTGGAAGATGACGACCGACTCCATGACGTTCCTCAACTGGCGCACGTTGCCGGGCCACGGATAGCGGGCGAGCATCTCCATCGCCTCGGCGCCCAGCCGCTTGACCGGCTTGCCGTGCTCCTGGCAGAACTGGGAGAGGAAGTGGTCGGAGAGCTGCGCCAGGTCGCCCGGCCGTTCGCGAAGCGGCGGGATGCGCAGCGTCACCACCTTCAACCGGTAGTAGAGGTCCTCGCGGAAACGCCCCTCGGAGACCTCCCTCTCGAGGTCCCGGTTGGTCGCCGCGACCAGCCGGAAGTCGACGTCGATGAGGTCGCTGCCGCCCACCCGCATGACCTGCCGCTCCTCGAGCACGCGAAGGAGCTTGACCTGGAGCTCAGGGTAGAGCTCGCTGATCTCGTCGAGGAACAGGGTGCCGCGGTGAGCCAGCTCGAACTTGCCGATCTTGCGCGACACGGCGCCGGTGAAGGCGCCCCGCTCGTGGCCGAAGAGCTCGCTCTCCAGGATGTCGCTCGGGATGGCGCCGCAGTTGATGGCGAGGAACCGCTCGTTGCGGCGCGGGCTCGCGCGATGGAGGGCGTTGGCGACCAGCTCCTTGCCGGTGCCGCTCTCGCCGATGATGAGGACGCTGGAGCGCGTGGGCGCCACCAGCTTCATCTGATCGAAGAGGCGCTCCATCGGTGCCGAGCGCCCGATGATGCTCTCGAACCCGTAGCGCTTGTCGAGCTGCTCGCGGAGGCTGGTGACCTCCTCCTTGAGCTGCTCCCGCTCGATGAGGTTCATGACCCGCTTGCGGAGCTCATAGAGGTCCACGGGCTTGGTCAGGTAGTCGTCGGCCCCAACCCGCATGGCCTCGACCGCGTTCTCGATCGAGCCGTAGCCGGTGACCAGGATGATCCCCAGGTCGTATTTGCGCTCCCGCACCTCGTGCAGGAAGCCCAGTCCGTCCATGCCGGGCATGCGCAGGTCGCACACCGCGAGGCGGGCGCCCTCGTTCTCTTCCATGAACTCCAGGGCCTTCTTCGCTTCGTCGAAGGTGCGCACGGCCAGCCCCGCCTTCTCGATGGCGATCGCCATCGATTCACGGGAGCCGGTTTCGTCGTCGATTACTAGAACTAGGGGCTTCTCAGGCATTCGTGGGGCCATTTTGGCACAATCGGGGGCGGGGGTCGAGGAGGTAAGTCAGTCCCCCTCCCGCAGGAGGGGGACACGACAGCAAAGATTCAGTCCAGCTTGAGACCGCTCGCCCCGCTCGCCTCGAAATCCTCGAGCTTGCCGTCCACGAATCGCAGGGTCTTTGGCATCCCCTTGGCCGGAGCGCCTTGCGACATCGTCCAGAAGCCGATCTGCATCCCCTTGTTCTGCCGCAGGGTCCAGGTCTCGACCTTCTTGCCCTTGTCCTCCGTTTCGCTGACGTTCTCGGGGCTCCCGGTCACGTAGAAGACCTGGCGCTTGGTCATCCCTTTTTCGAGCTTCCGCTCCCCGATCGCCTTCTTGACCTCGGGCGACCAGTCGGTCTGCTCGTCCTGCAGCGGCACCCGTGAGAAGGTCAGGTCCGCGGCCTTCTTGAAATCGCTGAGGCTCCGGATGTTGACGAACTTGACGACGGTGTCGTTGCCTTCCGTCTTGCCGACGCCTTCGAGCTCGATCTCGGCGGTGTCCTCGTCGAACTCCATCTCGTCGAAGCTCAGGGTGTCGTTCGGAGCGATCCCCCAGTAGGTGCTCTGGGCGTGGTACCAGCCCGCCTGGAACGTATCGCTGTTCTCCGTGTTGATCCCCTCGGGAGACACCTCGACGAGCGGGACCTTGTAGGTCCCCATCGGGTGCCTGCCCGTGCCGCACGGGATGTCGACCCGCGCGTAGAGCGTGCCGGACAGATACGCCTTGGCCTCCTTGCGCTCCGCCCTGTTCAGCTCTGCCTGGAGAGCTGGCGCCGCGCAAAGAAGCATCAGCAGGCCCAACGACCTCACCGTATTCATCATCTTTCTCTCCTTTAGGACATTTCTGCAATCATAGCATCCACGCCCCTGGGGCTCCTTCCACACCTAGCATAGACTCGTCTTCAGGAAACGGTATGAGCCTCCCCTTCGCCAACGTCCAGCCTGCCGACCGGCCCGTACACCTCGAAGGGGTGTTGGAGAAGGTCGTCTTCTCCAACGAGGAGAACGCCTGGAGCGTGGTGCGCCTCACCGTCTCCGGACAGCGCGACCCGGTGACGGCGGTCGGCAACCTGCTGGGAGCGCAGCCGGGGGAGAACCTACGCCTCACCGGGACGTGGATCAACGACCCGCGGTGGGGCCGACAGTTCAAGGTCTCCTCCTACGCCACGGTAGCCCCGGGTACTGTCGCGGGGATCGAGAAGTACCTGGGATCGGGGCTGATCCGGGGGGTCGGCAAGGTGATGGCCGCTAGGCTGGTGGCGGCCTTCGGGATGGAGACCCTCGACGTCATCGAGGGCCGGCCCGATCGGCTCACCGAGGTCGAGGGGATCGGCCCCAAGCGCAGCCGGGAGATCCTGAAGGCCTGGGAGGAGCAGCGGGAGATCAAGGAGGTGATGATCTTCCTCCAGTCGCACGGCGTCTCCACCCACTATGCGATCAAGATCTACAAGGCCTACGGCCCGCGGGCGACGGAGCTGGTGCGCGAGAACCCCTTCCGCCTGGCGACCGACATCCACGGCATCGGCTTCAAGTCGGCGGACAAGATCGCCTCGGCGCTCGGCATCCCCCCCACGGCGCCGCAGCGCGTCGAGGCCGGCTCTCTCTACCTCCTGGGGCAGGGGGCCGACCGCGGCCACACCTACCTGCCCCTGCAGCGGCTGACCGAGGAGGGGGTCGAGATGCTCGGCGTACCGGCGCCTCTCGTCGAGGCGGCGGTCGCGGCCCTGGCCGAGACCGAGCAGGTGGTGGTCGAGCCGCTGGTCGATCCGGTCGAGCAAGCGGTCTTCCTGAAGTCGCTGCACACGGCGGAGACCGGGGTCGCGGCGCGGGTACGCGCTCTCCTCGTCCAGCCGCCGCTGCCGCTCGAGATCGACCTCGACCGCGCCGTCGACTGGTTCGAGAAGTCCGCGCGCATCACGCTCGCCCGCGAGCAGCGGCAGGCGGTCCGCGCCGGGCTCACCCGCAAGGTGCTGGTCATCACCGGCGGCCCCGGCACGGGGAAGACGACGCTCGTGCAGGCCATCGTCAACATCCTCGAAAAGAAGGGGCAGAAGGTGCAACTCGCCGCTCCCACCGGGCGGGCGGCCAAGCGCCTGGCCGAGGCGACCGGGTCCGAGGCGACGACCCTCCACCGCCTGCTCGAGTTCAACGCGCGGACCCGCTCCTTCGACCGCAACCGCGAGCACCCGCTCTCCTGCGACCTGCTGATCGTCGACGAGGTCTCGATGCTCGACACCGTCCTCGCCCACCACCTCCTGCGCGCCGTGCCGGACCACGGCCGGCTCGTCCTGGTGGGGGACGTCGACCAGCTCCCCTCGGTCGGCGCCGGCCGGGTGCTCTCCGACTTCATCCGCTCAGAGGCCGTCGAGGTGGTCCGCTTGACCGAGATCTTCCGCCAGGCCGAGCGCAGCCTGATCGTGGTCAATGCCCACCGGGTCAACCAGGGGAAGATGCCGATCGTCGAGGCGGTCGACAGCGACGGCGACTTCTTCTTCATCGAGAGGAAAGAGCCGGAGGAGATCGTCGAGACGATCGCCCAACTCGTCGGCAAGCGGATCCCGGCGAAGTTCGGCCTCGACCCGCTGGAGCAGATCCAGGTGCTCACCCCGATGAACCGCGGCCCCCTGGGCACCGAGAACCTGAACGCCGTGCTGCGCGACCTGCTGAATCCAGGCGGCGCCGCGGTCACCCGCGGCGGGCAGACGCTCAAGGTGGGCGACAAGGTGATGCAGGTGCGGAACAACTACGACCTGGAGGTGTGGAACGGCGACATCGGCCGGCTGACCGCCATCGACGAGGTGGACCAGATCGCGCGGGTGACGATCGACGGCCGCGAGGTGGTCTACGACTTCGCCTCTCTCGACGAGCTGGTGCTCGCCTACGCTTGCTCGATCCACAAGTCGCAGGGCAGCGAGTATCCCTGTGTCGTGATCCCCCTGCACACCACCCACTACGTGATGCTGCAGAAGAACCTGCTCTACACGGCTCTGACGCGGGCGAAGCGGCTGGCGGTGCTGGTGGGAGAGACCAAGGCGCTGGGGGTGGCGGTCGGCAACCGGAGGGTGCGGCCCCGCTTCACCCGCCTGGCCGAACGGCTCGGACCAGGGTGAGGCGGGAGGGGCGGCCTGGCAGGCCGCCCCTCCCGGGATCGCTACGGCTGGTCGGCCGGGGGGCCGTAGCTCTCGGAGAGCGGGAGGTGATCCACCGGCTGCGGCGTCGGCGGGACGAAGGGCGACGACGGCACGGGCGGTACGCCCCCGGCCCTGCGGTCGTTCGGCCAGTGCCCGGGAGCGGTGCCGAAGCGGGCCAGGATGACGGCGCCGATGCCGAAGATCCAGGCCGCGGATGTCACCGCCCAGCCGAACAGCAGGAACATCACCGAGAAGAATCCGAGCGGACCGCCTCCCATGCCGAAGACGTGGCCCAGCAGGGTCCACACCTCGATCGCCGCCAGTCCGAGCAGGGCGGCCCCGTAGACGTTGCCCTGCATGCGGCCGAAGCGGCCCTCGATCCAGCGGCCCACCCGGTGGGCCACCGCCGTGTAGCCGAGGAGCGCGTAGAGCACCAGGGCGATGGCGATGAACGGGTAGAGCAGGAACAGGGCGCAGCCGACGATGGTGATGGCGAGCAGCACCGTCACCACGACGACCAGCGGCACGAAGAGGAGCAGGGCCAGCAAGCCGGCCACGCAGCACATCCAGGGCTGGGCCACGAGTTGGCGGTCCACCCTCTCCAGGGGCTCGCGGGCAACCAGGATCGTGAGGCAGACGAAGAGGGCAAGCACGATGAGCCCGAACAGGTTTGCCGCCACCTCCATGGAGCTGCCCCAGAAGCTCCAGGGGCTGAAGTCCCAATCCCCCCGGTCCTTCCAGTGGCCGCCCCGGAGGAAGGGCACCATTCCCACTTCGGAGGCGTTGCCGCCGATCTTCGCCCCCGGCTGGCGATGGATGGTGCCGCCCACACTGGCGACGTCGCCGTCCACCTCCGAGTTGGGACCGAGATAGACGTGGCCGCCCACGGCGCTCACCTCGCCGCCGACCTTGCCGTTGACGTGCACCGAGGAACCGACCGAGGCGACGTCGCCCTCGACCTCGCCATCGATGACCACCGGGCCGCCGACCGCCACCACGTCCTCGACACGCTCGCCCTTCTTGACCGTCACGCTGCCGCCGAAGTTCACCCGGCTGCCGGTGCTGCGCGCTCCGTGGTCATCTGCGGTGGAGCCCTCCTCCGGGGTCTCGTCCGCGGGCACCTCGATCACTTCGGGTGTCTCGGAGGTCTCGGAGGTCTCGGAGAGCTGCGGGACCTCCTCCACCACCTCCTCCTCGTCGCCGGGCTCGGGTACAGGAGGCGGCAGGGGGGGCACGGGGGGGATCGCCGCTCCGGCGCCCTCCAGGCCGAGCAACGCCCGGCGGTCGGAGTTGGACAGGGCCTGAAGCCGGAGGATCGCCTCCGCCTCCTCGCCGATCCAGGCGCGCAGCACGCCGGGGGTCACCCGCTCGCCGTTGACGGCAATGGTGTCGTTGGTCACTTCGATGGTGCGCACGCCCAGCCGCTCCTGGCGCGGCTTGAGCACCACGCCGTTGCGGATGGGCAGGGCTTCGTAGCGGCTCGCAAGGGCGTCCCGCAGCTCCTCGCCGCTCGCGGCCGGGGCATTCTGCGGAGCGGCCTGCGCCGCGGGGGTCCAGGCCAGGCCCAGACCAAGAAAGAGCAACATCGCCGCGGCTCTCAAGGAAAGCCGACGATCAGATGGGGTCCACATAGGTCCAACTCCTCTCCCGTGTAATCAGTTCGTGGAGAAAGCGGAAAGCCAGAATCGAGATCAGCAGACACCCGCCCAACACCGCCAACACCGGGGGCGTCGCCAGCGGCATCGCCAGCATCCGCCCGAGATCGAACAGCCAGTCGCCGAAGCGAAGCACCGAGACCAGCGCGAGGCTGGCTTCGGAGAGCAGCTTCACGCCCACGTCGACGACTCCGGCCAGGCTCAAGGTGCCGGCCAGCGCCTTCAAGGTCTGGGGCAGCCAGAGCACCGACAGCGCCACCGCCAGAACGCAGACGGCGAGCGCCAGCCGCGCCCAGCGCCAGGCGAACAGGCCGGCCGCCGGCACCTCCACCGCCACCGGCAACCCGGTGCGCAGGAGGACGCGGTCCGCAAACCCGGCGGACGGCTCCAGGAGCGGCAGGGCCTCGAACAGCTCGAACAGAGCCTCGTCGGCCTCGTCGCTCCGGTCGTCCCGCTCGGCGGCGAGCCAGCGGTCCAGGGCTTTGTGTTGAGAGGGGTGCATTCCGTATTTCTCCGTACGCTCAGCCCTACGAGCCGCGCGCGCTCCGGGTTTCGTCCCGCGAGGTCTTACCTCCACCCCATTGCCGTCATCTCCTCGGCGAGCGCCTTGCGGGCACGGTGCAGATTGGTCTTCACCGTCCCCATCGGCAGCCCGGTGACCTCGACGATCTCCTGGTACGAGGCCCCTTCGGCGTAGAACATCACGACCAGCTCCCGGTACTCCGGGCGCAATCCGGCGATCGCCCGCTCGAGCGCCCGCCCCAGGTCCCGCCGCTCGGCCGCCGCCGCGGGGTTCTCGGAGGTCTCGTCGAAGAGCACGGCGGCCAGGTCGGCACCGCCGTCATCCCGGTCCCCCTCCAGCGGCACCGTTTCCGGTACGCCGCGGCGGAGGTGGTCGATGGTCGTATTGTGCGCGATCTTGAACAGCCACGACGAGAGCTTGCGCTCGGGATCGTAGGAGTCGAGCCGCCGGAAGGCCTTGACGAAGACCTCCTGGGCCAGGTCCTCGGCGGTCGCCGCGTCCCCCACCATGCGCGCGATGAGGCTGTAGATGGGACGCTCGAACCGGCGCACCAGCTCGCGGTAGGCGTCCTCCGAGCCGCCGAGGGCGCCGGCGACCAGCTCGGCGTCGGTCAGCGCAGCGGGGGGCTTGCTCATGGCAAGCGAGGATGGAGGCATCGCTTCAGGAGATACGGCACGCGGTGTCCTGAGTTTCGGCTAAACTTCGCCAGGATTTGGCCCGACACAACTTCCCTGGAGGATTCTCTCGATGCGTATTCTACTCTCCGCGCTCCTCACCATGCTCCTGGCGCTCCCCGCTGCCGCCGGCACGCTCGCCGGGGTCACCCTTCCCGACAAGATCGACGTCAAGGGCCAGAGCCTGGTCTTGAACGGCCTGGGTCTGCGCAAGAAGTTCGTGGTCAAGGTCTACGTCGGCGGCCTCTACCTGTCGCAGAAGGAGAAGGACGCCAAAAAGATCCTTGCCGGCGACAACCCGCACCGCATGGTGATGAGCTTCCTCTACGGAGTCTCCAAGGACCAGATGTGCGAAGCCTGGAACGAGGGGCTGGCCGACAACACCCCCAACGCCCCGGCGGACGTGAAGAAGAGCTTCGCCACCCTGTGCTCCTGGATGGAGCCCATCGACAAGGGCAAGCAGCTCGTCTTCACCTACCTCCCGAACGAAGGCACCCAGGTCGAGGTCAACGGCAAGGTGAAGGGCACCCTCCCCGGCGCCGCCACCGGGGACGCCATCCTGGCGAGCTGGATCGGCCCCAAACCGGGTCCGGGCGATGACTTCAAGAAGGCCGTGCTGGGCCAGTAGCCCGAGGGAGACCAAAAAAAGAAGGAGCGCGTTGCGCTCCTTTTTGGGAGGGATGAGAGGAGGTTTGCCTCCCCGCACCTCGAACGTTACCGGATGTATGTGTAGTTGTCAATATAAATTGGTTCACGGATTGCGCAAGGCGAGAGTCGCCAGGATCACCGCGGCGAGCAGCAGGCGGTAGACCACGAAAACGGTCAGCCGCCGCTGGCGCAGCCAACTGAGAAACCAGGCGATCACCAGGTAACCGACGACGGCCGAGACGGCGAGCCCGAGCGCCATCGCCATCAACTGCTCGGCGGTGACACCGGCCTGGGCCAGCTCCACCGCGTCGAGCACGGCCACCAGCACGCTGATCGGGATGATCAGCAGGAAGGTGAAGCGCGCCGCCGCCGGACGTGCGAAACCCAGGAGCAGCGCGGCGGTGATCGTGACGCCCGACCGCGAGGTGCCCGGCACCAGGGCCAAGGCCTGCGCGGTGCCGATCAGCAGGGCGTCTCTCCAGCCCAACTCGCCGATCTCCCGCTCGTGCCTGCCTGAACGGTCTGCCCAGAAGAGGAGCAGGGCGTAAAGGAAGGTCGTGCCGGCGATCAGCAGCGGGTTTCGCGCCTCGGTCGCAATCCAGTCCTTGAAGGCGAGGCCGGCCAGGCCGGCGGGGATGGTCCCCAGCGCGATCGCCCAGGCGAGCGGCCGCGGTGCGTAGGAGCCGTCGGCCGAGGTGGGGGCGCCGGTGAAGAAGCCGACGACCAAGTCGCGCACGTCGCGCCAGAAGTAGGCGAGGATCGCGAGCAGGGTGCCGGTGTGGGTCGCAATGTCGAAGGCGAGCCCCTGGTCCGGCCAGCCCAGGAAGTAGGGGACCAGGATCAGGTGGCCGGAAGAGCTGATCGGCAGGAACTCGGTGACGGCCTGGACGACGGCCAGCACGACGGCCTGGAAGGGGGTCAAGAGCGCGGTCCTTCGGGGTTCAAGTGGGCGGGCCTCCGCGAAAGGCAGGATTCTACGTCAGGATGGTTCGCCAAACGGCGATATACTTCCGCCCCGCATGGACACCCTCCTCGTTACCGGCGGCGCCGGGTTCATCGGCAGCAATTTCGTACGGCTCGTCCTGGCGGAGACGGACGCCCGCGTCCTCCTGCTCGACAAGCTCACCTATGCGGGGAGCCTGGAGAGCCTGGCCGGCGTCCTCGGCGACCCGCGCCTCACCTTCCTCCAGGGCGACATTGCGGACCGCCGCGAGGTGCGCCGGATCTTCGCTCAGCACCGGCCCACCGCCGTCCTCAACTTCGCCGCCGAGAGCCACGTCGACCGTTCGATCGACGACGCCAGCGCCTTCGTCGCCACCAACATCGTGGGCGCCTTCGAGCTGCTGGAGGCCGCGCGCCACCATCTAAAGAGTCTCGCCGAGGCGGAGCGGCAGCGCTTCCGGTTCCTCCACGTGTCGACCGACGAGGTCTACGGCAGCCTGGGGCCGACCGGCGCCTTCAGCGAGACGACCCCCTACGCGCCCAACTCACCCTACGCCGCCTCCAAGGCGAGCGCCGACCACTTGGTGCGGGCCTACCACGAGACCTACCGCCTGCCGGCTCTCGTCACCAACTGCTCCAACAACTACGGCCCCTACCAGTTCCCCGAGAAGCTCATCCCGCTGATGATCCTGAACGCCCTCGAGGCCAAGCCTCTGCCCATCTACGGCGACGGCGGCAACGTGCGCGACTGGCTCTTCGTGGAAGACCACTGCCGGGGCATTCTCCGAGTCCTGCTGCACGGCACACCGGGAGAGAAATACAACCTGGGAGGCCGCAGCGAGCGCACCAACCTCCAGATCGTCGACACGATCTGCGACATCCTGGAGAACGAGCGGCCCGCGGCGGAGAACCCGGCGCTCGCCGCCCGCGGCCTCGCCTCCTACCGCGGCCTCAAGACCTTCGTCGCCGACCGGCCCGGTCACGACCGGCGCTATGCCATCGACGACACCAAGATCCGCACCGAGCTGGCCTGGGAGCCCCGGCACGACTTCGCCTCCGGCCTCCACGCGACCGTGCGCTGGTACCTCGCGAACCGCTCCTGGTGCGAGGCGGTCTCCGCCGGCAGCTACGACCGCGAACGGCTCGGCTCACCCGTCGAAAAGGAGAGCGCAGAATGAAATTCATTCCCACCGCGCTCCCGGGCGTGACCCTCATCGAGCCCGACGTCTTCCCCGACGACCGCGGCTTCTTCCTGGAGACCTGGCACCAGGCCAGGTACGCCGAGGCCGGCTTGCCCGAGGCCTTCGTGCAGGACAACCACTCCTACTCCGTCCGCAACACCCTGCGCGGGCTCCACGCCCAGGTGCTCAATCCCCAGGGCAAGCTGGTGCGCGCCGTCCAGGGCGAGATCTTCGACGTGGCGGTCGACATCCGCCCGGACTCGATCACCTTCGGCACCTGGGTGGGCGAGAGGCTCTCGGGCGAGAACTTCCGCCAGCTCTACATCCCCCCCGGCTTCGCCCACGGCTTCTGTGTGCTGAGCGAGACGGCGCACGTGCAGTACAAGTGCACCGACTTCTACGTGAAGGACGACGAGATCAGCCTGCGCTGGGACGACTCCGTCGTCGGGATCGTCTGGCCCGTCCGGGAGCCCCTGCTGAGCCCCAAGGATGCCGCCGCGCCCGGGTTGGCGGAGATCCTGCAAAAGCTCACCGGGCATGAGAAGGCATTCTCCTGAACCCCATGTCGCAGTGATGGAAAACGACCAGCCCGGCGACCTCTTCTCGCCGGGCGACCTGGAGCAGATGGCCGGGCTGGGCATCGACCCCCGGGAAGCGGCCCGCCAGATCGAGCTGTTCCGCAGCCCTCCTCCCCACACTCGGGTGCTCCGCCCGTGCACGCCGGGAGACGGCATCCGCACGCTCACGGAAGCCGGCCAGCCCGAGTTGCTCGCCCGCTTCGCCGAGGCGGCGCGCCAGGGGAGGATCGGCCGCTTCGTGCCGGCGTCCGGCGCCGCGACCCGCATGTTCAAGGCGCTCCTCGCACACCTCCACGAGGGGGGCGAGCCCTCCGCCGAGGTGCGCACCTTCGTTGAAAACCTGCCGCGCTTCGCCTTCTTCGAAGCCCTGGCCTGGGTGATGGCGCAGGACGGGCTCGATCTCGAAGCCTCCGTCCGCCGGGACGATCTGCGGACCGTCCTCTCCTATCTGCTGACGGACCGGGGCCTGGGCTATGCCGATCTGCCCAAGGGCCTCCTGCTCTTCCACCGCTACCCCGAAGGCCCGCGCACCCCCTTCGAGGAGCACCTGGTGGAAGCGGCAGAGACCCTGAGGGACGAAGCGGGCGCCTGCCGCCTGCACTTCACCGTTTCGCCGGAGCACGAGGAGAGGTTCCTGGAGCTGCTCGAGCGGGCGCGCCCGCGCCTCGAAGAGAGGTACCAGGCCAGCTTCGCCGTCTCCTTCTCGGACCAGCGGCATTCGACGGACACGCTCGCGGTCGACCTCCGGAACCACCCCTTCCGCCTGGAGGATGGCAGCCTCCTCTTCCGGCCCGGAGGGCACGGCTCGCTGATCGACAACCTGAACGACCTGGGCACGGCGGGCTGGGACGTCGTTCAGCTCAAAAACATCGACAACGTGGTGCCGGACTCGCGCAAGCCGGTGATCAACCGTTGGAAGTCGCTCCTCGGCGGTCACCTCGTCGCAATCCAGGAGAAGGCCTTCGCCTACCTGGAGCGGCTGGAGGGGGAGGATGGGGATGACCCCTCCCTGCTCGACGAGGCCCGGGACTTCCTGCGTACCGAGCTCTGCCGGCCGTCGCGCGGAGCCAGCCGGCAGGATCTGATCGACGCCCTGGATCGGCCCTTGCGCGTCTGCGGGGTGGTGCACAACCTCGGGGAGCCCGGCGGCGGCCCCTTCTGGGTCGAGTCGCCGGGAGGCGGCGTCTCACTGCAGATCGTCGAGACCGCCCAGCTCGACCCCCGGTCGCCCGAGCAGCAGGCGATCCTCAAGGCCTCGACCCACTTCAACCCGGCCGACGTCGTCTGCGCCCTCCGCGACCGCCACGGCAGGCCCTACGACCTCCACCTGTTCGTCGACCCGGCGACCGTCTTCTTCGCCGAGAAGTCCCACGAGGGCCGGCCGCTCAAAGCCCTCGAGCGGCCAGGCCTCTGGAACGGCGCCATGGCCGGCTGGAACACCGTCTTCGTCGAGGTGCCGGACGAGACCTTCGCCCCGGTCAAGACGGTGCTCGACCTGCTGCGGCCCGAGCACCAATAGGAACGGCACCCTCGAGAGGGCGCCTGTAGACGACTCTGGTATCCTGATCTCATGCTGAGCGCCGCAGCCTTGGAGCCGATTCCTCTCTCGACCGATGCGGATGGCGTGATCCGCGTCGCGGGGACCCGAGTCACCTTGGATACCCTGATCGACGTGTTCAGGACCGGCGCCTCACCGGAGGAGATCGCGCAGGACTTTCCGGTTCTTCAGCTTGACGACGTCTATGCGGTCGTCACCTACTATCTGCGGCACCGCGCCGAGGTCGATTCCTACCTTCGAGAGCGGCGAGGCCGGGCGGAAGCGATCCGCCACGAAATCGAGACTCAGGTCCCTCAAACCGGCTTGCGTGACCGGCTCCTCGCCCGCCTCGGACGCTAAAGCCGGTGCTGCGTCTGCTGGCTGACGAGAATTTCAACGGCCGCATCCTCCGCGCTCTCCGGCGCCAGATTCCTGATCTCGATGTGGTGCGAGCCCAGGATACTCCTCTGTCAGGAGCGGACGACCCGACTCTCCTCCAGTTTGCCGCGGACGAAGGTCGGATCCTCCTCACTCACGACGTGGAGACCCTGGTGGGCTACGCTTGGGAGCGTGTGCGTTCGGGAGTGGCGATGCCCGGTGTCGTCGTAGCCTTGACGGATCGTCCCCTCGGTCAGGTTATCGAAGATCTCGAAATCCTGCTTCTGGCAAGCCAGCCCGAAGAGCTCCAGGCCCGGATCCTCTTCTTGCCCCTCTGATTTAGATCCGATCTCCCCATAGCAAGACCTCCCTCTCCCCCGGGAGAGGGAACGAGGGTGAGGTGCCCAGGGATCGCGCCGCCGCTGTGCTACCATCGCCGCGCTTCAACAGACACCACGAAGGGAGTGCCATGGAGGGACAGGCGTTGAAATTGCCATCGTTCAAGCTGCCCAAGCTCGACCTGCCGCGCCCGACGCGCTGGGACTGGATCGCCATCGCGACGCTCGCGTTCGCCGCGCTGCTCACCGCTGCCAACCTGTACGTCGGCCTCACCAAGCCGGCCGGCCAGCCCTTCCCGGCTGCCCTGGCGCCGGTCTTCCTCTTCGGCCAGCTCCTGATCGCCTGCGGCGGCCTGATGGTGCTCGGCAAGACCGCCAAGGAAGGCACCTGGTGGGGCAACCTGGCCGCCGTCGCGGCGAGCCTGCTCGGCATCACCGGCGTCCTGCTCGCCGCCGCCCTCTGGGCCGCGGCCTAGGCGCAAGCGTTTTCGCTTGCCTGCGATCCGCGGGCGCCGGCCCGGCCGTACTGTCTACGGAAGCCGGCGCCGGGGCCGGTCCGCCGCGAGAGGAGCCGCCGCCGTGAACACCGCACCCACCTCCGCTCCCCCGAAGGGCTCCGTCTCCCGGGGGAAGCTCGCCCTCTACGCCCTGGCCGGCCTCGCCGCAGTAGCCCTGCTCCTCCTGGCCGGCCGCCAGGCTGGCGGCCTCATCCCCCGCTTCGCCGAATGGGTGGCGGGGCTCGGCGCCTGGGGCCCCGCCGTCTTCATCGTCGGCTACGCGGTCGCCGCCGTCGCCTTCGTGCCCGGCTCGCTCCTCACCCTCGCCGCCGGCGCCATCTTCGGCCTGGCCCGGGGGACCCTCTACACCTTCCTCGGCGCCACCCTGGGCTCCGCCGCCGCCTTCCTCATCGCGCGCTACGTGGCGCGCGGAGCCGTCGAGCGCCGCATCGCGGGCAACCCGAAGTTCGCGGCCGTGGACAAAGCGGTGGGGCGCGAAGGATTCAAGATCGTCGCCCTGCTGCGCCTGTCGCCCGTCTTCCCGTTCAACCTGCTGAACTACTCTTTGGGATTGACCAAGGTGCCGTTCCTCCACTACCTCGCCGCCTCGGTCGCGATGCTGCCCGGCACCCTGCTCTACGTCTACTACGGCAAGGCGGCCGGCAGCCTGGCGGCGCTCGCCGGCGGCGCCCAGGCGGAGCGCGGACCCGAATACTGGATCACCCTCGGCGTCGGCCTCCTGGCGACCGCCATCGTGACCACCTACGTGACCCGCCTGGCGGGCCGCGCGCTGCGCCAGCAGGTCGACGAGCCGGCCGCGCCCGCGGAGGACCGCCATGCCTGAGCCCTCTCGCCTCCACGCCCCCGCCCCGGTCGAGCCTCTCGACGAGCACAACCGCAAGCTCCTCGACAACGTCCACCCGTCCACCTGGACGAACCCGGAGCCGGCCGAGCGCTACCACCTGGTGGTGATCGGCGCCGGCACCGCCGGCCTGGTCTCCGCCGCCGGCGCGGCCGGACTCGGAGCCCGGGTCGCCCTCGTCGAGCGGCACCTGATGGGCGGCGACTGCCTGAACGTCGGCTGCGTCCCCTCGAAGGCGGTGATCCGTGCCGCCCGCGCCTGGCATGAAGCCCGCCAGGAGGCCTCCCGCTTCGGCGCGCCGGCCGCCGCCGGGCCGGGAGGCGATTTCGCCGCCGTCATGGAACGCATGCGCCGCCTGCGCGCCGGCATCAGCGTGCACGACAGCGCGAGCCGCTTCCAAGGCCTGGGCGTCGACGTCTTCCTGGGCGACGGCCGCTTCACGGGCCCGGACGCCGTCGAGGTCGGCGGCAAGCGCCTGCGCTTCCGCCGCGCCGTCGTCGCGACCGGCGCCCGCGCCGCCGTCCCCCCCATCCCCGGCCTCGCCGAGGCGGGCTACCGCACCAACGAGACCGTCTTCAACCTCACCGCCCTCCCTCCCCGGCTGGCCGTCGTCGGCGGCGGGCCGATCGGCTGCGAGCTGGCGCAGGCCTTCGCCCGCTTCGGCAGCCGGGTCACCCTCCTCGTCCAGGAGGGGCACGTCCTCTCCCGCGAGGACGCCGACGCCGCCGAGATCGTCCAGCAGGCCCTGCTCCGGGACGGCGTCCGGCTCGAGCTCGGCATGAAGATCCTCGAGGTGCGCGGCGGCCCCGGCGGCAAGGTGGTCGTCGTAGAGAGCGCCGGGCAGCGCAAGGAGGTGCCGGCGGACGAGATCCTCGTCGCCGCCGGCCGCGCCCCCAACGTCGAGGGGCTGGGCCTCGAAGCCGCCGGCGTGCGCTACGGCAAGCGGGGCGTCGAGGTGGACGACAACCTGCGCACCAGCAACCCCAAGATCTTCGCCTGCGGCGACATCGCCTCGGGCTTCCAGTTCACCCACGTGGCCGACGCCCAGGCCCGCATCGTCATCCAGAACGCCCTCTTCTACGGCCGCTCCAAGACCTCGGCCCTCACCATCCCCTGGTGCACCTACACCAGCCCGGAGGTCGCCCACGTCGGCCTCTACGAGAAGGACGCCCGAGAGAAGGGCGTCGAGATCGAGACGCTGACGATCCAGCTCTCGACCGTCGACCGCGCCATCCTCGACGGCGAAGACGAGGGGTTCCTCCGCGTCCACGTCGAGAAGGGCTCGAAGAACGGCAAGATCCTCGGGGCCACCCTGGTCGCCGAGCACGCCGGAGACATGCTCGGCGAGCTCTGCCTCGCCATCACCCGCGGCATCGGCCTGAACGAGATCGCCGGCGTCATCCACCCCTACCCCACCCAGGGCGAAGTGGTGAAGAAGGCCGCCGACGCCTGGCGGCGCGGCAAGCTCACGCCGACGGTGAAAAAAATCTTCAACTGGTGGTTCCGCACCTTCAAGTAAGATGCGGCGATGGCCCTGACCTCGACCATCTACAACTTCGACATCGAGCTCGCCGACGTCGACCGCGGCGTCTACGAGACGTTCGCCCTCCGCGCCGCCCTCCACCCTTCCGAAACCGAGGACGCTCTCCTCACCCGGGTGCTCGCCTACTGCCTGGAGTACGAGGAGGACATCGCCTTCTCGAAAGGCCTGAGCGACGGCGACGAGCCCGCCCTCTGGGTGCGCGATCCGGCCGGGCGCGTCAAGGCCTGGATCGAGGTCGGCACCCCCGACGCCGCGCGGCTCCACAAGGCCTCCAAGGCCGCAGACCGGGTCGCCGTCTACACCCACAAGGACCCCGCCTCGCTCCTCCGCCGCCTCCAGGGCGAGCGCATCCACCGCGCCGAGGAGATCCCCGTCTAC
>Ga0190265_10000969_pt1 | contig 18629 bp, 17 predicted proteins | sample Popmic124T_FD_133135 | JGI IMG/M metagenome (GOLD analysis project Ga0190265, IMG submission 133135) | Populus adjacent soil microbial communities from riparian zone of Indian Creek, Utah, USA - 124 T | ecosystem: Environmental > Terrestrial > Soil > Riparian zone | place: USA: Utah | collected...
CGGAGCCTCTCCGACCCAGCTCGCTTCGCTCGACGTCACCGGTGCCAACCAGCTGGTCCTCGTGATCGACATGGCCGACCTCACCAAGACCCAGGACCATGGGGACTGGGCCGACGCGGTGCTCGTAGGAGGAGCCTGACATGGTTCAAATTAAGGCAGATCTAGGGAGTGAAAACATGAACCAACAGACGCCGCAACGAAAGGGCGAGATGGTGTCCGAAGCCGGCCTGCCCACCTTCTTCATCGTTGGCGCTATGCGTAGCGGAACAACATCGCTTCACTCGTATTTGCGTAGCCATCCAGACATCTACCTACATCTCAAGGAGCCACACTTTTTCGATGGGAAGTTCGAGAGAGGTCTCGAGTGGTACAGAACTCTTTTCGCGGAAGCCTCCGCCGCAGAGGCGGTAGGGGAGTCGACTCCTACCTATATGTACAGCGATCTCGCCCTTGGGCGAATGCGTGAAGTTGTGCCCAATGCTCGGCTGGTGACCATGCTTAGAAACCCTGTAGAACGTGCCTACTCACACTATTGGATGAACCGAGCGCGCGAGAAAGAGAGTCGAACCTTTGAAGAGGCCGTCCAGGCCGAGATCGACGCAGGACCGGAGACCACAACCCACTACATCGACTTTGGCCTTTACAAACGGCACCTGGATCGCGTTTGCTCATTCTTCGACCGGAGTGCCCTGCATGTGGAATTGATGGAGGACTTGCAAGGAGAGCCAGGAGCGACGTACGAGAGGGTTTGCAGGTTCCTTGAAGTAGACCCACTCTTTCGCCCGCCGAATCTCGGCCAGCCGGTGAACTCCTTTGTGACCTTCCGCTCCGTTGCGGGTCGGAGAATGGCGAAGCGTTTGCCGAGGCCGCTCAAGAAAGTTGTCGGGAGGCTGAATGCTCAGAAGGGGGCCTATCCCGCGATGAGCAACGAGATGCGTTCGACCTTGGGCGATTATTTCTCCGAGCCGAACAGGGAGCTCGAGGCTTTCTTGGGGCGATCCACGGCCGATGTGTGGCGGGTGGCCTAGGAACCTCTTCCAACGCACAGCGGGCGCCGACCCGGACCATGCAGCGGGGTGGCGGGAGCCTGCGTCAACTGCATTAGGGGTTTTCCCTCTCTATCGTGTCACTGAAACAACCCCTAACGTATAGCTTGGCAATAGGTAGCAAGCGGAGGCCTCGATGAGGCCCTGGTTGCGACTTCATCCGCCGGGAGGTCAACCGACCTCTCCCCTTATCTGCTTGGCGCCCTGATCGTGGCGCATTCTTTGATCGAGACAGGAGAAGCGGCATGAAAGACACTGCCTCACTTAGGCGTCGAATTCTCTCACGCAATGCTCGGGTTGCAGTTGTGGGCCAGGGTTACGTGGGCCTTTCGCTGGCCTGTGCCGCGGCGGAGTCGTCCTTTTCAGTGGTGGGCCTCGATGTTGACGGCGCGCGCATAAACGATCTCTCGAGAGAGATTCTTTCGGTTCCTGGCGTGGACGAACCTTCCTTTCGGGCGGCGCTCGCAACTGGTCGAATTCGGTTCACATCGGATGGCTCGAGTACTAAGGATTGCGACATCGTTGTCATCTGCGTGCCAACCCCGGTCCGCGACCATGCCCCCGACCTGTCATTCGTTCACGAAGCGTGTGCGACGGTCTCCAAGCATCTGTCGTCCGGGACATTGGTGGTGCTCGAATCGACGACGTACCCGGGAACGACTGAAGAGCTTCTCAAACCGGCGCTTGAACTATCCGGTCTCCAGATGGGCAAGGACTTTCTCTTGGCCTACTCACCCGAGCGAATCGATCCCGGCAATGAAGAGTACGATTTTCGAAGCGTCCCGCGCGTTGTTGGGGGTCTGACTCCCGAAGCTACGGGTGCGGCGACGCTTTTCTATGCGCAGCTCGTGGACAAAGTCATCTCGGTTTCGTCTACCCGAGCGGCAGAGCTCGCCAAGCTTCTCGAGAACACCTTTCGCCACGTCAACATCGCGCTCGTGAACGAGATGGCAATGATCTGCCACGAGATGGATATCGATGTTTGGGAAGTCATCATGGCCGCGGCCAGCAAGCCATTCGGATTCATGCCCTTCTATCCAGGCCCTGGAGTGGGAGGGCACTGCATCCCGTTGGATCCCGAGTATCTGGCCTGGCAGGTTCGCAGAGACGCGGGCCGGCAGTTCCGAGTCCTGGAGGAAGCTCAAGACGTCAATGGGCAGATGCCGGTTTATGTGGCGGGGCGAGTCGGCGAGGCCTTGAACGAGACCCGGAAGTCGGTTAAGGGGAGCGAGATCCTGGTGCTCGGAGTTGCCTACAAGCCCGATGTAGCCGACCCGAGAGAGTCACCCGCCATGCCGGTGATGTCCGCGCTCCACAAGAAAGGGGCTCGCGTTCGCTTCCACGATCCACACATTCCAACCTGTTCCTTCAACGGAACCGTTCTCGAGCGGACCGAGCTCACCCAGCGATCTCTGAGCTCCGCAGACATTGTTGTGCTTATCACCCCGCACAAGGTTTACGACCTCGAATGGATCGCGAAACATTCGCACCTCGTATTCGATGCCAGAAATGCGTTTGGCGAATTGAAGATCTCCAACGTGGTGACGCTATGAGTAGCGATTGGATCCGATTTCAGCAGACGGAGTCGTCGCTTTCGAGAAACCTTGGCGCCGAGGTGATAGTCACCCGCCCGTTCTCGAATCGAGTGGACGGATTGGCTGGTTCTGCCGGCGCTGTCTGGGGGAGATTGGCCACTCCAGTAAGTCTGCCGGAACTGGTCCACGATATTTCGGCCATGTATCAGGTCGGACCCGAGGAGATCGCTGACGACATCAAGGGTCTACTCGATCAGCTCATTCATCTGAATCTGGTCGAAGAGGTAATTCTCGCGAATGACTAGCTTGCCGCCCGCATCCCGCCCAGCACAGATCGCGGCAGTGGGCCTGCGCGAGCCCGAGTCCGCATCACCCGAGCTGGTGCCTTCACGAGACTGGCCCTCTCTTCGAGGGGCAGTGGTGGGTCATCGCCTTACCGGACTTGCGCTTGAGGCGAGCGAACGGGGCGAACTACGACTGCCGGATGCTGCTCTGGATGAGCTCGAGGAGCTCCAGCGAGATGCGATGACCCATGCACTGCTACTCGAGCGTCGTCTTGTTGAGGTGAATTCCGCGCTCACGGCCGGGGGCATCGAGTTCGTGGTTCTCAAGGGCCCGGCGATAGCACACACGTGCTATCCGGATCCCGCCTGGCGGCCATTCTCGGATCTGGATCTACTCGTTCGTCGTGGTCAATGGGCGAAGGCGTGCGAGCTTCTCACAACTCTCGGCTACCGAAGGGAGCTGCCCGAGCCGAGGCCCGGCTTCGATGTGCGGTTCGGAAAGGCCGTGACCTTCAATTCCGAAGAGGGAACCATCGACCTGCATTCCACGCTGGCGAGTGGCTCCTTCGGCGTGTGGATCGATCCCGACGTGTTGTTCGAGAGCACAGAGTCTTTCGCTTTGGGAGGAGCGAAGCTCAAGCGGCTCGACGACACGGTGCTCCTGCTGCACGCTTGCGTTCATGCCTCGCTCGGTTGGGCGCCGCCGCTGCTGCTCCCGTTGCGTGACGTTCTTCAGATCTCCTCCACACTGAGAATCGACTGGGAGCGCTTTGGTGAGCTGGCAACTCGGTGGCATCTGGACCCCGTGCTGCAACACGCGTTTGGGACAGCGTCCCGAGTGCTGAGTATTGCTCCGCCTGCGCAAGCAGAACACTGGCTGGAGCTCACGGTCGGAAGACGCGAACGACTCATTCTCGATGCCTACACGACTGAACGACGAGCTCGAGGCGGAATGACACTTGCGATGCTGAGGGCACTCCCGGGAATTCGTTCTAAAGCCGCTTATATGAGGAGCCTGATGCTCCCGAAGAAGGAATTCTTACAGGCCAGGGCGGATCAAGGGCAGCGACCCTCGTACCTTCGCCGAATGGCGACGCCGGCCGGTTGGATGATCAGCGCTCGGCGAGATCGCTAGAAATCAGGAAAGGAGAAACTCTTTGTTTCGGAGGTTGTGGTCACATCGTGGCCTTGTTGCTTCACTGGTTAGACGTCAGTATCAAGTCCGCTACCGCCAGTCAATGGTCGGAATTGCGTGGGCGATCTTGCCACCTCTGGCTACTTTGGCCACCGCGACGCTGGTGTTCGACAAGATCGCGAACGTGCAGACGGGAAATGACCCGTACTCCATCGTCACGATGGCTGCACTCGTGCCCTGGACGTTCTTTGCCAGCAGTCTCACATCGGGGATCCCAAGCATTGTTTCAAGCGGCCAGACGCTTTCTCGACTTCCCTTCCCTCGAGCAGCGCTGCCCGTTGGCGTGTTGGGCATTTCGATGATCGACCTGGCGATCGCCGCCTCGATCTTTGCGATCATGGCCTACACGGTTGGCGATGGGCTTCCGTTGACGGCTTTGTGGTTTCCAGTTCTCTTGGTGCTCGAACTGGTGCTCGTGCTCGGGGTTGTGCTCATGGCAAGCGCGATCAACGTATTCGCTCGAGACGTGAAACTGGCGGTTCCTCTGGGAGTGCAGCTATGGATGTTTCTAACGCCTGTTCTGTATCCTCTCAGTGAGGCGCCGGAGGGTTTGAGATTCTTCTACCTCGCTAATCCGATGACAGGACTCGTCGAATCGTTTCGAGCGGTCCTGATTCCCCCTGGCAACATGCCTGATGTGTCTCTCCTGCTGCCGACAATTTGCGGTTCCATCGTTCTGCTGGTTCTGGGCAGCTGGTATTTCTCTGCCGTCGAGAGCCGCTTCGCGGACGTGGTTTGACGTGGACATCATCGAGACACACTCAGTCACGAAGAACTATCGAGTCGGGGTAGGCAGGGCCCGCGTCAGGGAGATGGTTCCTCCACCCTTCGATCGAGGACTTGCCAAAGTCTTTCCGAATTGGTGGTTCAAGGACACCTTCAATGCTCTCGAAGACGTTTGCCTAAGCATCCCCTCGTCATCATCCGTTGGCTTGGTGGGACACAACGGTGCCGGCAAGACGACATTGTTAAAGGTTCTCGCTGGGGTAACAGCCCCCACCACAGGCACAGTGCAAACGCGTGGTCGCATTGCCGGACTCATTGATGCAGTTGTGGGCTTTCATCCAGAGTTGACTGGGAAAGAGAACATCTCATTTCTGGGTTCGATGCATGGATTCAAGAGACGTGACATGGCCGCCAAGGTGCAGAGCATCTCGGAGTTTGCCGAAATCGATGAGATGCTCGACACGCCGGTTAAGAGGTACTCCGCGGGAATGTCCGCACGCCTTGGGTTCGCAACCATCGCGGCACTCGAACCGGAGATCCTCCTAATCGATGAGATCCTGGCGGTGGGTGACGCAAACTTCCAACAGCGGTGCGCGCGCTGGCTGGATGAATACAGAACGCAGGGTGGGACGCTCCTTTTCGTTTCTCACAACTTGAGCCTGATGCGCAGCATGACTCAGAAAGTTGTGTGGCTCGACCATGGCAAAGTTGTGCAGGAAGGTCCGACGGCGACAGTTCTGGCGGAATACGGACGTGCCATGGAACGTCGCTCCTCTGATGCTGCGGTGGGCGGGAAGAATCAACGAGCCACCAAGAAACTCATGAAGGCGACGGGCATGAACCGTTGGGGTGCGGGTGGCGCCCGCATTCAAGAGGTGCACGTAGGAGAGCCCACGAACGACAGTCTCACGGTCACCATCAACTACGAGGCATCGAACATCGAACAGGGTTACTTCTGCCTGGGCTTTGTCGGCGAGGGAGACAACGAGGTTGGAGCAGCTGTCTCCGACAGCGTGATGCTGCGTGAAGGTGGGGGCACGATCCAGTGTGAGATCGATAGCCTCGGACTTCGCAGCGGTATCTACTTTCCGGTCGCGGCCATTATTTCCACCGATGGGACCGTCCAGGACCGTTGGCGATTGGACCGGGCCGTTGTGATCGAACGGGATCAGAATCTCCTACCCGATGGATTCGGGCCAGTAGAGATTTCGTCGGAATGGTCGGGTGGCAAAGGCGATCAGGTCGAAATGCCACGATTGAGGTCTGTCGAATGATGCGGTCCTCGGATGCGGTAGGGGATCCCTTCGTATTCATAGTGGGTCGTGGTCGCTCCGGTACCACTCTGGTGAGGGCGATGCTTACTTCCCACTCGGATCTCGCCATCCCGAATGAGACGCATTTCATCGTCCCCCTGAGCCGCGATCGCCGGCTGTTCCAATCCGGCGATCAACCAAATGTTGAAGCACTGCTGTCGAAGTTGCGCAGGCAGCCGGGCTTTCGGAGCATGGGGCTGGACAACGACGAAGTCGCCCAGTTGTTTGACTCTGAACGCCCCGGAACCTACTCGGATGCTATTCGTCTCCTGTTCCGGATGCACGCCCGAAACCAGGGCAAGAACCGTTTCGGGGACAAGACACCGATTCATGTGCTGCACATCGAGTACCTGGCCGACCTTTTCCCGGAGGCGCGTTTCATTCACCTCATTCGAGATGGCCGAGACGTGACGCTCTCGATAATGGATCAACACTGGGGCCCCGAGTCGGTATGGGAGGGCGCGGTCTACTGGAAGAGATTCGTTCAAGCTGGAAGGCTCGCGGGAGCTCGTCTGGGTTCGGACCGCTACATGGAGCTGAGGTACGAGAGCTTGTTGGACGAACCCGAAGAGCACGTCCGGGCGTTATGTGACTTCGTCGCTCTGGATTTCGACCCAAGCATGCTTAGGTACTTCGAAAAGGCCGACGAGATCACGGCGGGGGAGAACCATCATCGCAGTATTCATCTTCCCCCCACCAAGAACCTTCGCAACTGGCGATCGGAGATGAGCGCGGCCGACGTTGAGTTGTTTGAGGTTCTCGCGGGGGACCTGCTGTCGGAGCTCGGGTACGAGCGAGCGAACACTCACGTTACGTTCCCCGCCCGCACACGGGCGGCGGTCAAGTGGTGCAGCGTTCAGGGATCTCGAGTGAAGCGCAGTCTGCGGAAGAGAACGAAGCGAGCGCGAAAGAGTTTTCAGCCCGTCTAGGGCACTTTTGGGTTGCGGTGGCCGGGAGAAGTCCCGACTCTCGACCCCAAGTGAGGAGTTCCAATGCAGGAGCTGGTTCAAGAAGTCAGTGAGCGAAACAACCTGATCGTCCTACCGGAACGCAAGGAGATCCTGGTTGTATGCCTGGCTCGAGGTCTTGGAGGATCCACCCGCAGCCTCGTGACCGTGCTCGAGGGACTGGGCCCGCGCTTTCGTCGAATCCTGTGCACACCTGGAGACGGATCCTTCGGGCAACTGGTGTCGAAGAGGGATCTGACCGAGTACCGCCTGGAGATCCCGAATCGAGGCGTCGGTCTCAAGGGAAGGTTGTCGAGGTTCGAGGCGATGCTGCGGATCGGCAGATGGCTGCGGCGACATCACCGTTTCGTGGTGGCTATCCACGCGAACGGCCCGGAGGAACTGAACATCGCCGCTCCGATAGCACGCCTTTGGGGAGTGCGGCTGGTTGTCTGGAGCCACGCTCGTGACGTCTCCCCTTGGATGAGGCGTACCGCCCCCGTGCTGAGAATGATCCTTCGTGGTACGGACGTTCGCTTTGCTGCCGTCTCCGAAAGCGCGCGAGACGTTCTCGTTGAGGCCGGCCTCGCCGGTCGTGAGGACATTGAGATTGTTGCGAACCCAATTGATGCCAAGGATGTGGTGGCTCCACCTTCAAGTCGCTCGGACCGGATCGTTGTTGGTTTCCTTGGTTCGGACCAGACATACAAAGGCCTGCAGTTCCTACCCGAGATCATCGAGTCGTTGAGAGACATGCCTCTTCACTGGAAGATCTTCAGCAACGAGCGTTCGGGCCAGAACACGAGCGCATGGGAGAAACTGAGGCAACTTTCGCCCGAGGTCATCTCCTTCCCTGGGAAAGTGAGTGAGGTTCGGGAGGCGTACGCTCAATGTGATCTCGTTTTCATGCCGTCGCTCGAGGAGTCCTTCGGCAGAGTTGCTGCCGAAGCGATGCTCAATGGGCTGCCCGTCGTAGCGAGTGATCTCCCGGCCGTTCGGGCTGTGCTCGGAGACGGCGCGGCCGGACGCTTGTTTTCCCCGGGAGACATGGGTGAGGCCGCCGAAGCGCTGAAGGATCTCCTCGACAGTCCGGAACTGCGACAAGAACTTGGGCAGCAGGGAAGGCTTCTTGCAAGTGCCTTTGAACCGGCTGGAGTCGTCGCCCAACTAACCAATCTCTACGAGGGCTAGGACAATCGTGGACCCATTTGTCTTTGTCGTCGGAAAGGGGCGGTCGGGAACGACCCTGGTCCGAGCAATGCTGACGTCCCACCCCGACATGGCTATTCCTCCCGAAACGCACTTCATTGTGCCTTTGGGTAAGGACCCAGACGTTGTGCGTTCCCAGATCGTCGACGTCGATGCTTTCCTCAGTCGCCTTAGTGCTCATCCGGGTTGGCCCGGCATGCATGTGAAGGAGGCCACCGCCGAGTCGGTTCTGCGAGCGAATGGACCACTCGATTACCCGGACGCGATCCGCTCAGTCTTTCGCCTGCATGCAGAGGAGCAAGGAAAAACTCGTTTCGGTGACAAGACTCCCGGCCACGTATTGCATATGGAAACGCTGGCCTCGTGGTTTCCGGAGTCGGTCTTCATACACGTGATTCGAGACGGAAGAAATGTGCTCCTGTCAAACCTCGAAACGTCTTTCGGACCGGCCGATGTGGTCGAGGGTGCCACCGTTTGGAAGCGACTTGTGCGAACCGGAAGGCTAGCGGGTCAAGTTCTGGGACGAGAACGCTACTGCGAAGTTCGCTACGAGGACCTACTCGAGAACACAGAGGCCGAGGTAAGACGTCTCAGCGCCTTTGCAGGGCTACAGTTCACCGAATCGATGCTCCGTTACTTCGAGCGGGCCGATCAACTTGGAGTCGGGGCAACCCACCACGGCAACCTCAGACTGCCCCCGACCAAGGGTCTCAGAGACTGGCGCGATCAGATGAACTCGAGGCAGCTGGCCGTTTTCGAATCACTTGCAGGAGACGTTCTTGAAGAATTGGGATACGAGCTTGGCGCCCCACGAATGAGAGCAAGAGACAAGGCGTACTTGGGTGCAACGTGGCTCTCGTTCCAAGGGCGCCGAATGAAATGGCACGTCAGACGTGGGGCCCAGCGCGTCGGGGTCGGAACAAGGCCCACCGGCTGATGGCAGCAGGCACGGACTTGCGCCTTACTTGCGTGATCGACAGCCTCGTGGCAGGTGGCGCCGAGACGTCCTTGAACGCCCTCGCACCTCATTACATCGCGAACGGCGTGGATCTCCAGATTGTCTATCTCAAGGACCAAGCCGGACTTCAGCGGGAACTCGAGCTCTCGGGCGCTTCACTCGTTTGCGCAGATGGACCTGGAGGGAGGCTCGGGTGGGTGCGACGAGTAACGTCGATCCTGCGCGAACGCAAGCCGGACCTGGTGCACACGACCCTTTTTGAAGCGGACGTTGTGGGCCGGAGCGCCGCCCGGCTGGTTGGCATCCCGGCTGTTTCGAGTCTTGTGAACGTCCAGTACGGAGCGGAGCAGTTCAACGACCCACGGCTGAAGAATTGGCGCCTCAAAGGCGCCCAGCTGACAGACAGGATTACGGCGCGTAGGGCAGCGGGTTGGCATGCGCTTACCGAACACGTGGCAGACGTAATGTCTCCCAGACTTCGAATTCCCAGAGAAGCAATCAACGTCATTCCGAGGGGCCGTGACCCGGTGGCGCTGGGCGAACGGACAGCCAGGAGACGCGAGCATGTGAGGGCCGCCTTGGCGATTGCTCCCGGCGAAAAACTGGTTCTCGCGGCTGCACGTCAGGAGTACCAGAAGGGACTGGATGTTCTGCTGGCAGCTTGGCCCGAGGTGGCGGAGTCCGTGCCCAATGCCAAGCTGGTGGTGGCGGGCAGAGAGGGGAACGAAACGCCTCGCCTCGAGGCCATGACCTCTGCGATTGATCCAAGTGTCCGGCCCATTTTCCTAGGCAAACGCAACGACGTTCCCGACCTTCTCGTAGCAGCCGACGCTTTCGTGTTGCCCTCGCGGTGGGAAGGTCTCGGCAGCGTTCTCATCGAAGCAATGGCCCTCGAGGTTCCAATCGTCGCTAGTGACCTTCCCCCCGTGCTCGAGGTCGTCGATAACGGCGCACGACTGGCGAAGCCCGATGATCCCCGCTCGCTTGCAAGAGCGCTGGAGAGCTGTCTGATCAACGAAGCTACCTCGGAGCAAATGACTCGCTCCTCACTCAGGAGATTCCATGAGCGGTTCACCATCGAAGTTGTGACCAAACAGATGCTGCGCTTTTACGAAAACGCTAGTGCGAGCTCCACAAGGACCACCGCGGAGCCGGCTGTATGAAGGTTCTGCATGTTCTCGCGAGTAACCAGCGACGAGGTGCGGAGGTCTTCGCTCGGGACCTGGTCGATCGACTCGGTGATCTCGACCAACGGGTTGCCGTCCTGTGCCAGCATGATGACGGGTTGGTTTTCGGGGCACCCACCATGGTGCTTGGCTCGGGCGGACCCAAGGCGAGAGTTCCGCTGCGGGCAATGAGGGCCCTTGACTCAGCCGTTCGGAAATGGAAGCCGGATGTGATCCAGGCCCACGGAGGAGAGTCACTGAAGTTGCTGAGTCCGACGCTCGTGAGAGGCCGCCCGCCGGTCGCTTACCGAAGAATCGGACTAACTCCGGACTGGATGGCGCGCGGATTGCGAATCCGTCTGCACCGAATGCTCATTGGACGAGCTCAGGCAATCGTTGCCGTAGCAGACGCAGTAGCAGAGGAGACGATGGATCAGTTCGGAATCGCGGCCGACCGCGTCACCGTCATCCCGAATGCCGTCGACTCAGGTCGAGTCAGGTCGCTGCGAAGCCGAAGTGAAACCCGTGGCTCGCTCGGAGTCGCAGACGATGCGCCTGTGGTTCTCTTTGCCGGGGCGCTCAACGAAGAGAAGAACCCTCTGGCGGTCGTTGATGTTGCTCTCCAAGTTGTCCGCGAACTGCCAGAGGTGATTTTCCTTGTTGCTGGAGAGGGCCCTCACCGGAGGTCGTTGGAGGAGCGGATCAGAGCCTCTCACAGCGACCACGTGATCTTGCTTGGCCCTCGAACGGACCTACCGGATCTGATGGCAGCGTCCGATGCCCTTGTTTGCACGAGCCGTACCGAAGGGTTGCCTGCTTTGTTGATTGAAGCGGGATTCGTTGGTCTCCCTGTCGTGGGGTTCGACGTTGGAGGAGTCTCGGAAGTCGTTGCAGATGGATCGACCGGCCTGCTCGTACCTCCAGGAGACAAGGACCGTCTCTCAGCGCAGCTTGTAAGCGTCCTGAAAGACAAGAGGCTCGCTCGCACACTCGGTGAGGGCGCTGCAGCACGATGCGAAAGAATGTTCGAGATTGGGCCCATCGCGGATCATTACCGGGCTCTCTACGCCGCGCTTGCTGCCGGTTCGCGATGGAACTCGGCGGAGTTCGCTTCATTTGTTTACGAGGAGAAAACTAGTGGCGCGTGAAGAAATGATTGAGGAGCAGCCATTTCTGTTCATCTTTGGGTGTGGGCGATCGGGAACGACGCTTCTTCGCTCGATGTTCGACTCCCATCCGGACATTGCTATTCCCGGAGAGTCAGGTTTTATCTGGCAAACGCGCAGGCGTCATGAAAGAAGGTCAGATTTTGACGTTCAGTCCTTCGTTGAGAATCTGCTCTCGCATCGGCGCTTCCAGCGATGGGGCCTGGATCCCGAGATGATACGAGCGTCTATGTTCCGGGATCCACCGGTTGAGGACTTCGCCGCCGCGATCCGTCGCCTTTATAGACTCTTCGCCGACGCCCGAGGTAAGGAGCGCTTCGGAGACAAAACACCGGGACACGTTCTGCGTTTGCCCGTGATCGCGAGCATGTTTCCCGAGGGCCGATTCATACATCTGGTCCGGGATGGCCGTGATGTGACCCTTTCCTATCTGGACATCAAGGAATGGGGGCCTGCGAGCGTCGCGGAAGCCGCCCTCTACTGGAAGAAGCGAGTTCAGTATGGGCGGCGGAAAGGGCGGGCTCTGGAAGCGGGCCGATACACGGAAGTGAGGTACGAGGATCTCATTCGCGACCCTGAAACTGAGCTGCGGCGTCTCTCCCAGTTCGCGAATCTTGCGTTCCATGACGAAATGCTTCGGTACTTCGAGCGTGCGAGTGAGGTACTCGACCTCGAGATGCATCCACACCGGCACCAAGGCCTTCACAGACCGCCAACTGTTGGTCTCAGAGACTGGCGCACGAAGATGAACGATGAAGACGTTTCATGTTTCGAGGCACTCGCGGGTGATGTCCTAACGGAGTTCGACTACGAGCGCCGTTTCAAGCAAACGTCCCCCTCGGCACACGTAAAGTCGCGTGTCGGAGCGAGCAAGGCTGGCATCGCGAAGTTCGAACGATTCGCTAGAGGCGCGACTCGCCGGTTTCAAGTGCGGCGAAACGACAGCAAGAGTCCGGCAGGAGGAAACTAGGTGCAAACCGCGGCGCGGCCCTTGTTCACGTGTGTTACCGAAAACACGCCTGAGTGGTTCCACAAAGTACATAACCTCGTATTGTCCCTTCGGGAGTTCGGGGGTTCTCTCCGAGACGCACCGATGGTGGTGCACTTCGTCGAGAGCGTAGAACCTGGCTATGCACGTACCCTGCGAGACTTGGGGGTAGAGGTCAGGGTCGTGGCGCCCTACGGGTCCCGCTACAGGTTCTCGAACAAGATGCGGATGTTCGATCTGTTCGAGTCCGAGAGTGATTTCGACGTGCTCGTGACCCTCGATTGCGATGTGATCGTGACAGGCGACCTCGGGCCACTGGTGCCTTCCCAATCCATCGGGGTCGTACCAGCCGGCAGGGATCTGTTCACTCCCGAACAGTGGTTGTGGGTGTACGAAGAGTTCGATCTAAGCGCGCCGGCCCCCGACTGCACCATGCGCGTTTCGGGTCAGGAAACGTACCCTTACTACAACACGGGAGTGATGACCATCCCGCGGGCAATCGGTCCGGAACTCGTAAAAACCTGGTCGGATTTCCTGGCACGCTTTCAGCCGGTCCACGAGCGATTCGGTCGCGTTCACCACGAGAATCAGATCGCGTTCGCCCTAGCGGTTCGCGCGGGCAAGTTGTCGGTGCACGAGCTGCCCGTGAGCCTTAACTTCTCAACCGTCGTGTCGGTGGATCGACGATTTCGTGGTGAGCTACGCCCTCCCTTCGTCGTTCACTACCACCAGGCCATCGATAGCTCGGGATTCATAAAGTCTTCAACGAACCGAAGAGTCAACAAAGCAACACACGAGTTCAACCGGCGCCGGGCCGAGCTGCTGAGTTTGGAATACTCCCGCCTACCACGACCACCGTTGAGAGCTCGGCTACAGAAGGCTGCTGCAACGCAAACCTGGTACGACACAAAGACGGTGAAGCGAGTCCGGCGGTCCCCACTAGGCACTGCGATCAAGAGGATAGGCGCATCAGGGACGAGGAGAGCTTAGGTATGTCAACACCAATCAAGGTCATCTACATCATGGCATGGGGTCGCAGCGGTTCTACCTTGCTGGGCAACTTGCTGGGCGAGGTGGATGGTTTCTTCCATGCCGGAGAGCTCCGCACGATCTGGGAAAAAGGGCTCCTTCAAGGCAGGCTATGCGGATGTGGCGAGAAGGTTACAGAATGCGAGTTTTGGCAGAGTGTTCTCGGGCGAGGTTTTCCCGACCTCGACGCCCGTGAAATCTTTAACGCTCAGAGGAGCGGGGCGCGGTTGCGCCATGCGCCACGCCTTCTGACGAGCAGCCCTGGCGGAGGGCTACCGGGTGGCGAGGAGACCGAACGGTACGCTGCCGCGGCATCCACCATGTACAGAACTCTTGCCGATGTCACGAACGCTCGCGTGATCGTTGACAGTTCGAAGCGAGAGGCAGACGCAGCGCTACTTCGTCTTCTGGAGGGAGTCGACCCTTACTACGTCCACCTCGTGAGAGATCCACGAGCTGTTGCGTACTCATGGCAACGACGAAAGAAGACTCCTGAGCCTCGACGCGAGATGGTTACCTACAAGCCGAGCACGAGCACGCGCAACTGGATGGGACTCAATATCACAGCAGAGGCAATCCGACGCAGGGTTGACCGAAGTAAATTCTTGCTGACTCGCTACGAGGATCTCGTGAACGATCCCAGGTCGACACTCGAGTCCATTGTCCGGTTGGTGGACGAGTGGCCATCCGACCTTCCGGTCAACGATGACGGGACGGTGAGGCTCACGCCCAATCACACAGCGGGAGGCAATCCTGGAAGATTTCACACGGGTCCGGTACCACTGAGGCTCGATGACGAGTGGGTAAGGCAGCAGCCGCGAGGGCAGCGCCTCGTTGCAACCACCATTGCTATGCCGCTACTCCATCGATATCGCTACCCGTGGCGAGGCGATGCCGCCGCGCCCAGGCTCTGACGCGAAGAACATGAAGGCGACGACGACGTCGTCGGCAGTGTCAAGCAAAGCGACGCGCTACCGGGCCCTCTTGCCGCGCGCGCCGTCGGCAGCGATCATCTTCCTGGGAGTCGTGACGGTCTGGCTGCTGATCGGTCTGTCGTGGCGACCAGTGATCTTGCTGCTGATCTGGGCCTGCGGATTTGCGGGAGCTCGCGTCGTTTCCGAGAGGGGCTCACTGGCGGTTCCGATCATTATCGTGGGCCTGCTTGGTTTCGCGTTCCTTGTCGACGCCAGGGGCACACTTAGCGCCGGCGCCGCTGCTGGGCCGTTGGGTTACGCGAACGCGAAGGCGGCCCTTTACGCCCAAGGAGCCATAGCGGCCGGGATCATCGCTTTCACGGCCAGATCGAGAAAATGGGTGCTGATCGGCGCGTGCATGGCAACATTATTCGCCCTCGTTCCTCTGGTCTCCGGGTCCTTTGCAGGCGCAGTTGCTCTTTGCGGGGTCGTCACTCTGCAGTTTGTTCCCAGGAGGTGGGCTCGTGTTGGCGTGATTGGCTGCGGTCTCGTCTTCATCGTGGTGCTGGTCACAAGCCTGCTCGTTGCGAGCGGCGCCGCTGACAGCCCAAGTTTGCTGAACCTCGACGAGCGAAGACTGGCGTTGTGGCGCGATGCATGGAACGTTATGGCTGATTTCCCCGTGTGGGGCGCTGGGGATGGTGCTTGGATCGAGACAAGTGCAGTTGCTTCGGCTAACGCCGACGCTTCGTGGGTTCATAACGAGTTCCTGCAAATCGGGGCGGAACACGGGGTTCCGGCTCTGCTTTTCGCAGCAACAATCGTCGGTTGGCTACTGGTGAGCTTTGCCCGTGTTGCCCCGCGTGACGCCCGAATGAGCCTGCTGGGAGCGGGGGCCGTGACCATTTTTGCAGTGCACGCGTGCGTCGACTACATCGGTCACTTTGCACTCGTGCCTGTGGTTACCGCCCTTGTTGCGGGAACAGCTCTTGGTGCCGCTCGAAGGGCGCCTATCCGAACGGCGCAATGGACGAGACTTTAGCGTTCCACTCTGTCCTGAACGTCCCAGGGCCGTCTGAGTCGGGGTGCCTAAGAGCCAAGGCCTCGCCCCCAGACTGGAAGCGTATGAGGCTGTCAATGTGGGCAGAGTCGTAGACCCAGAACTCGTTACCACTGAACGCGCAGTTCAGGATGTCGATGCGGTCAGGTTCCCTGGTGCGATCGAGCGTGAATCCGAAGGCGCTTCTCTCAAAGCCACGAAAATCGCAGTCTTGGAAAAGAACTGGACCGCTTCCTCCCAGATGTCTATTCGTGGTGATGGCGTGCTCGGACAGCCCTGCCCCGTCACACCTCAGATTGATGAATCGCAACTGCCGCTTCCCCGACGACCGGGCGCGGAGTTCGATGCTGCTTCGCCTGTTGCCGTAGAGACTCGAGTCTCGATACAGGAAGCCGTTACCGTAAGCGCCATGGTTGATACCCGCACGACCATTGTGGAACCCAACGAATCGATTAACGATATGAGCTAGGTGGGAGTTCACCCACACGAAAATCCCGCTCGCTTTGTTGTTGTGCCCCACGCAGTCGGTGAAGCCCCAGACCCCTTGGGACTTTGCTCCCGGCCAGGAGAACCCGGCCGCCTCACCTCCTCCACGAACACCGGTCGCAACGCATCCAACAGCACGACTGCCGGAGCCCTTCGGAAGGAGGAAGCCAGCTAGCCGGAACACCCCAGTGCCTTTGGCGACCCTTACTTTGGCCGCGACGCAACGCTCGTAGGTGATGTTGTTGGATGTATCTCCGGCGTCCCACCAGTAAGCTGTTTCGACGACGTCAAATGCGATGCACCCGCGAAACGCAATTCCGTGGCTCAAGTGCGGGACGAATGAATGACTTCCGCTGTTACGGACAACGACTCCTGTGACCTCCGATCCTCGACTTCCTCCCAGACAGTGATGGAAGTGCAAGCCATAGCGGCCACCGACTAACCCAACTCTGCGTCTGGGCCCGTTGTTACGAATGAGGACCTGGCGGATCCTTTGCGGTCTACGGGAGTGTATGAAGACGTGGGAACGACCTCCTGGCCGACCACCGATTACGACGTTGCGAGTGAGATTGAGAACTTCCGAGCACATGCGATTCCCATTGCCTGCGTCGACTTGGGGATGAGCGTGACGCGTGGGTCGTGCGAGCGAGATCGACCGTCCACTGATCGCGGTGATCTTCGAAGTGTCAAAAGCGTCGTAGTGATCGTCGGCCTCGGGCGTTCCAGTTGGAGTGAGCGATATCTCGTCTCCCACGCGCCAGCCCACAGGATCGCCGTCCAGTTCGATGGTCGACGTTCCAGCAGGTACCGAACCAGCGGCCCGCAGCCAGGGAACCTTGGCGGAGCCGGCAAGATCTAAAGCACCTTGGTCCATGACCCACAGGCCGACGTCGTTACGGATAACTCGCATTCCACCGCCCTTAAAGCGGCTCTCGCGCACGCCGGCAAAGAGGACTTGGTGACGAATCGAAGGACCGTTGGGGTGTGCAACAAGACGGCCCTTTATGACAACGTTGCCCGTCGACGTGAGCACGACGGTGCGAGAGGGATTGAAGAGCAATGTGGCCCCGCGGTTGACGATGACGCCGGAGGCGCTCCGAGAGCGATCCAGGCGTACATCGTGAGCGATGACGACCACGTCTCTCTTGCTTGGAATCGATCCACCCCAGGTGCGTCGACTGCCCCACGGACCGTTTCGCTCAGAGCGTCGAATCCGAGCGGAGGCGGGAGCATGCGTTGCAAGGACGAGAGCAAGTCCCGAAGCTGAGGCGTAGGCCAGAAGGCTGCGGCGGTCGATAGGTCGTGCAGGCGGATCTACAGATGGGCGCGACTTCTTCATTCGAGGTCACCTCATGTCCCGCGACGAACAGAGCAGATCAAGCAAGAGACTAGCGCATAATCACGGAGAGCTGATGAAACGAGTCTTGATTGTCATCAAGGGCCTAGGCCGAGGCGGGGCGGAACAGTTGCTGGTTAGCGCCGCCCCTTACTTGGATCGCTCTCGGTTTGAGTACCACTTTGCCTATGTGCTCCCGCACAAGGACGCACTCGTGGCTAAGCTCACCGGACTGGGGTTTCCAGTGCACTGCGTCGGTGGCGGGCGAAAAGCATCCTGGATAACGCGTCTCAGTCGTTTGGCACGCGACTTTGACCTCGTACACGTTCATTCACCAGTGGCGGCCACTGCCTTGAGATTGATGACCCGAAAGCCCGCTCTTGTCTGCACCGAGCACAACGTGTGGGGTCGATACCATCGTGCGACCTACTGGGCCAATCGTCTGACCTTCAATCTCAACGATCATGTATTCGCCGTGTCAGACGAGGTGCATCGTTCCATGAGGTCTTTGCCCTGGGTGCAGTTACCTTCCGTTGAGACCCTGTATCACGGGCCGGATCGGGCTGAACTGGCACGCTGGATCGGAGTTGATGGAGTGCGCGAGGAGCTGGGCATATCCGAGAGTGCTCCGCTGATCGGCACGGTTGCCAACTTCAAGACACATAAGGGATATCCACATCTGATGACTGCAGCAGCCGCCGTATGCAAAGAGTTGCCCGGGGCTCGGTTTGTGCTCGTCGGTCAGGGACCGCTGGAGCCGGAGATCAAAGCAATAGCGCGCGAACTCGAGATCGAGGACTCGGTCATCTTCACGGGCTATCGCGAAGACGTGCCTCGTTTGATGGCAGCATTCGATGTTTTCGCGATGGCGTCGCTGCACGAGGGACTGTCGATAGCTCTTCTGGAGGCAATGTCCCTGGGCAAACCTCCCGTCGTCACACGCGTGGGAGGCCTGCCCGAGGTGGTGGGTACCGACGAGGGTTTCGTAGTCGAACCGGCCGACCCGGAGACACTTGCAAACCGCATCGTTACCCTGTTGCGGGACCCCGAGTTGCGGGAACGCCTCGGCGCGGGAGCAAAACGTCGGGCAGAGAACTTTGACATCTCTCGCACGGTCGCCCGTACTGAAGCTATCTACGACGAGATTCTGTCATGACTACTACTGGGTCAGAGACCGTCACCACCATCCGGTCTTTCCGTGACGAAGACGAAGCCGAGGTTCTTGAACTCCTGGTATCGGCGATGGGGCACGGTTCCTTGGGAGGCAGGAC
>Ga0190265_10000970_pt1 | contig 18606 bp, 20 predicted proteins | sample Popmic124T_FD_133135 | JGI IMG/M metagenome (GOLD analysis project Ga0190265, IMG submission 133135) | Populus adjacent soil microbial communities from riparian zone of Indian Creek, Utah, USA - 124 T | ecosystem: Environmental > Terrestrial > Soil > Riparian zone | place: USA: Utah | collected...
CGCGGCCGGAATGTTCTCGCCTTTCACCGGCAGCCGCGATTAGAATCTCGTTAGGGTAGGCGCTGATCCCGCCGCACACTTGCCCGTCCGACGTTTCGGCAGTCCCTGAGCGTCGGACGGGCGAGAGGCCCGCAAATGCAAGGGACTGCACCATGTCGGCATATCTTGAATTCTCAAAGCGCTTCGATTCAATCGCGACCCGCAACTATGCCCGCCCGGAACATGCCGTGGCGGACTTCAACGACGCCGCGATGCATATCGCGAAAGTGTTCTATCGCGATGCGCTCGCGGACCGCTTCGCCGACTTCAACAAGCTGCGCGATTCGATGCTCAACGGCGACCCGTTTGCCGTCCGACTACTGGGCTTTGATTCTCCGGTTCCCGGCGAACGCGAATTCGCGCTATGGAAAAATGCAATCACAAGCTGGCTCGCCGTGAAATATCCCGACCGAATTTCCGAAGTTGATAAGGGCGCCGACTGGATGCACAAGTCGATTCGCCCCGACGCGAAGCCGATTCCAAAATTGATTCCAAAACCCGAATTGGAACAACTGACCGCGACACAGCGACAATATTTCGAGCGATTCACGGTGGCGACTTGCGAAAAGTACGGCGTCCGAATGAAGCGCGGGCAGCTTGCTAGGGGCTGGCGGCTTCCCGATGACGCTATTTACCAAGATGAATCCCGATTCGGCGAGACCGTGGGCGATGACGCGGACAGAACCCATCGTCTCCAGCGGCGAGCGGCAGTGTATTCGACCGCGTGCCGGATTCTTGACAATCTCATCGTTCCCGCCAAGAGCACGATGCCCGCGGCGCGTGTCATTTGCGATGCGTCCCGGCAACAGGTGATAATTAACGGCAAGGCAGAGGACGTGACCGTTACCGGTTGCAAAATGGTGACGCTCATTGTCGAAGCCAACGGTAAATGGGTGGGCGGGCCATTTCTGAAGAATACTCACTTCATTTCCCGGCCTGACAAAATCTTGAAGGAACTTCCGCGCCTCGTGCAAGACTGCATCGAAGCACAGAAGCCGGACGGCTACCGTCTGCGTCACGAATTCTGGTCCCCACAAGTGCCGTAACGGTGCCGTAGTCCGCCCGTTCTCATTTTCCCGCGCGATTCATATCGTTCTTGATATGGATGCGACGTACATCGACATACCAGACCTGAGAAGTATCGAGCGACGACTCGCCGCAATTCACGCCGAGCGGCAAGCGCTCATGGTTCTGCGCCGCGCGGCGAAAGCGGCGGAGCGGGCGCGCGGCTCACAGGAATCGCAGGACTTGACAAAAACAAAAAGTGCGTCCGAAACACAGAGACGATGAAAAGTGAATCGCCAATCGAACCCCTCGCCGTCGATGCCGCAACCGCGGCACGACTCTGCGGCGTGGGGCGCAGTAAATGGTACTCGATGCACAGCGCGGGACAGACGCCGTTACCCGTCCGCGTCGGCGGCGGCTGCCCGCGGTGGATCGTGTCCGAACTCAAGAGCTGGCTCGCGGCCGGATGCCCGGCGCGTGACACATGGCAGGCGCGGCGGCGCGCATAAAAAAAGCCCCGCTGGCAGGCGGGGCAAAAATGAAAGGATGGCAATGTCAGAATTGTATCTGAGCGATGGCGATTATCAAGCCTATTCTGAATTCCGGCAAAATCTTCGCATCATTACGGTCCGCGCCAGCTTCGCGAAAGACGCGGCCGAAAAGCTGCTGACCAAAGGCGCGGACCGCGAGTGCATCGGACTCTACGGCGATGCGACCATCGCGCTCGACGCGACGCGCAAGGCGGTGGGCGCATGACATCCGCCGGCTGGAAAACTGTCACGCGCTCGCATCCTTGCCCGGCTTGCGGCGAGGATGACCGATGCGGTTTCGGCCGCGACGGGTTGCTATCCTGTTTCCGCGCATCGACGCCCCCGGCCGGATTCGACTTCCTGAAATCGAGCAACGGGGCGACTCTTTTCCGGCCGACAAACGGACGGCACTTCGAGACGCGCAAGCCGGCGACTCCGCGGCCGGCGGCGAACGTCGGACCGGATTGGAAGGCTGACGCCGAATCGGCCCGCGCCAAGATGACGCCCCAACGATTGTCCGCACTCGTGGCGACGCTGGGCGTCGCGACAGCGGCACTCGATTCTGTCGGCTGGGCGGAGCGCTCGGACCTGGACCGCTGGCGGGCATTCGGCGCGGGATGGAATGAGAATCCCCCCGACGGTGCTTATGTCTTTCCCGAACGTGACGGCGGCGGGCGCATCGTCGGCCTTTCGCTTCGCGCGCCGGACGGTCGCAAGGGCGCGCCCCGCGGCGCGAAGCGCGGCCTGATTATCCCCGCGAAGATACACGCGAAACCGGGCACGGTTCTGATTGTCGAGGGCGCGTCCGACGTTGCGGCCTGCGAGACGCTGGGGCTGACGAGCGTAGGGCGCCCGAGCAATTCCGGCGGCGCTGACATGCTGGCGGCATTGCTGGATGGTCGCGACGTGCTCGTTATCGGTGAGAACGACGCAAAGGAATCCGGCGACTGGCCCGGCCGCAAGGGCGCGATAGGCGTATCGCGGAAGCTGGCGACGGAACGCGGCGAGGCCGTCGCGTGGGCGCTCCCCCCGGCCGAATCGAAAGACGTGCGAGCTTGGCTGAATGCCCGCGTCGCGGCCGGCCTGGACCTTGCCGACACTGAGGCGTGCAAGCGCGCGGGCGTTGAACTGCTCGCCGCGCTGCAATCGACGGCCCGCGATGCGAAACCGGAACGCAAGCCGAATCAATCCGAATTGATTGTCCGCCTTGCGATGGAAATATATGAATTGGGCGTCTCGACTGACGGTGAATCGTTCGCGGTCCGCCGCGGCGAAACGTCTATCGCGCTGCCGTTTCGCGGCTCGCGGGATGCACTCCGGGCGGAACTGGCCCGCGAATTCCGGCGGCGGTTCAACGCGACGCCCAAAGCGGCGGCCCTGGCGGACGCCCTGAACGTGCTCGCGGGCGAGGCCGCGGACGGCGAACGACGGCCGGTCTATCTGCGCGTCGCGGAGCATGACGGCGCAATCATCATCGACCTGGGCATGCGCGCGGCGGACGGTGCGGACGGTTGTTTCGTCAAGATTACCCGCGACGGATGGACGGTCGAAACCAGCTCACCCGTGCTATTCCGCAGGACGGCCCTGAGCGGCCCGCTTCCGATACCCGAACGCGGCGGCACGATCGACGAGCTGCGCGAACTCTTGAACGTCACGGCGGATACTTGGCCCCTGGCGTTGGGTTGGACCGTCGCGGCGTTCATACCGTCAATCCCGCACGCGATTTTGATGTTGGGCGGCGAGCAAGGCACCGGCAAAAGCACGACCGTCAGAATTCTGGTTCGATGCGTGGATCCCGGCCCGGCGCTGCTGCGGTCCGCGCCGCGAGACGTAGAACAATGGGCGGTGACGGCGGCGGGAAGTTGGACCGTTGTGCTAGACAATGTTTCGCATATCGCAACTTGGTTGAGCGACACGCTTTGCAAGGCCGTGACGGGCGACGGCTTCCCCAAACGAACCCTTTACACCGATTCCGACATTTCCGTTATCGCTTTCAAGCGCGTCATTGCCTTGACATCCATCGACGCGGGCGCTCTGCGCGGCGACTTAGGCGAACGGCTGATTCTCGCGGACCTGGAGCGCATCGACGAAACCTTGCGGCGGACCGAAGCCGACCTGGAATCGCTTTTCGCGGAGCGGCATGGTCGAATTTTTGGCGCGCTGTTGGACGTGCTCGCGGCAACACTGAGAGAACTGGAATCCGTCCGGCTGGAAAGGATGCCGCGAATGGCGGACTTCGCCCGCGTGCTCGCGGCGATGGATAAGGCAATCGGCACCGATGCGCTTCCCCGATACATCGCGCAAGGCCGGCGCGTGGCCGGCGACGTGGTGGAATCCGACAAGGTTGGCGCTGCGATTGTGGCGCTACTCTGCGACGGCGATGAATGGACCGGAACGGTTGCATTGCTACTCCAGAAAATCCTTCCCGAGAATCACAAGCCGCACAAAGACGACGGTTGGCCCGATACGCCCGAAGCGCTTGGGCGGCGGCTGACCCGGCTCGCCAAGCCGCTACGCGACGCCGGCGTTGACGTGGAGCGATTCAAAGAGGGCAAGGGTCGGACGCGGGCGCGAATGGTGAAATTGCGTCGTATTGAACCGTCCGACCCGTCCGCCTATGGCCCGGAGGCCCCCGAAAGCGGGATTCGGGCGGACAGTAGGCGGACAGGTGCGGACAGGTTGACCGATTCGGCGGGCGTGAACTGTCCGCCTGAAAACGGCCATAGCGACCCGGAAAACGGGAAGGCGGACAGGTCGGACGGGTCGGACAGTATTTCCCCCGCACTTACCCGTACTGACGCCGCGGGCGACTGGGGGACCCTATGACCGGACCGGCGCTCGCCACCATCGCGGAAGCCCGGCGCATCGGCCTGGACCTGCGCGCCGACGGCGACGCTATCCGCTTCCGGCCCGCGGACCGAATGACCCCGGACCTGGCGGCGCGGCTGAAAGCCCACAAGCCGGCCATCCTCGCGGCACTGGCGGGAACTGGGCCGGCGCGGCGATGGCTGACTGAGGCCCTATCTAACGGCCCGCGAACTCAATTATTCATCTTGGAGGAAGGACGAAAAGCCGGCTTTAAGACAGTCGAGCTGCGGCAATCGCTGGCTGAGATAGGCGGCTCGCACTGGCACCCGTGGCGTATGGACCACGGCGGCTTGTGGTGTCCGCCTGACTGATGACAACACCGGCCGGCCGACGCCGGTCGATTTAACCCCGCCCGCCGGCTGACCCGGCCGGCAGCAGAGGCAAGAAAATGCCAACGATGTACGAAAACCTGGACATGGCCGACCTCGCCCGGCTGAAAAACAGCAAGGCCGAATTCGACCGAGAGAGGGCAGCGGAGGCCGCGGCGAAAGCGGCCAAGCGCGCCGAGCGGAAGGCGGCCGAGTCTCCCCGTGCGAAGCGCCGGGAGCAGCACCGCAAGAACGTGATAATGGCCGCTGGCGAAAAGCACGGCAAAGCATGGGCATACAAGGCGAGCTATCCCGCGCTGCTCAAAGTGGCGCGGTCAAACGCGGTCCATGCCACCCCCGGAAGTTTCGTCCAACACTGCCAAGAGTTGGGCATCGGCCTGCCGTTGCGGAACATTTTCAAATCCGACGCGGATAAAGATTTGTTCGCCTGGGGCGCGGTCAAGGCTGCCACCGAGTTCTATCACGACGCCAAGCGTCAAGGCATCATCTAAGAAAGGAACAAAAATGCTACGTTCAAAAACAAACGACACCCCTGTCAAAATGCTGACATCTTGCGGAGGAAACATCTTCCCGCGACCCGAAGAAGATTGTCTCGCCCATACCGTTGACCCCGGCGGCATCGCCTGGTTCGACGCCGCAACGGCCAAGCGCTACTGCGAAACTCGGCAGGCCGATCCGCTGACAGTTTCCGAAGCCGAAGCGGCTGAAAAGGCGCTCGCTGACGGCCTGGTTGTGCGCGTCGGTCCGAACGGCGCTTTAGCGATGACACCGGCGGGCATCAAAGCGATGGCGCCAAGATAGATTCTTGCCACTGCACCCACCGGTGGGCGCGCGGGATGCGTTCCACCTGCTGCGCCGCCGGTGGGCCGCTTTTTTGAAAGAGGATTTTTGAGATGGAAAGACGATACGCAAGCGAGGCCCCGCAAGCGACGAGGAACTCAGGCGGAGGCGTGGGCACCGTTATCAGCGGATACGGTGCGATCTACTACAAAGCCCACGTTTCCGGGTCTGAATATCTGCTTTGGGATGATGCGGCAAGTCGAGGGGTCGAGCGCATCGCCCGCGGCGCCCTGGACTCCGCGGTCAAGCGTAGTGCCGATGTTGTTGCGCTATTTAATCACGACGCAAATCTAGTTCTGGGTCGCACGACGGCGGGAACCCTGAAACTTACGTTGGATTCAACCGGCCTGCGATATGAGATACAGCCGGACGATACCACCGTGGCCCGTGACGTTCTGCGGCACCTTGCCCGCGGCGACATCAAAGGCAGCTCGTTCGCTTTCATCATCGACGAAGACGGCGAGAGCTGGTCGCAAGAGACGATGGTCGATGGTCGAAAGTGTTTCATCCGCACGCTGACATCGCTGGATGTCCTGGATGTCTCATGTGTAACCCGGCCGGCGTATACCGGGGCGCCGTCCGGACTATCAATGCCGCGGTCTGGCCCACCGCTATCAAAAGACGTTGAGCAACACATCGCAGAGTGCGAGAAGATGATTGAACAGATTGACCTGATAATGAGCAAGTGAGGTTTCACAATGGAATATGCAAGTATCCGGCAAAAATCCCTTTCCGAGCGGCGAGCGATGGTCGCGACCGCTCGATTCAAATTACTCCAGCGCGCAGAGAAGGCGGCGAACATGGTCAAGTCCATCAAGGATGCGCGGGCCGCTCGCAAGCCGACAGAACGAGTCGAAGAGATGCTCAATTCATTGAGCCTGGATGCGGTGACTCTGGTGATGGAAACCGATGCGGTCGAGGAGATGATTCGCGCACACAACGACGTGGCCATATTGGCCGGTCGTGAGTATCGCGTCGATGGCCTTCCAAGTTCCGTTATGTCCGTTGGCTCGAAGTGCCACAGTTTCGCCACGAGGACGGAACATGAGATGCGCATCGGGCGATAGGTGAAACCATGCCAATGAAACCACCACGATTCGGACCACCACCACGGACCACCGGCTGGGTGCCGGACAGGATTCGAGGGAATCGGCACGCCCGCGGCTACGGGAATGATTGGGTCGCATTCCGCGATAGCTACATCGCGCGGCATCCGTTGTGCGTTGACCCGTTGGGCCGTCATGTCGGCATCGTGACACCTGCCGAGCATGTTGACCACATCGTGCCGTTGGCCCGCGGTGGAGAACGATTGTCGGAGTCAAACGTCCGCGCGGTCTGCAAAGCGTGCCACCTGGCTGTCACGGCGAGAGGTAATAGGACATGACCCCCCCCCATGCCATCGATAATCTGGCAGCGAACGCGCCGGGTACCGTCCTTCCCGCTTCGCAGATTTCGCGTCGTCCCCGGTTCATAGGAACATCGAAGATGAAACAAAAATCCGAGCAAAAGGCCCCGAAACACCTGAAAGCGCCCACCAGAAAGTGGTGGGAAAGCGTCGTTTCGGAATACGAACTTGAATCGCATCACGTCCGGCTGCTGACGCTGGCCGGCGAATCGTGGGACCGCGGCGTACAAGCCCGCGAGGCCCTGGCCGAGCACGGTCTGACGTTTGAAGATCGGCACGGCGCGGTCAAGGCCCGCCCGGAAGTCGCAATCGAGCGCGATAGTCGAATCGCATTCGCCCGTCTGCTGCGGGAATTGGCCCTCGACGTGAACACCCCGGACGAAACCCGCGCGCCTGGCATCGTCGGCAAGGCATTTTTGAAAAGGTGATACATGCCACGAAAGAACATCGTGCGGAAGCGGCGCATCAGCGCGAACCTGACGGATGACCACGCCAAGATTCTGCTGACCGGCCGCGGGGATTATTTCAACGAATTCGGACCTCTCGACGCGCCCGAGACCTACGCTGCAAAGCGCGAAGCGTGGGAGTGCCTGCGCGACGAGCTGCTCCCGAAGTGGATTGAAGAAAATCCCGGCAGTAGGCCCTGGGCATGGTGGGCGTTCGATGCGCCGGAACGGCGTCGATGCACGAATCAGATTCACCCTTTCGATGACCCGAAGCGGCAGGCGATTATCGACGAGGTTGAGCGCGAACATCCCGAGTATCGGTATCGCGAGCGCATGAATCGGTTGTCCTTCGGCGTGGTCAACTGCCTGTTGGCGAGAAGCGGCGACTGGACGGCGAAGTACGAATCGGAACGCGACTACTTGGATAGGCTGTATCTGCTGACGGCTGACGAGCGTTTGACGCTGGCGAACATGCCGGAGGATGAGGACGGCGAGGATGATTGAAATCACTTTATCCCCGGCCGCTCGAATCCCTGAAATCGCCAGCGGCCTTCGATGCGATGATAGTAGGCCACGACGGCGCCGATCCTGGTGAGCGTGCTCATTCCCCATATCCCGACGCCGTTGTCAATCGACACAATGACGCCGGCGAGCGGGCCGTCAGAGAACATCGTCGGCAGGCCCGGCGCGACGAGCCGGCTGGCAGACGTGCGGAGTGCGGCAATTTGCGGGGCGGGAGCATGGCCGGAAGGATAGCGAACAATGGTCGCTGACGGCAGTCACAAAAAAAAGCGCCGATAATGATTTTTAGAAAGGAGTGCGGACATGGATGCACTAAAAATCTGGAGATCACAAATGGAAGAACGCCTCAAGGATAATCTCACAATTGCGCGTTTCCTGCTGCGTTTCGTCAAGTCACGCATAGACGAGGACGACCCGCGGCAAGAGGACAGGCTTCAGACCGCACGGATTATGCGGAACGGACCACCACGGGCGCTTATAGGCTGGGCTGAATTGATGTCCAGACGGGGCGGGTTCTCGCGAGAATTCGCTGAAGCCCGCGAGCGGATAGGACGGGCATGGCTTCGGAAATACACCCTTCAGGAATGGGCTTGACCCCGGCCCGGCCGCGGGGCATGATTGCGGACGCTATGAATCGTCACACTTCAAACAATCGATACTTTCTGGAAATCCTGCGCCTGGTAGTCGGTACCGGCGACGGCCGAGCCGCTTTGACGAGCGGATAGCCTGCCCGGCGCAGGACTTCCATGCGCTGAAAGCGCAGGAGTATCACAGTCATGGCCGAAACAACACCCGCAACGAGAGTGATAAACCTCGAAACCGTTTGGGACACCTGTCCCACTTGTGGCGTCCCTTTCGGGCTGCTTATGAGATTCGACACGGCACGGTCAAAGGATCACGAAACATTCTATTGTCCGAACGGGCATGAAATGAGCTACCCGGAAAAAGATGAACGGGATGAGAGTGAAGTCAAGGAAGAGAATCGCAGGCTAAAGGCCAAAGTGATGAAGCTCACAATGGACCTGGACCAAGCGCAAGCGAAAGCCCGTGACGCGGAGGAAAAGTTGAGTGCATATCTACTCGCCGAAGCGCCGGCCGGAAGCGACAAAGAGGCAGCATCGTACAAGTGCAAGGTCTGCGGGAAGGAATACAAGCGCCGCGGGGCACTGAGCAGTCACATTATCGACGTTCACGGTGCAACGCCCGCAAGGGCGTGCTAAGGCGGAAAGGGTAAAAGGTAAACGCAATGGCTCACACAATTGTCGAGGCGATGGAGAACGCGCTGGAGCGCGCAAAAGAGAACAGGGAACGCCCACCTGGTCCGACGAAATCCACCGAACCGAACCCGCTTCCGGCTATTGTCGAGGCGATGAATTCTGCATTGAACCGCGCGAAAGAATCATCGCGGCGACACGCGGCAAGGCGAAAAGAGCGCCCCGGCTTCCGGCTATTCAAGCCAACCTATCAGGACCGCGACGGCGCCCGTCGTGAGGCGTCGAAATGGTACGCCGAATTCCGGGATGCAATGGAGAAGATTCGGCGGATCCCGCTGTTTACTGACGAGCGGCAATCCCACAAGGCCGCGGAGAACATCGTCGGCATCGTGGCCGACGTTCAAAACGGCGGACGGTTGACGGATGCCGCGCTGTTGACATGGGTTCGGGGCATTCCCGGCCGGCTTGTCGATGCGCTCGCCAATATCGGCCTACTCGAATCGACCCGGCTCGCGGCCCGCAAGCCGATGAAGGACCATATCGCGGACTTTCGCGATTCCATGTCGGCCCGGAGTGCGAAACATCGAGGCAACACGACCCGGCTTGTCGAGCGCATCGTGGCCGCGGGCAAAATTGCCGACGTGAACGGCATCACCCCGTCCGCGGTCGATAGCGGACTGGCGGCAATTCGGGAACCCGGCCGTTCGGTGCGGACGGTGAACAAGGCCGCGACGGCGATGAAAGCATTCACGCGCTGGCTTGTCCGCGACGGCCGGCTCGCCACGGACCCGATTCAACATCTGAAATCGGCGAACGCGGACACCGACCCGCGGCACGTCCGGCGCGAGTTCGAGGATGACGACCTGGCCCGGCTTATCGAAGCGGCGGGGCGCAGTCCGGTTCTACTGGGTCTGACGGGCGATGACCGGGCGATGCTGTATCGCGTTGCCGTCGGCACTGGCTTTCGAGCGGCCGAGCTATTCAGCCTCACGCCGGAATCATTCGATCTGGCGAGCAATCCCCCGACCGTGGCCGTCGAGGCGGCATACTCGAAGCGCCGTCGCCGTGACGAGCAACCGATTCGGCCCGACCTTGCGGACCGTCTCGCGCCTTGGCTTCGCCAGCGGGCAGCCGGCGAAGCCGTATGGCCGATTACCTGCGCCCGGAAAACCGCCGAGATGATTCGGGCGGACCTGGAAGCGGCCGGAGTCGCCTACGCTGACGACGCTGGGCGCGTGCTGGACTTCCACGCCTTGCGGCACACCTACGTCTCGCGGCTTGTCTCGTCAGGGCGAGCGTGAAGGAATGTCAGGAACTGGCCCGGCATTCGACCCCGACGCTGACCATCGGCCGATACGCTCACGTCCGCGTCCGCGACCTGTCGAGGGCGCTGGCGAATCTCCCGGCCATGCCCGAGCAAGTCGAGGCCGTGACTATGGCGACGGGAACCGATAACGTCCGGCCGCATGACGAAAACTGCTTGGCGCTTTGCTTGGCGCAAATGGGCGGAAAAGATAGGACTTCGCCGGACGGAAATGGACGCGGCGACATTGGAGCGGCACTCTCGGAAATGCCGCAAAACAAGGCAAAAACAGCGAATTTCAAGGGAAAAAGAGGTAAGGCCGCGGCCGGATTCGAACCGGCGAATAACGGATTTGCAATCCGTCCCCTTGAACCACTTGGGTACGCGGCCGACAAGGCGAAGCCGCCTTTGGCTCCTATATTTTCTAGCCTTCTTTCCGAGGGGCGTCAACCATCGTAACGAGCGTTTGCGTGCAGGTAGCGCGTTCTGGAGAGCCTCGTCCACGCGCCGCGACAGTCCGAGCAGCGCCCGAATTCGCCAGAGGTGCCATGTCTCCACGACATCTCAATACTCAACTTGAACTCCTTCGGCTAAACTGAAAGATGCGACGCACCAACGATTTCGACTCATACGTTATGCACACTCCACTGCTTAATCCAACTCTCCCAACGCACCCCCCCGGCTTGCCCGTCTCCCGTGTACACACCGACGAAGGGACGATCAAATTTGCACTCCGCACCGACGACGGCCACGAAATCGAGAGCGTCATCATCCCGATGGGCGCCCGCGAGAATACGTGGCAATCCCTTTGCGTCAGTTCTCAGGTCGGCTGTGCGAGAGCCTGCACCTTCTGCCAAACCGGCCGGATGGGCCTGCTGCGCAATCTCACCGTCGAAGAGATCACCGCACAGGCCGCCGCGGCGCGCGAGCACTTTGGGGCCGACGTCCGCAACATCGTATTCATGGGAATGGGCGAGCCGATGGATAACCTCGACAACGTCATCCGCGCGATTGAATTGTTCCACGGCGACCGCGCACATCCCGTCGCGCGCCGGCGCATCACCGTCTCCACCGTCGGCAAATGCACCGGGATTCGACGCCTGGCCGCCCTCGGCTGGCGGCGGCTGGGCCTGGCCGTTTCGCTCAACGCACCGAACGACGAAATTCGCTCGTCCATCATGCCGATCAACCGCACCGAGCCGATGGCGATGCTCCGCGAGGCCATCGCGGCGTATCCCGTCCGGGCGGGGGGGCACGTTCTCATCGAATATGTGCTGCTCAGGGAAATCAACGACGCGCCGGAACACGCGATGCAGTTGGCTGATTATCTCAGAGGCCTTTCCACCTGCGTCAACCTAATCCCATGGAATCCCATAGAGCAGAGCGAGTATCGAACCCCGGACGACTCGGTCATCGATGGATTTCAGCAAATCCTGATGGATGCCGGCCAACTGGCATTCCGCCGCAACACCAAGGGCCGAACCGCAATGGGCGCCTGCGGCCAACTGGGTAGAATCGTTCACGACCTTCATTCTGCGGAGCATGACCGTCATGCGGAGGAGCACCAGCGACGAAGCATCTTGCCGACGCAGGCAAGTCCGGTCGACTCATAAGATCGAGCAGGAGTGGGTGCTGTGGAGATGGACGAAGATGCCCTGCGTTTTGCCGAAGTCGGCCGCCTGATCAACGAGCGGCTGCGCACGATGTCGCCCGCCGAGCGCGACCAGATGCTGCAGCGCCACATGGCGGAGGCCATGTCGCCCGAGAAGAAATTCAAGGCCGTCGGCATGTTGATCGATTTCGCGCTCCAGCAACAACGCATGCGCCAGAATCAAGACCAATGAGTGAAGCGCTCACCGATGTGCTGACCGTCGTCTGCGACGCCCTCGATGTGCTCGCGATCCCCCACGCCGTGACCGGGGCGATTGTGAGCAGCGTCTACGGCGAACCGGTCTCAAGCCTCGATGTAGAGATCTGCCTTCGTATGTCGCCGGCGTCGGCTCGAAAACTGGCGCACGCGCTTCCCCCTCGTTTCTACCGAGACGAAGAGGCCATGGCCGCCGCGAGCAGCTCCGGCTCGATGGCCAATCTCATCGATGTCTCAACCGGTCTGAAAGTCGATCTCAGCGTGTTGCCCGCGGAACCTTACTATGATTCGGTCATGGACCGCAGGCGCAAGGTGCCCTACGGGCCGGGAGGCAGGAGCTTCTGGACTGTCTCGCCCGAAGATATCATTCTTATGAAGTTGCTCTGGCGCAGGGATTCCCGCTCGCAAAAACAATGGGAGAATGCGTTGTCCGTGGTCCGCGCACAAAAAGCAAGATTGGAATGGAAGTATTTGCACGTATGGGCAAAGCGCCTCGATTTGTCCAACGACCTTGAATCGCTCCGGGATGCCGGCGGCGTCTGAAATATGCCAGTAAAGCAGGGAAAAAAGGGGGGCGCGGCCGCCGGCCGTGCATCTCGTCAGCCGTTAGGGACATCGCCCCGCGCCGCCGCCGGTGCGTCTGAACCGGCGACGCCGTGGCTTATCGTCTGTGGCGCTGCCCACAATAATCTGAAGAAAATCGACGTCGAAATCCCGCTGGGCCGCTTTGTCTGCATCACTGGCGTCTCCGGCTCCGGCAAGTCCTCACTGGTCAACGACATCCTTCGCGAGCAACTCGCCCGCGATCTCAACGGCGCGCTGACGGCCGACCCGGGCGCCCATCGCGCCATCGAGGGCAAGCAGCATCTCGACAAGGTCATCGACATCGACCAGTCGCCCATCGGACGCACCCCCCGCAGCAACGCCGCGACCTACATCAAGCTCTTCGACGAAATCCGAACCCTGTTTGCCAAACTGCCCGACAGTAAGGTCCGCGGCTACGAGCCGGGGCGATTCAGCTTCAACGTAGCGACCGGTGAGCAGGGCGGCGGCCGGTGCGAGGCCTGCGAGGGCAACGGCCAGAATCGCGTCGAGATGGATTTCCTCGCGGACGTGTGGACGACCTGCCCGGTGTGCGAAGGGCGGCGATTTAATCACGAAACGCTGCAAATCCACTATCGAGGCAAAAGCATCTACGACGTGCTGGAGATGGACGTCCAACAGGCGCTCGAGCATTTCCAGGCGATCCCGAAGATTCGCGAGATGCTCGCCACGTTGCACGATGTCGGGCTGGACTACCTCAAAATCGGACAACCCAGCACCACGCTCTCCGGCGGCGAAGCGCAGCGCATCAAGCTGGCGAGAGAACTGGTCCGCCGCTCGACCGGCCGCACGCTCTACATCCTCGACGAGCCAACGACCGGTTTGCATTTTGAGGACATCCGCCGATTGCTCGCCGTGCTGCACGGTTTCGTCGACGGCGGCAACAGCGTGATCGTCATTGAGCACAATCTCGACGTGATCAAGACCGCCGACTGGGTCATCGATCTCGGTCCCGAAGGCGGCGCCGGCGGCGGAGAAGTGGTCGCAACGGGAACGCCGGAAGATATCGCCCGCTGTGCAGATTCATTCACCGGACAGGCGCTAGCGGATGTGCTCTTGGAAAAGTCAAAACGCCAAAAGGTCAAAACGCCAAAACCGCGTAATTCCAAATCACCAAATCGCCAAATCACCAGATCGCCACATTCCCGCGACGACGCCATCGTCGTCGTCGGCGCCAAGGAGCACAACCTGAAGGACGTGACCGTGCGCATTCCGCGCGGCGCGATGACCATTTGCAGCGGCGTCTCGGGCAGCGGAAAGACCAGCTTCGCCATGGACACGGTCTACGTCGAAGGCCAGCGCCGTTATGTCGAGTCGCTGTCATCCTACGCCCGACAGTTCCTCGGCCAGTTTCAGAAGCCCAAGGTCGATCACGTCTACGGCCTTTCCCCCGCCATCGCCATCGAGCAGAAGGCCGCCAGCAACACGCCGCGTTCCACCGTCGGCACGGTGACCGAGATTTACGACTACATGCGTGTCCTCTGGGCCCGCGTCGGGCAGCCCTATTGCCCGAAGTGCGACATTCCCATCGGCACCCAATCGAGCCAGGAGATCATCGACCGCATTTGCGGACTGCCCGAAGGCACGCGCGTGCTGCTTTGCGCGCCGGTCGAGCGCTCGTCGGGTGAATCCTGGGAGTCGCTCCTGGCGCGATGCGAAGCACAGGGCTACGTCCGCGCTCGCATCGATGGCGAAGTCGTCGACATTTCGAGCAAGCCGAAAATTGACGCCAGAAGGGCGCACGACGTGGAACTCGTCGTCGATCGCGCCGTGATCAAAGCCGGCACGCGCGGGCGCATGGGCGATTCGATCGAGCACGCGCTTTCGCTCGGCAAGGGAATTCTGGTCGCAGTAATCATCGATCCGGCGTCTGTTTCACCACCGCTTGCCTCTTCGCGTCTTGAAAAGCGTCCCGAAAAACCGAGCACCACCGAAGCTCCCGAAAACTCCCGCATCCTTCGCTTTTCCCAGCACTTCTCCTGCGAACGCTGCGGAACCAGCTACGACGAACTGACGCCGCACCACTTCAGCTTCAACTCGCGCCTCGGCTGGTGCGAGAGCTGTGAGGGCCTTGGCTTTCAACGCGGCACCAGTGCCGACGCCGTCATTATCAACCCGCACGACTCCATTCTCGACGGCGCGATCGCCGGTTGGCAGAACGCCGAGTCAAACCCGCTGCTTCGTGGCATGATCGTGGCACTCGCCCGGGTGATCGCCTTCGACTCCGCCGCGCCGCTCGCCTCACTGAACGAAGCACAGCGCCGCTCGCTCCTGTACGGGCTGGGGGATCGCTGGATCGAAGTCGACGCCTCACCCGGCGTTCGCGGCCTGCGCTTCCAATGGAAAGGCTTTTTCCCCGCCATCGACGAGGCGACCAAGAACTCCTTCATCTATCGCCAACGCCTCGCGGATTCAGTCACCGAGATTCCCTGCCAGACCTGCGGCGCGGCCCGCGTCCGGCCCGAAGCCCGTGCCGTCCGCCTCGGCGACCGGCGCATCGGCGAAGTCTGCGGCCTCGAACTCACCGCGGCAGCCGACTATTTCAAATCGCTCAAGCTCTCCCGCGAGCAAGCACGCGTCGCCGGGGAATTGCTGCACGAAATCAAGTCGCGCCTTCAATTCCTGATCGACGTCGGGCTCGGCTACGTCACCATCGGCCGCTCCGCGCCGACCCTCTCCGGCGGCGAGTCGCAGCGCATCCGGCTTGCATCGCAAATCGGCAGCGGCCTCACCGGCGTGCTCTACGTCCTCGACGAGCCGACCATCGGCCTCCACCCGCGCGACAACAAGCGGCTGATCGGCGCTCTCCAGAAGTTGCGCGATCTGGGCAACACCCTGCTCATGGTCGAGCACGACGAGGAAATTCTGCGGTCGGCCGATCACCTCATCGACTTCGGGCCCGGCGCCGGTTCGCTCGGGGGCCACGTCGTCGGCAGCGGCGCGCCAGCAATCCTGAAGAAAAACAAGGAGTCGCTGACCGGGCAATATCTCGCCGGAACCACCGCCATCCCCGTCCCGACCAATCGACGGCCGATCAAGGGTTTCAAGGAACGCGCGGCGGCAGGTGAGGCGATTGACCACCAGAGCAGCGAGCGGCCGGTTCTCTCCATCATCGGCGCAAGTCAGAACAACCTGCGCGGCGTGGATGTCCAATTTCCGCTCGGGCGGTTCGTCTGCGTGACCGGCGTCTCCGGTTCCGGCAAGAGTTCGCTGGTGACCGACATCCTTTATCCGGCGCTGGCGTCGCGCATCCACCGCGCCGCCGCGACGCCCGGACGACATCGCGAAATACGCGGCATCGAATTCATCGACAAAACCATCAACGTCGACCAGCAGCCCATCGGCATGTCGCCCTCGTCCAACCCCGCGACCTACACGGGCGTCTTCGACCTCGTGCGCGAGGTTTTCGCCAAAATGCCCGAGAGCAAGGTTCGCGGCTTCACCGTCAACAAGTTCAGCTTCAACCGCCCCGGCGGCCGGTGCGAGGCGTGCGAAGGCATGGGCCAAGTCTGTCACGAGATGCACTTCCTGCCGGACGTATGGGTTCCCTGCGAGGATTGCGGCGCCAAGCGTTATCAAAAAGAGACGCTTGAAGTGCGCTACAAGGGCAGGAACATCGCCGAAGTGCTGGAGATGACCGTCGCCGAGGCCCTGGCCCATTTCTTAAACGTGCCGAAGATTCGCCGCCTGCTACAGACCCTCGCAGATGTCGGCCTCGATTATCTGCCGCTTGGTCAAAGCGCCCCGACGCTCTCGGGCGGCGAGGCCCAGCGGGTAAAACTCGCGGGGGAGCTGGGTCGTCCGAGCACCGGCCGCACGATGTACGTGCTCGACGAGCCGACTACGGGCCTGCACTTCGACGACCTCCGCAAACTGCTCGACGTGTTGCATCGACTCGTCGATCTGGGAAATTCCGTCGTCTGCATCGAGCACAATCTCGACGTGGTCAAGACCGCCGACTGGATCATCGACCTCGGACCCGAGGCCGGCGACGAGGGCGGCCGCATCGTCGCGGAAGGCCCGCCGGAGGATGTCGCATTGGTGGCAGCGTCCCACACTGGCCGGCTGCTCCAGCCGCTTCTTGTGGCCGGACCCCATGCCGAGCGCCCCGTCTTTGATCCGAAAAAAGCGGCCGCGAAGCAGTTGGACTCGGAAGCAGCGGTCGGTGCGATCCCAGATGCTGGTGTGAGAATCCTTTCTCCTGCTGGTGCGAGAATCCCTTCTCGCACCTCAGTTACCCCATCCGACGACCGCCTAATCATCCCCGAAGGCCACGACGTCAAAATGCCCTGGCAGCGCGACGGAAAGAAATGGCACACCCGCGAACGCCTCAGCCGCGACGGCCAACCCGTCGAATGGGAGGGGCCGGCCCTCAACTTCGTCATCGACACCATCGAAAAGCTCGGCCGCAAGAAGCTTCTGGAAACCGATTGGAACGATCGCGCCCGCGTGGAGATCGCCGCCCGAGCGCCGCAGGGTGTCGCCCAGACCGCAGTGCCGTGGCTCCTTCACGCACTCACCGCCGGCCGCTGGCTGCTCGATCTGCTCTTTCGCGTGCCGCGCGGGACGTTTAAGGAGCCGGCGCTGGCATCGTCGCTCCGATTGAAATCCCTCGACGAGCGCGACGACATCCAGGCCTACGGCTCGACCTCGCGCGTGCAGATCAGGCACGCCCGCGACGAGTTCGACCAGATTCGCATCCTGGTTCACGACAAAAAAGAAATCGACACGCCGGCGTTTCGAAAGTTTCTCAGCGACGCGCTCGACTCCTATCTGACCCACGTCGAAGCTCTCGCGGAATCCGATTCCGGCGGCGAGCTTTGGAAGACCGACGGAAAAACCTGGCACCTCTCGCAGAAGATCATGCGCCCCGGCCAGCCGAAACTGTGGAAGCCGATGACCCTGACGCTCATCGTCGGCCAGATGTCGAAGATTCTCCCGAAGGCGAAAGTCTTCTGGGATCGAAAAGTCTTCGTCGAACTGACGGCGCCGGACGGTCGCCGCATCGGCAAAATCATCACCCATCAGGCCGACGCCATGCGCATCGACCTCCACATCCCCCGCGGCCGCTTCACTCCCACCCAAGTTGAAGGCCTCGGCTTCAAGCAGGAATTCGGTCGAACGGGCGCCAGCGGCGCGGAAATATCGTTCTGGTGCCGGACAATTGAGGAGATCCGGGTCGTGGAGCTAAAAGCGCTGCTCGAAGCGGCGTGGGGGGACCAGCCGCCCTAAGCGAGCTGGATGGGTGACATCGTGCAGCGTCTGGACGATAACCGAGTTGAGTCCTCGCCTGCATTTTGTTACTATAAAAAGACATGAGTTTATCCATCGACGAATTGGCGAATGAGGCTTTGCAACTGCCAGTTGAGCTTCGCGCACTTCTGGCTGACCGTCTCGTCGAGAGCCTGGACCTGACTGAGCCGAATGAGATTCAGAAACTCTGGACGGTCGAGGCGATACAACGTCGCGATGCGATCCGTTCCGGTGCCGTAAGGTCGGTGCCAGGAGACCAGACGTTGGCAGAGGCCCGGCGCCTCGTTGGCCGATGAGCTTTCGATTTCATCCTGAGGCTCGCGAAGAGTACATAGAAGCCGCGGCATTCTATGAATCGCAGCGGCTCGGCCTCGGCGCTGCA
>Ga0190265_10000971_pt1 | contig 18599 bp, 19 predicted proteins | sample Popmic124T_FD_133135 | JGI IMG/M metagenome (GOLD analysis project Ga0190265, IMG submission 133135) | Populus adjacent soil microbial communities from riparian zone of Indian Creek, Utah, USA - 124 T | ecosystem: Environmental > Terrestrial > Soil > Riparian zone | place: USA: Utah | collected...
ACGGGTGACCAATGTCATCGGGCTCCGGCTGGTCGAGCCGTTCCGGACGTTCCCTATCATCGGGCGCGTCCGCCGGAGGTGGTCATGCAGGCAGTCCTCACCGCGTTGGAGGAGCAGCACACGGAACTGGCGGCGTTGCTCGACCCGCTCGACGACGCGGGATGGGAGCGGCCGACGCGGTGCGAGGGCTGGAACGTCGCCGACGTCGTGCTCCATCTCGCCCAGACCGACGTGCTCGCGCTGGCAAGCGCGCAGGGCCAATACGCCGAGGGGCTCGACGTGCTCGCCGGTGGCCTCGAGGGGAAGGGCAACGTCGACGACGGGGCGGCCGCGATCGTCGCCAAGGAACGCGGGGTCCCGCATCGTGCACTTCTGGAACGCTGGCGAACCGGGGCCGCCACCTTGCGCGACGCGCTCAGGGCGAGTGATCCGCACCGGCGCGTCGCCTGGGTCAGCGGGCAGCTGTCGACGCAGACGCTGGCGACGACGCGGCTCGCCGAGTGCTGGATCCACACGGGTGATGTCGCCGAGGCGCTCGACGTGATGCAGGAAGTGACCGATCGCCTGGAGCACATCGCGCGCCTCGCGTGGCGCACGTTGCCGTATGCGTTCGCGCGCGACGGCCGGGAGCTCGCGGGTCCGGTCGCGTTCGACCTGCGGGCGCCGAGCGGAGCGCGGTGGCAGTTCGTGCCCGACACGCAGCCCGCAACGACCATCGAGGGCGCCGGCGCCGAGTTGTGTCTCGTCGCAGCGCGTCGCGTCGCGCCCGACAACACATCGCTTCGGGGTGAGGGACCAGACGCGCGTGCCGTGCTCGAGCTCGTGCGGACGTACGCATAGCCGCACGACCGGGTCCGAATGCGGCGCTTAGAAAACCCCGTCGGTGATCGTGTACGGCGCGTACTTGCTGACCGAGGCCAGTATCAGAGCGGCACCGGCGACCGACACGTTCTTCATGAATTGCGCCATCTCGGCTTGTCGAGCCTGATCGTCGGTTTCCTCCCAGAAGCGATGCATGAACAACGCCGCCGCCATGACGAAGATCGCGATCCCCACCGCTGCCAGGTCCATCCAGACACCGAAGATGATCGCCAGCCCGCCGGCGATCATGGCAGCGCCGGTGAACAGCACCATGTTCTTCGCCGAAGGAACCTTCTTGTACGCGGCGTAACCCGCCGAGCCCTCGGTCTGCGTCAGGTGCCGCACGCCGTAGAGCAGGAACATCAGGCTGAACACGATCCTGCCGATCAGAAACACCTCATCGCGCATGGTTCCTCCAAGAGTTGGTGTTCACGGTCGAGCGCCAGCAGTCACCATCGGGTCGCGGCCGCCCGGGTTCGGTGACGCTCGATCGAGAGTGTGTTGAACGCCCCGCGAGCGTTGACGACGCGTCCGTCGACCATCGTAAGCTCGGCGCGCGTTGCGGGAATGGCATCGTCCAGCAGGGCCCTGCGTTCACCCGGACGGGTTGGTCGTCATGGCCATCGACGGTGACCTGACCACGAACGAGGATCCGATCTCGGCCGCGATCCGATGCAGTCGCGCAAAGCTCACCGCGTACTCACCCTCGGTCTTGTAGTGCTCGCAGAAGCACGTGATGTCGACATCGAGGGTCGCGACCCGGCGCAGGTACGTGTGATAGTCGATTACACCGTCGCCCACCGGTACCTCGTCGAACTTGAGCAACATGTGGCGCCAGTCCCACAGCAAGTCCTTGAAGTGGATGCCGCCGATGTATGGCGACAGCAGATCGAACGTCTCGTTGATCAACTCCGTCGTGCGGTAGTAGTGCTGTTGGTCGACCATGTTCATCTGGTCGAGGTGAACGCCGACGGACGGGTGGCCGACGCTGTCGAGGAACTCCCTGATCGCCAGCGGCTGGTAGAAGAACGACGTCGTCCACGGCTCGATGAGCAGCCGCGTGTGATGTAGTTCGAGACCGTCGACGGCCCGCAGGATGATCTCCCGGAACTCGTGCCGGCATTCGTCGGTGTACATGTATGGATGCGGCGCAGCGAGATGATCCTCAGGGCTGACGGTGCCGACCAGGATGACGACACCCTCGGCCTGCATGATGTCGGCCTTGACGAGGGCGGCTCGCAACAGCGCGATCCTCGCTTCGCGCAGGCTCTCGTCGCGCACCATCAGGTTCGGTCGGAAGTTCGCATCGCCGACGACCAACCCCAGTCCGCGCGCGTGCTCACCGAACTGCGCGGCGCCGTCGTCGGTCATGTCGGCGAAGTCCACCGGGGCGCTGACGGCGGACAGTCCGTAGACGTCGAACGCCTCGAGCACGCCGTCCAACTCGTCGATCGACGCCGGCTTGTACAGCATCCCGCCGAGTCTCATACCGGGCTGCTCTCGTGGTTGCGATCGTCGGCGGACTTGCAGGCGTGGTCGCGCGCCCACGGTGCCAGCGTGTTGGCACCGCGGTCGTCGGATGGCCGGGTCCACGTCGCACCGCATGCCGTGCATCGGGCGTCGAGTGGGTTCATCGTGTCGTCCGCGCGTGTCACGTCGATGCGCGGGGTGAAGTTCCGGTCAACCTCGTTCGGCTGCGTCGCCGACGTGTACATCGTGGGCGTGATCGAGATGAGGCGCACCGGCACGTCGCCCACGGCCTGGAACGAATGACCAGTACCGGGGTGGATGACGACCATGTCGCCTGGCCCGACCTCGACGTCGTCGCCGCTGGAAAAGGTCATGACACCTCGGCCATCGACGATGATGTACCACTCCTCGACGTCGGTTCGGGTGGGGACGTCGCGGTGGATGTGCATCCCGATCGCCGGGGCATCGGTGTTCGGAGGGATGATGCCGAACGATACGTGTGGTTCGCCGACGCCGCGGAAGAACGCCCGGCGCACGCCGATCGGCACGTCCGATCCGTGGATGGGCCGCTCGTCGAAGTCTTGGTTGTCGAATCCGTATCGGTGCCATCCACGCTCGTGACCGTGGTCCATCAAGTCCTCCTCGAAATACGGGTGCAGCAACTGGGGGTTGAGCGAGACCGTCGTCGCCGCTGGACGACGACCTACGTGTTCGGCTTCTGCACGTGGCGCGGGCCGTGCTTGGTGTAGATCCAGGCCTGGTGGTCGTCGGCCCACAGCGGTGGGTCCGGCCGGCCGTGCGGACCGACGTCGGGGCGCAACTTCAACGGGGCGAGGATCTCACCCTCCGGACACGTCACCTCGTAGACCGCGAGGTACATCCACGGCGGCGACTGGTCGGGGCGCTGCTCGGAGCTCAGCCGGTACCGCTGGGCCGCCACCCATCCGGCCGATCCGAGCACGTCCGGAACGTGGACCTCGTCGTAGAACTGGTTGAACTCCTTCTCGCGTCCCGGGGCTGGGTTGGTCAATGCGATGAAGATGTGTTGGGCGTCCATGCGGTGTTCCCTTCGGGTGGTCGGAGTGCGTCGGTCATTCGCGTGTCATGCGCTCTCGGCGCGCTCGCCCACGTACGAGAAGACCCAGGCGACGTGGTCCTGCTTCAGCGCGGACGTCTGCAGCCTGTTCGAGCGTGTCTCGGCGATCCGCTCGTGCAGAGCATTGACGTCACCCGTCGCTTCGTACAGCGTGAGGTACTTCCACGGCGGCGCCATCTGGGCCGGGCGCTGATCGGGATGCAGCGCGAACCGCTGGCCCCACACGAACCCGTCGACCTCGAGGATCTCTCGCAGGTGGTGCGAGTCGTACCACTCGTTGAACTCGTCGTCTCGCCCCGGTTCCGAGTTGGTGAAGACGACGAAGACGTGTCGTTGGGGTGGTTGCTCTTCCATGGCTGCGGTTCCTTCCGTGGTGGTCTGCGTCATGCGATCGTCGCTCCGGTCTCGAGGTCGAAGAAGTGCAGTCGTGCGGCGTTGACGCCGAGGAGGACGTCCTCCCCGACGGTGGCCGTCACGGATGGGTCGACTCGCGCGATCAACGTGACCCGTTGCTCGATCGACTCGGTCCGCAGCGTGGACAACGCCGTCGGATCCACGTCCTCGGCGGCCTCGACCATCTCGTCGGTCATCACCGGACTGGCGTCGACCGACAGATGGACCAACCGCTCGGCACCCAGCATCTCGCTGCGCAGCACCGTTGCCGAGAGGGTCGGCCCTTCGACCGGGCTGACCGACAGATGTTCGGGACGGATGCCGATGGCGACATCGCTGCCCTTGTGCTCGATCAGACCGGGCCGTGCGTCCACGACACCTCTCGGCAACAGGATCTGCTGCCCCTTCAGCAGGCAGGCCAGCTCGCCGCCCTCCGGCACGAGCGTCGCCCGCACGAAGTTCATCCCCGGCGAGCCGATGAACGCGGCGACGAACAGGTTCTGCGGTGATTCGTAGATCTCCTGCGGCGGGCCGAGCTGCTGCAGCACACCCTTGCGCATGACCGCGATCCGGGTGCCCATCGTCATGGCCTCGACCTGGTCGTGGGTGACGTAGATCGTCGTGACACCGAGCTCGGACTGGATGCGGGAGATCTCCGAACGCATCTGCACGCGCAGCTTGGCATCGAGGTTCGAGAGCGGCTCGTCCATGAGGAAAAGGCGCGGCTCCCGTACGATCGCCCGTCCCATCGCGACGCGCTGACGTTGTCCTCCCGAGAGGGTGCTCGGCTTCTTCTTGAGCAGTTCGGTGAGCCCGAGGATGGCGGCGGTCCGCTCGACGCGCTGGCGACGCTCGACTCGAGAGATCCGCTGACTGCGGAGAGGAAACGCGATGTTCTCGAAGATCGACATGTGCGGGTACAAGGCGTAGTTCTGGAAGACCATCGCGATGTCGCGCTTCCCGGGGTCGATCCGGTTGACCACCGTTCCATCGATCCTGACGGTTCCCTCGCTGATCTCCTCGAGGCCGGCGACCATCCGCAGCGCCGTGGTCTTGCCGCATCCCGACGGGCCGACGAGGACCACGAACTCACCGTCGGAGATCGAAAGGTTGAGGTCGGAGACGGCGCGTGTGCCGTCTCGGTAGACCTTGCCGACACCGTCGAGCTCGATCGCGGCCATCGTCAGCCCCTGATGCCGCCGGAGAATCCGCGGATCATCTGCTTCTGGGCGATGAGGAAGAACAACAGCAGCGGGAGCAGGGCGATGATCACGGTCGCGAACACGAGGTTCCACTGCGTCAGGTACTCGCCCACGAAGGAGTACACGGCGACCGGCAACGTCTCACGACCGCTCCCACCGAGGAAGATCAACGACACGAAGAAGTCGTTCCAGATGAACAGTCCCGTCAGGATCGCGACGGTGCCCGTGATCGGCCGCAGCAGCGGGAACACGACACGACTGAACGTGCGCCATGTGCTCGCGCCATCCATCCGTGCGGCTTCCTCGTAATCGCGCGGCAGCGCACGCACGAAGCCGGTGTAGAGAAACACGGTGAGCGGGGTGAGGATGCCGACCCACAACACGACCATGCCGAGGTAGGTGCCGATCAGACCGAGCTTCCTGAACATCACGAACAGCGGCAAGATCCCGAGCTGGAACGGCACGATGATCCCGAGCACGAACAGCACGTACAGCGTGTTGGTGAGCTTGCCGGGACGGCGCGCGATCACGTACGCGCACAACGAGCCGATCACGATCAGCGCCGTCACCGCACAGCCGGTGATGATGAGGCTGCTGACCAGCGCGGTCCGCAGCCCGCCCGCGCGTCCGGTGTTCGATTCCCACGCCGTGGAGAAGTTGTCGAAGTGGGGATCGGTCGGGAACGCGAGCGCATCGGTGAACAAGTCCTCGGGAGCCTTCAACGCGACCGAGAACAGGATGAACAGCGGGAGGCAGAACACCACGGCGAGCACGAGCATGGAGATCTCCAAGCACAGTGTGCGGGCGGTGTATCGCCCACTCACAGGAGCTGCTTCTCCCGGTATCGCAGCAGCCCGACCTGGGCGATCGCGAACGTCGCGACGACACCGGCGAGGATCAGCGCCAGCGCCGAGCCATATCCGTAGCGGCCGAAGATGAACGTGTTGCGCCAGACCTGGGTGGCGAGCGTCTCGGTCGAGTTGACCGGACCGCCGCCTGTGACGGCAACCACCTGATCGAATGCCCCGAAGCCGAAGATCAGCGTGAGCGTCGCGCAGATCGTGATCGCCGGCGCGAGCAGCGGCAGCGTCACCCGGCTGAACTTCAGCCACGCCGACGCGCCGTCGACGGCGACCGCGTCGTGGAGCTCGTCGGGGATCCCCTCCAGCCCGGCCAGGTAGATGATCATCGCCAAGCCGGTGTACTGCCAGACGAGGACCGCCAACACGGTGTAGATCGCGAACTGCGGATCGGCAACCCAGGTCCGCTGCCATGACTCCAGACCCAGCGACCGCAACCCCCGGTTGAGCGGACCGTCGTACTGGAAGACGTACTGCCAGATGTATCCCGATGCCAGGTGGCTGAGCGCGAACGGGAGGAAGAACAGGGCACGGAGAAGGTTCCTCGTCTTCAGTGCCTTGTGGAGACTGAGCGCCAGCAGCAGCCCGCCGACGTTGGCGATGATGACGAGCAGGCCGGCCAGGCGGAACGTGTTGAACAGCGCCTTGCTGGTGATCGGTTCGTCGAAGATCGCCCGAAAGTTCTCGAGCCCGCTCCAGTCGGCCGCCACGCCGACGCCGTTCCAACTCGTGAACGCGTACGTCGCACCGATCACGGCGGGGAGGAACCGCAGGACGAGCAGCGCGAACACCGCCGGCACGGCGAGGATCCACGGGACCTTGCGGAGCGACTGACTCCGCCGCGAGGGGGACGCGGCGGAGTCAGACACGGCCGATTGACGGTCCCGTGGATCAGCGATCATCGGCATTCTCAGGTCTGTTCGAAATACGTGTCCATGTCGTTGAGGACGTCGTCCACTGACTTCTGGCCGGTGAAGATGCCTTGGATGCTTTGCCCCGTCAGCATGTTCATCGAGGTGTTGGGCCACCTGGCCGTGAAGTCGGTGACCACCTTGTCGTCGCTGAAGTAGTCGACGAGGTCACCGTACACACCCGGCAGATTGCCTTCGGTGGCGTCGGACGACGAGATGATCGAGTTGCCGCCGGCCAGTCCGGCGATCACGTCGCTCCGCGAGACGTATTCGAGGAATCGCTTGGCGGCCTCCTCGTGATCGGTGCCCGTCCAGATGCCGAGGCCACCGGACGCCTGCGCCGTGACCCGGGTGGAATCAGCGGTGTCACCGGGTGCGGGGAACATCCCAGGGTTGAGATCGGGTGTCTGCGCCAGCACCTGCCCCAGGAGGATTCCGGACGTGAACATCATCGCTGACTGCCCGCTCGCGAACATCGACACCATGTCGGCGAGTGGCGCCCCACTGGCACCCGGTGAGAAGCAGCCGCCTTCGTTCATCTCGACGAGTTGTTCGAGTGCCCGGCGCCAGCCAGGTGTCTCAGCGAACGTCGTCTCGCCGGCGATGCGCTTGGCCAGCCACTCCCCGTCCTCCGACTGCACCGTGTTACCGGCCAGGGTGGCGACATTGTTGGAGTTGACGGCCGGGTTGGCTCCGCCCCACGCGATCGGGACGATCCCGAGGCCCGCGACGGTCTCGCACAGCGTGAGCAGTTCGGCGAACGTCGTCGGCTCCGTGAGGCTGTTCTCGGCGAAGTAGTCCTTGTTGTAGGAGATGATCGAAAGCGGTGCGATGCCCACGTCACGGGCGACGAGCGCGCCCTCGTACTCGTACAACGTGCGAGTCGGCGCGTACATCGTCTCGACCCACGGCTCGTCGGAGAGATCCATCAGATAGCCGGCGCGTCCGAACGCCGTCGAGCTGTACGGACTGGCTTGGCCGCCCAGCACGAACACGATGTCGGACCCGTTTCCGCCGGCGAACTGGGTCGGCACGGCGGTCGTGTACGCATCGCCGGCCTCGTAGTAACTCGGCTCGATCGTCACGCCTGGGTTCTCGGCTTCGAACGCTTCGATGACCGGATCGAGTCCGGGCTTGTAGCTCGACAGGGCGACGAGGGTCAGGTCGGCCGGCTCGAGCGGCTCGGCCTCGGCTTCGGGCGCCGACGTCGGCGTCGGCGCGGGGGCCTCGGTGGCTTCGGGTGCAGGTTCCGTCGCCTCCGTTGCGTCCGTCTCGACCGGCGCCGCCTCGGTCGGCTCGGGCGCCGGCTCCGACGCCTCGGTCGTTGCTGAGTCAGCGTCGTCGTCGTCTCCACATGACGCTGTCAGCAGGATACAGACGGCCGCCATGGACACTGCCGATACCCTCGTACGAATCGATCTGTTCACTGATGCTCCTGTTCTCCCCAGCGGGATATCCCACTGTTGGCGTACGCGCGCCTGCTCATTGCGGACGACATTCGTACGACGATTGTCGGATGAGATACCAGCCGCGACAATCGCCTTAACCCCCTCGATCACCGCTCGTTACCCCCATCGGTGACGCAACAGACGGCTCGCTCGGGCAGCGTGGCCGGACCCCAACCACTCTGACACCTCGTCCGAGACGCGTCAAGGTGGCTTGGCCACTTTTGGCCGGTGGGTGGTCATGGCGACCACTCTCACTGGAAAATCGCTGCACAATGTGCGCCGGACGCGGGATCGGGGTTGACTGGTCTGCGGTCAGTCATGCAGGATTGGTCAGGCCACTTTCAACTGGAGTCGCTCTGAACGTCCAACGCACAGCACTTGACCCATCGTCCGATCCAGTCGATCTCGGGCGTATCGCCGATGGCATCAGGCTTCGCGCGGTGCGCATGGTGGCGCGCCACGGATTCGGATATCTCGGTCAAGCACTCTCGTCCGCCGAACTCTTTGCCGCGCTCTACGGAGCCGCTGTGCGCTACGGAACCGACCGGATCGTCGTCTCGCCAGGTCATTATGTGATTGCTGCGTTTGCCGCTGCAGCTGAGATGGGACACGCCGATGACGCCCTGTTAGCACAATATGGACGGGACGGCTCTGCCGTCGAGGCCATCGGCACGGAGCGAACACCACTGCTCGATTACACATGCGGTTCACTCGGCCAAGGGCTCTCGGCCGCGGTGGGGTTTGCCGTTGCCGATCGGATCCTCGGGCACGGCGACACACGCACCTTCGCCGTGATCAGCGATGGCGAAGTGCAGGAGGGACAGGTGTGGGAGGCGGCGATGTTCGCCGGCCACCACCACCTCGATCGGATCACGGTCCTGCTCGACGCGAACAATTCGCAAGTCGACGGGCCGGTCGACGAGATCACGACGATCGAGCCCCTCGCCGACAAGTGGACCGCGTTCGGCTGGGATGCGTTCGATGTCGACGGACACGACGTGGCCGCGATCCAATCCGCGCTGGGACAGTCGATCGAAGCGGAGCGACCGCAGGTCGTGATCTGCCGCACGTCGACGCGCCACGGCTTGGCATGCCTTCCGCTCGACGCCGATGGTCATTTCATCAAGCTCGACCCGAATCTCGCCGCGGCCGCGATCGATGAGCTCGAAGGAAGGCTCGCGACAGATGGTCAGTGACCCGCCGTATCGGATCGAGCTCAAGCCGTACGGAGCCGCGCTTCTCGATCTGGCTCGGGAGCGCCCAGAGATCGTCTGCCTGAGCGGCGATCTGACGCGCCAATGCGAAGTCGATCTGTTCCGCGACGAGATCCCTGAGCGGTTCGTCCACGCCGGCATGGCGGAGGCCAACATGATGGGGATGGCCGCGGCGATGGCGCGGAGCGGCCTGATCCCGTTCGTGCACACGTTCGGCGTGTTCGCGACGCGACGGCCGCTCGACCAGATCATCAACGCCATCGCCTACCCCCATCTGCCCGTGCGCATCGTCGGCTTCATGCCCGGCATCTCGTCGCCCGGCGGTCCGAGCCACCAGGCGATCGACGACGTAGCACTCATGCGCTCACTGCCCGGGATGACGGTGATCGACGTCGCCGACGCCACGGAGACGCGTCAGATGGTCCGCGCCGTCGTCGATGTCGCGGGCCCGGTCTACATCCGGCTGAAGCGAGGCGAGATCCCTTCGATCTTCCCGAGCTCCCACGAATTCTCGCTCGACCACGCCCAGGAGATCACGCCCGGCACCGATGTCGCGCTGTTCGCGAGCGGGATGATGCTGGCAGCCGCGCTGCGCGCCGAACGCACGCTTCACGAGCACGGCGTGTCGGTGTCGGTCGTCAACGTCCCGGTGATCAAGCCGATCGACGCCGAGACCGTCCGCCGCGTCGCGGCGCGATGTCGCGTCGCCGTCACCGCCGAGAACCACTCGATCATCGGCGGGCTCGGCTCGACGGTCGCCGAGGTCCTCGCCGAGGCTGCGTCGGCAACGCCGCTCCGCCGCGTCGGCCTCGCCGACACCTACGCCGAGGGGGCGGGGTCGGCGTCGTACCTCTTCAGGAAGTATGGGCTCTCGACCCAGCATCTCGTCGAAACCGCGTGGACGGCGCTGGGCCGGCACGACCAACCCCCGGAAGCAACAGAGGTGCCGGTGGACGCTGGGGAGTACGCGCCGGTCTGATGGTCGTCCTGCAGGTATCCGACAACCAACCGTCTCCCCACGAAGGAGCCTCATGATCCAGAACTACGACGCGACCTCCGGGCCCGTTCCGATCGCGTCCCCTGGGGCAACGATGGCAGTCGACTGGGAGCAGCGGGTCGACTTCGATCGACTGCGCAACGTGCGCTCGCAGAAGGTGCGCGCCGCACTCGAGGCATCCGACCTCGGCGCGCTCCTGTTGTTCGACATGAACAACGTCAGGTACACGACTGCGACGCACATCGGGAACTGGGCCCGCGACAAGCTGTTCCGCTGCGTACTCGTCGTGCGCGGTCACGACCCGATCCTCTGGGACATCGGTTCGGCTGCCCGCACCCACCAGATGTTCGCGCCATGGCACGACCACGACCACTGGCGGGCCGGCATCTCGAGCTGGCGCGGCTCGATCGAGGAGGAGGTCGGCGTCGAGCGCGGCAACGCCAAGCGGGTCGCCGACATCCTCCGGGAACACGGACTCGGCGATCAGCCGGTCGGAGTGGATGTCGTGGAGCTGCCGGTGTTGAAGGCGCTCGAGCGCGAGGGGCTCCACATCGAGGACGGGCACAGCCTGATGCAGGACGTGCGGTCGATCAAATCAGCCGACGAGATCGCCTTGCTCGATCACGCCGCGGCGCTCGTCGACGGCGCCTACGACGAGCTGTACCGGTACCTCCGCGCCGGCGTTCGTGAGAACGATTGCGTCGCGCTCGTCAACAACTACCTCTACCGGCACGGGTCCGAGGAGGTGGAGGCGGTCAACTCGATCTCGGGCGAGCGCTGCAGCCCGCACCCGCACGTGTTCTCCGACCGTCTGCTGCGGCCGGGCGACACGGCGTACTTCGACATCATCCACGCCTTCAACGGCTACCGGACCTGCTACTACCGGACGTTGAACGTCGGAAGCTCCAACCAGAAGCAACGTGAGGCGTATCGCCGAGCGCGCGAGTTCATGGACAACGCGATCGCCGAGATCCGGCCCGGCGCCTCGTCGGCCGATGTCGTCCGGCACTTTCCGGCCGCCCAGGACTTCGGCTACGCCACCGAGGAAGAGGCGTTCGGGCTCCAGTACTGCCACGGCTTGGGCCTGTCGAACTGGGAGCGGCCATTGATGAGCCGCTACCACTCGTTCGAGTACCCGGTGACGCTGCACGAGGGCATGGTCTTCGCGATCGAGACCTACTGGCCGACCCCGGACGGCACGGCCGCGGCCCGGATCGAGGAGGAAGTGGTCGTCACACCAGACGGGTGCCAGCTCCTCACCCGCTTCCCGGCCGACAAGCTGTACGTCGCCGGCACGCGGATGTTCGCCGGCTTCGACTCCCAGCGAGAGGAGGGCACCGGTGAGTGACACGGTGACCGAACATCTGGGTTGGCTGGGCACTGGACGGATGGGGACGGTGCTCGCCGGACGGCTCGTCGACACCGGCGCCAAGGTCAGCGTCTGGAACCGCACCGCGTCGAAGGTGCAACCGTTGGTCGACCGCGGCGCAACCGCCGTCGACTCGATCACCGACCTCGGCCACTGCGGAGTGGTGTTCGTGATGGTGTCGACGCCCGACGACCTGCGAGCCGTGACCACCGGTCCGGGCGGTCTCTTGACCGGCGACGCGCTCCCGAGGATCGTGGTCGAGTGTTCGACCGTGTCGGGGACGGTCTCGAGTGAGATCAGGCGGGCCGCCGAAGACCTCGGCGTGGCGTTCCTCGCCGCTCCGATCAGCGGCAACCCGCACGTGGTCGAGGCCGGACAGGCGTGCTTCGTCGTGTCGGGGTCCGAGCACACGTTCACCGAGGTACTCCCCTACTTCGAGCTCCTCGGCAAGCGGGCGGTCCTCGTCGGCGACGCCGAGCAGAGCCGGCTGGTGAAGCTGTGCCACAACCTGTATCTCGGAATGATGGTGCAAGCGCTGGTGGAGGTGACGAGCCTGGCCGAGAAGGGAGGAACGTCGCGCGCAGCGTTTCTCGATTTCCTCAACAGCACGGTGCTGTCGTCGGAATGGGTGCAGCGCCGCTCCAAGGATCTGATCGAGCTGGACTGGACTCCGACGTTCACCACCGAGCTGCTTCGTAAGGACTTCGATCTCGCGCTCCAAGCGGCACGCGCGCTCGAGGTCCCGATGCCGGTGAGCTCGACGGTCCACCATCTCATCCAGGTCGCGATCGGCCACGGCCTGCGCAACCAGGACTTCCTCTCGCTGTATGAGGTGCAGTCGGCCGGCGCCGGTCTCGACCATTCGACGGAAACCAACGCGACGGAACCGGAGTGACGCGTGATCCAGCGGACCTACAGTGACTCGACGAGCAGGAGCGAAGCGATGACAGATGAGGCGGCATCAACTCTTCCACCACGTGTGAGATCGCCCCGACGTTCGCGCCGGGTCGAACGTGGCGCCGACCAGCGCGTGAAGCCGATCCGGATCTCCGACGATGTGTCCGAGCAGATCAGGGACCTGATCGTCACCGAGCAACTCGATCAAGGAGCGCGGCTCCCGTCCGAGCGCGAGCTGGCCGAACGGTTCGGCGCCAGCCGTCCCACCGTGAGCCAGGCGCTGCGGCGACTCTCGTTGCTCGGCATGGTCGAGATCCGGCGCGGCTCGGGTGCGTATGTGCTGCGTCAGCCGCAGACGATGGTCACCGCATCTGTCAACCTCATGCTCGATCTCGATCAGAAGTCGATCGGCGACCTCATGCAACTGCGGCTGTGGCTCGAAACGGTCGGCGCCGAGCAGGCCTCGCTGCGAGCGAGCACCCTCGACGTCTCCGAGGTGGCGTCGCTCGCGACGTCGTTGGCACGTCTCGGCGACGCCTCGGCGAGCAGCTCACGATGGATCGCCGCCGACACGATCTTCCACGCCGCGATCGTGGGTCTCGCCGGCAACTCGTACCTCACGGCGTTCTACGAGAGCGTCCACACCGCAGTGCTGACGTGGGAGTACGAGGAGTGGCTCGAGCACGAGACCGAGCCGGAGTGGATCCGAACCAAAGACACCCACGCCCATCTCGAGCTCCACGAGCCGATCATGACGGCGGTGCTGCTCGGCGACCAGTCGCGCGTCCGCTCCGCCGTCCTCGCGCACCACGCGGTGATGCTCGAGCACATGGAGACGGCGCGCGGCCCGCTCGAAAGCGCCTGACGCCACCCCTACCTCGAGAGAAAGAGCCGAACATGTTCAAGGCAACCGACGGCATCACATTGCCCACCTCCGTCATCGGATCCCTCCCGCGGCCGGCGTGGTATCGGGAGAATCTCGGCACCCGCAACTTCCGGACCGCGATGGTGTCCACGAGCTTCCGCGAGCAATACACCGACGCGGTGTCGTGCTACATCCGCGATCAGGAGACGGCGGGCCTCGACATCGTGACCGACGGCGACGCCCGCTTCGACGACGACGTGGGCGGGCACAGCTGGTTCTCGTACCCCGCCAACCGCATGGCCGGCCTCGCGGGAGCCCGGGCGTTCACCACCGACGAAGATCGCTCCGGCCTCACCAGTGCGCGGGGCGAGATCCTCCACGAGGTGCTCGAGGCACGCGTCATGCCCGACATCGTCGGACCGGTGGGTCCCGGCGAGCTCGAGTACACCGCGATCTGGAAGACCGCTCAGCGACTGACCGACAAGCCGGTCAAGTTCGGGACGATCTCGCCGGAGCTGCTCGCGCTCGCGATGCGCGACCTCCACTACGGCGATCTGCGCGAGTGCATCTGGGCGTTCAGCGACGCCCTGAACGCCGAGCTCACCAAGGTCGCCGCGGCAGGTTGCCGAGTGATCCAGATGGAGGAGACGCAGATCCACCTGCTCGCCGCCAAGGGCCTTTCCGATGAGGTGTTGAACACCGAGTTCATGGTCGAGGTGTTCGACAACACGGTGCGAGGACTCCGCGAGCGCACCGAGATCTGGTGCCACACGTGCTGGGGCAACCCCGCCCAACAGCGCCTCTTCGCCCAGGTGCCGAGCTACATCCCCGCCTTGGAAGCACTCGACCGCATCGACGCCGACATCATCACGTTCGAGTGCAGCAGCTCGGGTGGTGGCGACCTCGAAGCGATCGGCAAGGTCATCTCGAGCGACAAGAAGGTGTGCATCGGCGTCATCGATCATCACACGCTCCAAGTCGAACGTCCCGACCAGGTCGCCGACACGATCCGCCACGCGCTCGAGCACATTCCCCCCGAACGACTCGTGATCTCGTCCGATTGCGGCATGGGGCGCGAGGGCATGAGCCGGCGGCATGCCTACAACAAGATCGTGTCGCTCGTTCGCGGCACCAACATCGTCCGTCGCGAGCTCGGGCTCCCCGAGGCGGAGTCATTGGCGACTGACGATCGGCTGTCGCTCGTCGAAGCTGTGTGACCGGTCGGGCGCCTCAGTCTCGGAGCTCTGCACGGACGAGCGCCGCGCCCTGCACCATCGCCGCCATCTTGCCGAACGCCGACTCGCGGGGCAGGTACTTGAGGCCGCAGTCGGGAGCGACGACCAACTGCTCGGCCGGCACGTACGGCAGGGCACGGCGGATTCGACCGGCGACGACTTCGGCACTCTCGACCTCGTGATCGCTGAGGTCGAGCACGCCGAGGATCACGGTCTTGCCGGGAAGCGACGCCAGCACCGATGTGTCGAGGTTCGACTGGGCGGTCTCGATCGAGATCTGGTCGACGTCCGTGCCCGCCAGCTCCGGCAGGAACGAGTAACCCTCCGGCCGCTCGTGGATGATCGCGGCGTACCCGAAGCAGATGTGGACGGCCAGGGTGCCGGTCACGCCGTCGATGGCGCGGGCCAGCGCGGTGAGGCCGAAGTCCCTCGCCTTCGCGGGTCGGGCCTGCATGTACGGCTCGTCGATCTGCACGATGTCGGCACCGGCCGCGAAGAGGTCGCGGATCTCCTCGTTCACCGCCGCCGCGTAGTCGAGGGCGAGGGCCTCCTCGCTCTCGTAGAAGTCGTTCTGGGCCTGCTGCGACATCGTGAACGGCCCCGGCACGGTCATCTTCACGGCCCGGTCGGTGTGGGCCTTCAGGAACTCCAGGTCGCGGACCTCGACCGGGTGCTTGCGGCGAACCGTCCCGACCACGCGGGGCACCGGGTTGGGGTGCCCGCTGCGGTCGAGGGCCGTGCCGGGGTTGTCGATGTCGACCCCCTCGAGCGCCGTCGCGAACCTGTTCGAGTAGCTCTCGCGCCGCATCTCACCGTCGGTCACGATGTCGAGCCCGGCGAGCTCCTGGTCGCGGATGGCGAGGATCGTGGCGTCGTCCTGCGCCTGCTCCAACCACTCGGGCGCGACGCGCCAGAGCTCCGCGGCGCGGACGCGTGGAGGAAACCGGCCGGCGAGCCGCTCCCGGTCGATCAGCCAATCCGGCTGGGCGTACGAGCCGACCAGGGAGGTCGGCAGCAACGGGAAGCCCACCAATCGACTGTCGTCCGTCACGTCAGGGCGAGCGCCGGTTGGGGTCAGACCACAGGGGCTCGCTCCACGACATCCACTCTGGTCGGCTGGTACAGCAAACCGAGGAAGAAGCCGTAGATCAGGTGCCAGATCAGGATCGCGAACGGCAACTTCCAGCCGTCGGGTCCGTCGAACAGGAAGAACCCGTAACCCTGGTTGGGCACGTACGCATACGGCACGAGCAGGCCGGCGCTGATGATCGACATGATCACGGCGTAGATCAGGCCCTTGGCGATGTTCCCTCCATGCGTGTTCTTGATCGGAACGTCCTCACGGAACAGGATCCCGAACAGGATCGCGAACACGATGCCGTTCACGAAGTGGAGCGAGTTCCCGACGAAGAACGCCTCGCCGGAGATCACGAAGTTGGCCGCGAAGCTCCCGTCCGCTGGATTGACAGCACCGCTGAGGCCGTCGGCGAACGTCGTCCCCAGGATGCCGTTGTACAGAGGCCACGGCAGGACCGGCAGGCCGAACGCCGGGAACACGTAGCCGAAGTACGTACCCAGCTGCGTCGCGATGACACCGACGAGGACGAGCGAAGCGATCGGCCGTTCGTTGACGAAGATCTGCCAGCGCGCAGATGGTTTCCCCGGACTTGCATATGACATGTGTGTGTCACACCCCCTTCGTGGGCCCCCGCCCACTAGTCGGACACCGTACCATTTGACGGTCGATATCACGGTGATGGTCGTTCGGCACCGGGAAACGAGCGCGCCGATGATCAGGCCCGACGACCAGACCGGTCGATCAGGCCCAAGGATCAGACCCGACGATCAGGCCCAAGGGTTCAAAGGGGTGGCGGTTGATAGTCGGTGTTGCGGTCGACGTTCATGTAGACGTCGTTGGCGATCGGATCGGCGAGCTCCTCGGCGAGGTGACCGAGCAGGCCGGCGCAGCGGGCGAGCAGCGCCACGCCCCGCACGACGCCGAGCGGCACGTCGATGTCGGCGAGCACCGCGCCGCACACGCCGGCGCCGTTCAGCGGCAGCGTCTTGCCGAGCACCGCCGGGTGGGCACGGCCGACGGCGGCGAACAGCTCGAGGTGGGGTCCGTAGACGTCGTGGTCGCGAGCCAGTTGGAACATGGCCGGCGTGCGCGGGTCGCCGTGCTTGTGGACCGGATGACCGAGCCCGGGGACGAAGCGGCCCGCCGACCGGGCCGCCTTCACGACACCGGCGGCGACCTCATCCCACCCGGCCTCGTCGGTCGGGATCGCGTCGAGATCGGCGATCGCCGCGTGCAAGAAGTTGGCCGCGTCCTCGGTGACGCCGAGAAAGCGCGAGCCACCGCCGAGCAGCCCGGCCGCGAGCGCGCCCTGGATCGAATCGGGCGCACTGAGCAACGTCAGACGCGCCGAGATCGCGGTCGGCGTGAATCCGTGGTCGGCAAGGGCGACGAGCACGGCTTCGAAGAGTGCGCTCTGACCGGGACTCGGGCGCCGCTTGGCGATGAGCCAGTAGGCGAGCTCGCCGAACGTGATCTTGCCGATCAGCTCACCGGCGAGGTCGTGGCCGAGGAGCGTGATCGAGTCGAGATCCGACACGCCGATGCCGGTCCTGTAGGTATCGGATGTCATCGGGTTCCAGTTCTTGCTCAGGTTTGAGGTGTGGCGAGCCAGGCGCGGATCTCGTCGCTGTGCTCTCCGAGCGTTGGTGGCGGTTCGTCGTAGCGGAGCTCCGCGTCGCTGAAGTGGATCGGGTTGCGGACGACGTCGACGGCGCGTTCGCCCTCCCCCATGGTCACGCGTGGTTCGAGACCGAGCCGCTCGGCGAGCTCGACGCCCTCACGGATCGAGTTGATCGGGCCACACGGGACTCCGACCTTGTTGAGGGCGACGAACAGGTCGTCGGCCGACCACCCGGCGAGCTGCGCGACGAGGATCGGATGCAGCTGATCGCGATTCGCGGTGCGATCGGCGTTCAGACGGAACCGCGCGTCGTCGGCGACCTCGGGAATGTCCAGCACCTCGCACAGGGAACGGAACTGGCGGTCGTTCGCCGCCGTGATGATGATGTCGCGGTCCCGCGTCGGCATCGGCTGGTACGGGTAGACGCTCGGGTGGGCATTGCCCATCCGCTCGGGAACGACACCGGACGCCGTGAAGGCGCCGCTCTGATTGACCAGCCCGGAGAGTGCCGACGAGAGCAGGTTGACCTCGACATGCTGGCCGAGACCGGTCTCGGCGCGCTGGCGGAGCGCGGCGAGCACGCCGATCGTGCCGTGCAGGCCGGTGATCACGTCGAACACCGAGATCCCGGCGCGGTACGCCGGCCCGCCGGGCTCGCCGGTGAGGCTCATCAGACCCGACACCGCCTGCACGACGAGGTCGTAGCCCGGCAGCCATGACCCCTCCGCGGTGCCGAAGCCGCTGATCGAGAGGTAGATCAGCGCCGGGTTGATCTCGCGCGCATGCTCGTAGTCGAGGCCGAACTTGGTCAGCCCACCCGGCTTGAAGTTCTCGATCGCGATGTCGGCGCGCCGGAACAGCTCGTGGACGAGTGCGACGTCGTCGCGGTCGCGGAAATCGAGAACGATCGAGCGCTTGTTGCGGTTGATCGACAGGTAGTAGGTGGACACGCCGTCGCGGTCGGGCGGCATCCACGTGCGGGTGTCGTCACCGCCCGGTCCTTCGACCTTGACGACTGTCGCGCCGAGGTCGGCGAGCAGCATCGAGCAGTAGGGTCCGGCGAGCACCCGCGAGAGATCCGC
>Ga0190265_10000972_pt1 | contig 18592 bp, 15 predicted proteins | sample Popmic124T_FD_133135 | JGI IMG/M metagenome (GOLD analysis project Ga0190265, IMG submission 133135) | Populus adjacent soil microbial communities from riparian zone of Indian Creek, Utah, USA - 124 T | ecosystem: Environmental > Terrestrial > Soil > Riparian zone | place: USA: Utah | collected...
CTAACTGGCTCAACAATGGCGCCTTGCTCCCCAGCGGAACCTATGACCAAGCACTGCTTCCCGGTGAGTCGTGGCCGGTTGGCGCTTTTCCCGCTGGAAACTGGACCTACAACCTTTATGACTCGTGGGACACGGTGGATGCCGGCTCAGTCGGCAACATCGGTCTGAGCTACACAGTCCCCGAGCCCGCTACGATTGCGTTACTCGGATTTGGCGCCGTGGCCCTGCTTCGTCGCCGACGCGCCTAAGTTAAGTACAAAGCCGCCAAGGCTCTGACCCGGTTCCGTCTTGGCGACTTGAGATCAGTCGATAAAGTAGGGGCGATCCCGATGTGCGGATCGCCCCTTTTTTTGCGCCCCGACGGTTCATGCGGTGAGTTCGGAAGCGCGGCGAAGCCCTCCAACTTTGACCCTATCAAGTTGGCGCTCCAATTCAGGGGCAAAGAGGTACGTCCTTGAATGGCCACCATCGGATGAAACCCGGACCGGCCTCGGCGCTCGCGCTGCGGCGGATCGTCGGCGTCACCACAATCGCCTGTGTCGGCGTCGGGGCCGCCATTGGCTCGGGCATCTTTCGTGCGCCCGGCGAAATCGCGGAGCTTGTCGCGTCGCCGTGGATTATTCTGGGCCTGTGGATTGCTGCCGGCGTCATCACGCTGATGCAGTGCCTCGTGACGGCTGAGCTGGCCACGCGCTTTCCGAGGGCCGGCGGTGAATATCACTACCTGAAGGAGGCCTACGGCGAATTCGCGGCGTTCTTTTTCGGGTGGTCGTTCACGATTTTCATCATCGGCGGCGGCGGCGGCACGATCGCACGCCAACTTGGCGATCTGACCGCAAGCCTTCTGCAATTGCCGCCGAAATGGGCAACGCCTCTCTTTGGCTGCGCAAGCGTGATGGCCGTCGTCGGGGTCAACTGCCTTGGTCTTCGCGCGGGCGCGGCGGCGCAGAACGCGCTCACGATCCTGAAGGTGCTCGCGGTGCTGGGCATCGCCGCCGGCGCCATGATCGTCGCGAGCCGATGGTCGCCGGCAACGGCCGCTGAAGCGCCGGTGAACTCGGCTGCATCGGGCGCGCCTTCGATTTCCGTGCTGCTCTCCGCCCTGCTGCTCGCATTCTGGCCCTACACGGGCGCGACCGATCCGGCGAAGCTGGCGGAGGAAACCCGCGACGTGCGCCGTGCCATGCCGATTGCACTCATCGCGACTGTTCTCCTGCTGGCCGCGATCTATCTCTTCTACAACTACGCCCTGCTGTGCGCCATGTCTCCGGCGCAAATGGCGGGAAAGTCCGACGTTCATGCCATTGTCTTCGGCGGGATCGGCGGCCGCCGCGTCGAAGTTCTTATTCTCCTGGCGAGCATCCTGATTTGCCTCGGGGCCCTGAGCAGCGTCTTCCTGGCAAACACGCGAGTGACGTTCGCCCTCGCCCGCGATGGGCTGACCTTCCGGCTGCTGGCATGGATGTCGCCGAGTCAGGCCCCGATCCCATCGCTCATTTTCTGCGGCGTGATCGCATGTGGATTCGTGCTCAATCGGCGTTTCTCCGAAATACTTCGCATCTACTTCATGGGCAGCACGGTTCTTTTCGGCCTCGCTTACCTGAGTCTTGTGGTATTTCGCATGCGCGATCGCCGAGCTGGAAGTCCGTTTCCCAAAAGCGCCTTTCGGGCGCCGTGCGGCATACTGATGGCACTTCTCCTAACCTTGCTTGAGGCCGCGATCGCGGGAGTATTGCTTTGGGAGGATGTTCGCTCCTGGTTTCTGCCCCCGGAGCAGCGGCGTTACGACAGCGTGCTGACTCTCGCCGCGCTGGCCGGTTTCGCCGCGATGTACTTCGCATGGAAACGCGCCGCGCGCCCGTCGCTTCGACGAACCCCGCCGCCGCGGCTATGATGCCGCCCGATGAGTTCACAAAACGGCCATCCGGACTGGCGAGCCCTGTATCCGTTTGAGAGCCGTTTTCTCGATCGAAACGGCCTGCAATATCACTACCTCGACGAGTACACCGGCCCGGCCGATCGCAACGACGTTCCCGCCGTCGTGATGGTCCACGGCAACCCCACCTGGTCGTTCTACTTTCGCGAACTCATCAAGGCCCTGCGGCCGACGCACCGGTGCATCGCCCCCGATCACATCGGCTGCGGCCTGTCCGATAAGCCACCGGTGGAAAAATATGATTATCGCCTGCGCAGCCGAATCGACGATCTCGATGCGCTGCTCGATCACCTGATGCTCGATCGCGGCATCACCCTCGTCGTTCACGACTGGGGCGGCATGATCGGCATGGGCGCCGCCCTGCGCCGGCCGGAGCGAATCGAGCGACTCGTCATCACCAACACCGCCGCGTTTCTTCCGGCCGACGGTTTCAAGCTGCCGTGGATGCTGACGTTTCTGCACCAGGAGAGCGCCCTGACGCGATTCGCGGTGCAGCGGCTGAATCTCTTCGCGCGCGGGGCCGCGTGGACGGCGTCGGCTCAGGGGCTGCCGCGAGCCGTCAAGCGCGGCCTCGCCGCCCCGTACAACTCCTATGAGAATCGCCTCGCGACGCGATTGTTCGTGGAGGACATCCCGATGTCGCCCGATCACCCGTCGTACTCAACCGCCCGCTGGGTCGACGAGAATCTTCATCGGCTGGCGGATCGCCCCGCGCTGATTCTGTGGGGCCTGCGGGATTATGTTTTCGATGCGCGGTTTCTGGAGGAGTGGACGCGGCGATTTCCCACGGCGGAGATTCATGCCTGGGAAGATGCGGGACACTTTGCCTTGGAAAATCAAGGGCAACTATCGAATCGATTGATCACAGACTTTTCAATTCGGTGAAATGATCGCTTGTAGACTGAGAGTGTTTGGAGGATTGACAAGAATCCGTGTTCGAGGAGCGTTTTTCCGATGAGACTGTTCCGCGCACCTGGGGTCACAACGCAATGATGAATCAACCACCGCAACCTAACGCGGCTCCCGAACCTGAGAGGACCCTTGGGGCCTCGCCGGCCGGCGGCTTGCCCGTTTCGCCGTCTCTTGAATCGGTGATCCGGCTTTCGCACGTATCGCCGGGCGAGCGGTCAGTCGTGGACAGACGAGTTCTCTGGATCGGTGCGATGTGCATCGTGCTGGGCGTGCTGGCCGCGCTCGCGGCGCAGTTGCTCATCATGCTGATCGATTTCATCACTAATCTCGCCTTTTATGGCCGGCTTTCGATCGAACACGCGTCGCCAGCAGGGAATTCTCTCGGCGTGGGCGTCATTTTCATTCCGATGATCGGCGGTCTCATTGTCGGCATCATGGCGCGATACGGCTCGCGGGCGATTCGCGGTCACGGGATTCCCGAAACCATGGAGAAAGTTCTCACCGATTCCAGCCGCATCCCGGCGCGGCTGACACTGCTCAAGCCGGCGTCGGCGGCGATTTCCATCGGCACCGGCGGTCCGTTCGGCGCCGAAGGGCCGATCATCGCCACCGGCGGCGCGCTCGGTTCGCTGCTGGGACAACTCCAGGCCGTCACCGACAACGAACGCAAAATACTGCTTTCCGCAGGCGCAGCCGCGGGCATGGCTGCCACGTTCGGGGCGCCGGTGTCGGCCGTGCTTCTGGCGGTCGAACTGCTGCTCTTCGAGTTGCGACCGCGGTCGGTGATTCCCGTGGCGCTGGCCGCGACGGCGGCGACGGGCGTGCGGATCGCATTCGAAGGCAGCCACGCGGCGTTCGGCATGGCGGACGTGGCGGCGCCGTCGGGGGCCGCACTGATGCTCTATGTCCTGATCGGCGTAATCATGGGAGTGGCGAGCGTCGGCGTGACGCGGATCACCTATGCGATCGAAGATCTGTTCGAGAAACTTCCGATTCACTGGATGTGGTGGCCGGTCATCGGCACGTTCGTGGTGGGAGTCTGCGGTTACTTCGCGCCGCGGACACTGGGCGTGGGCTATGACGTCATCACGGACATGCTCGGCGGATCGATGAGCATTCGCGTGGTGGCGTGGCTTTGCGCCATGAAGTTTATCTCGTGGTCGATCTCTCTCGGAAGTGGAACGTCAGGAGGGACTCTTGCGCCCTTATTCATGATCGGCGGAGGTCTCGGCACGCTGCTGGGAGCGGGCGCCATCGCCGTGCTTCCACTGGCGGGCGTCGATCTTCGCGTTGCCGCACTCGTCGGGATGGCGGCCCTGTTTGCCGGCGCGTCGCGGGCGTTGCTGACCGCGGTGGTTTTCGCATTTGAAGTCACGCTGCAGCCGACGGGGTTGCTTCCGTTGCTCGGGGCCTGCTCCGCGTCATACATGCTTTCGGCGCTGCTGATGCGCGAGAGCATCATGACCGAGAAGCTCGCTCGCCGAGGCGTGCGCGTGCCTAGCGAATACTCGGCCGATGTGCTCGATTCGTTGTGGGTCCGAGACGTCGCATCGAAAAATGTCGTCACGCTGAGCGGCGGCCAGACCATCGCCGAGGTCGGCGCCTGGCTCGCCAGCGGGGCTCCGGGTTCCGGACACACGGGATTTCCCGTGATCGGGGACGAAGGGTATCTGGTCGGGATCCTCACGCGACGCGACCTGTTGCCGCCGAGCGCAGCGGTCTTGCCCGCGCAAACAGAGCTTCGCGAACTGATTCGCCGTCCTCCGGTCATCGTTTATGAAGATTGCACGCTTCGCGACGCGATCGATCACATGGTCCGGCACGACGTGGGCCGCCTCCCCGTCACCCGCCGCGATAACCCCGGGCAGGTCGTCGGCATCATCACGCGCAGCAACGTACTGTCGGCGCATCGCGGCCGGCTTCTCGACATGGAGCGTGGCGCGCCGAGCATCCGCATGGGAGGCAAAGCGAAGCGACGGCCTCCGCCCGCGTAATGACGAAGTCACTTTCGCGCACTTGATTTAAGGCATCGACATGGCGACGAAGCCATGGATTTGAATCACCTGAGGCGGCGGGTTCCCGGCACGCGCGTCGAGTCCGTCACCCGGTCATGTCCGCGACCTTTAACACGGTTCGCCAGTTTCGAATCGTGCTCGTCGTCGTAAGCATCGAATCGATATAGGCATTGGTCAATTTCGACTTATGCACGCCGTTCGGAAAGTGCAGATAAATCTCTTTGTCCTTAACCGTGAAACGATCGCCCGGAGACCGGGCCGGGTCCAGCCGTGCGATCAGCGAATCGGCCGGAGCGCGCTCGAGAAATCCGACGTGAAGAAGCTTTTCGTCCGTGCCTGGTCGTGAAAAGGGATGGGCGGCGGCCACGCGCGCGATTTCATCGGCCGAACGGATGATGACGCACGGCTGGAACCCGAATCGCTTCGCGATCTGTTGCCCGATCGCGCCCGGAAGGCGCTTCACCAGCACGTTCGATGCCGCGAAGACGACATTGCCGCTCTGAATGTACGTTTGAACGTTCTTGCAGCCGGCGTCAACGAACATCCCCACGAGGTCGGACATCGGGAGCATGTGCTTGCCGCCGACATTGATCCCGCGCAAAAGCGCAACGTGCATCGCGGCGGCGGAACCCTTGAATTGCGACGCTTTGGGTTTCATGTCGTTGCCGAAATATTCGCTTCAATCAGCTTTCTGGGCAATCGCACAGTCTGAGATCAAACGGTCGGCTCACCCCGGCCGCCGGGATTTGAAGTAGTCCGCATTGATCGCGGCATAGTGTTTCATTTCCGGGGGAAGATCGTCCGTGTGATGAATCGCGCCCACGGGGCAGACATCAACGCAGAGTCCGCAGTCGATGCAGGCGCTCGGATTGATGTAGAGCATCTCGACGTGCTCGAACATCTGCTCATCGGGGCCGGGGTGGATGCAGCTCACCGGGCAGATCGCCTCGCAGGAGGCCGACTTGGTGCCGATGCAAAGTTCGGTGATGACGTGGGCCATGAAGATACCGATTCGTTTCCTGAAACATTATAAGCGATTCGCTTTTCCGAGGCCGAAGCGCCAGCGAGGCGAGGAATACCCGATTACACCGTGGGATTGAAGCGGCGGACGATGCGGGTTTCGTCGGGCGAGATCATCTCGTATTCGACGTTCCGCCAGACAAAGCGGCGCGTGAACATCGATGAGACCAGCAGGTGAGAGTGCATCGCCCCGGCGAAAGTGATCGTGCCGAACACATCCCAGCAGAAGTCGCGCCACGTCAGGAATGGGGCAAGCACCAGACGGAGGCTGAACTGCCGGATCACCGCCCGAGCGCCCGCCAGGACAAGAATGACGGCCCACCCCGCCATGCCCAGCCACATAGCGGTCGCACTGTCGTGCCAGCCGAGCAGGCCGGTGATGGCGACGACGGCGGCAGCGGTCCCGCCGACGAGGAAACCAAGACAATACACCAACCCCCAGCGCCACAAGTGCGGCACGCAGATTCGGGAGATCACGATCTGCCGGTGGGCGAAGCTCCAGAATTCGCGAAGGGTCGTGCGGTCGCTGCTGACGACGAGGGCCTGGGGAACGAAATGAACGAGCAGTCCCGCCTCGCGAATCGCGCGGGTCATCTGCAAGTCGTCCGACAAAGCGCGGTCCCAGTATCGCCGCATGTCCAGCGATTCAAATCGCGCACGGCGCATCGCGGTGGAGCCGCCCCAGCAGAAACTGAGATGCTCGTCGTGCAGCTTCACCGTTGTGCCGGCGTTCCAGGTCGACCGCACGCCGGCCGCGATGCCGCCGGTGGCGCGATACCAGCGGTAGCCGGTGGTGGCGCCGATCGCCTCGTCTTTCAGCGGCGCGACGAGGTATCCGATCCAGTTTTCGGCCGGCTCTGCGTCGGAGTCGACGAAGACCAGCACTTCCCGGTCGGCGCTGATTTGATCGAGCGCGGCCAGGAGATTGTGGATCTTCTGCGAGCGTTGCGACGCAAGACCGGCGACGACGAGTCTGTGCGGCCGCGCCCAATCGCGCGTCCATTCACTCACAGCGGAATAAGCAGCATCGGTGTCCGACTCAAACGCAAAAATCACTTCGTAGTCGCGAAATCGCTGGCGTCCGAGCATCTCCACGGTGTGTTTAAGCTTTTCATCGACGCCCTTGCAGGGCATGATCACCGCGACCTTCGGCTGGTAGGCGAAGTCGCCGGCCGCGTCGAATAAGGCAGGTGCATCAACGATCGCCCTGCGGAAGTATCGATGTGCACGCAGTCCGTCGACGATGGCGGCGACGCCCTGCACCACCGTGGCGAGCACGAGTAGAAATGCGAACAGTAGTAGCACTGTTTGGAAAGTCATTCGTCATCGTGCCGCGGCGCGTCATTCTGAGCAAAGCGAAGAATCCGGCCGGCTGTGAGGGCGGCTCCTGGATTTGGAGACCTCGCGCGCTAAGCAAGATCCTTCGTTGCTTCGCCTCTCAGGATGACGGGGGCGGTCACGGCCGGACTATATCGATGGCCAATCTCCACTACAATCGGGGCGTTTGAGTGAATCGATGAAGGCGAATTGGGTGAGTGCATGAAAAAACGCGCGATCGTGCTGGGCTGCGGTTTGGTCGGGTCGGCCATGGCGAAGGACCTGGCGGCGGACGAACGGTTCGAAACCACCGTGGCCGACGTAAGTGAAACGAACCTTTCCAATCTCGCGAACGTCGCCAACCTGCGGCGCGTTCAGAGCGACCTGGGCAGCCCCCAAAAACTTCGCGCGGTCATTCAGGACTGCGACATCGTCGTCGGAGCGATGCCCAGTGCGCTGGGGCATCAGACGCTCCGGACCGTCATCGAGGCGGGAAAATCGCTCTGCGACATCTCGTTCATGATCGAAGACCCGACCGAGCTTGATGCACTCGCGAAGGAAAAAGGCGTCACCGTGATCTTCGACTGCGGCGTCGCGCCGGGTCTGGCGAACATGATCATCGGCCATTGCGCGGCGCAGCTCGATGAGACGCACGACGTGGCCTATTACGTCGGCGGGCTGCCCAAGCGGCGCACCTGGCCGTACGAGTACAAGGCGCCGTTCGCGCCGTCGGACGTGATTGAGGAATACACGCGGCCGGCGCGGATGATCGAGAACGGCCAAGTCATTGTGAAGCCGGCGCTCTCGGAGCCGGAGCTGATGGACTTTCCGCAGTCGGGCACGCTGGAGGCGTTTAACACCGACGGCTTGCGGACGCTGCTGCACACAGTAAAGGCCCGCAACATGAAGGAGAAGACGCTGCGCTACCCGGGGCATTGCGAGCTGATGCGCGTTTTTCGCGAGACGGGATTCTTCCGGAAGGAGGAAATCGAAGTGCGGGGCCACGCCGTTCGACCACTGGATGTGATGTCGCGGCTGCTGTTTGAAAAGTGGCGGCTGCTCCCCCGGGAGGAGGAGTTCACAATTCTCCGCGTGCTCGTGAGCGGTGTCAAGGACGGCCGTTTGTTTCAATATCAATATGATCTATACGACGAATACGATGCGGCCAGCGGCATTCACTCCATGGCCAGAACGACCGGGTTCCCAAATACGATCATGGCGCGGATGGTGGCGATTGGGGAGTTCACTAAGCGCGGCGTTTTTCCGCCGGAGAGAATTGGGGCGGAAACCGGATTGCTTGATTGGGTCTTGAAGGAGTTGGAAGCAAAAGGTGTCCACGTGAGTCAGGAAGTGCGGGCGGACGCGACCTGAGTTTGAAATTTTATCCAGGGCCGGAATCTCGGCCGATTCGGGAAGCCGGCATGAGAAAGGTCAGTCTGTTCGCTCTGATGTCCTGCACGCTGTTCGTGCCGGCCTGCAGTCAGTCGGCGCATCAGCGTACGTCGCCAGATACAAAACCATCCGCTATTGATACGACTTTCCTGCGCGACCTTGCCGAGACGCGGAATTTTTCAGCCGGCCGGCCGTCGCGGATTCAATTGACGCCTGACGGAGCCGAAGTGCTATTTCTGCGCTGCGGGCCGCGCGATGTCGTGCAAAATCTTTACGAGCTGAAAGTGGCCGATCAGAGCGTTCGCTGCCTGCTCAAGGCTGAAGATCTGCTCGCAGGAAAAGAGGAGTCGCTGACCGCGGAAGAGAAGGCGGCGCGGGAGCGCACCCGCGAAACCCGTACCGGCATTACCTGGTATGACTTGAGCGAAGACGGGCGGCAGATTCTGACGGGCCTGAGCGGACGGCTCTACACCATCGATCGGGTAAGCGGCAAGATCACGGCGCTTTCCCAGAGTGCCGCTGGACCGGCACGGGATGCCCGTTTTTCGTTCGACGGTAAATTCGTGGCGTGCATTCGCGGCTACGATGTGCACGTCATCGATCTGGCGACGAATGAAGACCGCGCGTTGACCACCGGCGGCACGCAGGACCTGGCTCACGGCGTCGCCGAGTTTGTCGCGGCCGAGGAAATGGACCGCCGCACCGGCTACTGGTGGTCGGGCGACTCGAAGTTCATCGCCTATACGGAAGTGGACCATCGCGACGTCCCGATGCGCTACATCGCCGACGCGACGCATCCCGAAGTGGAACCTTCAGGATGGCGCTATCCGAACGCAGGAGCGAACAACGCGATCGTCCGCCTCGGCGTCATCCCCTTGGCAGGCGGCGAAACCAATTGGGCTGACTGGAATCGCGACGAATTACCCTATCTGGCCACGGTGCGTTCCGAAAAAGATTCCCCAATGACCGTATACGTACAGTCGCGCGACCAGCAAAGCGCCGTGCTTTGCCGCCTCGATCCCGCGACAGCCGAATTGAGCGAGTTGCTTGCAGAAAAAGACGCCGCCTGGATCAACATCGAGCCGGGAATGCCGCGATGGCTCAAGGACAGCACATTTCTGTGGATCAGCGAGGTCAGCGGAGAGAAACAACTCGAACTTCGCGCCGCGGATGGGGCGAAAATGAGGATAATCCCAGCCGAGAGTGAGAGATTCGAAGGTCTCGTCGCGATCGATCAAACCACGGGAGAGTTCATCATTCGCGCCGGCGCTTGGCCAAGCGAGTCGCACCTCTACCGCGTCGGCCATACGGCCGGCAATCTCCGGGGCGCGCGCCTCAGCGAAGGCCGTGGCGAGCATAGCGCCGTCTTTTCCAAAAATGGCGACACCTGGGTACAAAGCAGCGCGCTGGCCGACGGACGCGAAACGCAGACGCTGCGCCGCCGCGATGGCGCCGTTCTGGGCGAGCTGCCGTCCGTCGCCGAAAAACCGCCCTTTGTCCCGAACACTGAATGGACGCGCGTCACGATCCACGACCGCGAACATGAGGTTGCCATACAGCGTCCGCGCGATTTCAAGCCGAGCCGCAAGTACCCGGTGATTGAATCGGTCTATGGCGGTCCCGGTTCCAACGTCGTGACGACCGCCAACCGGCACTATCTTCGCAACCAGTGGATCGCGGACCAGGGCTTCATCGTCGTGCAAACCGACGCGCGCGGCACTCCCGATCGCGGGCCCGAATGGGAGCGTGCCATTCACGGCAACCTGATTGAGGCCCCGCTGGCCGATCACGCCGCGATCGTCCAAGCGCTCTGCAAGAAATACAGCGAAATGGACGGCTCCCGCGTCGGCATCTACGGCTGGTCCTTCGGCGGCTACTTCTCGACGATGGCGGTCCTCAAGCGGCCGGATGTCTATCATGCGGCGGTGGCCGGCGCGCCGGTCATTGACTGGCGCGACTATGACACCCATTACACCGAGCGCTACATGGGCCTGCCTTCGGAGAACGCCGACGGCTATCGAGCGTGCGACGCGACCACTTATGCGGCCGATCTGAGCCGGCCGCTGCTGCTCATTCACGGCACCACCGACGACAACGTCTATTTCCAGCACTCGTTGAAAATGAGCGACGCCCTCTATCGCGCCGGCAAGGACTTCGAGTTTCTCGCCCTCACCGGTTTCACCCACATGGTTCCCGATCCCCTGGTCACCACGCGTTTGTATGAACGAATCGTTCGGTTTTTTCAGAAGAATCTGGGCGGTCCGGCGCGACGCTGACGCCTTCCGCTGCATGGCATTTTTCCGCCGCTATACTGTCTCCAGAGAAAAATCTCCCGGTATCGCGATGCCTCGTTACAGGAGACGCCCATGGCCATCGAGCCTCTGACGCTCGAAAAAACCCACCAGCCCGCATGGAAAACCAAGCTCGACTACATCGTCGAAACCATGCGCGAGATGAGCCGCCAGACCGATCCCCAGGAGATGGTCCGCGCCTACGTCCGCCGCATTCAGGCCATGCTCCCCGCGGAGCGAAGAATTTCGCTGAGTCGTCGCGGGCTGAGCGCTCCGCAGGCCCGCATCACGCGCTACAGCGAATGGGACGCGGAGATCAACCCGTGGCAAAACCAAAATCGCCTCCCGATTTTGAAAGGTGGTCTCCTCGGTGATTTGATCCACGCCAACGAGCCGCGCATCATCGATCACCTCGATCTGGCCGACGACGATCCAGCACATGACTATCTTCACGACATTCGCTCGATTATGGCCATCCCGCTCTACGATCAGGGTGAAGCCCTCAACATGGTGGTCATCGGCAAGAGCGAGCCGGCCGCCTTCGACCGTGAGCAGTTTCCCGAATGGGTCTGGATGAGCAACCTGTTCGGCCGCGCGACGCACACGCTCGTTCTGGCCGACGAGTTGAAGCACGCGTACGAGAAGCTGAATCTCGAAGTTGAAAAGGTGGGCCAGATCCAGCGGACGCTCCTGCCCGATCCTCTGCCGCAGATTCCGACGCTGGACCTGGCGGCCTACTATCAGACCTCGCACCGCGCCGGCGGCGATTACTACGACTGCTTCAGCCTGCCCGAAGGGCGCTGGGGGCTCTTCGTTTCCGACGTGAGCGGACATGGGCCGACGGCGGCGGTCATCGGTGCGATGATGCACGGATTGGGGCACGCATACTCGGGACCGGCCTTTCCGCCGAGCGAGCTGCTCACGTTCCTGAACACGAACTTGGTGAAGCACTACACCTCGCGCATCGGCGCCTTTGTCACGGCGTTCTACGGGATTTACGATCCCGCGAACCGAACCATGAATTATTCGAGCGCCGGGCACAATCCGCCCCGGCTGAAGCGATGCGGCGGTGGCACGGTGGCGGCACTCGACCGCGCCCAAAGCCTGCCAATGGGCATCACCGAGGAAGCGATTTACACCGACGCGACCCACACCTTCGTCCCGCACGACCAGCTCATCCTCTATACCGACGGCATCACTGAGGCGATGAACGGCGAGGGCGCGATCTTCGGCGTGGAGCGCCTCGACCGGGTGCTGGGAAGCTGCGCCGAGACGGCCGAGGACCTGATCGGCGCCGTGATCCGCGCGGTCGACGACTTCGCCCAGGGACACCCGGCCGACGACGACCGAACGATGATCGTGGCAAAGGTGAGCTAGGAAATACCCATCGTAAGGTGGACATCGCCCGCCTTTCGCCAGTATGGCACGTGCGTACTACGAAGTCAGCGCCAGCATCTCCGATGCTACCATCGCCGCCGCGTGGGTTCGGTGGATGCGCGACGCGCACATCGCCGACGTCGTCGCCGCCGGCGCGCTGAGCGGCCGCGTCATCTCAATCGATCGCGCTGACGCGGACGGCCCGAATGCGTCGCACGAATTCTGCGTCCAATACGAGTTCGCCGATCGCAGTGCGCTGGATCGCTATTTGAGCGACCACGCGCCGCGCCTCCGCGCCGAAGGACTGGTGCGCTTCGGTCCCGAGCAAATCCGCTATTCCCGCCGGAGCGGCGAAATCCTCGGGTGAATTCAACAGAGCCGCGATTCCGGCGCGCCGGGAGAGCGGTGGGCGTTGCCGGGCAGATCAATCCCAAAGGCGAAGGCGCGGCATGTTTTTTCCAGACTTGGACGAGTTCTGCCATCGGGCGGGCACCGCTTCCTTACGGGCGCGGCTCTGTTTTACGACTTTCCCAGTTTCAAAATCTCGTCACCGAGGTCGTGGGGGCCTTCTCCGGGTTCGTGGGCCAGCCGGCGTCGGCGCCGCGGCGGCAGCAGGTGAATGTGATGCCGGCGAAGCCACGGCCGGATGCGCCGCCGGACCCGCGGGGCGGTCCGCAGCAGCAGATTGATCAGCCGAAACAACTGGTTGTGCAGCAGCCATGCCAGCCCGATGGCAGCGAGTAGAAAGGCGACGACCACCCGCCCGCCGCCGGGTTGACCGCCCGGCCACCCCCGCCAGACCTGCAATATCCACAGTGCCAGCCCGGCGATCACCACCGAGCTGGCCAGCAGCCCCAGCACGAATTTCCGCGTCTGGAACACGACCGTCCGCCCGCGCAGCACGCGGGCCGTCAACCGGCGTTTACCGGGGAAGCTGATCAATGCGAACCCGATAAGAAACAGCGGAATGCCGCCCGGCCCCGGCACCAGCGGCCCGGCTATGAACGCGGCGAGGATGAGAATCCAGCCGAGGACGTTCTTGAGAATCAGCCAGACGTAACCGCCACGAAAGCGATCCCACCGCGAGCGCGAAGCAGGGTGTGGGTGCAAATCCATTTCCATCGCGAGATTTTATCTGAAACAACCGAGTCCGACATTGCTCCGGCGAAGTGGTCTAACCCAGCTCAGAGACGCCGCATGTCAAGGCAGAGAGTGCGCTTCCAACGCAATAAACGAGATGAAATGGCCCTTTCAGCCGGAGTTCATGGTTCAACGTCATACTCTACTTCGTGATCTTGATCGATTCCCCTCGGTGAGCCGCGCATCGCGAGTACGCTCGCAGACGCGCGGCCGAATTGTTTGTTGGAGACAAAAAATGGAGATTCTGGCTTTTGTGAATCCGATTCTGGCCGCGGCGGGCTATTCCCTTCTCTATCTTCTGCTGGGCGGCGGTCTCGGCGGTGCGATTGTGATCTACATCATCGCCAAGATGCTGAAGAAATGAACGGCCGAGGGGTCTAGTCGATAAAGATCGCGAGCTTCAAAGGTTCCACCTCTATCAGCACCAACCGCTTCCTTACGGGCGCGGCTCTGTTTTACGATTGGGCTTCGACAGCCTGTTCCCAGCGGGCGTTCAAGTCTTTCAACGCCACTCGAAGAATGTCGTACTCGTTGTGCAACTCGCGCAGCCGCGACTGGTCCTTCATGAACGCCGGGTCGGCGAAGGCCGCCTCGATTTTCTTGATGCGCGTTTCGTGGGCGATGATCTGGGCCTCGATGTCCTCGATGCGCTGGCCGGCGTACTTCGAGCGGCTTTTCTTTTTTTGCGCGGCGCCGCGGCGCTCGACTGCCTCGCGCTCGGCACGGACATCGGCCCGCTTCTGCTCTTCGGCGCGGCGATCGGCGTTCTGGCGCTGATCGACGATTTCGGCATAGGTCGACCAGTTGCCGTCGACGATCTCGTGCTCGGTGCGGGCGCGCAGCACGAGCAGGCGCGTGGCGATCTTGTCTAGAAAATACCGATCGTGGCTGACCATCAGGATGCTGCCGGTGTAGTCGGTCAGCGCCTGCTCGAGCGCCTCGCGCGCCGCGATGTCCAGATGGTTCGTCGGCTCGTCGAGCACCAGCACCTGCGGGTTTCGCCAGACCAGCCCGGCCAGCAGCACCCGCGACTGCTCACCGCCCGAGAGATTGCCGACGCGCTTGAAGACCTCGTCGCCGCGAAAGAGAAAGAGCGCCAGAAACTTGCGGGCCTCGGCTTCCCGGGCCTCCGGACGGGCCAGCCGTACGGTTTCGATGACCGAGAGCGCAGGGTCAAGGTCGCGATGCTCCTGATCGTAGTAGCCGACCGACAGATTCTGAAACAGGCGAACCCGGCCAGCATCGGGCTCCAGCTTCCCCAGCAACATGCGCAGGAGTGTCGTCTTTCCGACACCATTCGGACCGATGATGCCGACCTTTTCGCCGACGGTCATCTCGAAATCCAGATCGCGGATGAGCTGGATGTCGCCGAAGCCCTTCGACGCGTTCTCAACGCGCACGACCATGTTCCCGCCCTTGCCGTGCTCCTTGAACCGCAGCTTCATCTTCGCATCATGATGCTCCGGCCGGTCGAGGATTTCGCCGCGCTCCGCCATGTTGGCGAGCAGCTTCTGCCGGGCGCGGGCCTGCTTGGCGGAATCCTTCGCGAAGCGGGCGCGGTCGATGTAGTCCTTCTGATGGACGATCCACTCGCGCTGCTTGTCGTACTCGCGTTCGGCGGCAAGGAGGCGGATGCGCTTGGCCTCGACGTAGTTTGTGTAGTTCGTGGGATACACGCTGACGTCGTGCGCCTCGACCTCGATGATTTTCGAGACCACGCGGTCGAGCAGGTAGCGGTCATGGGAGATCACCACCGCGCCGCCGCGATACAGCGCCAGGTATTTTTCCAGCCAGGCCGTCGCGTCGATGTCGAGGTGGTTGGTCGGCTCGTCGAGCAGCATCATGTCCGCGCCGCCGAGGAGCATCTTGGCGAGCGAGGCGCGGCACTTCTGCCCGCCGGACAGAACGCCGACCGGCTGCTGATATTCCTCGGGCGCAAAGCCGAGTCCGCCGAGCACTTCGCGGATGCGAATCTCGTAGGAATAACCGCCGCGGGTTTCGAATTCGGCGTGCAGCCGGTTGTATTTCTCCAGGAGTGCCGGCTCTTCGGCCGTGCCGTGGACGTGTGCGATCTGCTTGGAGAGCGCCTGCAACTGCTCTTCCAGCTCGCGCTGGCCGGCCACCGCCTCGCCGACGACGTCGATGAGCTTGCCGTCGTGAGGGAGGTCGGGCTCCTGCGGCAGATAGCCGACGGAGAGTCCCCTTGTTTTGCTCACGGTGCCGCTGTCGGGCGGCTCGATGCCGGTGATGATCTTGAACAGCGTCGTCTTGCCCGATCCATTGGCGCCGACGAGGCCGACTTTTTCGCCCTTGTAGAGTGACAACGATATGTCATCCAGGACGGTCTTGCCCGCGTAGGTCTTGACGACGTTTTGAAGGGAGATCGCGGACATTTGGAGAGTATAGCCGAATGCGCGGGGAGGCGGAGAATGGGTCCTGATCGGCGGCGCCTGGTCCGCTGCCTCCTAGGACGCCGAAGCGAACAGTTCGCGGGACGCCTGCGGTTGAATGACGCGGGCAGATTCGGGCTGCACGCGCGGGGCAAAAAGAACCAGAGCCGCAACAATCAGACCGCCGGCCATCAGCAGAAACACCGGCTGCAAGGCGTGATCCATGAACAGGTCGATCAGGCCGTGCCGCTGCGCCCAAAGCTCGTACTGCCGGATGCGATCCGGCCAGGTGGCGGGAATCTTGAGCACGCTCTGATGGGCGGGCTCGCCGGCGCGCTCGGCGGGCATGATGGCAAAGTGCGACGGCAGGACGTTGACGGTTTCTTCGCTCGGGTTGTTGTAGTGAAGATCGAGCACCGCGAGCCGCTCGTTCACGGTCGCGTCCTCCTTGAAGGCCTGCACCAACGCCTCCTGACGAACGAGTTCCTTCTCCAGATCGGCGGTGACGAGCTTGAGCTGCGTCTCATCAGCGAGGAGCTGGCAGTGATCGCGAATAAGCGGGAACAGCACGACCGGCATGAACAGAACAAAGGCCGCCAGCGTGAACACGACAAACATCATCCGATGGCCCAGCGGCGACGAAGTCGCCGGAAGCGGCGTGTCAGGGGCCGGATTGTCCAACCGCTGATTCAAAGTCGGTTCCGAAAGAAGCGTGAAAAATTGAGAATGTAGAATGTAGAATGATGGAACTTGCGGCACGTTGCTCTCTTTCTACATTTTACATTCTTCATTCTCAAATCCCTACTTATTCCACAACTCGCCGCCATACTTCGCCTGGTCGCCGAGATGCTCTTCGATGCGCAACAACTGATTATATTTCGCCAGCCGATCCGTCCGCGACAGACTGCCGGTCTTGATCTGGCCCGCGTTGGTGGCCACCGCGATATCGGCGATGGTCGTGTCCTCGGTCTCACCGCTGCGATGGCTGATGACCGCCGTCCAACCATTCCGCATGGCGGTCTGCACGGCGTTCAGGGTTTCGGTCAGTGTGCCGATCTGATTCACCTTGATGAGAATGCTATTGCCGGCGCTCTCGGCGATGCCGCGCTTCAGCCGCTCGGTATTGGTCACGAACAAATCGTCGCCTACCAGTTGCACCCGATCGCCCAGCCGCGCCGTCAGTTTCTTCCAGCCGTCCCAGTCGTCCTCCGCCAGTCCATCCTCCAGACTGCGTATCGGCCACTGCCGGCATTTTTCGCCCCAATAATCAATCAGTTCGTCCGAGCCGGCGATCCGGTTCGGATTGCTCTTATAGAATTTGTATCGGTCCTTCGCCCCCGCGTCGTTCGCCAGCTCGGTGCAGGCCGGATCGAGGGCGAACCACACCTGCTCGCCGAGCTTGTAGCCCGCCCGCTCGACGGCCGTGGCGATGACCTCAAAAGCCTCATCGTTCGACTTCAGGCTGGGGGCATACCCCCCCTCGTCGCCGACCGCAGTGTTATAGTTTTTCTCGTGAAGCACCTTTTTCAGCGTGTGGAAGATCTCCGAACCCCACCGCAGGGCTTCGCTGAAGCTCGGTGCGGCCCAGGGTTGAATCATGAATTCCTGAAAATCCACGGTGCTGTCTGCGTGCCGGCCGCCGTTGAGCACGTTCATCATCGGAACCGGCAGCACGTTGGCATTCGCCCCGCCGAGATAGCGGAACAGCGGCAGGCCGCAGGACTGGGCCGCGGCGTGGGCGGTGGCCAGCGAGACCGACAAGATCGCGTTGGCCCCCAGCTTGGTCTTGTTCGGCGTGCCGTCGAGGTCGATCAGCGCCGCGTCGATCGCCTCCTGATCGGTGGCATCCAAACCGACGACGGCCTGCGCGATCGCCTGATTCACATTGGCGACGGCCTTCAGGACGCCCTTGCCGAAGTATCGTTTCTTGTCGCCATCGCGCAGCTCGACGGCCTCATGCTCCCCGGTGGAAGCTCCGCTCGGCACGATGGCCTGCCCGGACGAGCCATCCTCGAGGACGACGATGGCTTCAACCGTGGGATTTCCGCGGGAATCAAGGACTTCGCGGCCCTGAATATGAACGATTTCAGTGCTCATTTTGCCTGCATCGCCTGGCTGAAAGGTTACAGGTCTATCGGCGGCGAGCGAAATGTAGAAGAACCGGAAGGGCTTGACAAGATCACCCGCAGGAATTGCGCTACGCCTGCGCGAGTGCATCTTTCTGATGCCGATGTTCGTATATAATAGGTGTGGTGGGTCCATGAGCCAGTAATGGCGGTTGGCATCAGGATCGCTATAATTTCGCAATCTGGCGAACAAAAATGGGCTTATTGCGAGAGAAGGAGATAAATCGAATGAACCAGGAATTCAGCCAAACGTCGCCGGTTGTTCCGGTGATTGCCCTCGATGCCGGCGCGCGGGGCCAGTTTATCGGTCGGACGTACGCTCACCTGTTGGGTGCGATCCTGCTCTTCACGGGGCTGGAGTTCGTTTACTTTCAAACCGGCGCGGCCGAGCGGATTTTCGCCATGGTCGCGGGGACGAGCTGGCTCCTGGTGCTGGGGGCCTTCATGCTGGTGTCCTGGCTGGCCAGTCGGACGGCTCACATGACCCGCTCGTTCGGGGCCCAGTATCTCGCGCTGGCCGCCTATGTGACCATGTGGTCGCTGATCTTCGTGCCGCTGCTGATGGTGGCCGAGATTTACGCCGAAGGGGCGATACAAAGTGCCGCGCTGACGACGATCGTCGGTTTCGCCGGTCTGACGTGCATCGCCTTCGGCACGCGAAAGGACTTTTCATTCC
>Ga0190265_10000973_pt1 | contig 18585 bp, 15 predicted proteins | sample Popmic124T_FD_133135 | JGI IMG/M metagenome (GOLD analysis project Ga0190265, IMG submission 133135) | Populus adjacent soil microbial communities from riparian zone of Indian Creek, Utah, USA - 124 T | ecosystem: Environmental > Terrestrial > Soil > Riparian zone | place: USA: Utah | collected...
CGCCCTCGCTCGAACTCGCGGGGCAAAACCTGGTAGCGATGGCCAACGCGCGGGGCGGCCACGACAACATCACGGTGCTGCTTGCACGCGTCCTGCCTCCGGGAAGCGTGGCTGCGACGCTCACGCAGGAACCACTCGCGCCGACCATCATCGAAGCCCCGCTGGGAGCTTCCCCGCCGGAAAAGACGCTCGTCGATCACCCACCGAGCGGTTCACCGGCCGCGCCGTTCGCTCCGACGCCACCTGCGGCCGCGCCGTTCGCTCCGACGCCGCCCGCGCGCCCGTCCTCACAGAGCCCTGCGGGTGCTGCGCCATCCGCTCCCGCGGCGCCCGTTGCCGGTCCCATCACCGAGCCGCTGCACGCGGCGCCGATTCCACTTGGCGCACCGCCGCGGGGCCCCGCGCCGGCCCCGACGCCCAAAACGATCCCACCGGCGCCCCCTTCACGAAGCGGACTGCTCGTTGCGTTCGTGGCGATGATGGTGCTGTTTCTGGGCGCCGTGTTCGGGTGGTGGATTTTGAAGGGGCGCTAGTCGGATCAGTGCCAGTCGACGTCGAAGGTTGCGAGACGCGCGCCGCGCCGAAAGGCGAGGCGCGGCGCGCCGTCGGGTCATGTGCGTAGGGCTGGACTCGAGCGTGAAACTCATTGCCACGAATCCCCCTCGCTGACGTCGGTGGGCGGAACCGAAACGCTCTTGATCGTCGAGGACGAGTCGGCGGCCCGCCGGCTCATTTCGGGCACCTTGGTCGATCGTGGCTACCAGATCGTGACCTTGGAATCGGCGGAAGAAGCGCTGGCGCTATCCGATAGCGAGCTCGCTCGTTTTCAGCTGGTACTTTCCGACTATCGCCTGACCGGGGCCGACGGTCTCGCGTTCCTGACGAAGTTGAAAGAGCGCGTGCCGCACATCAAGCGAATCTTGATGTCGGGGTTCGTCGCCGCCGATTCCGAGACGCTCGCTCGTGTCACCGACGCATTTCTCGGTAAACCGTTTACGCCTGACGGGCTGGCTCGCAAAGTACGGGAGACGCTCGATCGCTGAGGTCGGTAAGCCCGAAACGGCGCCGATCCCGCCCGAGCGTGCTGGCTTGCCCGCCTGCCCAGGGTGCTTGGTTTCGCGGGATAGGACGGCTGGACGCCCAGTATCCGCAGTCCACCCCATCAGGCTGCCGCAGCGCACGATGTAGGCAACGTCATTCAAGGTCGCGCGTTGGGCGCCGTTTTCAGGGCCGTGAACAACCCCCTTACCATGGTGGCTGACCTACAGGGCTCCGTGGTGATGGGGTTCGTGAGCAAAGACATTTTCTATTTGCGGTTCATCGGCCACGTCGCGGCGCCTCTCGGAGTCAAATGCGCCGCCTTACTTCGGAAGCAGCTGGCATCCCACCCGGTACAGGGGATTTTTGGCGATGCCGAGCCGGCCTACAGCATCGATCTATCCGCGCGAAGCGAAGTCGTCCGCGCGTTTCTGGACAACCGGCGTCACCTCGAATCGATGGCCACGCTGGTGGGTGCGCCAGCGGTCGCCCCTACCATTCGCGCCATTGCCACGGTGCTCGATTGTCTAGCTGTCATCGCCGAAACGCCCGACGACTTTCACACCATGCTCATTCGAGCGGCTCCTTATGCACAAGCGAAGCTTCCGCGCGACACTTGGGCTCGAACCATGGTCTCGGAGCGACCCGGTCGTAAGTCGGCACGCATGCGCGTCGCGCCACGTCGCTGAGGCAAGGTCCGGCGCGCTCAATGCCGCCAGGTGCTAAATCACCCGGATGCGCTTGCCCGAGAAACTTCCGAACCTCGACTTCGAGGTCGCGTTCAAGGAATGGGCCTCGGTCGTTCTTGCCCTGGAGCAGAGGAGGCAAGATCTGATTTTTCGCAAAGGGGGGATCGCGGAAGAGGGGCGCGGCTTTACGGTCGATCACGACCGTTTCTTCCTCTTCCCGACGTATTTTCATCAGCAGCGAGCGGGGCTCCGCGACGATTGCGCACCGCTCTTCGACGAAGCGATGCAAGCACGTCCCCCGGACGGTAGGATCGTGATCAGGTCGTGGGCCCGTGTGAAGCGCTCGTTCATCATCGATCGAGAGCCGGGTCTTTTGCCCCTCGCTTCACGCCACGTCTACGCGCCAGAGGTCTTGGTCGAGCGGCTGCACGGCCGACACGGCACGGCGCTGCACGCGCTCGAGGTCGACGTTCACCTGCTGGACGTGCCGCTCGATCTTCCGCACCTCGAGCGCTACGCCGGTTGTCGAAGCTGGGTCGATCTCGAAATGTAGCGCTGGCTCGTTACCGAGCGATCATTCCCATGCACTGCGTGCCGGTGGGAGCCGTCCAAGGTTCAAGAGCGTACCGCTTCCCGGATAGTTCCCCTTTTTCATGAGGTCGCGCGCGGAGTCGAACAACGCCTGCGCCGCAGCGCTGTTCGACGCAACTTGCGCGTGAGCCTGCCGCGGCCCAAAGGCCACGCAAACGCCCAGCACCCACACGAAAACGGCAATGATTCTGCCGCCAAGAGGCGCGCTGATTCTGGACGTCGATGCTGTCGTGAAGAAAGCGGCCCCATGGGGGTCGATTGGGACGCGTCCTTATAACATGGCGAGCCTTGGCGCGACTTCGACCGATCTTTACGTTCCCCTCGCCGACTCCCTCTTTCACTTACGCGCTCGACAACCCCCCGAGAGCGTGGTGACCTCGATCCGCGCATGATCCCTGGATTCGGAAAGCAGGCCATCCTCGTCGGAAGTGCTCCCGATTGCGATATCGTGCTGACGGCGCCCGGCGTGGCACCGCACCACGCGCGCATCATCAACCAAGGCGGGGGTCAGCTCGTGTTCGCCGACAACGGGCAGGGTCCGTCTGTAGCGGGCGGGCGCCCCATCGGCGCCGGGCAGACGGTTGCCTTCGACTTGGTGACGCCATTTTCAGTCGGACAGGGCCAAGTGCCGCTGGCCCACCCCGCCATCGGGCTCATGCTCATGGCGCGCGGCCACCATCAGGCGCCGGCCCAGCTCGTCATCGGCAGCGATCCGGCCACCTCGAGCCTCGTCATTCAGCATCCGGCCATCGCCAAGCAGCACGCGCTGCTCGCGTGCGACCAGATGACCATCACCGATCTCGGATCGCCTTCCGGTGTGACCATCGGCAATGCGCGCATCGCGCCGCAGAGCCCGGTGCCGGCCGACCCGCGCATGATCGTTTCTTTCGGCCCGGTAGCGATTCCCATCGGGCTGCTTTTGCAGATTGCGCAGTCGTTCGGCATCGCCGTCGCCGTGCAGCCCGCGGCCGCACCCGCCGGCGCGCCCAAGAAGCACCAAACCGTCATCGGTCAGCTCGACTTCACGCAGAGCCAGAAGCCAAACCGTTCGATCGGCCGCACGCCCGACAACGACATCGTCGTCGATCATCCCCAAGTTTCGAGCAAGCACGCCGTCCTCGTACGCGTCAACAACGACCTCTTCGTCGAAGACCGCGGCAGCGCCAACGGCACTTACGTGCGCGGCCAGCGCATTGCGCCCGGGCAGCGCGTCCCTATCCAAAACGGTGAGAAAATTTACGTCGGGCCGATGCCGCTGCTCATCCGCCTCTCCAAAGAGGGGACCGGCGCGCACGAAATCGTCATCGAAGACGCCGGACAATGGGCCGGGCGGCCGCTCTACGAGATCGAAGCGTGGGACCTTTTTCTCCAAGTGCCGGATCGCGACAACCCCGCGGTCCAGAAGGTGCTGCTCGATCACGTCTCTTTCAAAGCGCTGCCGGGCGACATGATCGCGCTCATGGGGCCCTCGGGCGCCGGCAAGACGACGCTCTTGCTCGCGCTGAACGGCTATTTGCCTCCCACCTCGGGTCAAGTCCGCGTCAACGGCGAGGACCTCTACCTCATTTACGACGCGTTGCGCGGCTCGATCGGTTACGTCCCCCAGGACGACATCGTGCATCCCGAGCTCACGGTGTTCGAAGCGGTGCGCTATTCGGCGCGTTTCCGCTTGCCGCCCGACTACACCGACGACGAGATCGACCGCCGCGTCGACGCCACCTTGTCGCAGCTCGGCCTCGAGCAGGTGCGCAACCTCCAGATCGGCAAACCGGAAAAGAAAGTGCTCTCCGGCGGGCAGCGCAAGCGCGTCAACATCGCCATGGAGCTCGTCACCGACCCGGTGATCCTTTTTCTCGACGAGCCGACCTCGGGGCTCGCCGCCGACGACACGACGTCGCTCATCAGCCTCTTGCACGATCTCGCCAAGCAGACCGGCAAGACCATCATCATGACCATCCACCAGCCGGCCAAAGACGAGTTCGAGAAGTTCAATCTCGTCTTGGTGATGGGCGCCGGCGGCGTGCCGATGTTTTACGGGCCCACCAAGCCGGACGCCTACCGCTTCTTCGGGTCGTGGAACGAGCGCAACGGCAAGGGGCCCATCGACAACCCGCGCGACATGTTCGACATGTTGAACCTGCGCGAGCGGCCCATTTTCGAGCAGCTTCGCGCGCAAAATCCCGGAGCGCAGCGCTACCAGGCCCGCCAGCTCGCGGCCAAGGAGTGGAACGCCGAATTTTTCAACAACGCCAACCCCACCTTCCAGAAGATGTACTCCGCTAGGCGCGCGGTCGGCACCGAGCCGACCACGCGCGGCGTGCCCCATCGCAGCGGCACCACCAAAGGGCAGTTCGGTCTGCTCTTGTCGCGTTACTTCAAAGTGAAGATGCGCGACGTGGGGGGCACGGCCATCATGCTGCTCCAGGCGCCGATCATCGGCGTGCTTTTGGCGATCGTGTTCGGCGGGCAGATGGACGCCATTCCCTATTGGTGTCTCGGGGCGCTCCAAGAGCTGACCAAGAAAGCCGGCCAAGCGGCGCAGCAGACGAATTTTCTCACCAACATGAAGACGACGCAGGATCACACCGGCGCCATCTTCTTCATCGTCGTGGCTGCGGTGTGGTTCGGCACGTCCAACGCCGCGCGCGAGATCGTGAGCGAACGCGCCGTCTATATGCGCGAGCGTATGGTCAATCTCGGCCTTTTCAATTACCTCTTGTCCAAGTTCACGCTGCTCGCGTTCTTTTGCATCATCCAGTGCACCCTTTTGCTCGGCATCGTCTTCTTTGCGCTCGGCTTCAACGGCGGGCCGCTCGCCTTTTTCATGGAGCTCGCAGTCATCATCACGACCTCGCTCAATGCCGTCGCCATCGGCCTCATGCTCTCCACGGTGGTCGCCTCGAGCGAAGCGGCCATGGCCCTGACGCCGATCGCGCTGATTCCTCAAGTCGTACTGGGCGGCCTGATGGTCCCCATGACGACCAACCCCATGCTCAAGTGGTTCATGCTGGTGATGCCGGCGCGCTGGGGATTTCAGGGAGCCGTCGCCCAGGAGCGTTTCGCCATCGCCGCCGATCCCGCCTGGATCATCGATCTACAGAACCCGACGCTCAACCTGCCCGACGACTTCATCAAAAACGGTCGTTTTAGGTGCGCGACCGCCCAGATTGCCAGCGACACTTTCAACGGCGCCTGGGGTTTCGTCGATTTCGAATACGTGTGGCTTCCTCACGCCGTGCTGGGCGGCATCACGCTGTGCACGATTGTCATGATGCTCATCGTGCTCAAGCGCCGCGACCCCGTTTAGCGGATCATCCCTGGAGGCTCGGGCTGCGGCTGGAGTCGATCGGAAGAACCTTCGCGCGCCATCGACGGTCGTCCGGGCGAGCACGCACGTCCCGCGCAGGTCTCGATCGCCCCGGGGTGCGGCAGCGATGTCACCCCCCCGGTCGAACGGGCTCTCTTCTACTTGTGCGCAACGTCGTTTTTCCATCACGCAAAATGCGAAAAATCGGCTCGGAGCTCCGACGGCGCGGCGGCAATTCCCGCGCGCCCCAATTCGGTGTAGTCGGTCGGGGCGAGGAAAATCCCTATGAAACGAGCGTGGCGCTGGTTGATCTTGTATCCCTGGCTCATGGTGGGCGTCGGGTGCGCCCCGGGCTCGACTCCGCCGGCGGGGTCCCGCTGTGCCGACAACGGCCCGCCGCGCGCGGACATCGTTTTCAAGAACGGCAACGTCTACACCAATCGCGAGGGAAGCCCGCGGGCCGAGGCCGTCGCCATCAAGGACGGGCGCATCGTTCAGGTCGGGTCGACCATCGAGGTTGCGCCCTACGAGCGGGTGGCGGCACGGGTGGTCGATCTCAAAGGTCGGACGGTCCTTCCGGGGCTCGTCGACGCGCACGTGCACCTCTCCGGCATCGGCGCCCGCGAAGCGACGCTCAACTTGGAAGGCGTTGCCAGCCTCGAGGCATTTCTCGCCGCGGTGAAGGCCGAGGTCGCCAAGAAAAAGAGCGGCGAATGGGTCAAGGGTCGCGGTTGGATCGAGACCTTCTGGAAGCCCCCCATCTTTCCGACGCGAGCCGACCTCGACAAGGTGGCCCCGGACAACCCCGTCATCCTCACGCGGGTCGACGGCCATGCCTCCATTGCCAACAGTGCCGCGTTGCGCGTGGCCGCCATCGACAAGACCACGCCGAACCCCTTCGGCGGCGAGATCTCCAAAGACGCCTCCGGTGAGGTCAATGGGATGCTCATCGATCACGCACAGAAGCTCGTGGCCAAACACATCCCCGCCGAGACCCCCGCCGATCTCGAGCGCTACCTGTTGCTCGGCGTCCAGCGCGAGCTCTCCCTCGGTTGGACGGAGGTGCAAATCGCCGGAAACTCGTGGGACGAAGTCGAAATGCTGCGGCGCCTTTACAAGGAAGGGAAGATCAAGCTCCGCATCTACGACGCGGTATCGGGGCCCAGCGAAGGAGCGTCGCGGCTCCTTCAACAAGGCCCGTCGGTCGGCGAGTTCGGCGGTCGTTTCACGGTGCGCGCCATCAAGATTCACTATGACGGCGCGCTCGGCTCGCGCGGCGCGGCTTTACTCGAGCCCTACGCCGACGCCCACGAGACGTCGGGATTTCTCACCCAGAAGGACGAGGTGCTCGCGCCGCTCTTCGCCGACGCGCTCCGCCGCGGCATCCAGATCGAAACGCACGCCATCGGCGACCGCGCCAACCGTTCCATCTTGGATCTTTACGAGAAGGCCCTCTCTACGGTTCCCGCCGCCGAACGCAAGATCGCCGAACCGCGCTTTCGCGTCGAACATGCGCAGATCGTCGACACGGGCGACGCGGCGCGCTTCGCCAAGCTCGGCGTGATCCCATCGATGCAGCCGTCGCACGCCATCAGCGATTTACACTTTGCCGGCCGGCGGCTCGGCGAATCGCGTCTCGACCGGGCCTACTCGTGGCGCCGGTTTTTGTCGGCCGGCTCGATCATCGCCGGAGGCTCGGACGCGCCCGTCGAAAGAGGCGAGCCGCTCATCGAATTCTACGCGGCCGTCACGCGCAAAGACTTGAAGGGCTTTCAGGGCGAGGGGTGGCACGCCGAGCAAGCCATGACGCGCCCCGAGGCGCTCAAGGCGTTCACGCTGTGGCCCGCGTACGCCGCCTTCGAAGAGAAGGAGCGCGGTCTCATCGAAGTCGGCAAAGTGGCCGATCTGACGGTGCTCTCGGCAGATATCATGCAGATCCCGGTGGAAGAAATTCCCAAGGCAAAATGCATGGCGACGATTATCGGCGGGGAAGTCGTGTACCAGGCGAACGATTTTTGAGGCGGCTCGTTCCAGAGTGACCCGCGCGTTCAACGCACCCGGGTCAGGTACATGGGGCGCCCGTTGATGCCAGGCCCTTGGATCTCGTCACCGGTGACTCGGAGATCGAAATGGTGGTCACCACGATCGCCGGAGACGGTGCAGCCCGTTGCTGTGCAGGAGCACGCCGGATTGCTGCTGCACAGGTGTGCCTTCGCGCAATTCACGGGCACACCGCCCGACGCGGAGCCCAGCAAACAGCCGGTTTCCCGGCTCCAGCTCCAAGACCCCTGTGTATCGAGCGGAACGCAGTACCACTCATTCGATCCCTCGCGCAAATACGGCGTTTGCAGCTCGCACCATGGCTTCCAGAATTGTGACCTATTCACCTCGAATTGCAGACGCGGCAGCGACGGCTTGGAGTTCAAGATCGTCAGCGGGAGGCCGTCGATCAAATAATGGCCGAAGTCGGTAACGGGAGCGCCGCCGTCGCCGATGCCCGGAATGTCGGCGTTGTCCGGATCGGTCGGCACGCGCGGCGGCGTCCCCGTTCCGAAGGTGATGGTCCCGCACACGCTCGAAGCGTTGGCGCTGGTGATGACGAGCTTGACGGCATCGGAACGCGACGGGAGATTCGCCATCTCCATATACCCTTCCCACGTGCCGACGATGGGCAGCTGTGCGCCGCTCCGACACGCATCCGGGGAGGGCCATTCTCCCAGCCCACCATCGCCGGCGGTACCGGGGGGCTCCCCGCCATCGGTGATGCCGTCGTGATGGGATCCCACGTCGACTGTCCTGCCGGCGCAGCCAAGCAGAAGAGCAGCCGCCGCGCATCGTACGATTCGTTGCGTCATGAGCATCCTTTCGTTCCCGACATCTCACGATTGGAGCAAGTTTTACGATCCGTCACGGATTCGTCCCCAATGCTTCGTCCACCGCGGGACCGAAGAGACTCTGCGGATAACGCTCGCGAAACTTGAGCCCGAGCTTTCGGGCTTCCTCGATCTGACCATTTTCGACCATGATTTTGATGGTGAGCGCTTCCCGTTCTTCGACCAAAAAGCCGGTCGGATAGCGACGGGCGTGCAGCTGTAGGGTACGTGCGGCATCGGCGCCGTCGCCCGTGCCGAGAGCCTTACGCGCTCGATCGAGAAGCGCGCGTTCGGCTGCGAGTCCTGATGCCGCCGGCGAAGGCGCGGCGGCACGAGCCGGCGGCGGCGCGCCGGCGGCATTTTTTTCATCGTCTCTTGCCTGCGTCGTGATGGGGGCCGCTTTCAGCGCCGCTGGAGACGGCGTAAAGGCACTCGACTCAGGAGTCGAAACGGGACGATCGACGTAGACCACGCGGTCGACTGGCGCACGCAGCGACGCATACAAACCGGCCCCCGTTGCTCCACCGAGCAAGAAAGCCGTCGCCGCGAGCCACACCGGCTTCGCGGCGAGCATTCCCACAGGGCCCGACGGCGGCGCCATTTGGAGTGGCGCACTTTCAGGAGAAGGCCGTCCGGCATCGACGGGATTCGCTGCGAGGCCGGCGATGGTGTGGTCCAACCGAGCGCGCACGCGAGCCCGTGCGGCTGGCGACGCTCCGCGCGAGAACTCGAAGCGAAGAGGCTCCAATTGCTCGTCGAAGACCGGGGGTTCTTTTTCATTCATGGTTCACCTCGTCGACTTCGCAAGCGTTGTACTGCTTTGGCGAACTGCTCGCGCGCCAGCCGGAGTCGCGAATAAGCCGTATTGAGAGGAATCTGCAGCACCTTGGCGACCTCTGGAATGGGACAGCCCTCGACTTCGTGGAGAATGAACAGGGCACGGCGTTCGAGATCGAGCTCGGCGAGGGCCGCCCATACGAGCTCGAGCTTCTGACGAGTCATCAGATGTTCGGCCGCCGATGGGGACCCATCGATGGTTTCGACCTCGTCGCCGAGCATCTCGAAACGGTGACGGGCGAGGCGCCGATAGTCGGACGCCAGGCGGTAAGAAAAACCGAACAACCACGGACGAACGGGTCGGGCGTGGTCGAATTGTTCGAACTGCTTGTAAACCTGGACGAAGACGTCGTGGGTGACGTCCTCGAGGTCGCGTTCCGGCACGCCCAATCGACGCAACGTGAACCACACGTAGTCGAAATGCCTTTCGAAGATGGCGCTGAAGTCGGTTGGTGGCGGTGCGGTGTCCGCCGGCACAACAGGGGCCCGGGATGGGTCCATCGCTCGGGATTGGGGAGGCTGGCGTTGTTCCGTCACGGAAAACGAGCTCCCAAGCCGATACCGGCGAGGGCGGCGTACGGAGGTGCTGTCCATCGCGTGACGCCGTCCACTTGCAGCTCGGCGGGAAAGAGCACGCCCACCACGTCGAGCTGCGGCCGCAAGAAAAGACGTTCGCTCAAAGGGACCTCGAGGCCGACCCTTCCGCCCAAACTTGCGTAGAAGATGTTGTGGGGCCGCGAGGTCGCCAGACCCAGGCCCTCGGCACGGAGCGATCCCAGCGATCCGATCACGCACACGAAAAGCCGGCGCACGTGAAAACAGGGCAAGACGCTCCCCACCCACAATGACGTGCGGACTCTTCCTCCCTCGCTCATCGAGGTCGACGCCGGCAAATCGAAGCGCCCCTCGAGTGCGATGGAGAAGGCGTCCCGTCGGAGCTCGAGAAAAGCGCCGAAAGCGAGGGCAGGAGCAGGGGCTGTTCGCCAAGCGCCGATCATGGCCACGCCGGGCCGCACCGCGAGCGGCGCTTTAGGCGAAGGCGGACGGACAACTTCGTCTCGCTCCTGCGCCAGAGGTGAGCGCGAGGTACCCGCCTCCTGCGCTGTCTTGCTGTCGTCCTCGCGTCGCTCGGCTTCTTGTGGCGGCTCCGGCGCGCGAGGTGGCGCCGCCTTCTCGGGCACCGGCGCTTGGGGCGGCGGTGCTCCTCCGAGAATGCTCGGATTCTGCGGGTCGATGGCAATACTGATAGCGAGAGCAGCCGCCGCGATCAGCTCGTCGCATTGGTCGGCGGCGGCATCGAATTCGCGAATACCGCGAACCATCCCCTTGTCGTCGACCAGCTCGACGCTCGCGTGCAACGTTTCACGAGCGCGGGTGATGCGCGTCACGATGGTCTTGTTTGCCGACGGGAAGAACGGGTCATACCCGAGGCGTCCTGCGACTGCGCGGCGAACCGCTGCCTCATCGGGGCACGCCTCGGTCCCCGCGGCGCGGACGTAGGTGAGGCGGCTCGACGGAAACCCGAGACCTGCACGAGACATCGAAACGACGAGGGCCACGATCGCGATTTCCGTCGAAGATCGGGGCATGTCCTGATCCTACGCGGGCATCACGATCGGTAGCAATCATGCATGGCCCGAGCGCCCGGGGCAGCTCCGTTCTCCAATGCCCGGCGACTTAACAGCACGCGACGGTGCGGTTCGAGCGACGACGGTACCGTGTCGCGAGGCTAGAGTGCCGACATATACTTACCGAGGCGGCTGTGCCAAGCTCGTTTGCCTCGGAGGCGTTGCCATGGATGTTCGCGCAGCGGTAGCCAACGAAGCAAAAGCCTTGCTGTCGATCGAAACGGTGCAGCTCGATGGGCCGCGCGAAAGCGAGGTGATGGTCCAGATCAAAGCCACCGGCGTTTGCCACACCGATGCGTACACGCTCTCCGGCCAAGATTCGGAGGGCATCTTCCCGAGCATCCTCGGGCACGAAGGGGCGGGCATCGTGGTCGAAGTCGGCTCGGCCGTGAAGAGCGTGAAGAAAGGCGACCACGTCATCCCGCTCTACACGCCGGAGTGCCGCCAATGCGAATATTGCCTGAACCCCAAGACGAACCTCTGCCAAGCGATCCGCGCTACGCAAGGCAAAGGGGTCATGCCCGACGGTACCAGCCGCTTTTCACGCGGCGGCAAGCCGCTCTACCACTACATGGGGTGTTCGACGTTCGCCGAGTTCATCGTGCTGCCCGAGATCTCGGTCGCCAAAGTTCGTGAGGACGCGCCCTTCGACAAGATTTGTTACATCGGCTGCGGCGTCACGACCGGGATCGGCGCGGTGGTCAACACCGCCAAGGTCGAGCCGGGCGCCAACGTCGTCGTCTTCGGCTTGGGCGGCATCGGGCTCAACGTGATCCAGGGGGCGCGCATGGTGGGCGCCAACATGATCGTGGGGGTCGACGTCAATCCCGGGCGGCGCGCGATCGCCGAGCGCTTCGGCATGACCCACTTCGTGAACCCCGCCGAGGTGGGAGACGACTTGGTCGGCCACCTGGTCAACCTCACCCACGGCGGCGCCGACTACAGTTTCGAGTGCGTGGGCAATGTGAAATTGATGCGACAGGCGCTGGAGTGCTGTCACAAGGGTTGGGGCACTTCGATCATCATCGGCGTCGCGCCGGCCGGCGCGGAAATCGCAACGCGTCCTTTTCAGCTCGTCACGGGTCGGGTGTGGAAAGGCTCGGCCTTCGGCGGCGCACGCGGCCGCACCGACGTGCCCAAGATCGTCGAGTGGTACATGGACGGCAAGATCAGGATCGACGAGCTCATTACCCACAAGCTCCCGCTCGCGCGCATCAACGAGGCGTTCGACTTGATGCACGAGGGGAAGTCGATTCGCACCGTCGTCACGTATTGATCGCGACTAGCGGGCGCGGCGGGCGATGCTGCGGGGGGCGTGTGCGCTTGTCGCGCGAGCGCCTCCGTTCGCTTGGCCGAAAAGTGCTTGCTTCGTCAGCGTCGAGCCTCTCATTCAAGGAGCTTGCGTCCCGAGCGTGGTCGTGAAAGATCCGCGAGCCACGTGAGCTCACCGATTCACCGAAGTTCGTTGGGTGCGGGCACGGCATGGTCCCAACGCGCGGCGATCTTGGCTGCGCTCTGGACGTTGCTGACTCCAGTGTCGTCGCAGGCACAGTCGGGTAACGATCAGCCAAACCAGTCCGATCCAGGCGCGGTTCCATCGGGCGGCTCGGGCGCGGTCCGCGTGCCCGCGCCGAACGCTCCCGAGGAGCCGGTGGTGCACGTCACGCCGCCCAAGATCGTTCATTTCGAACCGTCGCCCTACCCGCCCGAAGCCGAGAAGCTCGGGCTCGAAGCCAACGTCATCCTCCAGCTCGACATCGACAAAGAGGGCAAGGTCACCAAAGCAACGGTCACCGAACCGGCCGGACACGGCTTCGACGAAGCAGCGGTGCAAGCGGCGCAGAAGTTTCTTTTCGAGCCGGCTCGCCGCGGAACGACGCCCATCCCCTCGCGCATCCTCTATCGGTACGGGTTCACGCTGAAGCCGGCGACACCGGAAGGCGAACCCTCCGGCACGCCTGCGGCTCCCGCGCCACCGGTGGAGAATTTGCGGGGAAAAGTCATCTCGATCGAGGGCGACCTCCCTCTCGCCGGTGCCAGCGTCGATCTCGAGAACGCGCAGGGCGAGCACTCCGTCGTTTCGACGGCCGCCGACGGTTCGTGGAAGTTCCAAGGGCTCACGCCGGGCCGCTATAAAATCACGATTGCTTCGTCCGGCTTCAAAACGATCAAAGCCGAAGAAGACGTCGTGGCCGGCTCGGTGACCGAGCTCACTTACCGCCTGTCGCTCGACGAAGGCGGCATCGAGATCACCGTTCAAGGGCAACGGCCGCCGCGCGAAGTCACGCGCCGAACCATCGAGCAGCGCGAGATATCGCGCATCCCGGGAACGAGCGGCGACGCGCTCCGCTCCCTCCAGAATTTGCCCGGCGTCGCGCGCCCTCCGGGCCTCGCCGGTCTGCTCATCGTCCGCGGCTCGGCCCCCACCGACACGCACACCTTCGTGGACGGCATCTACGTGCCGCTGGTCTACCACTTCGGCGGGCTCTCTTCGGTGATCCCCACCGAGATGCTCGAGAAGATCGACTTTTATCCGGGCAACTTCAGCGCTCAATACGGCCGGGTCATGGGCGGCATCGTCGAAGTCGGCGTGCGCTCGCCCAAGTCCGACGGCAAATACCACGGCATGGCGCAAGTCGATCTCATCGACGGTCGCCTCATGCTCGAGGGCCCCATCCCTTTGCTCAAGGGTTGGAACTTTCTCGTCGGCGGGCGGCGTAGCTGGATCGACGTCTGGCTGAAGCCGCTGCTCGTCTCGCTCGACGCCGGTGTCACGACCGCGCCCGTTTATTACGACTATCAGGCATTCATCGAGACGAAGCCGACGAGCCGTTCATCCTTGCGTTTCGGAGTCTTCGGATCGGACGACCGCTTCGAAGTGTTGATCCGCGATCCCGCCTCGCAAGACCCGGCCTTCGGCGGCAATCTGGCGCTGCGGACCGGTTTTTATCGGATCGAAGGTCGCTACAAGAACGACATCACCGACACGCTCAGGTTCACCTCCGTCACGGCGTACGGCATCGATCGTTTCGACTTCGGGATCGGCACGCTCTTCTTTCGGATCCGCAACTACGACATCTTCAATCGGACCGAGCTTTCGTACCGACCCTTCGGGGGCATGACGTTGCACGGCGGGATCGATCTCGCGCTCGCGCCCTACGAGTTCAACATTCGCGCGCCTCCGCCGCCCCGGCCCGGCGAACCCGATCCCGGTCCCTTCGCCGCGCGCCCGCCCATCACACGTTCCGACACCAACACCGCCTGGCGGCCCGCCGCCTACCTCGAAGCGGAGATCAATCCGAGCGCGCGCTCCAAGCTCGTGCCCGGCTTCCGCGCCGACTACGCGCGCGACACGACCAAGATCGATCTCAGTCCGCGCCTCAGCGGTCGCTACAACATCGTTCACGAGTTTCCGCGCACGACCATCAAGTCGGGCATCGGGATTTTCTACCAGCCGCCCCAATTTCAGGAGAGCGACGCCTCGTTCGGGTCGCCCAATCTCCGCTCCAATCGCGCCATCCACTATTCGCTCGGTTTCGAGCAGGAAATCACGCGGCCGCTCGAAGTCTCGTTCGAAGGCTTCTACAAGGACCTCGAGCAGCTGGTGGCGCGCCTGCCCAACAGCGCGGGCGGCTTCGACTACAACAACCTCGGCAAAGGCTACGTCATCGGGACCGAGCTTCTCTTGAAGTACAAACCCGACGCCCATTTTTTCGGTTGGCTGGCGTACACGCTTTCACGCTCCGTGCGCCAAGACCCGCCCAACTTCGATACGCGGCTTTTTCAATATGACCAGACGCACATCTTGACCGTCCTCGGCAGCTACCGCCTGGGGCGGGGTTGGGAGTTCGGCGCGCGCTTCCGGCTGGTTTCGGGCCCGCTCTACACGCCCAACACGTTCGGCATTTACAACGCCGATGCCGGCGCCTACGCGCCCCTCAACGGATTGCCGTTCTCCGAGCGCGTCCCCATGTTCCATCAGCTCGACATCCGCATCGACAAGCAGTGGCGCTTCAACGGATGGTCGATGCGGACGTACCTCGACGTGCAAAATGCCTATAACCGCAGCAATCCCGAGGGTATCGCGTACAATTACAACTTCTCCCAATCTCGCGTTCAGGGGTTTTTGCCCATCATCCCGAGCATCGGCATACGCGGAGAGTTCTGAGATGTTTTTTCGAAAGCTCGCTCGAAGCTTGGCCCTGGCCGCCTGCGTGGCGCTCGTCCTTTCGGGATGTGGCGGCGCGTCGTTCGACGACCCGAGCAAAATCAAAGGGCTCCGCGTTCTCGCCGTGCAAAAAAGCTCGCCTTATCCAAAGCAGGGCGAGCAGGTCAACATCAAGCTCCTCTTTTGGGACGGCAAAAGCACCGACGAGAGTCCGCGCAACATCCTCGTTCTCTTTCTTTCCGACCTCTTGGGCCTCTGCGTCAATCCACCCGGCGATCTCTACTTCAATTGCTTCAGCGGCCGGGATGGCGGCGCGCCCGGCGGCGGCATGCCCGATACCGGCCTACCCGACCCTGACGGCGGCATGCCGGACGCTGAAGTCGCCGACGCAAGCCGAGCGCGAGAAAACACCTCCTTGCTGCCTTCGCCATTCGTCACCGCGACACGCCCCCACGAGGCATCACTTTTTCAGGATCCCGCTCACGTCCGCCAGACGAACATCGTCATTCCCGGAGACATCATCACGAAGCGCGCCCCAGGGATCGAGCCCTATGGCCTCGCCTACGTGCTCTTCATGGCGTGCGCCGGCATTCCGCGGCTGGTGCCCAATGCGGCCCCTGGCAAGCTTCCCTTCGGTTGCTTCGATGCCGACGGTCGCGAGCTCGGCGCCGACGACTTCGTCATTGGCTACACGTCGATGTACGTCTTCGACGATCGCTCCAACCAAAATCCGGTCGTCGATGATTTCCTCTTCGACTCGGCATCGCTCGCCGGCTCCACCATCGACGAAACCCTCGTTTCCCACGTCCCGAGCTGCAAGGAAAGCGACCGCACCAAGTGTCCCAAGCACACGCTCAAGCCCGTGATCAACAAGGCGCTCACGGACGAAGAGGACCCGAGCGCTAGGTCGCCCGACGGCCAGCCTCTCCGGGAACAAGCGTGGGTCAACTACTACATCACCGCCGGCGAATTGAAGAGCTCGGTGCGACTCGTCAACGACGCCACCCAAGGCTGGAACGAGAAAAACGAAGCCGAATACACGGCGCCCGCCGAGCCGGGACCGGTGCGCGTTTTTGCGGTCGTCCACGACAACCGCGGCGGCGTGGCGTGGGTCGAGGGGAAGATCATCGTCGACTAAAACCGGACCGCGAAAGACGCGGCGGACGTGCGCGGATCGATCACCAGCCGCGACGAGAGCGGCGGCGCGAGGCCGCCGTGCACGCTGGCATCGATGCCCCAGGCGATCGCGAGGCCGACCGCGGCGCCGAGGACGTCCCATGCGAAGTCTTTCCAAGAAGGGTCACCAGGACCGGTCGCGTCGTATCCTTCCTTGAGCGCTCCGGCCGCCAGCGCCGCGCCTCCACCTACGGCAAAAGCCTTCCATCGATCCCGGGCGAACGCGGTCGTCACGCCGTAACCGGCGCCCGCGATGCCGGCGGCCACGGCGAAATGAAGCGCCTTGTCGCGGCCGAGCCAAGGGTCCGGCTCGGCGCGGGCGGGCCGTGACACCGTACCGGAAATGAGAGGAAGAGCGACGATGGCTGCGATGCGCGTCCCTACACGCGCATCGGCGTTGCGGGCCCTCATGGCGGCGGGCACGCAGAGACGATCTTCGTCTGCGATCGCTCCGCCCTGGCATCGCAATCATCCGCGACGTTGATGCATTCGCAAATGGCGAGGGTCGTCTCGTCACCCTTACTGTCGAGCAGGCAACATTGGGCTGCCGAGCAGCGGTCGATATACTCCACCCCCGGCCTCGGCAGCTGGCCGGGTCGCAATTGGGTGCAGACGCACCCATCGCCGGTCGCCAGACAATTCCATTTCGGCGCGTCGTCGCCTGCGCCGTTGCCGCACGCGAGCCAAAGGCAAACCATCGAAACGCCGATCATGACGACGCCGCGATGCCTTCGCGCGGACGGCATCACCGAACGCTCTCGACGCCAGCGCCGCTTTTTCGGTACGAAGGAAGTCGACTCGCATCGAGATCGCGCAGCCGTACATACTTTCCGTCTTTCGCCGAAAGGATGGGCTCTGCGACGGGCCACGGGATGGCGAGATCGGGATCGTTCCAGACGATGCCCCCCTCCGCTTCGGGCGCGTATGGCTCGGTGCATTTGTAGGTGAAGATGGCCGTCGCGCTCGTCACGCAGAATCCGTGGGCGAACCCAGGCGGAATGTAGATTTGCCGCTTGCTCTCACCGGAGAGCGTCACACTCGCCACCTGCCCAAAAGTGGGCGACCCCACCCGAATGTCGACCGCGACGTCGAAGACCTCGCCGTCGAGCACGGTGACCAGCTTGCCTTGGGCTTTTGGCTCTTGAAAATGAAGGCCCCGGAGCACGCCGCGGCTCGACTGCGAGATGTTGTCCTGCACGAATACCTCGGGAAGTCCCACTTCATGGTACCGAGCTCGGCTCCAACTTTCCAAGAAGCAGCCGCGCGAGTCGCCGAAAATCTTCGGTTCGATAATCAAGACCCCGGGGAGGTCGGTGGTGATGACACGCATGTCTAGCGAGGGGTACCGCATCGACCTTTGGGGTTCAATCTCGCGAGGACCCCGCCGGCGCGGCCGCCTCTGGCAGCTCGCCCGAACGAGCATGCGCCCCCACAATTCGTCCCATTGGCACCTACGATCCGGCAGAGAAGGCCGTGATACGCTTCGGGCGTGGCGCGTCGGTCCCAACGACCTCCGAGCAAGGTCTTGAAAACGTTGCCCGCGCTCGACATCACCTCCACGGTGAGTCGCGCCGTGGAGCAGGCCGACCGGGCCCCGCATCGCCCGGTGCTCATCGTCATTTCCGGTCAGGAAGTCGGCACCCGACGCCCCGTCGATAGCAGCCTGGTGATCGGACGCGACCCCGACGTCGATCTGGTGTTGAGCGATGCGCTCATCTCCAGCCGTCACGCGCTACTCGAGGACCGCGGCGACAGCTGGACGCTCGTCGATCTCGGCAGCACCAACGGCATGTCGGTCAATGGCGAGAAGGGCACCGAGTTCCAGCTCAAACACGGCGACAAGATCGTCTTCGGCGCGACCGTCGTTCGTTTCGAGATGCAGGACCGACTGGCGCACGCCTACGCCGAGCATGTCGAGAAGCTCCTCAACGTCGACGAGCTGTCGGGCCTGCTCGTGCGGCGAAAATTCGATCTCGATTTGAAAGGCGCGCTCGACGCCGCGCGTGCCGGAAGCTCGGCGCTGGGTCTTTTGATGATGGACCTCGACGGCATCAAGGCCATCAACGACACGCACGGGCACCTTTTTGGTGCCTACGTGATCGGCGAATCGGGACGGGTCATCGGGCGCGTGCTCGAGAAGCGCGGATTCGCATCGCGCTTCGGTGGCGATGAGTTCATCGCGGCCCTGCCGGCGTGCACGCTCGAAGCGGCCATGGCCGCGGGCGAAGAGATTCGCGCTGCCATCGGGGTTTTTCCCTTCGAACGGGATGGCATACCG
>Ga0190265_10000974_pt1 | contig 18581 bp, 17 predicted proteins | sample Popmic124T_FD_133135 | JGI IMG/M metagenome (GOLD analysis project Ga0190265, IMG submission 133135) | Populus adjacent soil microbial communities from riparian zone of Indian Creek, Utah, USA - 124 T | ecosystem: Environmental > Terrestrial > Soil > Riparian zone | place: USA: Utah | collected...
AAAGAAGGGCTATTACAACGGCATCACCTTTCACCGCGTGATTCCGAACTTTATGATTCAGGGTGGCGATCCGACTGCCACGGGTACGGGTGGTCCCGGATACAAATTTGCCGATGAAATCGTGCCGACTCTCAAACACGATAAGGCGGGCATCTTCTCCATGGCGAACGCTGGTCCCGGCACGAATGGCAGCCAGTTCTTCATCACGCATCTCCCCACGCCGCATCTCGACGGCAAGCACACCGTGTTCGGTGAAGTCACCAAGGGCCAGGATGTGGTGAATAAGATCGAAAAGGGCGATAAAATCACCACCATCGACGTGCTTGATGCTACCGACGACTTGTTTAAAGCTCAGGCGTCGAACATCGAGAAGTGGAATGGCTCGATGAAGAAGTAGCCCCGAGCTGTGGCGGCGGTTTGTAACCGGCGCACTTCTTTCTTTCCTGTCGCGTGGATCAACCGAATGAAACAATGCGACGGTCACAGACCACCCCGACAAAGGTCGCGCTGATCCAGATGCAGTGCGGGGCCGACCCCGCGGCAAACCTGGCCAACGCGATCGCGCGAATTCGCGACGCGGCGAAGCAGGGCGCCCAGATCGTTTGCCTGCCCGAACTATTTCGCTCGCAATATTTTTGCCAGGCCGAAGACCACGCAAACTTTGCCCTGGCCGAAGAGATTCCCGGCCCCACCACGGTTGAGCTGGAGAAAGTCGCGCGGGAAAGCGGAGTGGTGGTTGTCGCCTCCCTCTTCGAGAAGCGGACCGCGGGGGTTTATCACAACACGGCGGCCATCATCGACGCGGACGGGCAATATCTCGGCAAGTATCGCAAGATGCACATCCCGGATGATCCCTCGTATTACGAAAAGTTTTATTTCACTCCCGGCGATCTCGGCTTCCAGGCCTGGCCAACCGCTCATGGGAAAATCGGCGTCTGCGTTTGCTGGGACCAATGGTACCCGGAGGCCGCCCGACTGACCGCCTTGCGCGGCGCCCAGATCTTGTTTTATCCCACGGCGATCGGATGGCATCCGGCCGAGAAGGAGAAATACGGCGCTGCGCAACATTCCGCGTGGGAAACCATGCAGCGCAGCCACGCGATCGCGAATGGCTGCTATGTGGCCGCGGTTAATCGCGTCGGCCACGAAGCGTCCTCCGGCGGCGCCGGGATCGAGTTCTGGGGGCAGAGTTTTGTCGTCGCCCCCAGCGGTGAGATCATCGCGAAGGGCAGCGTCGATCAGGAAGAAATCGTCATGGCCGACATCGAATGGGGCCGCGTCGACGAGCATCGAACGCACTGGCCGTTCCTGCGCGATCGCCGGATCGATGCCTATTCCGGGATCGAGCAGCGCCTGATCGATTAATTTGCGGCTCGCCGCCGCAGTTTACATCCTGCGCCGTGCAGGCGTATCTTCGTTTCATGAAAAGCACATCTAAGCCACTCAACGTCGTCGCGCTGATTGCGATCGCGCTGACGCTCACCCTCGGGTACGCCTTCGCTCAAGAACCGACCAAGGCGATTGCGGTCCTGTATCCGGCATCGGGCAGCCAGGTAAAAGGCACGGTCACGTTCACGAAAACCGGTGACACCGTTCAAGTGGTGGCCGATATCACCGGCCTCACGCCTGGCAAACACGCAATCCATATCCACGAGTTCGGCGATTGCTCCGCCGCCGACGCTTCCTCCGCGGGCAGCCATTTCAATCCGACAAAGAAACCGCACGGCGCACCCGACGCTCCCGAGCGGCATGCGGGCGACTTCGGCAATCTCGAGGCGGACAGCGGCGGCAAAGCGCACCTGGAATTGAAAAGCGACATGCTGAAGTTCAGCGGCGAAAATTCCATCCTGGGACACGCGGTCATCATCCATGAAAAGGTCGATGATTGGTCGCAGCCGGTTGGCAATGCCGGCGGCCGCCAGGCCTGCGGTGTCATCGGCATCGTGAAGCCGTAGATGGAGTTGCTCACCCTCACGGAAATCCGCCGCCATGCGCAGAACGGTGCGGTGGTTGAAACGCGCGTGCATGTCCAGGTCGAGGGCGCCGCGGCGAAAGTCACACGGGAGCAAAAGCCCTATTGTGAGTTGAGTCTCGCGGACGCCGCCGACCGGATGACGCTGCGGGTCTGGAGCGACCATCCGGAATTCAAAGCGTGCGATTCGCTTAAGGTCTCGGATTTTATCGAGCTGAGCGGTGAGTTTCAGCAACATCAGCAATACGGGCTCGATGCGAAAAAATGGAAGGTGCGCCATCTCACCGCCCAGGAGCGTTCCGAGCTGTTGCAAGGACCGCCCGGCCTGCGCGCGAAACAATCGGCCGATTGGGATTACATCGGCGAACGGGCCCGGGCGATCGGCGACCCGCGGTTGCGCTTTCTCTGCGAAGCGTTCCTGAGCGAACACGGCGAACGGTTCCGCCGCACAGCCGGCGCGCGTTCCTATCATCACGCGCGGCGGGGCGGGCTGGTCGAGCACACCGCCCAGATGATGCGTGTCACGATGCAGGTTGCGCCCCTTTATCCGGAATTGAATCTCGACCTGCTCATCGCCGGGGTCCTGTTCCACGATTGCGGAAAGCTTTGGGAAAATCACCTGCCGGAGACCGGGTTCACGATGGGTTACGACGAGCGCGGCGAATTGATTGGCCACATCTCGATCGGCCTGGAACTGGTCAACTCGCTCTGGCGCAAAGTGCAGACCGAAGAAAATGCCCGCGCCTGGAACAATCTTTCGCCCGCTTCGGAAGACGTCCGCATGCACCTGTTGCATCTGATTGGCGCGCATCACGGTGAGCCGCAATTTGGCTCGCCCGTCAGTCCCAAGACCCCGGAAGCCATGGCGCTCAACTACATCGATAATCTCGACGCCCGGATGGAGATGTTCGCCGCCGGCTATCTCGTGGCGAAGCCGATCGCGGACCGGATTTACGATCGGGTCCGCCCGTTACCCGGAAACCTCGTGAAGCCATTGGAGAAATTTCGGAAATCGAACGCGAACGTCCCGCCACCGATCCCGAAAGTGACCCCGGAAACGGGGCGGCTGCTTTGAGCTCGATCGCGCGGTAGTCTGGGTAGCGCACGCGTCTCGCGTGCTGGCGATGGCGTCCTCGCCGTCGCGAACTTTTCTTTTCCGGGCGCTAAACCATAAACGGCCGTTTGAAAGATTGTTGCGGCGAGACGCCGCAACCAACACGCGAGACGCGTGCGCTACCCGATCCGCCGCCGCGCCTCGGCGAGATATTCTTCGTCGATCTCGAAGCCGATGAAGCGCTTCACGCCGCAGCGCCTGGCCGCGACGGCAGAATTTCCAATACCGAGAAAGGGATCGAGCATCGTTTCAACGCGGGTGACGCCGTGCAGCTTGATGCACCATTCCGCCAACTGGACCGGGAACGTCGCCGGATGCGGCCGTTCCCTGGCGCGACTCTGAATGGTTTCATATGGAATGAACCAGGTATTGCCGCGGCAGCGCAGATCGCCGCCCTGCGTGTGCGCCCAACGCGCGATGTTGCTCTTGTCCTGGTAGGGAACTCCGATGGCGAGCCGGTCGATTTCGACGTGTCCGGTTTTCGTGAAGTGGAAAATGTATTCGTGGCAATCGTTCAGAAAGCGTTTCGAGCTGATCGGCTTGAAATGCCCATACGACCGAATATCTCCCTGCCGATCCTCGATCGTGACCGATTTCACCCAATGAATCACATTTTGCAGGGCGAACACGTTGCGCAATCGCAGGGCGAGTTCGTGTGGTAACATCGGGTTTGAGGGCGCGGATCCGATATTGAGAAAAAGCGATCCGCGATCGTTCAGGACCCGCCGAATCTGGGTCGCCCAGGCGTGGCACCAAACAAGATAGTTTTCTCGATCTTGCCGGTCCGAGTAACGGCCGTAAGCGATTCCCAAATTGTAGGGCGGTGAGGTGACAACGAGGCCGATTGTCGCGTCCGCCATCTGGGCCATGCCTTCGAGACAGTCGCCATGGCGTAAGTCGAAACCGTTCACGCATCACCCTTGAGCCGCACGAACGTTCGTACAAGCTAAAACGCTGTCATCCCGAGCGAAGTCGAGGGATCCAGCCATTAGTCGAGCGACGTCCAACGGGGTCCCTCGACTTCGCTCGGGATGACAGCGCATTTATCGGGACTGATGTTGTGATAGATTGCCAGTATGTCCGATAAGCCCTCGAAACTGAAAATCGCCGATCGCGAATTCACGTCGCGGCTGCTCCTCGGCACGGGGAAATTCGGTTCGAACGAATTGATGCGGGACGCACTCGTGGCGAGCGGGACCGAGATTGTCACGGTCGCGCTGCGGCGCGCCGACATTTCCGGCCGCGGCGATCCGTTCGCGAACATCCTCGACTTCATCGATCCAAAACGCTTCCTCGTTTTGCCGAACACGAGCGGAGCGCGCAACGCCGCCGAAGCGGTGCGTTTGGCGCGACTGGCCGCGGCGGCGGGCCTGCCTAAATGGGTGAAGCTCGAGATCCATCCCGACGCGCGTTATCTGCTGCCCGATCCGGTCGAGACTTTGGCCGCGGCCGAGATCCTCGTGAAAGAAGGGTTCGTCGTCCTGCCTTACATCAACGCGGATCCGGTGCTGGCGAAACGCCTGCAGGATGTTGGGACCGCGACCGTGATGCCGCTCGGTTCGCCGATCGGCAGCAATCGCGGGATCGAAACGCGCGCGCAAATCGAGATTATCATCGAGCAAGCAACGGTTCCCGTGGTCGTGGACGCCGGGCTCGGCGCGCCCAGCCAGGCCGCGGAAGCGATGGAGATGGGCGCCGATGCAGTCCTCGTAAACACGGCGATCGCGATCGCCTCTGATCCCAGCCGGATGGCCCAGGCGTTTCGCAAGGCCGTCGAGGCTGGCCGCGATGCGCACGAGATTGGATTGGCGGAAATGAGATTCAGCGCGTCGGCCACGAGCCCGCTCACCGGATTCTTTTCAGGCGGAGACCTGTAGCCGCCCCACTCATTCCGGGGGCGTGTTGGCCTGTTCCTCCCTACGGGTTATGTCCTTGAACGCGAGAAATTGATAATCGCACGGCACGCTTCTTTGCCACCTGCACAACCTGTTCCAGCAATCGCTGCACAATTGACGATAATCGTTCCTGTTCCGGCTTGTTGAAGAAGCTTCTCTTCCGGATGTAAGACTCAACACGGGCATACACCTCAAATCCGTTCTTCTCCTTAAACTCCCATGTGATTGAGTCTGGAAGCAGACGCATCGTAGTGAAATCCGAAGGGGTTAGAAAGGGGTCTACTTTTGTTCGAAAGAACGCCCCGATTTTTGTTTCGTGGGGCTGCTCTGCCGAGCCGTAAATCGTGCTTGTTTTCTCAAGCCAAACGCATTTCCAACGTAATTCAGAGAATGCGTCATAGACTGTTCGAGCAGCCAAATTCAGCAGTGGCACTTTAACACTTGGAATATCTTTGTACCAAAAGGTGACAGTGAAAGCTGATGAAAAGCCGTATGTAGGCACGTCCGCGAATCATATCTTTTTGAGCGATGACCAACGAAGAACAAAATATGGTTTCAACACAAATCAGCGAGAGAGATATTTTGCTGCCGACCCAGCGAATCGCTTATCCATTTGCTGTCGGATTGCATTTGGCACAGCACGTTGAACTTAATCTACGAGAAATTATTTACATTTTGGATTACCACGGATGGATTGAGGAGTTGCCTCCGCGAGAAAAGCAGCCCAGCCGGTTCAAGAACGCAGACGAATTCATCGATACCGCAACGTTAGGCGCGTTATCAACCGCACTTGAGAAGAGCGGAGTAATCAAAACCGTTTCAGCAAGAAAAAAGAACGGATGGAAAGCGATTTTGCAGAAGGCGTGCAAACATCGGAACGAATTAGCTCACCGTTACCTCGCGAAACAAGACTTTGAGAATCTTACGAAAACGAAGGAGGACCACATAGTGCATGAATTGAATTTCAAAGCCGTTCAATTGTCCTACGCCTTGAAACTCACAGAGAACATCCTTGCTCAGCTAAGAACGCGCTCGGACGAAGCGAACGAGAGAATGAATCAGCTTTTAGAATTGCCCGCTAACGCTGACGGAGTCACACGGAAATACATTCCGAAACACCTTAGAAAGCGTGTTTGACTGGGCGTTCGACGCAGAACTCGCCAAATACTGCGCGGGGTGCGTCCCCTGAAGCGAAGTAACGGAAGACTGGGCGTTTGTTGGCATTTTTGTCTTGCGGGGCAGGACGACAGAGCGCCGAGGCTAGAGCGGGTTATACGCGACACCCGCGTCGTTATAAAACTCGACTTGCCGGCCACCCACACGGCGCACCCAGCGCCAGCCATGGTCCGTTGCCACATCTTGCAATTCCGAATCCGATAGCGCCTGCACCACTTTCAGCTCAGCCGGATGCGTCACGAAGTATTCGGGCTTCACCGCAAGCATGCGCGAGATTTTCGTGATCACCGCCGGCAATTGTTCGTGGATCATGCGCTTGTTTCTTGTCTACGGTCTTCATCTCGCACCCGTAACGCAGTGCGCAAGCACGAGGCCGACCTTTTCCAAGGACACCCGTAACGCAGCGCTTCAGCGCGAGGCCGGGCTTTCCAAGGTCACGAAGTCATTAACGGGCCCATATCCCACCCAATACCGTTCTGTCCGTTGTGGACGTTGTGCGATGGTCTCCGCCTCCGACTGGCGCGACCTGTTTCATGGGGTAAGGTCTGCGGATGCCGTCTGAAACGATCGAACTACGCGGTCATATTATCGATTCGCTGATCCTGCCCAAGGTGCTGGATCAGATTCTGACGCGCGGCGCCGGCTTCAAAATCGCTGAGATCAAGATCGGCCAGAAGCGGGCAGACCAGAGTTTCGCGCGAATTGAGGTCACCGCGGAGACGAACGAAGCCCTCGATGAATTGGTCCTTCGCCTGCGGCAACACGGCGCCGAAACCGTGAAACGCGCCGATGTCGAATTAGCGAAGGCGCCCGAAGCTGGCGTTTTCCCGCATGATTTCTACGTCACGACGAACCAGCAGACGTTTATCAGGCTCGACGACAAGGACATCGAAGTGCGGCCCGCCATGATGGACAGCGCGGTCGCGGTCGATCGCAAGAAGCGCGCGGCCCGTGCCGTGAAGTTTTTCGATGTCAACGCAGGCGACGAAATTGTCGTCGGCCACCAGGGCATCCGGGTCGTGCCCGTGCAGAGATCGACCGCCCGCACGGACATTTTTCAATTCATCAACACAATGGTCGATGCGGACGAACCGAAGTCGGCGGTCATTCGCGAACTCGCCCAGGAATTGCGCCGGGCGCGTGAAGCGAAGGGCAAGATCGCCATCGTCGGCGGCCCCGCCGTCGTGCGGACGGGGGCGGGCGAGCACCTTGAACGCCTGATCGAGCTGCGGTACGTCGATCGGCTGTTCGCGGGGAATTCATTTGCGGTTTACGACGTGGAGCGCGCGCTGTTCGGGACGTCGCTGGGCAAAAATCCGAACCGCGCCTTTGCCGGCGGCGGCCACGAGAATCACCTGCGCGCCATCAATATCATTCGCGCCTGCGGCGGGATCGCGGCCGCCGTGCAGAAGAAGGTCCTGACTTCCGGCGTCATGCACGCCTGCGTCAAACATAAGGTCGATATTGTCCTGACCGGCTCAATTCGCGACGAAGGTCCGATTCCAGGAGTAACGACCGATGTCGTCGAAGCGCAGAAAATTATGCGCGAGAAACTCGTCGACGTGACGCATGTGCTGTTGCTCGGGACGGTGCAACACTCGATGGCCGTAGCCACCATGCTGGCGCCGACCGTGAAAACCGTCTGCGTCGATATCGACTCCGCATCGGTGGAGCGAGCGGTCGAACATCAACCACTCCAATCGATCGGCCTGGTCACGGATGTGGAACCGTTTCTGCGCGCGCTGGTCGATTGCATTACCAAGCCGGAAAACGGCGGTCGCGAGTAACTTGAACGATTCGCGAGCAAATCATCGATCTTATGCGCCAGCTTCTGCTTTGTCCGCCGGATCATTACGGGATCGAGTACGAGATTAACCCGTGGATGAGCCGCGCGCGGGGCGCCGACAAGCCCCTGGTTCAGGCGCAGTGGAAAGGCCTCTTCGACACGCTTTCAACGCTCGATTGCCAGGTCAACCTGATCCCGCCCCAGCCGAGCCTTCCCGACATGGTTTTCACCGCAAACGCCGGCCTCACGGTCGGGCGGCGTTTCATTCCGAGCAATTTCCGGCACGAGGAACGCGCCGGCGAAGCGCCCCACTTCGCCCGCTGGATGCAGGAGCGCGGCTACGAGATTATCTGGTTGCCGAAGGATTTGTATTTCGAAGGCGAAGGAGACGCGCTCTTCGGCGGAGATGTGCTTTTCTGCGGGTACAAGTTTCGGTCCGACATTAATTCGCACCGGGCCGTGGCCGATATTTTGGGTTGTCTGGTCATCTCGGTCGAGTTGGTCGATCCACGCTTTTATCACATCGACACCTGCTTTTGTCCGCTGCCGGATAGCGGCGCATTTTGGTTCCCGGAAGCGTTCGACGAATACGGCCAGCGCACCATCCGGGATCACCTAAGCAACTTGATCGACGTAGCCCCGGAGGAAGCCGCTCATTTTTCCTGCAACGCCGTCGTGCTCGATCGCGACATCGTTTTGCCCGAAGGCGCACCGAAGCTGGTCGCAACGCTGCGGGACCGCGGCTACACCTGCCATCCCTTGCCGATGACCGAGTTTTTGAAAGCCGGCGGCGCCTGCAAATGCCTGACCATGTTCATGCCGCAGAGGGAGGTAGCTGGTGATCGGTGAATGGTGATAAGTGAATTGTATTTTCCATTCACTAGTCACCGATCACTCTTCACATCCGTTTCCTCCCCAGCTCATTCTCGATCTTCCCCAGCGGCAGACAATTCATCACGTCCGCTTTGGTGAGCCAGCCTTTGCGCGCGACTCCAATTCCAAACCACAGCTCCTGAAGCCGTTCGGTCCGGTGCGCATCGGGGTTGATCACGCATTTCACCCCCTTTTCCTTCGCGAGCGGCCACCAGAGCCAGTCGAGGTCGAGTCGTTTCGGGGCGGCATTAATTTCAATCCAGGTGCCGGTCTCGGCCGCTGCATCGATGATCGCGGGAATGTCGACCGCGTACCCATCGCGCCTCAACAAGAGCCTTCCGGTGGGATGCGCCAGCATGGTGACGAACGGATTGCTCATCGCCCGAATGATCCGGCGCGTCATGTCCGCTTCGGAGAGGGTGAAAGCGGAGTGCACCGACCCCACGACGTAATCAAGTTCGGCGAGGACTTCGTCATCAAAATCGAGCGCGCCGTCACGCAGGATGTCGCATTCGACGCCGGCGAAGAGCCGGAAGTTGCCGAATTCGCGATTGAGCTTTCGGATCGCGGCGACTTGCTCGCGCAACCGCGCCGCATCGAGTCCGCGCGCCTGGATCGAGCTGCGGCTGTGCTCGGCGATGCCGAGATACTGCAACCCGAGCGCCTGCGCCGCGGCGGCCATTTCCTCGAGGGTGTTGTGGCCGTCGCTCGCCGTGGTGTGGCAATGGAAGGTGCCTCGGAGATTTTCGGCCTCGATCAGGCGCGGCAGGGTTCCCGCGGCCGCGGCTTCGAATTCGCCGCAGTTCTCGCGCAGCTCCGGCGGGATGTAATCGAATCCAAGCGCGCGATACAATTCCGCTTCTTCACGCACCTGCGGGATTTTCGCTGATCCCTTCTTGCTCCTGGCCGCGGCTTCGGCCGGCGCCGGTGCGATCCGATATTCATTCAGCGTCCACCCCTTTTGCAGGGCGCGATTTCGCAGGACGATGTTGTGCTCTTTGCTCCCGGTAAAATAATTGAGCGCGAAAGGATACTCCGTCCCGCTTACGACCCGCAGATCGCATTGAATGCCGGAGCGCAACCGTACGCTCGATTTCGTCGGCCCCCGCGCGATGATCGTTTCCACCAGCGGATGTTGCACAAATATCGCCGTGATCTCCGCCGGCGCGGCAGTGGCGACGATGAAATCGAGGTCGCGAACAATCTCCTTTTTCCGCCGGTAACTCCCGGCGATGCAAACATGGAGGGCGTCGGGATGGGCGCGCAGGTCCGCTTGCAACATTTCCGCTTCCGCCGCGATCGCGCCCAGCCGAAACGATCCGGCGTGCTTCGTGCGTTCGGCAATCGCCTGGCAGAGTTTTTCCTGCGTCGTCTTTCCGAAACCGGGCAGCTCCGCCACCCGGCCGGCCGTGCAGGCTTGCTGGAGCTGCGCGATCGAGCTTACCTGGAGCTGTTCGTAGAGCGCCTTGATCTTTTTCGCCCCCAGGCCGGGAAGCGAAAAGAGCTCGAGAATCTCAGCCGGAAATTCGGAGCGCAGGTCCTCGAAGAACCGGAGCGAACCAGTCTCCACCAGCTCTTTTATTTTCGCCGCGATCGCCTTGCCGATGCCCGGAATTTTTTCGAGCGTCTCTTCATCGCGCAGGTCCGAAATGTTGCCGCCCCAGGTTTCGAGGGAGCGCGCCGCGTTTGTATAAGCTCGAATCTTGAACGGATTTTCGCCCTTCAATTCGAGCAGCGTCGCGATCTTCTCCAGCACGTCCGCGATCGCCGCCTTGTCCATTCATTCACTTTTAGCCGGAAATCCGGTTGCGTCGATTTCGGAGGTGCGAGTCGATCCCCGATCGCTACATCCGTCCTCGCCGCTTGTAGAACTCGAAGCGCGCGATGATGGAATCGACGTACCCGCGCGTCCCGGGGAAATCTATGTTGGCCCGGAAAGTCTCCGCTGGAATCACGACATCATCGCCGCCGGCCCAGCGTTGCGCGCGGCTGGCGCCGGCGTTGTATTCCGCCAGCGCGAAAGGAATCGGGTCTTCCTGCTTTTCCCAATGCTGGGTCGCCCGGCGCAAATACCACGTTCCCGCCTGGAGATTGATTTTCGGGTCGAACAACTCCTCCACCCGAAAATTTTCGACGCGATTTTCCTGGGCCCATTCCTGCGCCGCCTTTTCGCTTACCTGCATCAGGCCGCGTTCGCCGGCGCTGCCGAACTTGCGGGCATCGAAACGGCTTTCGCGCCAAACGACCGCCTTCACCAGCATCGGATCGAGATGATGCTCGGCGGCCACGGCCCGAATGAGTGCGTCATGTTGCTGGAAACGCCCCGGAGCGATCCACTCCTGAAGCGTGTACGTCGGATCTCCCGACTTCGACGAGAGATAGACGACGCTCGCCGCGGTCGCGAGCAGCGCGCAGATAATCACTTTAAAGAGGAATCGAGTCATGAATTCTGGCGATTGGCGCGCGGCCCGCCAGACCTGCCCACAAGGGAGCCGACCGAAAAGCTGGATAACTGGCTGGAGGCGGAGAAACTCACTTCAACAGCAATCCACGCATCGATTCATCGATCAACGAATTTTCCTCTTCACCCCAAACCGTGAATCCTTCCTACGCGCGCGTCATTATCGATCGCTCGATCCATCGCGAGCTCGATTATCTCGTCCCGGAAACTTTCGTAGACCGGGTCAGCATCGGTTCGCGCGTGCGGGTGCCGTTTCGCGACAAATCGGCGCTCGCGACCGTGGTGGCGTTGCTCGAGGAGAGTTCCGCCGAAGGCATTCGCCCGATCGAAGCGCTGGTGGGCGACCGCCCGGCGCTGAGCGCCAAGCTGGTCGAGCTCGCGAGATGGATGAGCGCGTACTACTGCTGTCCGATCGAGGCGGTCATGCGGAGCCTCCTTCCGCAGGTCATTCGTCGCGCCGAGGTCGGGTGGAAGAAGCAATTGATCGTGAGCGCGGCGAAAGAAATCACGGCGGAGGATGTGGAAAAATTACGGCGTCGAGCTCCACGGCAGGGCGAATTGCTCGAGGCGGTCTCGCAACTCACCGTTCCGATCCCGGCCGCCGAACTGCTTCGCCAAACATCCCAGGACAACCAGACGCTGCGCGCGCTCGAGAAGCGCGGGTTCGTGGCACTCCGCGAAGAAGCGGTCGCGCGCGACCCGCACGCCGATGAAGAATTCCTCGCGTCCACCAACCTCACCTTAAATCCGGAGCAATCGGCTGCTCTAAACGCCGTTGAGGAAGCATTGGCCGCCCCGGAAAAAGCAAAGCCGATTTTGCTCCACGGCGTGACCGGCAGCGGGAAGACGGAAATTTACCTCCAGGCCATCCGTTCGACGCTTGCCTGCGGAAAAACCGCCATCGTCCTTGTCCCGGAAATCTCGCTCACGCCGCAAACCGTGGAGCGGTTCAAGAGCCGGTTTGCCGAAACGCAGGATACGGTTGCCGTTTTGCACAGCCATCTCTCCGAAGGCGAACGGCACGATGAATGGCATAAGGTCCAGTCGGGCGGGGCGCGGATCGTGGTTGGAGCGCGCAGCGCCGTCTTTGCTCCGCTCGAAAATCTTGGCCTGATCGTCGTCGATGAAGAGCACGAAACCTCCTACAAACAGGAGGAAGCGCCGCGCTATCACGCGCGCGACGTGGCGGTCGTGCGCGCGAAAATGGAGCAGTGTGTCGTGTTGCTCGGCACCGCAACGCCGTCGCTCGAGAGCTATCACAACGCCGTCCAGGGGAAATATCTCCTGCTGAACCTGACCCAGCGGGTGGATGATTGCCAGATGCCGCTGATGCGGATCGTCGATCTGCGGCTGGCGCGGCGAAAAGAAAAAGCCGCCGCCATTCTTTCCGAACAACTGCGCGCCGCGATCACGAGCCGGCTCGAGAAGCACGAACAGACCATCCTGTTTCTCAATCGCCGCGGCTTCTCGACCTCGCTTCTTTGCAGCAACTGCGGCGAAGCGCGGAATTGCCCGAATTGCAGCGTCGCCCTGACTTTCCATCGCGGGGCCGCGCGCCTGACCTGCCATTTGTGCGGGCACACCGCCGCCGTGCCAAAGAAATGTCCAGCCTGCTCGGAGGACGCGCTGATTTATGCCGGGTTCGGAACGGAAAAAGTGGAGTCCAACGTCACACAGCTTTTTCCGTCGGCGGTCGTGCGGCGGATGGACGCCGATTCGATGACGCGGAAAGATGCCTATCGCGAAACGCTCCACGCCTTCCGCGCCGGCAAGATCGACATTCTCGTCGGCACGCAAATGATCGCGAAGGGCCTCCATTTTCCCAACGTCACGCTCGTCGGCATCATCAACGCCGATCTCGCGCTGCACATGCCGGATTTCCGCGCAGGCGAACGGACCTTCCAGTTGCTGACGCAGGTCGCCGGGCGCGCGGGCCGCGGCGAAACCGCCGGCGAAGTTTTCGTGCAAACCTACACGCCATTCAGTCCTTCCATTCAGTTTGCGCGGCAGCACGATTTCGCCGGCTATTTCCAGCAGGAATTGGAATTCCGGGAACGTTGCGACTTTCCGCCGTTCAAGCATGCCGTTTTGATCACGGTGCGCTCCACCCACGAAACCCGCGCGCAATTTTCCGCGGAAACCATTGCGCGCCGCTTGAAAGAAGCGTTGCCCGCCGAGTTTATCCTGAGCGCCCCGTCGCCCGCGCCGCTCGAGAAACTGCAAGGCCAGTTCCGCTTCCACATTTTGATGCGCGGCGAAGCGATCATGCGGCTGAGCCGCCTCGTCCGCGAGACACTCGATAAACTCCCGCTGCCGGAAGACGTCGTTGCGTCGGTCGATGTCGATCCGTATCAGCTTCTGTAGCTGCCTTGGACGGCACAGCTTTGAGTCTCCGCGCAACGGGGAATTGCTAGATACCATTTATGCTTGCTCATCGCTGCGTTGATCGGTACAACTGCTGCTATGCGAGGTTTCTCGCTCCTACCCCAGAACAGGCGACACAATGTTCGTCCAATTCTCGTTAGGCCGGGAGCCGCACATCGTCGAATATCCTCGCCCGTAACAACATCCCCAAGCAATTAGACCAATACGCTATGCCTGACACTACTGAAACCCGCTTAGCCGTGCTCGAAAACCGAACGAACGAACTCCAAGTTCGAGTGAAAGAGTTGAACTCTCTTCACGTCCGCTTGAACGTTGCCATCCTCATTGCAGCGATGCTCGGACTAACCGCTGGAGGATTGCTCTATAAGATATGGCGCGTCTGGCCATATATCCCTACCGGCCAAATGGACGTGGCACTCGAGTCCGAACGACATCCCGGCTTCCATCTACACGTCGGTACGAACAGGGAAGTGACCGTGGAACGTAACCAATTGAGTTCACCTTTTGTCCGGTGGACCTTGAAGCGTATTCCACCCAGATAGGGCCAGAGCCTATTCCAGATACCTGCAATGGTCTAACCCAGCAAATGCAGCTGACGATGGGCAGCCTTGTTGCTTCACTTACCTTAATAAAATCGTTTCCAGTGTTTCCAACGCGCCACTGCCGATCTTCGTCTTGTTAGACCTAATCCGATGCCAAGACCCCACGGGCGATTTCCGACGGTAAGACTTTTGCTTACCACCACCCCGCAAGTCAGGGAAATGCTGGAGCGACTCGTTTCAACTGGCTTTTTCGGAAGAAACCTGGCTGAAGCGGCAGAGAGATTCGTGACTCGCGGCCTTCAAGACCATTTCCTCTCCAGCCCTCAGCACGAGGTGTTCGTGAGCTATTCGGCTACAGATCGCAGAACCGCAAGGGAGTTGACCGAACTTCTCGAGCAGAAGGGACTCACGTGCTTTCTCGCCGAAAAGAGCATCGCAACCGGAGCCCGCTGGAAGGAGGAGATTAGGAAGGCGCTTATCGATTCGAGAATTGCAGTCATCATTCTCACTCCGAATTCCGTCACCAGTACTTGGGTACTTTATGAGGCCAGCGCTTGCTGGGCGCTCGGCAAACCAATGGCACCAGCTGCGCTGTACGTAAGTCTTGGCGATCTTCCTGAAATTGTTAGGGATTATCAGTGTAGGACCCTTGAGACGGCTATCGATAAGCAAATGTTCGCTGATGAGATAGTAGCGTTTTGTGCTGCATTCAAACCCAAGAAGAAGGGTTGATCATTCGATTCCCGATAACTACAGGCAGCCCTGTGCACTAGCACAATGATATACCGAATTCTTCTTATTGATGATGACAAGGAAATGAATGACAGGCTCTCGCGCCTTCTCACCGGACATCGGATACACGCTGGCGACGTTACCGTAAGCTTTGCGGTCGATGTCGTGCAGGTCGCTGTCATGTCTGATCAACCGGGGTACTGGCGTTTTGATAAAGGCACGCTTGATACTCTCAAAACAGTATCGGAGCGCTCGTACGATCTTGTTATGGCCGACTATGGCCTCGTCGACGACGCGGCCAAAGATATCCTCTGGGGGCAAGACCGCACCAGATCCCCTACCCGACAAGAAGCAAAGGGACGCCTGCTGACGCTCAAGGATCTATCGGAGCAATATGTAGCAAAGGTTGGTGTTACGTCGCCGAACATCTTCCTCAGCGCTCGTCAAGTGTGTCTCCGAAGTTTTGCGAGCAAACTCGCTTTTGATCTGGCTGGTCCGGTCCATCCAGATCGTGTAATCGTGACGAAAGCAGCATTTCCGAACGCTGAGGTACAGGCCTTCGATCCGCGGAATGAAATCTATGGTGGGGACGCGTATTATTCTTTTTACGATCAGGCGGATGGCCGGGAGTTCTACCGCCAATTAGTTGGTCATCACGTCCTGTCAGTAGCCGAGCTCTACGTCCTGCGGACTTTGTTGGCACGTGCTAGCCGGTTGCGTGTGCGAAGATCTGTTTTCAACATTGCTCTGTTCGCCGGCTGCGTAGCCGTCGTGGGAGGGGCAACACAATATCTTGCCGCTATCGGACTCAACCGCAGTCAGGAGTCAGGTTGGTTGTATTTAGTCGCAGGATTCGCCGTCCTGGTTTTTGGAGCGTTGCTGCTGTCGATGTACTTCGAGGCCTTTAGTAGGCGGGTGATCCAATGGGTGGGTTCCGAAAGTGATTTCGAGAAACGCTGAGCTCACACCAACCGTGCCTGTTGTTACAACGATCCCGAGCGGTTATCACTGAAAGGCTTGGCGGAAGATCTAACGATTGCAGGCTAATTTCGTCGCCCTCGCGGGCGGCGGTCACGATTAGTTTCCCGCCATTTCGTGCCACCTCGCTCAGAGCGCGATCGCGACAGGCTTTTGTCCGTGCGATCCGGATGAACCCGACGAAAATTCCAGGGATGCCTCTGGTCAATATTCTTCTCGAATGCGAAACAATGGTATGGCGATCGCCTTGCTTGCCGCCGCCCGCGACCACGCTGATTCGGTTGTCGCGCTGAGAATCGTTTTCAGCGTGTGCCTGGCGGTCGTGTTTTTCGCGGGGATATACTTTTTGCGTAATCGGAAGCGCTTCTTCGACCGCGACCCGGAAGTGACGGGCGATCACTACGGCGCCCGGAATCTGCGGCTCTGGCAGGTGATCCTGGTCTGGATTCTGGCGATGGATTTGCTGATCATGGCGCTCTGGAAGGTGTAGGGAAATCGCGCTAGGGACTGTCGAGCATTTTGCTGCACAACAAGATTCCTAGGCACGTCGTGTGCGGGGAACACGAAAGATGTCCCGAAGGGACAGTCGGAAATTAGCCGGTGGTGCAAACCACCGGTTTCACGATAAGCAAAGGTCCAAAGCCCCGGCAGGGGCGGCGGAAAACGCGCGATTCCATTCCGTCGCCCCTGCCGGGGCTGGTCGTGTTTTGCATCCAAGACCGGTGGTTTGCACCACCGGCTACATTCCTTGACGGCTCCGGCGTCAGCATTGCGATAGAGCATGGCCCTGATTGTTCGTCAGTGGCTCGGGATTGTGACGGAAGAGGGGAGACCGCCCGTTGGCGAACCCTCAATTCTTGATCAGCTTCGGGACTTCGGCTTTAGCGAGGGTGGTGAACGCGCCGACGGAGCTGTTCGATCCCGAATCGCTGAGACGGAGCAACCCGATCTCCAGCGAGAGCTTTTTCCCCTGGAGCGGGATGGCTTTCAACTTCAACGCCTCTCTGCCGCGCAGGGCGATCTTCGGCATCAAGGCCGCCGACTCCAACGGCGCGAGCGAGCGAAGGAGGGTCTCGATCGCGTTCAGCTCCGCCACCGTGCGCGGACGGACGTGATGGCTCAGGCAGATTTGGTCCGTCATTCGGCGCATGACGAAGGTGTCGGATAATTGGAGCAGGCGATGCTGGTGCAGCTCGGAAAACTGAATGACACGCCGTTTCCACCACGGGTGCCCCTCGGAAACAACCAGGGCAAATTCATCCGTGCAAAGGCGCTCGTAACGCAAGTTCGGCGAGTGCCGAGTCAGGAAACCGAGACCGACGTCCATCCGGCCTTCCTCCAGCGCGGTCTCAATTTCGGTGGATGAAATCTCTTCAACGGTAAGGCTAATCCCCGGATGTTTGGCGGCGAAAAGGCCCAGGAGATCCGGCATCAAGGCCACGTTAAGAACGGGGACGACGCCGACATGAAGAGCGCCGCGCAGCTGGCCGGGTTCGCTGGTGAGTTCTTGAAGGCAACTCTCGATCTGCCGGAGAATGGCGTGGGCGTGCTCCTGGAAGATCAAACCCGTCGAGGTGAGAAGAATGCGCTTCCCGCGGCGCTGAAACAGCGAGACGCGCAGGCCCGCCTCCAGATCGCGCATTTGCTGGGAAACGCTCGGCTGGGAAATGCCAAGCCGGTCCGCCGCGCGGCTGAAACTGCCGGCCTCGGCCACGGCCAGGAAGTAGCGCAAATGGCGGATTTCCAGCGGATCGCTCATTGCAACGCATTATGGTGCAGCCGCCTTGGTAAATGCAATGAGACAGCTCGGCCCTTCTATTCGTGCTCTTGATCCTAATCGGCGGGATATTTCCGAATGCGGGATCGTAACAGAACCGTTACGATCCGCGCGCGGAAGAACGCGCGCGACCGGCGTATCCCATTCGAAACCGTTACGGAGGAAACGTTATGGATTACTTGGTCATTGGAGCGGGTCCCGCCGGCCTGCAGCTCGGATACTTTTTCGCGCGGGCCGGACGCGACTACCAGATCCTGGAGGCGGGCTTGACCTGAAAAATGCAATTGCCCTGTTAAAGGTTTGAAGCCAAAATGCCCGTCCATAGGCATTGGTTATCACCTTATTTCCGCTGCCTTTCCTTGCCCGCACCTCATGAACCAAATTTTTTCGCGCAGAGATTTTCTCCTTCGCCTGCCGCCGGCAGCGCTGCTCCTGGCGGGTTGCAAGGAAACCAATCGCCTGGCGGGAAAAACCAAAGACGGGCTCACCAAAGTGCGCGTCGGCTACATCGGAATCACGTGCGAAGCGCCGATTTTCACCGCGCTCGAGCTGGGATTTTTTAAGGAGGAACGTCTCGAGGTCGAGCTCGTGAAGTGCGAGTGGAGCAAATACAAGGACGTGCTCGCGCTCGGCGGTTACGACATCACGCACCATCTCGTGATGTATTTCCTTAAGCCGATCGAGCAGGGGCTCGACGTAAAATTTACCGCCGGCATCCACAAGGGCTGCCTGCGCGTGCAAGCGCCGGTGAAGGGCAATATCCACAAGGTCGCCGACCTGCGCGGCAAACGGATCGGTGTTCCCGGAATGGGCACGCCGCCGTTCATTTTTGCCCACCGCGTTCTGGGAGCGAACGGCATTGATGCGCGGCGCGAGATCGAGTGGCGCGT